>Ga0256914_1004008_pt1 | contig 11354 bp, 12 predicted proteins | sample HulkmetaG_FD_191571 | JGI IMG/M metagenome (GOLD analysis project Ga0256914, IMG submission 191571) | Hydrothermal chimney microbial communities from Main Endeavour vent field at the Juan de Fuca Ridge, Pacific Ocean - Hulk | ecosystem: Environmental > Aquatic > Marine > Hydrothermal vents ...
GCGATAGAAAAAGGAGAACTGCACAGAAACTTTCAAGGCTATACGACAAAGGGAGGAGCGGATCTCATTGGTGTAGGACTTACTAGTATAGGAGAGGGCGTTGACTACTATGTACAAAACTACAAAGATATGAAATCTTACGAAGCGGCTATCGACGAAGGAAGGCTTCCTGTAGAAAGAGGCATAAAACTAAACCAAGATGACATCATAAGAAACGCTGTAATCATGGAGCTTATGAGTAACTTCAAACTAAATATCTCAAAGATTGAAAAAACTTACGATATAGATTTTTCAGACTATTTTAAAGAGTCTCTTGAATCTCTTAAAGAGTTCGAAGAGGCTGAACTTCTTGAAATATCAAAAGATGAGATAAAAGCGAGCGCTACGGGAGAGATGCTCATAAGAAACATAGCTATGGCATTTGATGCCTACCTTCACCCCAACGAGGAGAATAAAAAGAGATTTAGCAAAACGATATGAGCAAAAAGCCGAGCGAAATTTTCAACTTTCAAACTATCAGCGACGACTGCATAAAATGCGGAAAATGCATTCCTGTTTGTACGATTCATGAAGTCAATAGAGATGAAACGACTTCACCGCGCGGTTTTATCGATCTCTTGGGAGCGTACAAAAGAGGTGATCTACAACTTGATAAAACAGCAAAAGATATATTTGAGAGTTGCTTTTTATGCACCAACTGCGTAGATATCTGCCCCAACTCCCTGCCTACCGATATGATCATCGAAGAGGTCAGATATGACATAGCGCAAAAATTCGGAATCTCTTTATTTAAAAGAGCTTTTTTCTTTCTGCTTCGCCATAGAAAAATGATGGATCTTTTTTCCAAAATAGGATATGTTTTTAGAACTTGCGCTTTAAGTGAGGATAAAAACGAAAGAGGACTGAAAGCAAAATTCTCCCTGCCTATGATAAAAAAAGGAAGGCTCTTGCCCTCTATGAGTAGCGTCAGCTTTTTAAACAGCTATCCCGAATCCATACCTTCAGATAAAAGTGGAGAAAAAAAACGAGTAGCTATCTTTATAGGGTGCCTTGCAAACTACAACTATACACAAACGGGAGACTCTTTAGTCGAGATCTTAAAAGAGTTGGGGATAGATATATTTATCCCTAAAAAACAACTTTGCTGCGGCGCTCCCGCATATTTCACAGGCGACTTCGATACGGTGGAGTATCTGACAAAAAAAAATATTGAGTACTTCGAATCATTTATGAATGAATGTGACGCTATGCTCATACCCGAAGCGACCTGCTCGGCTATGGTAACTCATGATTGGGAGATTTTTTTCAAAAACCGCAATATGCCGCAATGGGAGAAAAGAGCAAAAAATGTAAGCAAAAAAATATTTATGGCAACCGAGTGGCTATATAACCATACTGAACTAAAAGAACTTTTGGTAAAAAAAGGAAAAAAATTCGACGATATCGTCACATATCACGATCCCTGTCATGCGAGAAAAGTTTTAGGGATATATAAAGAACCAAGAGAACTCTTGGATAAAAACTACCCCTTGAAGGAGATGAGCGATCCCAACAAATGTTGCGGCTTCGGAGGCGTCACGATGCAAACCGAAAAATTTCATTTGGCGACACTTGCGGGAAAACCGAAAGCGGCGATGATAAAAGAGACGAACGCAACTTATGTTTCGGCCGAATGCAGCGCATGCAGAATTCAGATATCGCAATCTCTAAACGAAGAAGGCAACGATAAGACGATTTTCAAAAATCCGCTAGAATTAATAGCAAAGGCACTAAAATAGATGGAAAACTGGAATCATATATATGAGCATTTCGATCCCGTAGCTTTTACACTGGGAAGTTTCAAAGTACACTGGTACGGAATTATGTACGTACTAGCACTTCTAGCGGGAATATTGGCGGCGAAATGGATAGTAAAAAAAGATAAACTACCCGTATCTCAGGAGATGTTGGACAACTACATAATCTGGATAGAAGTGGGAGTGATACTTGGCGCAAGAATCGGATATATACTATTTTACGATCCGAACACCTCATACTATCTAACTCACCCTTGGCAGATATTCAATCCTTTTAAAGATGGTGAATTTATCGGGATACGAGGCATGAGTTTTCATGGTGCGATTTTGGGATTTATCATAGCTTCGACGCTTTTTGCCAAAAGACACAAAATAAATCAGTGGTTCTTTTTAGATATAGCGGCAATCGCGATACCCGCCGGATATATCTTCGGCCGGATCGGAAATTTTTTCAATCAAGAACTAGTGGGAAGAGCTACGGAAGTTCCGTGGGGAATCTATGTTGACGGGGTTTTAAGACATCCTTCTCAGCTTTATGAAGCCCTCTTGGAAGGACCTGTCGTCTTTTTGATACTCTATTTCTACAGAAAGAAAAAGAGTTTTGACGGCGAGTTGATATCTCTTTATCTGATTCTTTACGGAATAGCTCGATTTTTGGCCGAATTTTTCAGAGCGCCGGATGTGCAAATAGGATTTGTATGTTGCGGATGGATGACAAAAGGGCAGGAATTTTGTCTGATGATGATAGCCGTCGGTCTCGGACTCTATTTTTACTTCAAAAACAAAGTCGTAAAAAAAGGCAATTAAAAAAACTTTTTAAGATAGCAAATATTTAGTTGTCAAACGAGCTTAAAAAGTAGTGGCCGGGAGAGGGAGATTCGAACTCCCGGAGGTGTGACCCTCGCTGGTTTTCAAGACCAGTGCATTCAACCGCTCTGCCATCTCCCGACAATGATAATGTGGAGGCGACACCCGGATTTGAACCGGGGATCAGAGCTTTGCAGGCTCCTGCCTTAGCCACTTGGCTATGTCGCCTCAATATTTCCCCGTCATTTGGGGTGGTGCCCGGGGCCGGACTTGAACCGGCACGATCGCAATGATCGAGGGATTTTAAGTCCCTTGTGTCTACCAATTCCACCACCCGGGCTCAATCGGACACCACCTTATTTGATCTATATCGGTAACTGTCGCTTTATCTTTAGTAAAATGGAGCGGGAAACGAGGTTCGAACTCGCGACCCCGACCTTGGCAAGGTCGTGCTCTACCACTGAGCTATTCCCGCAGCTTCTTTGTAAAGAGACGAAATTATAGCGAAAAAAATTTAAATTGTAAAGGCTTTTTTTAAAAAATTTTCACAAAGTAGTTTTAGAAAAATGCTATAATACCTCTATGAACAAAATATTTTTCCTAATTTTCGTTTTATTTTTAAGTTTCTCGTATGCCGATACGAACGATACGCTCGAAAAAATGCGTGTCGGACTTACTTCATACTACCATAATCTTTTAGGAAATATCGACGATACGGTCAAATGTAAAAAAAATTGCAAACATTCCGAAAGAAGAATTATAAAGAAGAACTCCCTTAAATTGATCGTAACACTCAAATCAACAAAAGATCATGTTTTTAGACTCTCCCTAAATGCTCGAGGTCATATTTATTTACCAAAGCTTAGTAAAAAACTCGAATTTACATTCAGCAAACAGTCGTTCGATACTCTAACAAACAGACAAATCGATTCTCAAAACGAAAATCTTGTTACGGACGAAAGAGTCAGAATAGGTTTGAAATACTATTTTTTGGATAAAGACGACATCATTTTTTTTACGAAATTAGGATTCAAGCTGCGCTCCCCTTTCGGACTTTATCAAGAATTGACACTTCAAAAGCAATTTTTTATCAAAAACGATGTTTCCGTCTTAACCGAAGGTAGTCTCTATTATTACCTTAACCATACCTATATCGCCAAATCGGTTCGTTTGAATTTTTACAAACCTATCGACAAGATCCATCTGCTTGAACAAGCCAACGAATGGTACGCCAACAGTCAAAATCAAGATAAAAAACATATAGTGAACCATCTCAAGTTTCACCACTTTTTCAAAAACAAGAACACTTTAACATACTGGATCTCATACGCTACCCTAAAGAAGCCTTCAAGCTCTTATATGAAAGATTGGCAAGGTATAAGCATAAGCTACATTCACCGCTTAAGCAAATGGCTATATATACAGACCATTCCGAGAGTCTTACAAAAAAAAGAGAATAACTTCAAAACCGAATACGCTCTCTCCATAAGTCTCGCTATGACACTCGGCGTATAAAATTTATAAAACGAGTTTTACATTTTCATCTTTTTTCAACTGTCGAAATAACTCTTCTCTATCATCATCGTTATGCACGAGAGCGGTCACTTTATAACTGTGATATTTATCTCCTTTGCTTTTGTTTGATTTTGTAACTTTATGCTCTCTATCTCCAAAAACACACTTTGTAATATCATGAATATCACACTCTTTGTGAATTATGACTTTATAATCCCAATTGCAAGGATAAACGAGTTCAAGTTTTTTATCTTTTAAATTCACCGCTTTTTCCTCCGCTTTTTGATTCTAGTCTGATATCCGAAATGACCATCGACTTGTCTATCGCTTTTGCCATATCATAAATCGTCAAAAGTCCGACGCTCACACCCGTCAGCGCTTCCATTTCCACTCCCGTTTTGCCGTCGAGTTTTGCCGTAACTTCAAGCGAAAAACCCGGTAGTTCCGGAAGTTCGACTATATCCGTTTTGACGGAAGTAAGCATGAGAGGATGGCACATAGGAATGAGTGAAGATGTCTGCTTGGCTCCCATAATAGCAGCTATAACCGCTGTTTGAAGCACCGGCCCTTTTTTCGTCTGATTTGAGACTATCATCTCGTACGCTTTTTGGCTCATTTTAATCTTTCCGCTCGCAACGGCAACTCTTAGCGTTATATTTTTATTCGTAACATCGACCATCTTGGGTCTTTTATTTTCATCTAAATGCGTTAACTCCATCCCATCTTCCTCTATTTTGTTTATATATCGCTATCATATAACATACACGATTAATACACATTTAAATGTTATAATACTAAAATTCGTAACTTTAAAAAAATAAAGGAAATTACACAACATGCAATTTTTAAGAAAAATATTTTATATCATGCTTATACCGTTTTTATTGACGACCGTATTTGTTCATGCGGCGGATACAAAAACGCAAGGAGTCAAAAAAATAGATCTCAACACGACCGACGGAGAAATTATAGAGATCAATGTCACGAAAAAAAGTTTTATTTTCGACAAATATAAAGGGAAAGCCGTTCTTTTGGATTTTTTCGGCCCGATGTGTCCTCCCTGTCTTTTGGAGATTCCTCACCTAACAAAAATGCAGAAGGAAAACAAAGAGAAGTTTCAAATTATCGGCATACAAGTTCAAATGCAAATGACAAACAAAGAGTTAAACGACTTCAAAAAAGAACACGGTATCAACTACCCGGTAGTGAACCTAGACTATGCATGGGATATAGTCACCTTTATCAAAGCACATACCGGTTGGGGCGGACAGATACCTTATATGCTCCTTTTCGATAAAGACGGCAATTTTAAAAAACAATATATCGGAATGACCCCGAATGAAGATATATTGCAATATGTAAAATAGGAAGCACCTGTACGCTTCCTAACGTAAACTTCTACCGTACGCTCCGTAATATCACGGTTTCGAACTCATCTATTTTCGAATAGGAAGAGTCAACTAACGGCTCGGGTAGAGGCATGTTCGAAACAAGAGCGTATTGTTGTTCGGATGTTTTCATTTTATGTACCGTAACTATCAGTTTGTACTCTCCTTTCGGAAGTTTTACAACTATCTGTTCCACATTATCGACTCGGTTGAATTTATCGTTGGCGGCTATCTTTTGCGGATCGTTCGGATCGAGCGTATATGAATATATACTCTCATAATCCTTATCGATGATTCTTAGATCAAGATCGTTGACAAGTTCACCGCTTGAATCCGTAGATTCAGCCGGATCCACCCAACAAAGAGTACCCTTGAAAAGAGAGAGGGTGGAGATATTTAGATCGTATATATGTTTTTGTTCTTGATCCAACTCTTTTATTTTCACCAGCGATTTATCCGTATTCATAGAGTCTATAACTTTTACGGCCTCAAGAGAGTTCAACAATCCGAAGCCAAACTCATAATCCGGTCCCTCTCTTCCTAAATCTTTAGCGCTATTTACAATAATAGCTTTAGCGACATCTTCCCTCATCGTTTGAGAATCGTTAACTTTTTTGTACTCCTCTTGAAGTAGCGCTACCGCACCTGTGACGGCCGGAGCGGCCATAGAAGTACCGGACATATACAAATAGGAGTCGTCACTAGCATAACCGACCGATTTTACACTATACCCCTTTGCAACGATGTCCGGTTTTATTCTACCGTTTTTTACCGGGCCGGTACTACTGAAATAAGATATGGTTTCGTCATAATTCACCGCACCGACGGTTATGATATTTTTCGCATTACCGAAATCTTTTATGATCCCGTAAGAGTCGTATCCATCCGTTTCTCTATCGTTTCCGGCCGCGTTTATAACCAATATTTCGGGATGTTGTGATACGAAATCATCGACACTTTTCGCAAAAAAACCGTATTCGCCTACACTATAGTATTCCGCGGGACCATAAGAGTGGTTTGATATCAAAATTCCCATACCATAAAGTTCCTCAACGGCTTGAGCAAAATATATATCTTTAAACGACAAAACTTCTATCGACGATTTGTTCGCATACCCTCTTGCATCTTTATCCACTCCTTTGGCGGCAATCGTACCCGCTACATGAGTTGCATGTTCGCTGATATCCTCATTCGTAATGTTTTTTACTCTTGTATCAAACTCCTGATGAGTCGCTCGAACACTTCCCTCATCTACAACCCCTATAGTTATATCTTCACCGTTAAGATTATACGGTTCAACCGTCAGCGCGAGAGTGTTGCTTTGAATCATGCTTTCGAGATTCATCTCCGAGAGCGGAGTTTTAACTTTATCGGTTATATTTTTCATTTTTAAGCTTTGCGGCTGAAAAAAAGAGGAACCTAAAAGAGAAAATGTCCGAGTGACTTGAGTGGAACTATTTTGTAAAATAATTCCACGATTTTTGGCAAAATAAGCATATTTTGAACCGCATTCTATTTTTATAACATCTACATAAGGTATATCGCTTAACTTTATCTTTTCATAATGCTCCGCAATCCGGCAACTATCTTCATCGACCGTCGATACACCCTTGACTATGGGTTGATTTATTTTCACTTTTTCATTAAGAGTTACGGATTCGACAATATCGTTCTCTTTTTTAAAAGCGATAGTTAAACTGCCGTCACCCTCGTTTATATAATGCAAAGTTCGAAGCGTATATGGAAACGAGATACCGTATTCTTGTGAGGATATCTTTTTTATAAAGTCTTGCTGCGAGCTAACTTTTAAGTTGTCAACATACTTTGTGACTACAAAAGAACTATCTAGCTTATTTACCATATAATCCCACAGCGAAAATGAAAAATCGGCATCGTAAGCGCTTTTAATCAGAACGCTTTCTCTAATATCGTCCGGTGGAACGACTCGTACTTCTCTGCTATCTTCCGTAACGTTTGCGAAACTATCGGAGACTTTATAAACAAGCGTGTATATTCCCTCTTTCGAAGTATCCACAAACCCTTCTACTTCGACTCGATCGCTTATTTCACCGTCTTCAGGATCTTTCGCCTCAAAACCCGGTTCTTCATATGCCTCTCCAAGATATACATCAAGCTTTTTATCTCCGTATAGTATGATCTCGGGAAATTGATTCACCTTTACGATCAAGTTTTTCGTTACCGTCGATAGTACTTTGGCATTATCCATTAACTTATATATAAGTTCGTAACTGCCCGCTCGACTCGTATCGACTTCACCTTCTACAACCACTTCGTCGGTTATATCTCTATCGTATTCATCGGTAGCCTTAAACGAACCGTCAAATTTCTCACCGACATAATACAACTCTTTAGGGAGTGTAATAAAAAGTTCTCTCGGCTTTGAACGGGAGATATTTTCAGGCGCATCCACACTCAAAGATGAGCCGCACCCGCTAAAAAAGGTTAAAAAAACGAAAAAAAGTGAAATTAAAAGAGTTTTCATAGTCGGCCTTATATATTTATAAACTATATAAGGCTATATCGACAAAAGTATATAAAAAGTTTAACGAGATATCAAAAATGTCAATTTTTTTAAAAAAAAGTCAATACTTAACCCCCGGCTTGTTTGTACTCCTCATAGTTTCCTTTAAAATCAACAAGCGTACCGTCGGGCTTGAGTTCTAAAATTCTATTTGCGAAAGCATCTATCAACTCTCTATCATGACTGACGCATATGACATTTCCGTCATAATTATAAAGCGCTTCCCCTAAAGCGACGATAGCTTCAAGATCAAGATGATTATCGGGTTCGTCGAGAATAAGAAAATTTGCCGAATCCATCATCATCTTACTCATCATGAGCCTATGCTTTTCACCGCCGCTTAAACTTTGAACCTTTTTCTCCTGATCCTCGCCGGAAAAGAGCATACGACCTAAACATTTTCTTATCTCGTCTATGTGCCAATCTTTACTAAATCCCTGTATCCAAGTATAGAGATTCTCTTCACCTTTAATCAACTCGGTCGTATTTTGAGGAAAATATGTTCTGTGAATCGTCTGTCCCCAGCTAACATTGCCGGTATCGGGTACCATATTTTCGGTAATAATCTCCAAGAGAGTCGTTTTCCCGACGCCGTTTGTTCCTATTAGCGCTATTTTATCCCCTTTTTCCACTTTAAAGCTAAGGTTTTCAAACACTTTTTCACCATCGTAGCTTTTAGATATATTTTCAACCTCAACCACTTCCTGTCCGATTTCTCTACAAGGTTTGAACATGATACTCGGATCCCTTCTGCTTGAAATCCGAATCTCTCCTAAATCTAATTTTTCCAGCTGTTTTTGGCGACTTGTCGCTTGTCTGGCTTTTGAAGCGTTAGCCGAAAATCTACGAATAAAATTTTCAAGCTGTTCTTTCTCTTTAAGTTTTTTATTTCTATCCGCTTCTTGCTGCTTGGCTATAAGATTTGCCGCTATATACCATTCGTCATAATTTCCCGTAAACTCTCTAATTTTATTAAAATCGAGATCGAGTATATGCGTAACGACGCTATTTAAAAAATGTCTATCATGAGAGATAACCACAAGCGTTCCCTCATGTCTTTTCAACTGCTGTTCAAGCCAAGCGATAGCATCCATATCGAGGTTGTTGGTCGGCTCGTCAAGAAGTAGTATATCCGGTTTCGGAAATAAAACCTGCGCAAGCAGGATTTTGAATTTATCGCCGCCCGTCAACGAGCTCATCCTCTCTTCATGCATAGAAGCTTCGAATCCTAAAGCTTCAAGCAGTTTCTCAATATGAACGTCGGATTCGTATGTAGGATCCTCCTCGGCACAAATTATCTCAAGTTCGGCTAAACGATCATTTACCGCATCATCTTCAAAATCACCCTGCATATAGAGTTTCTCTTTCTCTTTTTGAGCATCAAAAAGTCTTTTATTGCCGTAAAGAACCGCATCTTTTAAAGTAAAATCCTCAAAAGCGTACTGATTTTGCCCCAAAACTCCCATTTTTAAACCGGGTTGTATCTGTACTTCACCCTCCGTCGGCTCTATCTCTCCCGAGAGAATCTTTAAAAATGTACTTTTTCCGGCGCCGTTTGCACCGATAAGTCCATATCTTTTTCCTTTATCAAACGATTGATTGATTTTATCAAAGAGCACTCTTTTCCCGTATCTCATCGTAAGATTTACCGTGCTAAGCATCCTAACCCCTTATAAAATCGACGATTTTTTCTAAAGGCCTTCCTATAACGGCTTTGGTACCTTTTATAACGATAGGTCTTTCTATGAGTTTCGGATATTTAATCATCGCTTCGATCAGCTTCTCTTCATCTTTCTCATCTTTTAGATTCAACTCTTTATATATACTCTCTTTAGTCCGCATAAGATCTCCGGCCGACTTGATTTTCAACATCTTCACAAGAGTAGTTATTTCATCCTTAGTATGGGGAGCATCAAGATACTTTATCACTTCAGCATCTATACCCTCTTCTTCCAAAAATTTAAGCGCTTCTCTAGATTTACCGCACCTTGGGTTATGCCAAATCCGTACTTTAGACATTTTATTCCTTAACATTTATTTTCACATGATTTTACCACAAGCGATCTAAAATTCCATCTCTCCGCCCTGATTTGCCTGCTGCTCTTGTTCATAACCTGCAATTTGCATTCTTACTTCGTTTAACTGCTGTTGCGTTACATTCTCTTCGGCACTCCATTTCACCTCGATATCTCCACCGTATTCGGCTCCCATATCTTCGATTTTTCGAGCATATTCATCTATATCCAAACATACTTCGACTCTATCCTCTTCACTCGTATCTCTTAGCTCTATATACCATCTTCCGACAGGATTTGACTTTATAACAGATTCAAATATTACCGCCGCCATTCACTCTCCTTTTTGTATGATTTGTTTAAATTATAGTATAATAGAGCATAAAAAGTAGGAAATATCAATATGCCGAAAAAAGAAGAAAGAAACTGGTCGATGTTTATTCATCTCTCCCAACTCTTAAATATTATTATACCTTTTGCGGGATTGGTTGCCGTCATAGTTTTGTGGCAACTTAAAAAAGAGGAATCGACATATATAGATATGCATGGCAAGATGGTTGCAAACTGGGTTCTTTCTTATTATCTGTATGGGATTTTAGCATTTTTACTCATCTATTTCGGTATAGGGATAGTTCTTCTTTTTTTACTGAAAATCGCCGTATTCGTTTTGGCCGTCATAGGAGCGATCAATGCCAACAACGCAAAAAATTGGAAATACCCTCTAACGATCAATTTTATAAAATAGAGATATTTAAAAATTAGGCGACAAAAACCAACTCTTTGCTTAAGCTCTCTTTTATTTTGTCACTCGAAACAGGCTCACTAAAATAGAAGCCTTGAAAGTAATCCACGCCGATTTTATAGCAAATATCGAATATCTCTTTTTTGCTGACAAACTCCGCCACGGTTTTAATGCTCAACTCTTTTGCCATTTGAACGATCGATTTCACTAAAAGATACGACTTTAAATCGGTATCGATATTTTTGACCAAAGAACCGTCTATTTTAAGATAATCGGGCGCAAGCTCAAATATATGAGTGAAGTTTGAATATCCGGATCCGAAATCGTCTATAGAGAACCTCACTCCTAATTTTCTAAATTGAGAGATAAACTCTTTTACGAGTGCGAAGTCGTTTATATTGCTACTTTCGACTATTTCAAATATAACCTGCCTACCGATTTTACACTTTTGAAGTTTTTCTCTCAAAGCCGTCGTTATGGTTTTGTTTGTTATGTCTTCGAAAGAGAGATTTATAGAGACTTCTCTGCCGGTCTCTTTCATAAATCTAA
>Ga0256914_1004009_pt1 | contig 11353 bp, 8 predicted proteins | sample HulkmetaG_FD_191571 | JGI IMG/M metagenome (GOLD analysis project Ga0256914, IMG submission 191571) | Hydrothermal chimney microbial communities from Main Endeavour vent field at the Juan de Fuca Ridge, Pacific Ocean - Hulk | ecosystem: Environmental > Aquatic > Marine > Hydrothermal vents ...
TTTGCTCTTCTTGAAGTAGTAGAGATTGTCAATAATCTAACTCTAAAGCTTTCATAAAATACCCTGTAATATTTTTAATATTTTTCTGTTTTAGAGTATAAGTAATATTTCTTTCAATATGTGCTGTCTTAAACTGTTTTAAAACAGTTTCTATCTGTTTGGTATTTAATAAAAGTTTTGCTTTAAGGATGCTTTCTAAACTGTTTTCTGAACTGTTTGAAACAGTCTCTTTTTGCTCTTGAGTGTTTTGATGTTGAGAGATGATTTTAAAATCTAACCTTACTACTTTTCTTCTCTCTCTAATCTCTGTAAATTCAAAAGATATATCTGTCTTTTCTTCTAGCTCTTTTTGAGATGAGAGTATAACTCTCTTTCTGAAGTCTGTATATTTAGCATACTTCCCTGTGCTAATATTGAGTAAAAATCTTAAATCTTCTAGTTTAAAGCTTCTACTATTTCTAAATTCATATTGTTTTAGTAGCTCATAAAGTCTCATAGAATAGATACTGTTTAGCCCTGTAATACTTTTAAAAAAGTATTTGGTATATCTTTGCTTGATATCTAAAATGTATGGCTTTAGTTCAGGGTGTAAATACATATCAACTATTCCCTCTTTGTATGATACTTTGGTAAAAAGTGGTAGTTGCACTTCCCCATCTTTGTTTTTAAGTATGACTGCTCTTATCATCCCTGCTGTGGCACTTTTAAGTGCTGTATAGTTAGAGCCTGTCATATGGAACTCTTGCATAAGTTCTTGTATAGAGAATCTACAAAACTCTTTTTGAGGTTCTTGGACTGTGTGCATAATGATTTTAGTAAAAATCTTTAGCTGTGTAAGTTTTAAATCTGTTTGTAAATCTATAAGACTATTAGACTTAATCACTAGCTTGTCTTGGTGTGTCATAGGTAATATTTAGTAGATATTTATAACAGTATATTTATTTATCTAGGACAAGCAAATTTAATTTGTCTCATATAGCATTAAATATGTCTCACTTATAATTAAATTTGTCTCTTTAAGCATTAAAAATGTCTTCTGAAAACATTAAATTTGTCTCTTTAAGCATTAAAAATGTCTCACTTAGCATTAAATATGTCTCACTTACTCTCTCTGTATCTCTAACCTAAGCCACTTAAAAATCTGTAAACTATTAAACTATAAATATAGTAAAACTACTAAGTTAAAAAGGGAAGTAATAAGGTGTAGTTTTTCTTTTGAAAAAGAAGTTTTAAAAATGAGTACTTTTATAGATTCTAACATATCTCTAAAACCTATAAAATTAGCCCTATATGAGATTTTAGAGTTTTTTATGATATTGATATGGCAGTAAGAGGTAAAATCAAATAGAAGTGATTTTACAAGCTTTTCATTAAGTCTCTTTTTGAAAACTCCTTGGATTTTAGACTGATTTTGTTTTGCAATTTTTGAGAATTGGAGTATAAAAACAGTAGCTAAACAGTTTGTAAAACTGTTTTTTTATCTCTTAAACTGTTTGATTATGCAATATACTATCAAAGACCTACAAGCCCAAGGACTCAATAAAAGCTTAGTCTATGAAGCTCTAAAAACTGTTTGAACTTTCTCTAAACAGTTTGTAAAAAACAAGAGGGTATTTGATGAAAAAGATATAGAAATCTTCAAATACTACAAACAGTTTGGCTCTGAAAAAACTGTTTTAAAATTTTGAACAAGCCAAAAAGCAGGGAAGGGTGAAACAGTTTCAAACAGTTCTAAAACTGTTTCTAAACACTCTGAAAACAGTTTAAAAACTGTTTGAAGCAGGGAAGAGGAACTAAGCAAAATCATAGAACAAAAAGAAGCCATCATCAAAATAAAAGATGAGCAAACACAAAAATATGCACTTCTAAAACAAGAAGAGAAAAAAGAAAAAGAAGAGTGGATTAAAAAGTATGACACTATCCAAAATGAAAAATCTGAGTGGGTGCAAAAATACTATGCAGTAAAGATGTATATGGTAGTTTTTTTGGTTTTATTGATAATGTCTAGTATTATGATAGTATGGTTTTTTATTAAGTAAGTAAATTTAAAATATATCTCAAAAAGAATTTATAGCATTATTTTTTACTTTATCTCTATAATCATAATACCTTATCATCTGTGAGGTTTTATGACCTGTGGCATTCATTATATTGTTATAGTTCTCATTTTTATTCAAAGATAACTCTATAAAAGTTTTTCTAAAACTGTGAGGAGTTATCTTTTTTTCTATCTGTAATTTGTTGCAGATTTTTTGTGTTATCTCCATAATATAATCTGAAGAAATTGGTTTAGAAAAATCACTATTAAAAGAGTTAGAAAATGGAGTAAAGATATAGGGGCTTAAATAACTATGTTTTGTTTTTTCATCTCTGTATTTTAGTAAAAAATCAAGTAGTCAAGAGGGAATAGGTATATATTTGTATGAACCTCATTTTTGTTGGATAAGTAAAAAACTATCTTCTTGTAGATCATCCCATTTGATATTTACTATCTCTTCTCTTCTTAAAGATAGTGTTAGTAATCAAAATATTAAATAATTTCTTAGTTTAGTTAAATGTTTTTTTATAGATTTAGATTTTGATAAAATATCTAAATAATCCATTTTTGAATATTTTAATATATCTAAAAGTTCAACTCTACTAAGAGATTGTGTAGTTGAATGCTCTTTTGTTTTTAATGGTTTATAGTTTGATAATGGGTTTTTAGGGTAGTTGTAGTAGTCTATTAAATAGTTAAAAAAAGATTTAATTATGTAGGCAATATTATTAATGCTAGATGGGTTAAGTATATGGCTTTTGTTATGTTTGTCATATTTGGTTTTTAACTCTTTAAAATTATCAAATATTTTTTTTATTTCTGTAATATGAATTTCTCAAAGTTGCTCTAGTTGTTGAACCTCTAAAAGTTTAAAAAACTGTTTTAAAACTGTTTGATACCTTTGTTGAGTTTTTTGAGAATTAAAAGAAATAGTAAAATCTCTAATAGTTTCATCTAAAGTTTTTTTAAGTGTAAAAGTGTAATTTATTATTTGTAATTGTTTCATGGATAGTTATTGTAATTTACTTACTATAATTTTTATTATCATAAGTAAATTTAGAGGTAAAATGAAGAGGACTTTTTAGTCCTCTATTTGTAAAAATTAGTTAACCCAATTTTCATATTTGATTCTAGGTTCTATTTCAAATAATTTATCAAAAATCATGTCATTACTAATAAGTATAGCATTATGATTAATGGCAGTTGCCACAATCAAAAAATCTAAATCATTCTTTTTATTGGCTTTGTTCTGAATACCTGTAGTATCTTTATATTTGGCTTTTAGTTTTCCAAAAATATCAACCTCTTTTATATCTAAAGGTAAAACTTCTAAATACTGTTCTATAAAGTGTATTCCTTGTTGAAAAAGCTCTATACTCTTTTTTGTACTCTTGTAGCTATGTAATCCATAAGACAACTCATAAAGTGTAATAATTGAAACACTAATAGTATCTTTATGCGTTAATGCCATAAGATGATTTTTTACACTCTCCCTATATGGAGAGTTTGGATTTGTGAGGTATGAAATGATATTTGTATCAAGTAGGTAATGTTTGCTCATAAATTAGGCATTAGCTATAAAATTATCTCTAGCTTCTTTTCTGCTAGTATCAATGTGGTTTACAATATCAGGTGTAAATAATCCATCCATTTTTTCAGCAAATTCAGCCCATTTTGTTTTCGTATGGTTTACTGTTTTTTTATTGATAATTTGTACATCAAAATGAAATTTCTGAACTACCATTTTTTGAATTTCTTTAATTGCAGTCATATCATTTGTATCAATGTTTAAAGTAGTCATAATTTTCCTTTTTAAGATTTAATATCTTTATTATATCAAAATATTTTAAATAATCAAATTTTGTAAATTTTAATTTAACCTTTATCTATCAATTATGAACCTTATGGCTTCGGGTGTGGCGGATTGGTGAGGGTATTTGAGTTTAAAACTTAGAAAATATTTGGCTATGATAACTCCAACTTGTAGAAGTGTGTGTGAAGCGAGTAGCGTAATGCTCTCTTCCTTGGCGTTCTTATAGGTCAATATTTTATCAGTTAGTGAAGTAGGTCTTTTTGATTTTGGACTGAACAAAGTGAGGGAAAAATTGAAAAGACTTGCTGAATGGTTAAGCTCAAATATTCTCACCAATGGGAAAGGCTTAATGATTAGTGCTTTTAAAGTGAGTACCTCTGTACTCATTCCTGTAAAGGAACACAAGCATGACCCTTTAGGGTAAGCCCCATAATAAAATAATAAACTTCTACCTGCAAACCTAACGCCCTATCGGTTGTCTGCTCATCCACGACTTATTCCGTATGCACTCCATAAGCTTTCGCGGTGAGCCTGTGATTTTAGGCATAAAGTTTATTTACAAAATCCATACCACTATCAGGAGCTAATTTTGCATATCTCATTGTCATTTTAATATCTCTATGATTCATAAGTTTTTAAATGGTAAATATAGGAGTGCCATTAATAGCTAAGTGTGAGGCAAATGTATGTCTTAAAGTGTGAATAACCACTCTATTTTTTGCATCTTTGCTATCTAACCCCTCATTAAAGAGAGGGTCAAAAATATTCTTCATTTTTCTTCTCATAGTTCTATCAGGATATTTAATATTTTTACCTCCCACTATATAATCATTTACAGATAAAGTAGGTAGATATTCTCTTAAGTAGGGTAGTAGATGGCTAGGTATAAATCCTTTATAATTGCTATTGTTTTTTAAATCTTTTAAAGTAATCATCTTATCGGTTAAATTAATATCTTTGGCTTGAATTTGTAAAATCGTTTCAAGTCTCCCACCTGTAGCTAGTGCAAGTTCAGTAAAAAGCTTTAGAGTATCATCATTTATATTGGCATATACTAACTTTATCTCTTGGCTTGTTAAATATCTTTCTCGTTCATTGTTTACTTTGAGGTTTTTAATTTTTTTATGTTTTACTGGGTTTGACTTATGATAAAGTTCTTCTTCAATGGCAAAGTTAAAAAGTCTAGCTAAAAAGTTGATAGTGTAATTTATGGTTGAATTAGCCCAACCTTTCTTTTTGAGTTCAATTTGAAAATCAAAAATCCTATCTGTGGTAATAGTATCAATATCATCTTTTCCAAATTTCTCTCTAAGCCTTTTAGGATAGTTCTTTAGAATGTATTTAACATCAACATTAATATGTACTTCTCTAATCTTAAAATATTTATCTCCGATTTCATCTAAGGTAATGACTACTTTTTTCTTTTTTCTAGCAAGTGCAGGGGGTTCTTCTCCTAGTCGTATATTATTTAAAATCTCTGCTCTTTTTTGATAACAGTAATTTTCTGTAATACCTTTAGACTTATCACCAATCTTTATTCTTCTAAGTTTTCCATTTTCATCTTTGTATCTTATATAGTAAGAAACATCTTTGTTGCTTTTATGATATAGTTGTACTCCATCATATTTTTTTGAATTTACAAATCCCATTTTAAACCTTTCAATTTTAGTCACCATCTTTGCAAAAAGGTGACTAAATTAGATAAACTATGATAAGGTATAAAAACTTAAGTATAGACGTGTGGCAGGGGTTTGAAGAGGTTTGAATAGCTATGATAAAATATGAAAAATAGTCTCTTTATCGCTCCCCCTCTCCCGGCCACTTAATTCAAATACTTAAATCAATTAACAGTTTAATTTAAATACAATTTTTATATAACCAACCCTCTATTTAAGAAGGTTAATATTAAGGCATTTCGTTAGCTATCCCAATCTAGAAGTCTCTGCTCGCCTTTTAAGTTACGAATATGGGTTACATCTTGGCTCATCTCTATAACGCCTCTATATGTTCTATCTAAATCGCGTACAGCAAAATATTGTATATGTATAAACTGTCCTTTAAAGTTTATCCAAAACTCTGCTACATCTTTTGTGCCAGCTTTAAACTCTTTAAGTATTCTTAATACCTGATCAACGCTTTTAGGAGGGTGGCAAAACTTTACTTCTCTCCCAATAATACCAGCCGATCTAGGAAAGACTCTATCTTCGCCACGATTGTAAAAAACCACCTGATCGTGCTCGTTTACATAGGTAATATCTACTGGTAAAATTCTAAAAATAGAGTTAACTTGCTCTGGCGTTAGATAGCCTTCGTCGTAGTGTGTTTTATCGTCTGTAGAAAATGGTAGTTTACGCAATTTTGTATCTTGACTTGGGTGAATATACTCATCTTCTGGGTATGGTGTAGGCTCAGAATCTAGCATCCAGCCAATCTCTTTATCGCCATCTTTAAACTCTTTCCACTCATCTTCGCTAAGCATTCCTAATGCGCGAGGTAGTAGTCTATTCTCTTCGATATTCATAATATGCGATAGTAGGCCAAAAAGCTCATCTACAGCCATTTTAGCATTCTCTATATCTTTAGACTCTATAAGTGTTCGTGTCTTTTTAATATGTTCTCTAATTTGATCATGAAATGTCCACATACCTTGTGATGGGCTAGTCCAGCCATACTTTTCTAAATATGGAAAAAGCTGATTCTCTTTGCGAGTAAAGTGCAAATTTACCTTTGCTAACTTTTCAAATGTTAACTTAAATTTCTCATACTCTGTGCTTAAATTTGTTACCTCTAAAGAGCTAATAAGCTCTCGTATAAGTATATTCTCTTCTAAATATACACGCACAGGGTGTCCATTTGGTAGACTACTCTCGTAAGAAGATTCGTCACTATTTAAAAATTCACTCATTTATTACCTTAATTTTTTGCAAAGAATAGCCAAAAAAATTAAGATATTGCTTGAGGTTAATCAAATTTGCTATTTAGTATGCACCATCTCTTTTAAGTACAACTTTTACAGTTTTAAGTAATATAACAATATCTAGCCATATAGACCAGTTTACTACATACCATTTGTCGGTTTTAATTCTAAAGTCGTAGTCTGTGTCGCTTCGTCCGCTTACTTGCCAAAGCCCTGTTATACCTGGTTTTACCATGTAGTAGTATTCTGCACTATCTTTGTAGTACTGCTCTATTTCCTCTTTAATTACTGGTCTTGGACCTACAAAGTTCATATGTCCAGCCAAAACATTTAATATTTGTGGAAGCTCATCAAGAGATGTTTTTCTTAAAAATTTGCCAACCTTTGTTACTCTTGGGTCATCTTTTATTTTAAAGTTTTTCTCCCACTCTTCTTTAATTTTTGCATCTCTTTTTAGTAGCTCTTCTAGTCTCTCTTTAGAGTCTTTGTACATACTTCTAAACTTTAGTACTGGTATAACTTTTCCATTTTTACCTATACGCTTATGTACAAAAAATGCACTACCTGCAGACTCTAGCTTAATTGCAATTACAATTAAACCAATAAGTGGTAAGAGTATTGGCAGAAGTAGCAGTACAAATGCATAGTTAAGAATGCTTTGTAGTAAGCGTCTGTGCCAGCTCATTAATCTGTTTTGATAAACTATTAAATTGGTTCTTGTGTTAGATAACTCATATATGTGAGAGTGTGTTAAGTCGTACTCGTCTAAAAGAGGTGTAAATATAACATTTTTTCTAACTTTAATCTCTTTTGCTATTATCTCTTTTAATTTTGCTGCTTCGTCTTTTTTGGAGTTTATAAAAATAGTTGAAAATTCACAATTATCTGGCTCAATATAGCCTAAGTAAGGGTTGCCATAAATCTCTTTAACTAAAAATGGGTCGTCTGCATATATCTTTGCTCTCTTAGACCAGATACCAATTTTATATAGAAAATTTTTAATAAATAGCTTGCTAAAAGGTATTAAAAAAGCCATAAATATAAAGCTAAAGCCAATAAGAAGTCTAGAGTAGTACTCTATATTTTTTGTCATTGCAAGGTAGGCAAAAGTTAAAACAGATGCAAAAACAAGAGCTTTTAAAACTTTTCTAGTCTCGTGCCAAAAGTCGTATCGGTAGGTATAAATACCCTCGTATGCAAATAGTAAGCCAACAATTAAATATATAGGATAAAAGCTTAAGTATGTGCCAACTGGTAGCCCTTGGTACGATAGTGTATTACTAAAAGAGCTTCTTAAAATAAAAGCAAAATATACAGAAAGAGCAATAATTAAAAAATCGATTATTATAAAAATAGATTTTGCAACTATATCTTTTAATGTATCGCCCATTATATACCTATTATTTTTTATATAATTATATCTTTTTTTTATAAAGATATTACTACTTATAGCCTTATAGCAACTTTAGTAGCATCTGCTGGTATTTTTTTACATCTTCGCTAGAGGCTTTTGAGTCTTTAAATTTTTTATGAAATGCTGCTAGTTTTTTTAGGGTGTTTATTGCAATATCGTCGTTAATTGTGGCTTTGTATTTAATTTCTCTATTTGCGTGCGAGCTATTAAGTAGTAAGTTTGCAAAATTTAGGGCTCTATTTAGAAAAATAAAGCCAAAGTTTGCGTCTTGTATTGGGCCAATTTCTATGGTGTCGTTGCTTAGAAAGTTAATTTTGCTAAGCTCGCCATAGCCGTAATTTGCACCTACAAATCCTATAGCGCCACCAATAATAGTACCTAAAAAGAAGCTATGCCCACCTACTGCTAAATCTATTAAACCACCAGCTGTTGCGCTACTTAGGGTAGATACAAGTACTAATTTCTCTTTGCTTAGTCCAAAAATTTCTGATGCCTCTTTAGAGAATAGATTAAACTCGATGCTATCTTTGTCTATATTAAGTAGGCTATTTTTAAAGTTTAGCTTCTCTTTAATGTCGTTAAATAGCTTGTTTTCTATATCTTCTAAGTCTCTTTTAAATTCATCTTTTAGTCTATCTTGATTGTGTTTAAAAATGTGCGAACTTTTTGTTATTTTATAGCTTAGTGCTTTAGAAATTGCGTCTGTAATTAAGCTTGCAACCTCTTTTTTTTGTTCGTTTTGGTACTCTTTTAATAGCTCAATAGAGCCCTCTATATCTTTACTCCAATCTGGAGATACATGTTTAAGTGCATCTAGTAGTTCTATGTGGTCTTTAAAGGTTGCTTTTATAGGGTTAAATGGCTTAATTACTCTAAAGTATTGTCCTAAAATGCTGTCCCACTCTTTTGTGTAGTCTTCGTCGCCAATGTAGTTTAGTATCGCCATCGATGGCTTTGCGCAGTAGCGTAAAATCTCCATTTCGTCTTCGAATTCACTACTATATGGTTTGCTAGCATCTACAACATAAATTATACCACCACCGCTCATAATTGGCTCTAGCAGCTCGCATTCGTCTAAAAATTCACTACTACTGCAGTGATTTTTTAAAAAATCTTCTACTCTTTTTGGGCGCTCGCTTGCAGTTGGGGCGTTTTGGCTTAAAATTTTTAAAAGTTTGCGTGGGCGCTGAAATCCAGGAGTGTCTATTAGCTCGTAAAATACTCGCTCGCCCTTTTGTAACTTAAAGCTTCGGCTCTTTGTTGTGGTGCCTGGGCGGTTGCTAATAGCTATTGTATCGTCTAGCGTTAGTGTTGATACTATAGAACTTTTACCCTTATTTGGGTGCCCTACAACTACAAATTTTGGATGCGTACTCATATAGTTTTACCTTATTTAATGTTGCCTTATTTTAGCATATCTTAACTTGTTATTATTACTAATTTGTTAAAATATACCCCAATAAACTAAAGGGTATAGCACTAATGAGCAAAGAGAAAAAAGATTTTTTACGAAGAGTAGTAGAGAAAGATTTAGATAACAATAAGTATAAAAAAATAGTAACTCGCTTTCCGCCAGAGCCAAATGGGTTTCCGCATATTGGGCATGCAAAATCTATTGCGCTAAACTTTGGTATTGCAAAAGACTTTAATGGACTTTGCAATTTAAGAATGGACGATACCAACCCAACAACCGAAGATACTGCATATGTAGAGGCACTTAAAGATGCGGTAAATTGGCTAGGTTTTAACTACAATGGCGATGTAAGATACACAAGTGATTATTTCGATAAGCTTTATGAGCTTGCAATTAAGTTAGTTAAGATGGGCAAAGCCTATGTAGATAGCCTTAACGAAGAGCAAATAAGAGAGTACAGAGGCACTGTTAAAGAAGCAGGCAAAAGAAGCGAGTATGCAAATAGAAGTGTAGAAGAGAATCTAGATCTGCTAGAGCGTATGAAAAATGGCGAATTTAAAGATGGCGAACATATTTTAAGAGCTAAAATAGATATGAGCTCACCAAATATGAAAATGCGAGACCCACTGCTTTATAGAATAAGACACCAGCACCACTTTAGAGCAGGCAACAAGTGGGCAATATACCCAATGTACGATTTTGCACACTGTTTATCTGACTATATAGAAGGAGTAACACACTCATTTTGTACCCTAGAGTTTGAAAACAATAGAGAGCTTTACGATTGGGTGCTAGATACCCTAGAGCTAGAGCCTCCACGCCCATACCAGTACGAGTTTGCAAGGCTAAATATAAACTATACTGTAATGAGTAAAAGAAAGCTTTTAGAGCTAGTAGAGGGCAACTATGTAAATGGTTGGGACGACCCAAGACTACCAACAATTGCAGGGCTTAGACGCAGAGGTTATACGCCAGAGTCTATATTAAACTTTTGCGAAAGCATAGGGGTTGCCAAGGCAAATTCTGTTGTTGATGTAGCGCAGTTAGAGTTTGCAATTAGAGATGATTTAAACAAAAAAGTGCCAAGAGTTATGGCAGTATTAAATCCACTAAAGGTGGTAATCGAAAACTATGAAGGAAGCGAAGAGCTAGAGGCATCTTTATATCCAAATGATGTGCCAAAAGAGGGTACAAGAGCCTTGCCATTTGGGCGCGAAATCTATATAGATAGAAGCGACTTTAACGAAAATCCACAAAAAGGCTATTTTAGATTAACACCAAATCAGCCTGTAAGACTAAAATTTGCCTATATTATTGAGTGCACAGATGTTATAAAAGATAGCAATGGCGAAATTGTAGAGATAAGAGCCAAATATTACAAAAACTCAAAAAGTGGCTCTGATACAAGTGGTATAAAGGTAAAGAGTGCAATTCAGTGGGTAGAGGCAAATAGTGCTATAAAAGCTGAAGTTAGAGTGTATGATAGATTATTTAACAAAGAGAATCCAAAAGGTATTGAAGATTTAAACCCAGACTCTTTAAAAGTTGTTGCAGATGCACTTATTGAGCCTTGGATAATCAAAAGCAATGAAGAGCGCTTTCAATTTGAGAGAGAAGGAAACTTCTTTAAAGAGCCAATTGATTACTCCAAAGAGAAGCCTGTATTTAACAAAATAGTATCTCTAAAAGATTCGTGGGCAAAAAAAGAGCAAAAAAAGCCAAAACAAGAGCCTAAAAAAAGAGCGCCAAAACCAAAG
>Ga0256914_1004010_pt1 | contig 11351 bp, 11 predicted proteins | sample HulkmetaG_FD_191571 | JGI IMG/M metagenome (GOLD analysis project Ga0256914, IMG submission 191571) | Hydrothermal chimney microbial communities from Main Endeavour vent field at the Juan de Fuca Ridge, Pacific Ocean - Hulk | ecosystem: Environmental > Aquatic > Marine > Hydrothermal vents ...
GTTTCCACAGTTCCATGTTCCAAGGCAAGCATTCCCAGACGTGCATTACTTTCCTTGTCTTTCTTTTTTATCCTAAATATCATTTCGTAACCTTTCTATCGCCTGAGCTGCAGCCCCCAGAACACCAGCATCGTTTTGCAACTTCGCAATGACCACATCCACTCCTCTTAGCAGTTCCGGCCAAACGAAATCGGGAAGATACTTTTTTACCTTATCCGTTATTATACTACCCGCTTTGGATATCCCACCACCAATAACCAAAGCCCTAACATTTAAAACATTGAGGAGAGTTCCAAACACCTGCGCTATTTTATGGCAAGCCTCCTCTACAACAAGCAAGGCAACTTCCTCTCCTCCTTTGGCTCTGTCAAAAATCAGCTTCGGGGTTATTTCTTCCGAAATTTCTATACCACGATTATTGATCATCCGTTTGTACTCTCTAACCATTGCAGGCCCGGAGGAGTATTGCTCGAAACACCCACGTCCACCACAATTGCACTGGGGTCCATTAGGATCAACACAAACATGGCCCAGCTCACCGGCAAATCCTCTAAATCCCCGATATACTTTACCATTTAAAACCAACCCACCCCCAATACCAGTGCCCAGCGTTATCATGATAAAGTCGGAATACTCCCTTCCTACACCAAAAATCAACTCCCCGGCTGCCGCACACGTAGCATCATTATCAGCAAACGAAGGAATGCCAAACTTCTCCTCTATGACTCCTGCAATCGAATGGGATTTTATTGCGGGTAAGTTTTCGCTTCCGGCAATTAAAATATTGGTTTTCTTATCAATAAATCCAGGTGTCCCTATTCCCACTGCATCAATTCCAATCTCACTGTTTTCTCTCAAAAAATCACCTATCCAGGAAAGTACAGGCGAAATCACAGCATCAAAATCAGTCAAAGAATTTATAGGTATTAAATCTTTTTTCAATAGCCTTCCTTCAGGTGTAACCACTCCAACCTTTACAGAGGTTCCCCCGAAATCCAATCCTATAATGTTTTTCATTCTGACACCCCCATTTCTTGAAGATTCATATTTATAACAGAAATTCCTTACAAATTGAACCGTTAAGTTTTCGCATACTTAAAAAACATTCCACTAACAAGTAAAAAAAGAAAAAAAGGAAACCAGGCTCCCCATATAGGGGGTATATAGCCATTCTTGGCCAATAATGAAAAAAACATCTGGGAGGCATAATACACCACAGAAACCGCTAACGAGGAAATTAAACTCATCAAAAGCACATTCTTTTTGAATGTACTACCTATGGAGGCAGCAAGCAGAGCAACAATCATGGGCGTTAACGAAAATGATATCTTTTTATAGAGATTAGTAAGCGCTTCCCTATAGGGTAACCCCGCTTTTTTTAGGGTTTTTATCCATTCAACTCCTTGCTCAAAATTCATCTCGTCAACTTTTCTCGTAATTCTTTTAAAAGCATCGGGTTTTTTTCTTATTTCAGAATCGGAGTATACAGGTATCCGTTCTGAAATTATCTTTGTTTTATCACTATCCCAGCTATAAATACTACAATCGTACAATATCCATTTAACACCATCCCATTTCGCTCTCTTTGCATCAATCCTTTTCAAGAAACTTCCGTCCTTTCCTCTAAAAACTAGCAACACTCCATTCAGAGTTTTTTTCTCATTATCAAAATAATCGGCATGATACACTATTCGATTACTATCACTTATAACAGTTACGTTCGAATTATCCAACGAAACATTTCGATAAACAAGCGAATTGTAAAGACGCACTTTCGCCCTATAGGTAGGTGTTACTATTTGATCATTAAACCAGAAATTAAAAATTGAGAGTAATACACCGATTATTACAAACGGGAGTACCAACCGGTAAAAACTTATTCCAGCCCCAAGAACTGCTATCAACTCATTGTTAGAATACATCATCCCCAACGTAAATGAAACAGAAAAAAGCAAAGCAATAGGTAAAGAAAAAACAATGCACTTCGGTATGTACAGATACGCTATCTCAAGCATTTTTAAAACGGGAACTTCATTTGTGTAGTAGCGCCATAGATTGGAAAACAGATCCACAAGCTCAATAATCATTACAAAAAAAGCAACGGAAACCAAAAAAATGGGAATAAAGGACTCTATCATCATTTTAGAAATCGTTTTCACTTTCTACCTTCTAACCCTATAGAGCATAAAAACTATAGAAAATATAACTACAACTATATCTGCCATCCACATGGAAAGAACAGGAGAAATATAAAGACGCGTTGCAAATGTTTGTCCCAAAAATAATAGGCTCCAATACAGAAAGGAAACAACTAACCCGATTCCGAAACCAACCGCTCTCCCACTCCTTTTAGCCAACAAACCTATGGGAAATGCGAAGATCATAAAAAAGAGACATGCAACTGGTATGGCAAATTTCTTATGAAATTCCGATTTATAGTACTGCAAATCCCTATCTCTTATCTTGTTTCTCTCTCTGATTTCATATCTGTTGAAAAGGGTATAGATGCCTCGTTTCTTCTCTACAAAATCCGTATATTCTCGAACACTCAATAGCTCCCAAATTCTATTTGAGAGTTGAATCCTTAATTTTTCTAATTCCTTAACCCTCTGCTTTTTTCTCTCATCAAGGGCCCTCTCCTTCTTCTTTATAGCCTGCCACACATCGAAAGAGCTCATTTCAGCGGGACCCGTTCCACCTATTGAAATAGTTATATTTCTAAGAAGAATATTATAGATCAACTGCTCAGCCTTTGAGTAACTGTAACTACCACTATTATCATCTCTAGTTGTAATTAAAAACACATCTTTCATCTTGAGCGAGACAACCCCTCGCTGTTTATTGTCCTTCACAAGGGTTGCGTCCCTTGCAGTAATAACACGTCTTTCTCTGTTATTACCCCTGTCTATAAGAGTGATATTATGAATGGTTTTCCCTGTAACATTGCCGGTGACAATTATCGTATTATCATAATTTTTTATTGAATACGGTTCCAACTCGATAGCAGGATTGGAATGTAATATCTTTGTATACAACCGGATCAATTTTATATTTCCCGTTGGTAAAAAATAGTCATTGGTCACGAATGAAACAAAAGAAAAAATCACACCAATTACCACAAAGGGCACCATTAGTCGCGTGAAAGAAATCCCGGAGGCTTGAAATGCTAATATTTCGTTATCAGAAGATAACCTTCCCACCGCCATTAGTGCACCAACGAGAGAACCGAAAGGAAAAGAAAAAGCAATAAAAATTGGCATGGAGTAAAAAATCAACAACATTACATCTTTAAAGGGAACATGTTTCGAGAATATCTGTTCTGCCATTACCAAAATTTGATTAATGAAGAATATTATAAAAAAAAAGGAAAATGCAATTGCAAATGAAAAGAGGAATTCTCTAGTCACGTAGAAATATACAATTCTATACTTTCCTCTCAATTAGTCTCTCCAAAGTAGAACGATATCCCCATTCCAAGGGTACCAAATGCAACCACACCCCTGGAAACAGCCACAGATGACACATCCATAGAATCCAAACCACTCTCCAGTGTAAATACTTTGAATACTCTTTTCAACATATCGAATACAACAACTCCTCCTCCAAACGTTCCAAAATACAAAAATCTTCTTCCCTTTCCACTGTCTAATACCCAGTCATCACTTAAAAAGCCATTTTCCTTCGTGAAAATTTTTAAAAGGTTACTTTTTGGATTCCAATTATAAAGTCCCTTACCATACGTTCCTATCCACAAACTGTTTTCGTCCTCGATGAGAAATGTTGTTATATTAACCGGTGTAAAATCAGCACACAGATCGGCAAGGTTTATCAGTCTTCCACTTTTAACGTTGAAAAAAAAGACCCCCTTGTCCATCGAACCTATTATAAGATAACTCCTATACCGAGCCAGGCAATTTATAAACTTAAGAGCCCCTCCCTTCTTAATTCTCCTCCACTTGCCATAATTAGAACTATTGAGGTCCAACACCCACAACCCTCTACCAAGAGTACCTACATAAATCTTACCCGCAATTGTTTCGATTGCTTCAACAGTTGTTTTATTTCTTCCCGTAAAATTTTTAACTACGTACCATTTCCCACTTCGTTTAGAATAATATGAGAGTCCTTCGTAAGATCCCACCCATACATTTTGCCCGATTACCTTAATGACCCTTACCGTTTTGGGTACTATGCTGGATTTCCCCGACTTAAATACCTTTACCTCATCCCTATACATATTGTACCGTGCAAGTCCGCCATTCCACGTTCCAATCCAGAGATCATTCCCATCATAGGTAAGCACCGAAATATTTTCATCGGCAAGCTTGATACTGGCACACCGTACATTTTGCCACTTCAAAGCCCGTTGCAGCATCCCATATAAATCTCTCTCATCCTTCAAAAAATTTGGATTAATCCTCTTAAAATAAAATCGTGCAAGGGATACATTTTTATCTCTGTGGTACAGCGTATCGCTCATCATTAAATAGATCTCCGATAACTCCTCCTCCGGTAAATATTCCCTAAATCTTTTAACCACAGTATCCATATAACCCAACGACTGATCATACAGTCTTTCCCTATAAAGAATCATTCCAAGTTTGGAATATGATCCCGCCAATATTTTGGTAACCTTTAACCTTTCACTTTCTCTTCTATCACCACCCCGTAGAAACTTTCTTCCCTCTTCTATCACCCGCTTAAAGAAATACTTAGCCCTATATGTATCACCACGCTTTAACTGACACAATCCGGAGAGATACAAATTATTCAACAGCAGTACTGGAGAGAGAGACAGAGAGCGCTGCTCCGCTAGTAAACTCATACACAGGTCAAACTTCCCCTCATTATAAAGCTCCCGCGCTTTAACAAACAATCCTGCCTTGGAAGCCGGAACTTGCCTACTTTTCTTCTTACTTTCTGTTAGAGTTCTTTTTTGTCCGGTCAGTTGCTCTGAGGATTCCTTTTTTTCGACTACACCCTTTACAACAGTGCACGAAGTAAAAATCAATAAAAGCGTAAATAGAAAAATTATTCGTGGAATTTTATCATTATCACCCATTTATTCCCGTAGAACCAAAACCTCTTTCACCACGTTCACTGGAAGAAATACTATTCACACTTACGAAAGAGGCCCTTACAATGGGAGAAAAAACCATCTGAGCGATTCTATCTCCATTATGAATCACAAATTCTTTCCTGCCCAAGTTTACGAGCCCAATCTGTATCTCTCCCCTATAATCCGAATCTATAGTTCCCGGGGCATTAATTACTGTAACCCCATATTTTATAGCCAGCCCCGAACGTGGTCTGATCTGTGCTTCATATCCTGGTGGAATTTCCAGATATATTCCAGTAGGGACCAATACCGTATCCCCTGGCTCTAAAACTATATCTCTATCAAGAAATGCATACACATCAGCCCCTACCGCTCCACTGGTGGCATAGAAAGGTTCTCTAGCTCCAGGTTTCCCCTTGTACCTAACCAAAATTCTCGCCATCTCTAGGCCTCACCATTGAGTATTCTCTCTATGGTTTTAACATTTCGAAGTTTCCCGTAAACAAGAAAATTAAAATTTTTCTCCCCGATTAATTTTTCTGACAACTCCACCACTCTCTCCCTTGAAATTGAGTCTATATACTTAAACGACTGTTCAAAGGGATAAACCTTACCGTTCATCATATACTGCCTTGCCAAGCGTTTCATTCGAGTTTCCATATCCTCTCTAACAAGTACAATACTACCTTTGAGATGCGTTTTTGCATCCTCTACCTCTCTCTCTGTTGGCGGATCTTCCACAAACCGTTTTATTTCACCTCTAACTGCCTGTAAAAGCTCTTCCACCTCTCTAGGTCCGGTACTCGCATAAATAGTAAAAATTCCACTATCGGAGAAAAAAGTTCTAAAAGAATATACGGCGTAGCACAATCCCTTCTCTTCTCTCAACACCTGAAACAGTCTTGAGCTTATCGATTCGCCCAATATCGTACTCAAAACTAAGAGAGCGTAGTACTCCTCCATTCTGTTAGAGGGTGTAAAAGTTACCCCAGCATAAACTTGAACCTGGTTAAACCTACTTTTTTCTATCTTGATAAATTCTTTACTCCTAGGTGGGATTCGACTTAGAGAGAATTTTACCCCTTCGACCTCACCTATTTGAGCATCCAGATAGGAAAGGACAGTCTCTTCATCAATATTACCAGCAATTGAGATAATGAGGTTTACCGGGGTAAATCGAGAATGGTAAAACTTTACCAATCTCTCTCTGGAAATTCCCCGCACATCATTTTCTTCACCCGTTATTTTTAAGGAGAGTGGATGATCACCCCAAGTGTTTCGTAGATACAATTCATGAGCCTTATCCTCAGGAGAATCCTCTCCAGAGCGGAGTTCATTTATAATTACAATCTTCTCTCGTAAAAGCTCTTCCTCTGCTATCAGTGAATTCTTTACCATGTCAGAAAGGAGTTCTATTGCAACCAAAATGCTCTCTTTAGGAACAGTACAATAGAAACATGTCGTTTCTTTCTCTGTAAAAGCATTAAGAACGCCACCTATCCTATCAATCTCGCGGGCAATTTGATACGCACTTCTCGTTTTTGTGCCTTTAAAGAGCATATGTTCTAAAAAATGAGAGAAACCCCGTTCTTCATCAGACTCATCTCTAGAACCAAATGGAAACCAGAACCCAATTGATACAGTATCTGTCCGTTCACTACGTTCCAAAAGAACTGTTACACCATTGGAGAGTTCTCTGGTTTTAATCACCTTTAACTCCGAGAGTTTCTCTTCGGACGTCTCCTGGTATCCTCTCTATGGTAGCTATGATCCCTACCACCACCAGAGCCTACACTCTCAATGGCATCTTTTATACTAAGATTGACACGACCCATTTTATCAATCTCTATTATTCTAACCTTTACTTTATCACCCTCTTTAAGAACATCACTTACCGAGTTAATTCTCCTCTGGGAAATTTTGGAAATATGACACAGCCCTTCTTTCCCAGGAAGATACTCAATGAAAGCCCCAAAATCAACTACTCGTTTCACAGTACCCTCATACACCTTCCCAACAACAGGCTCCTCCAAAAGTCCCTCTATCATCTTCTGAGCCTGTTCTGCTCCCTCTTTATTTCGACAGTATATAATTATATTCCCATTATCCTCAATATTTATTGTAGCATCGGTTTTCTCCGAGATACCCTTAATTATCTTGCCTCCCAAACCAATTATCGCCCCGATCTTATCTGGATTAATCTGCATTGAAATAATCTTGGGGGCGAAATCCGAAATTGAACTTCTTGGATGTTGAATCGTCTGATTCATTATCTCAAGAATTTTTTTCCTACCTACCTTAGCCTGTTCAAGCGCCTTCTCCAAGATCCCAAAATCAACACTCTCAATCTTTATATCCATCTGGAAAGCAGTAATTCCATCCTCTGTACCCGCAACCTTAAAATCCATATCACCAAGATGATCTTCTTCACCGAGAATATCAGTAAGAATTACAAATTTATCTCCCTCGGTAATAAGCCCCATTGCAATCCCTGCTACAGATTTTTTGATAGGGACCCCCGCATTTAACAGACTAAGAGTTCCTCCACACACAGAGGCCATAGAGGAAGAACCGTTAGATTCCAATATCTCGGAAACAATCCTTATCGTATAGGGGAAATCATCTTTAGAGGGCAAAACGGCCTCTATAGCCCTCTCTGCAAGATGCCCATGGCCTATTTCCCTCCTACTCGTGGATAACCTACCGGTTTCACCTACAGAATAGGGAGGAAAATTATAGTGCAACATAAACGTTTTCCTGGCATCGCCATCTATGTCATCCATTATTTGTTCATCATACACGGTTCCCAGAGTAGTAACCGCAAGTGATTGGGTCTCTCCGCGTGTAAACAGAGCGGAACCATGGGTTCTTGGAAGAATATCAATCTCACAGGTAATCGGGCGAATCTCATCCGGTTTTCTACCATCAGTTCGGATTCCTCTCTCCAAAATAGACTTACGGACTATTTTCGCCTCCATCTCTTCAAAAAGCTCTTTCAAGAACCTCTGATCACTCTCTTCCAACCTATCCTCAAACTCCTTAAGAACCGCCTCTTTCACATCCTTTATTGCTCTGGAACGATTCTGTTTGCCTTTGACAAAACAGGCCTCCTCCATCTTAGGATAGGCCCAGTTCCATATTTCATCCCATAGGGGAAACTCCTCGTCTTCCTCTTCTATCTTAATTTTTTCTTTGCCAGCCAGCTTCGCAAGCTCTATCTGAATCCTACACAGCTCTTTTATTGTTTTGTGGGCCTCTTTAATTGCCTCCAGAAGTATCTCCTCAGAGACCTCTTTAGCCCCACCCTCAACCATTGTAATACCCTCTTGGGTACCCGCTACAACAATGTCAAGCTTGCTATTCTCTATCTGATCAAATGTAGGATTGATAATAAACTCGCCATCTAAATACCCTACCCTAACAGCTCCAACAGGTCCATCGAAAGGAATATCGGAAACCATAACCGCTGCTGAGGAAGCTACCATGGCAATAATATCGGGAGGATTGATCTGATCAGTAGAAATAGTTGTAGGAACTATCTGTATCTCTTTCTTAAACTTTTTAGAAAATAGAGGGCGCATAGGCCTGTCTATCAATCTAGAAACGAGAATCTCTTTATCTTTAGGTCTCCCCTCACGCTTTATGAATCCCCCCGGTATTTTCCCGGCAGCGTAATATTTCTCATTGTATTCAACAGAGAGGGGGACATAATCCAACCCCTCAACATCCTTCTCGGAACAACAAACAGTTGCTAATACCGCAGAACCGGCGTACCTGGCAAACACGGCCCCATTAGCCTGTTTTGCCATTTTACCGGTTTCCAGAATTAAATCGTCTTCACCTATTCTTAGCTTTACCTGATTCACCATTATCCTTAATTTCCTTATAATACCTAGAATTTACTTTCGTAGGTTTAGTTTTTTTAGTATCTCTCTGTACTTTTCCAGATCCTTCTTCTTTAAATAGTTTAAAAGTCTTCTTCTCTGGCCTACCAATTTCAAAAGCCCTCGTCTGGAGTTATGATCCTTTTTATGCGTTTTAAAGTGTTCTGTGAGTATTTGAATCCTCTTTGTAATTAGTGCAATTTGAACCTCGGCAGAACCACTGTCTTTTTCATGAAGGCCAAACTCCTTAATTATCTCTGCCTTCTTTTCCTTTGTAAGTGCCATCAAAAAGTCCTCCTCTATTACTCTCTATTATTTTTATTATCAAATACTATTTTTTTTAACTTTTTCATTCTTTTACCAAGCTCTAATTCTAAACAATTCTCAGTGATATACAATACAGAGAAATCCTCTATGCCATTCTCTCCCCATTCATCCTCGCCATATACCTTTACCCTATACTCTCCAACAGGCGGTATCACTTGTTTTGAGGTACTCTTGGCAAATTTCCAATAGACATCCCTGTGCTCAAGTAGCTCTCCCATTCCCTCATAGAAAAGACTAAACTTTTCATGCAACATGTAATTGGCCTCACCTATATTTCCCTCAACAATACACTTTCTTATTCTCGAACTGCTAACTACCTCTCCCCTGTACATCACCGGTTCCTGAATCTTCACCCCAATTCCGCGATTTAAGGCCCAGTCTCTAAGTTTAAACGCATCCATGGATCGCCTATAACCAAAACCAAAATTGTAACCTACCACCACATAACGTATATCCAAATTTTCAAAGAGCAATGACAAAAATTCCTCTCCTGACAGTTTACTAAAATTTGGAGAAAAGTCAATTAATACAACATGCTCAACCCCCAAACCCTCCATGCGGAAAAGCTTCTCTTCTAAAGTAAGAATATTACCCAAAAATTCATCCGGCCTTAATACGGAAACCGGATTCTGCTTAAATGATACTACACACGATTTGCCCATCCTGGATAGATCCTTAACATCAGCTATAAGTTTTCTGTGTCCAAGGTGCAAACCATCAAATACTCCTATGGTAACTACAAGGGGCTTCGTTATACTACTGCCACTTTTAATAAGGTTATCAAAATCCACCCTTTGCACAAACGACCTCTTACCATCTTAATTAAAAACTGCAACGTATTTTACTTTACTGTTCAATTTTTCAAAGACCGCCACCAATTTTCTTTTCCTATTAAAAACACAATGGAACCGCTTTTCTTCAAACAGTCTCTCATTGAATATTCTCCTTGGTTCAATCCCACGTCTTAGTTTTTCTATCTCAGCATCGTTAGCCGTTAAATAACCAACGCTCTCAAGCCTACGCAAAAACTTATACGGAGAAATAACATCCCTGGAAAAATCTACCTCATTTACCCTTTTTGCCTCTGAAAGATTAAATTGGCCTACACACTCACGTCGCAAGAAGCGTAAATGGGCACAACTATCAACCATCCTACCGAGATCTCGCGCAATAGCTCTTACGTAGGTACCTTTAGAAACCTTAACCAACACCTCCAGATCAGGCGGATCGTATCGAACAATGTCAAAAGTATAAATTGTGACCCTTTTTGGCCTTAAATCAACTCGTCTATCTTCCAAAGCATACTTATATGCTCTCCTACCGTTAACGTGAACAGCAGAGAAGAGGGGAGGAATCTGGTCAATCTCCCCTATAAAATTTTTAACAGCAATCTCTACCTTTTCGAATACAGGAATATCTCCTCTTTCAACAACCCTTCCGTATATATCAAGTGTATCAGTTCTCTCGCCAAAACGAATAACCGCTCTATAAACCTTATCAAGGCTGGCAAACAGGGGAACAAGACGTGTAAAACGTCCTGTCAGGAGAAGCAACAAACCCTCCGCAAATTTGTCTAACGTACCCGTATGACCCGCTTTTTCAATTGGAGATATCCTCTTTAACTCTCTTATAACATCAAAAGAAGTTTTTCCCCTCTCCTTATCGATCAACAAAAGCCCATCGCTCTCGGACCTCAACCTATCACTTCCTTTAATTTGCTAATAACTCTAAAACCCCTCTCTATAGATTCATCCAGTATAAACTTCAATTCAGGAATGGTTCTCAACTTTAAACGTCTACCCAAAATATTCCTCACAAACCCTGCCGCATGATTTAAAGCGGCCACTGTTCTCTCATGTGTCTCTCTATCACCGTAATAGGAGATATAAACCTTGGCATATCTAAGATCCTTTGAAACGGTAATATCCGTAACGCTTAACATCTTATCAATACGGGGATCCTTTATGTCATCACTCATTATAATCTCAGTGATCTCTCGTCTTAATAAACTTTCAACTCTTTTTAATCTAACCGTTGACATTGTTCTTACTTTCTACCAATTTTTTCGCAACCTGTTTAAC
>Ga0256914_1004011_pt1 | contig 11350 bp, 9 predicted proteins | sample HulkmetaG_FD_191571 | JGI IMG/M metagenome (GOLD analysis project Ga0256914, IMG submission 191571) | Hydrothermal chimney microbial communities from Main Endeavour vent field at the Juan de Fuca Ridge, Pacific Ocean - Hulk | ecosystem: Environmental > Aquatic > Marine > Hydrothermal vents ...
CCACGGTAGGAAGTAATTTTCTTTTTTACACAGCTTACCTGAAAATTCCATACTTGCCAATTGAGCTTGTTGACAGGATGGTGTTATGATGAAAAAACTGGCATAACTGTTCCCTTTCCTCTTTTTCAAATCCTGAAGACTGGGTTACAGAAAGTGTGACTGAAGAGGAATAAGAGAAAACATAGAGAAAAAATTATGGCAAAAAAACAGGACCTGGTTCGAATCAGCCGGGAAAAGATCAGTGAATTTTCAGGAGATCTGGTGGTCTTTTGCGCACTGGCACGCGAAAAAAAGGCGCCTCTGTGCGATTCCAGACTGAAAAAGATAGTGTATCCGGCCTGGAAATCGGGTGATTTCAAGGGCGGAGAAAAGGATTTTCTTCTGGTGTATCCACCCCTGCTGGGCAAATCGGGGCTGGCGGGCCTTGCCGCGAACCGGCTGGCAGTGATTGGCCTTGGTCGGGAAAAGGACGACAGCGATGCTATCCGTGAACAGCTTCGCCTTGCCGGCGGCACCATAGCCGGCAGGGCAAGGGCATGTAAGGCCGAACATGTGCTGGTTGTTCTGCCTGATATCGGTGGCCTGTCCACCTCCGCAAAGACCGAAGCGCTGGTGGAAGGGCTTGTCCTGGGCAATTACAGCTTTGATAAGTATAAAACCACTCAGGAAGATGAACAGCCCCGGCCCGTGCGGACCTTTTTTCTGACAGGAAACGGTTCTGCCGCGGCAATGAGGCGCGGCCTGCGGCCCGGTCTGCATGGTGCCCTGGCAGCCTGTCGGGCGCGGGACATGGCCAATGAACCAGGCAATGTATGGACACCGGACAAGTTTGCCCAGTTTGGCCGCAAGCTGGCCCGTAAATACCCGCTTAAATGCCGGGTTATCGGCAAGGCGACCATGGAGAAACTGGGCATGGGCGGCATCCTGGCCGTAAATCAGGGCTCGGATAAACCGGCCAAGCTCGTTGTTCTTGAGTACCGGTCCGGTAAAAAGAATCCCACCCTGCTTCTGGTGGGCAAGGGGCTGACCTTTGATTCCGGGGGGATAAGCCTCAAGCCTGCCGCCGGCATGGAGGACATGAAATATGACATGTGCGGCGGCGCGGCGGTCATGGCCCTGATGGAGATTGTCGGTCAGGAACAGCCTGATCATATTAATGTCATTGGCCTGGTGCCGACCACGGAAAACATGGGCGGGGCCTCGGCCCTGAAGCCTGGTGATATCATTACCCATTTTGGCGGTAAAACCTCGGAGGTGGTCAACACGGACGCCGAGGGCCGTCTGATCCTGGCCGATGCCCTTGCCTGGGGCATTGACACATATTCTCCGGATGCGGTCATTGACCTGGCTACCCTGACCGGCGCGGTTATTATCGGGTTGGGGCATCATCGCACCGGACTACTCGGCACCAGTGACCGACTGGTACAACAGGTGCTGAGGGCTGGCGAAAAATCGGGTGAGCCCTTCTGGCGACTCCCCCTTGGCCGGGAATACAGTAAACAACTTGAATCCAAGGTTGCTGACCTGAAAAATGTCGGCGGCCGCCCGGCCGGAACCATTACTGCGGCCGCCTATCTACAGGAATTTGTCGGCGAGACACCCTGGACCCACTGGGATATTGCAGGCACGGCCTGGAATTATACAGAAAAATCGTATGTCCCCAAGGGGCCATCCGGTATTGGCGTACGAAGTCTGGCCGCACTGGTTCGCGACTGGAAACCACTCACAAAATCCGGCAAACAGAAGTAACAGAAGACAGGAGAAAGAAGCATGGCAAAGCGAAAAGGGGTAACGGTCAGTCGGCAGATAATGGATTCACAGTTGCTGCATCCCGAGGCAACCGGTGAGCTTACAGGCCTTCTCAACGAGTTGATTGTGGCGGCAAAGATTATCAGCGCCGAGGTCAACATGGCTGGCCTTGCCGATATTCTCGGCCAGTCCGGCAAGACCAATATTCAGGGCGAAGAGGTTCAGAAACTCGATGTCTTTGCCAACAAGACCATAAAAAGGCGCATGGAACAGTGCGGCTATATCTGCGTCATGGCATCCGAGGAGGAGGATGGGATAATTCCGGTCCTGGACGGCTATGAGGGTAAGTATACAGTAGCCTTTGATCCCCTGGACGGTTCTTCCAACATTGATGTCAATGTCAGTATCGGCACCATTTTTTCCATTCATCGACGCACCAGTTCTGGAAAACAGGGCAATGAGCAGGATCTTCTTCAAAAGGGCGTCAGGCAGGTCGCGGCCGGCTATATCATCTATGGTTCCTCCACCATGATGGTCTACACCACAGGCGATGGCGTGCATGGCTTTACCCTTGACCCGAGCGTGGGCGAGTTTTTTCTCTCCCATCCCGATATAAAAATTCCCGAGCGTTCCAAATATTACAGCGTCAACGAATCCTATACCAATTACTGGCATGATGAGACCAGGCAGTTTGTCGATTATCTCAAGGAGATTGATCCAGCCAGCGGTCGGCCCCTGAGCCTGCGCTATATCGGGTCCCTGGTGGCGGATTTTCACCGTAACCTGATCAAGGGCGGTATTTTCCTGTATGTGCGTGATAAAAAAAGTACCAGGCAGCCCGAGGGCAAGCTGCGTTTACTGTATGAGGCCGCGCCCCTGGCCATGGTCGTTGAACAGGCTGGTGGGCTGGCCATTACCGATGATGGCCGCAGAATACTCGACATTGAACCCCGTGATCTGCATCAGCGAGTGCCGCTTATCATCGGCTCAAGGCGGGAAGTGGAGCTGGCCCGAACCTTTTTCAGGTCAACCCCGTAACTGTCAGCGATACACGCGCTTTTCTGCAGCGAATAAAAGGCAATGGAGAAAAATCCCTGCCGGTTTGAAAACGGCCTTGCAAAAAACAGCAGACGTATTAAGCATTGCTCGCCGGCATGACAGATAAAAAGAACAGCCGGTAAAGAAGATGCGCAGCGGCATGCGGCTGCTGCCCCTGACCCTTGTGCAGTCCAAATTTTTGTAAGGAGGCGATACGTATGAAATTAACAACAAAAATCCTTGTGGCCGCTGTACTGGTTGCCTTTACAGCCATGCCGGCCCTGGCAGAAAAAACCATCAAGTGGAAACTGGCCATGACCTGGCCATCGACCCTGACACCGCTGGCCTCGCCGCCGCTGAAACTGGCCAAGATGGTGGAGGAGATGAGTGATGGTAAATTCATCATCAAGGTTGAAGGCAAGGAAAAGCACAAGGCAGCCCTGGGTATCCTTGACATGGTGCGCGGCGGACAGTACCAGATGGGCCATTCAGCTTCCTACTACTGGAAGGGCAAGGACATGAGCATGGTCTTTTTTACCACTGTGCCCTTTGGCATGACCGCAACGGAGCAGTATGCCTGGTTTTACTATGATGACGGCATGAAGCTGATGGAAAAGGCCTATGACAAGTTCAAGGTCTACTCCTTCCCCGGCGGCAACACCGGTGTGCAGATGGGCGGCTGGTTCAAGAAGGAGATCAAGTCGCTTGATGACCTCAAGGGCCTGAAAATGCGTATTCCCGGACTGGCTGGCGAGGTCTTTGCCAAGCTCGGTGTTAACGTGACCAATATCCCGGCCGGTGAGCTCTACACCTCCCTGGACCGTGGCACCATTGATGCCCTGGAATGGGTTGGTCCGGGTATGGATATCAGGATGGGGTTTCATAAAATTGCCCCCTATTACTACACCGGCTGGCATGAGCCCGCATCCGAGATGCAGTACCTGATCAACAAGCGTGCCTTTGCCAAGCTGCCGGCCAAATATCAGGAGATCCTCAAGACCGCCATGAAGGCCACTGCCGCGGATATGTACTTTGAGAACTTTGCCGATTCCGCCAATGCCTGGGCCAAGATGAAGCAGGATTATCCCAACATCAAGGTCATGACCTTTCCAAAGCCGGTTCTCCAGGCCATGAAAAAGGCCACGGACGAACTCCTGGACGGTTATGCGGCCAAGGACCCCCAGTTCAAGACAATCCTGGATTCACAGCGCGCCTTTATGAAAAAGGCCCGGCCCTGGACCATCATGTCTGAGTTCAACTATATCAAGACCTGCCAGGAACTTGGCCAATAGCCAGTCTCGCTTGACCTGAGTGCACAAGCCCTGTCAAACCGTTTGACAGGGCTTTTTTTAGCCCGCATTTCTCACAAAGATCGTTGTAAAAGGCAGGAAAGTGCTGAAATATTTCGAGGATTTTTTTTTGAGCTGTACCCCCGCAGGCATGGTGCTTTCAGGCCTTGCAGCGGATCGCTTGTGAGCAATGCGGGTTAGATCCATGACAGTCTGCCCTGTTACGGGCAGCCAATGTGAGCCGGAACGTGGAGACAATGTTTGCAAAAATTGAACAATATATTGCCAGAGCCGTTGACATGGTCGGGCACCTGACCTGTGTCCTCCTTGTCCTCATGGTGCTTAATGTTTCCTTTGACGTGATGATGCGCTACGTCTTTCACAACAGCTCGGTTGGCATGCAGGAAATGGAATGGCACCTCTTTGCCATTATCATCCTGCTCGGTATCTCTGTTGCCTTGAAAGACGAGGGGCATGTCAGGGTTGATTTTCTTTATGAACGGTTCAGTCCGAAAAAACGGGCCATGATCAATATACTCGGCACCCTGTTTTTCCTTATGCCCGTGGCCCTGCTTATCTTTTTCGGGTCGTTTGAATTTGTGCGTGACTCCTGGGAGATCGGCGAGATCTCCGAGGACCCGGGCGGGCTCCCCTATCGCTGGTTGATCAAGGGCATGATTCCGGTTTCCTTTGCCTTTCTTCTTATCAGCGCGGTCGGTTATATTCTCCAGAATATTCGGCTCTACAGGGAGGCGGAAAAATGATCGGCCTGATAATGTTTTTCGCGGCCCTGGTCCTGCTGATTATCGGCTATCCGGTTGCCTTTACCTTTGGCGCGGTGGCCATGTTCTTTGGCGCCATTGCCGCCTTTGTGGAAATGATGCCCGATCCTACCCTGGCCGGCGTGGCCGAGGAATTTTTCCTCATGTTTTCCATGATGCCCTTTCGCATCTACGCGATCATGACCAACACCATTCTGATGGCCATTCCCCTGTTCATACTCATGGGCATTGTTTTGCAGAAATCGGAACTTGCCGAGCGGTTGCTTGAATCCATGGGCATCCTTTTCGGCAAGATCAGGGGCGGGGTGGCCATTTCAACGGTTCTGGTCGGAACCCTGCTTGCGGCCTCCACCGGCGTGGTGGGTGCTTCTGTTGTTGCAATGGGCGTTATTTCGCTGCCGGTCATGCTCAAATACGGCTATTCCAAGCAGCTCTCCACCGGAACCATCTGCGCTTCAGGTACCCTGGGCCAGATCATTCCGCCTTCCATAGTGCTGATCATCCTCGGCGATGTCTTTCAGCTCCCGGTCGGCGACCTGTTCCAGGCCGCCCTGGTGCCCGGTCTGGCCCTTGTGGGCTGCTATATACTCTACATTCTAATCGTTTCCTTCCTCAAGCCGGAGCTGGCCCCGGCCATTGCTGTGGCCGATGAAACCAGGGCCGTGGTAGTCAAAAAGGCGCTTCTCGCCATTGTGCCCACTCTGTCACTCATCGTCATGGTGCTTGGTTCCATCTTTGCCGGCATTGCCACCCCCACAGAGTCCGCTTCGGTTGGCGCGCTCGGCGCCTTTGTACTGGCCGCCCTGTACCGCAAGCTGAATGTCCAGATTATCAGGGAATCAGCGCTGGAAACCGTCAAGATCACGGCCATGGTCTTTGCCATTCTTATCGGCGCCACCGCCTTTTCCATGGTCTTTGTCTATACAGGAGCCGATGGCCTGGTTGAGCAGTTCATGACAGCCCTGCCCGGCGAAAAATGGGGCTTTCTGCTTCTGTCCATGCTCTCGATCATGCTGCTTGGTTTTTTCATCGATTTTATCGAGATATCCTATATCGTAGTGCCGATCCTGCTGCCCATTGCCGATACAATAGGCATCAATCCCATGTGGTTTGCCATTCTTATTGCCATGAATCTGCAGACCTCGTTTCTGACGCCGCCGTTTGGTTTTTCTCTCTTTTATCTAAAAGGGGTCTGTCCGCCCGAGGTGAGCACGGTTGATATCTATAAAGGGGTCATTCCCTTTATCTGCATCCAGATGGCTGTGCTGGCCTCGCTTATTCTTTTTCCAGGCCTTTATGGGTTGTGATTGCAAAATACCCTATGTCAGCAAGAAAGAGGAATATCATGAACAGTATCAGGTTTATCTCTGTGCCGGTTGTATATGTGGTTGCGGCCCTTTTTATCCTTCTTGCGCTCTGTCCTGTAACCAGGGCTGCTGAAAAACAAAAAGATTTGATGGATGAATGGGTCAGGGAAAAATTCATGGGCGATTATCCCGAGATGGTCAAACGGAGGATGATCCGGGTGCTCATTCCGCCCAGCAAAACATTTTTTTTTATTGATCGGGGCAAAAAGCAGGGCATGACCTATGAGGCGGCCATGGCCTTTGAAAAATTCGTCAACAAAAAGATCAAAGCTAAGCACCTCAAGGTCAAGGTTGTCGTTATTCCCACCACCCGCGAGCACCTGCTGTCTGATCTGCGCGACGGCTATGGCGATATTGCCGCCGGCAACCTCACCATCACCGAGGAACGGCTCAGACTGGTTGATTTTGCCGATCCCTTTTTGACCGGCGTTGATGAGATCATTGCCGCATCAGCCTCTGTTGCTCCGCTCGCATCCCTGTTTGACTTAAGCGGAAAAGAGGTCTATGTCAGAAAATCGAGCAGTTATTATTCTTCTCTTGTCAACCTGAACAAGAACCTGGTCCAGCTCCATAAAAAACCGGTCCGGATCAGGCTGGTGGATGAATACCTTGAAGATGAGGATCTGCTTGAAATGGTTAATGCCGATCTTCTGCCCATGATTGTCATAGACAGCACCAAGGGACGTTTCTGGGAACAGATCTTTACCAATGTCAGGCTGTATCCAGACATTAAAGTGCGAACCGGCGGCAGGATCGCCTGGGCCGTGCGCAAGAACTGCCCCACGCTGAAAAAAGTGATCAATGAGTTTGTCAAAAAGAATAAAAAGGGAACCCTGACCGGCAATATTCTCTATAACCGCTATCTGAAAAATTCCAGGTACATAAAAAACAACCTCAGGGCGGCTGAGCGTAAAAAATATGAACAGACCGTGGCCCTTTTTAAAAAATATGCCCATAAATATGACTTCCCCTATCTGCTGCTCACGGCCCTTGCCTATCAGGAATCAGGGCTGAACCATAAGAAAAAAAGCGCGGCCGGAGCCATCGGCATCATGCAGGTTCTGCCCAGAACCGCAAAGGATAAAAATATCGGCATTTCCAACATTGAACGGATAGAAAATAATATTCATGCCGGTTCAAAGTATCTTCGTTTTATGAAGGACCGTTACTTTTCAAAGGGCGATCTTGACGAACTCAACAGTGATCTCTTTACCATTGCCGCCTATAATGCGGGGCCGGCCCGGATTGCGAAACTGCGCAGGGAGGCCGCACAGCGGGGGCTTGATCCCAATGTCTGGTTCAACAATGTCGAGGTGATCGCAGCCCGCCGTATCGGCAGGGAAACGGTCCAGTATGTTGGCAATATCTACAAGTATTACGTGGCCTACAAGAGGATTCTGGAACAGGAACAGGAAAAGGAAAAACAGAGAAAGCAGCTCAAAGAGCAGAAAAAACATACCTGATCCGGTTTCTCCGGTTGCAGGACAGAGTACTTATGGCGAGCGAAAAAAATACATTTGACAGTATAGACACTGCCATCCTGTCTGTGACCTGTTATGGCCATTTTCTCTGTCATTTCAACATGCTGGTTTTTCCGGCCATTCTGCTGCCCCTGTCGGCGCGGCTGGGGTTCAACCTGGCCCAGACCCTTGACCTGGCCTTTTTCATGTATCTGCTCATGGGCCTGTCCGCGCCTTTCTGGGGGTATTGTGCCGATCGGATAGGGGCCCGGCCACTGCTGGCCCTTTTTTATATCGGTGCCGGCGGCAGTGGCTTCCTGACCTGTCTCTTTATAGATAATCCGGATATTCTGCGCTGGACCCTGGCTGGGATCGGCCTTTTTTCGGGCATTTATCACCCGGCCGGGCTTGGCTGGATCGCATGCTGCGTGTCAAGAACTTCGGCAGGCATGGCCTATAACGGCATGTTCGGCAATCTCGGTCTGGCGCTGGGACCGGTTCTGGCCGGCCTGATCAACTATGTCTCCGGTCCGGCGGCAGTGTATGCGGGCCTGGGCCTGCTCAATCTTTTCGGGCTTGTCCTTTTGCTCAAAGCGGCAAAAATTCATGCTCGTCATAAAAAAAGCGACAGCAGGCAGGCTGACGGTGCCTCCTGGTCAGGTTTTGCCATTCTTCTGGTTGCGATGATGCTTGGCGGTATTGTTTACCGGGGTGCAACTGTTACCCTGCCGGCCCTGTTCGAGGTCCGGGGCGCGGGTATCTTCCACTGGATTGTAACGGTTCTTCCGAACACTGTTTCCGCCAATGTGGTGGCCACTGCCATCACCTCGAGTCTGTATCTTGTCGGCATGCTGGGACAGTATTTTGGTGGCCGGGTGGGGGAGCGTTTTGAATTACGCTCCAGTTATTTTTGTTTTCATCTTCTCACCATTCCCGCGGCCCTGGTCATGGGTGTGTTGACAGATCTTCCCCTGGTGGCGGTCGCTACCTTTCACTCCTTTTTTCTTCTCGGTATGCAGCCGATTGAAAATACACTTGTTGCCCGGTTGACCCCTCCCTCCATGCACGGATCGGCCTATGGTATGAAATTTGTATTAACCTTTGGGGTCGGGGCTCTTGCGGTGCAGATCGTCCGGCTGGTGGAGCTGCGGCTGGGAATAGAGTATGTCTTTCCGGTACTGGGCATGGTGTCGGTGCTGCTGGTTTGCGTGATCGGGCTTCTTCTGCACCGGGTCGGGCCGCTCCGTTCATGAATACCTGCTCCGTCCACTGCTGAAGACGTATTGCCGGCAAGGAGAATTTCGCTTTTTTGTCAATTCCAACCCGGCGGTTTACCTGAATTCGTATAATAAGTGCACAGCCTCCACGGGGTGGCAGTGTGCAGGTATGCTCTCGTCACCCAGGGTCGGCATTGATGATAAGCTCATTTACAACCATATAGTTATGGATTATTGTTCATTACCATAGCTTCCCATTTCCCGTAGAGAACTCATGATCATGCGATATATAACCATTCCCTTGTTTTGTTTGTTTTTTGCACTTTTTGCTCCGTTGCCTGCCGTCCATGCTGTTTATGCCGCCGCTGGTGACGAAGTGGATTTTCTCAGCGATGATTTTTATGAGGATGAACCGGAAGTCGAGACGGTGGGCGATCCGATTGAGCCGTTTAACCGGGCCATGTTCCAGTTCAATGACCACGCCTATACCTATGTTTTCAAACCGGTGGCCGAGGGCTATGCGGCTGTTTTGCCAGTTGATATCAGGGGTATTATAGATAATTTTTTCCGCAACCTTGAAGAGCCGGTTGTGTTTATCAACTGTCTGCTCCAGGGACGCCTGTCCGACGCCGGTTCCGCCCTGGTTCGCTTTGTCGCCAACTCAACCATTGGCGTGGGTGGCCTGGTGGATTTTGCCGATCGCGAGATCGGTTTTGAACCCGTGGAGGCGTCCATGGGAGAAACCCTGGGCGTCTGGGGGATTGGCGACGGTTTTTATCTTGTTGTTCCCTTTTTCGGTCCTTCCACCCTGCGGGATTTTTCCGGCGATATTGTCGACAGCCTTGCCATGACTCCCTATTATACCCACATAGACAGCTGGGGCGGAAAAATTGGTATTTACGCGGAAAAAACCACCAACGAAATCTCCCTGCACCTCGGTGAATACGAGGATCTGAAAAAACTCAGTTTTGACCCCTACGTTGCGCTCAGAAACAGCTATTTTCAGTACCGCAAAAAACTCCGGGACCATCGGGTGGATGTCCACAATCCGCCGCAAGAAAGTAACTAACCGGAGTTATTCTTTATATCCAAATAAGGTAAGAGCCATGCAGAGACGTTATTTTCTTTTTTCAGTTATCACTCTTTTTGTTTTCAGTTTTGTGCCTTCACCGGTGACGGCCGCCAAGGGGCCTGATCCGACTGCGCAGATGAAGCCTTTTATCGATAAAGTCATGAATATCCTTGAAAACGCTGACTTTAAAAAGGACCCCAAGTGTATCATCTGTAAACGTCTTATCGATGTTTCCCGGGAGCGTTTTGATTTCAATGAAATGTCGAAAAGGGTGCTGGGCAGGACATGGCGCAAGCTGAACAAGAAAGAAAAAGAAGAGTTTGTTGACCTCTTTACCCGCCTTCTCCAGTATGCCTATATCGGCAAGCTTGAACAGTACACCGGTCAGAAAATCATCTTCAAGGGGCAGAGGATCAAGGGGCGGCGAGCCCAGGTCCAGACCGAGATTTCCGATGGTCAGCAATCCATTGCCGTCTCCTATATCATGCTTCTTGAGGGAGACCAGTGGATGGTTTATGATGTCATTATCGAGGGCGTCAGCCTGGTCAGAAATTACATGGAGCAGTTTCGGGAGATCCTGCGCAAGGAAAAATATGCCGGCCTGGTCAAACAGATTGAAACCAAGGTCCAGCAGCTGGAAGAAGAACGTCGCAAGCATTTTGAAAAACGGTATCAGGCCCGGGAAGACAACAAAAAGAATGGGTGAATCCGGCAAGTATATAGCGTTTCTTCACGTTCCTGCCGCATGAATTGATTATTTGCCGGGATAGATGTTGTGGATACTTTTGATATAAAGAAATTTCTGCGTCAGAAGCAGGAGATTGTCGTCCAGGCCCTTGATGAGCTGATGCTGCCGGCCAAAGGCGTGTTTGCCGATCATATTGAGGCCATGCGCTACAGCCTCTTTGTCGGCGGTAAACGGGTGCGGCCTATTCTCTGCCTTGCCGCCGGTTCGGCCGTAGGTGGCGATCCGGACATTGAATTCAGGCTGCTGCCCGTTGCCTGTGCCCTTGAGTGCATTCACACCTATTCCCTGATCCATGATGATCTGCCGGCCATGGACGATGATGATCTGCGCAGGGGCAGCCCGACCTGTCATAAAAAATTCGGTGAAGCCGAGGCCATTCTGGCTGGTGATGGTCTGTTGACCTATGCCTTTGACCTGCTCAGTGATCCCAGTCATGAACGGGGCTTGTCCGGGCTGGCAAGGCTGGCCATAATTCAGACCATTGCCAGGGCCGCGGGCTCACTCGGCATGGTTGGCGGTCAGGCCCTTGACATGGCAGCCGAGGGGAAACAGATAGAATTTGATCACCTGCGCACTATCCACCGCAGCAAGACCGGCGCCCTTATCACGGCATCGGTACTTGCCGGAG
>Ga0256914_1004012_pt1 | contig 11350 bp, 9 predicted proteins | sample HulkmetaG_FD_191571 | JGI IMG/M metagenome (GOLD analysis project Ga0256914, IMG submission 191571) | Hydrothermal chimney microbial communities from Main Endeavour vent field at the Juan de Fuca Ridge, Pacific Ocean - Hulk | ecosystem: Environmental > Aquatic > Marine > Hydrothermal vents ...
TTGCCTTGCTTGCTTCAGCCTTAGATACTCCTGCTATACCATTAAACGGAGGAAAAACATTTCCATTATATCCATAAAATCGAGCAAAAACAGAATCATCTAATATTCCAGAATACACACCTGCATATAAATAATATATGTAATAGGCAGGATCTGTAGTTCCATCTCCTACCATCAATTTAATATATCCTTCGTAAACATTCGGATTCACATATTCTCCATGCTCATGCATATATAACCATTCCATCATTTGCGTTGGAGCCCCACCACGAACAGCAGCAACAGATACTGCATCATCTGTTTTTGAAGTTATATTATTTTTATTATCACCATACAAATCCCAAAATAAATTATCATCTCCATAAACATCTAAAAATGCTTTATGCAATTTATTATTAAAAAACGATTCTTCCCCTCCAGAATATTCAAAATCGCTCTCATAAAATCTAATACTCGTACCATAACGCTTTAATTGCTCAACATATACTCGTTTACCATCGTCATCCGTTCTTCTCCAATCAATCAAACCACGAGATGCCATTTCTGTCATATACGCACGAAATGCATCTTGTGGACCAACATCTGAAATAGCATCATAAAGAGAACCATCATCCATAGTTTCATATGCTCCTTTATATTCTTCTACATCGTCCATTTCTGCAGCATTTTCTTGTTTTGCAAATTCTACAGCAAGCCCCGGTGCAATACCACTGGCCATTTGAGCACCAACCGCACCAACTCGTGCTTTATTTTTTCGAGCATGTCGTCTCAAAAAATAATTCCACCACTGTTTTGCAATATCCACTACATTATCTCCACTCAAAAAACGAGTATTTTTCCATGCTCTGGTCAGCAAATTTCCTGGAGGAACATGAAAACGCGACAAATGATTCGCAAATGTTTCTGCTTGACTCAATATCTGCCCCGCATATTTAATAAGACTATCTGCTTTTGCTTCCGTATCAATAAGATCAGAATTATTAAAAATATTTTTTAATTTATCAGAATATTCTTCTAATTCTTTTATTGATTGCGATAAATTTTTTCTTACAGGTGCTGGCAATCCAGATAAAGCATCTTTTAGTTGATGTATATACTCATCAGCCTTTACCAAAACACCATTTTCTGTAACATCATTATCTTTTTCTTTGTCTCCCATCAATTCATTTCTTTTTTCTCTGCGCTTTTCTTTTGTAAAAAATTCGGGATTTTCTTTTTTTAATGCTTCTTCTTTTTCTGTTTTTTTTAATTTATCATTTCCAGATTCAATATATTCTTCCTCTTCAGACACTGTTCTTTCTCGCCCATCAGTATATAAGTTTTTTTCTCGTAATCCATTTTTACCTGATTGATAAGAATCTACATTAAATAGATTTTGTAATTCTTTTTTAGAAATTTTTGTAAAAATTTTATCTAATAATGTACCTTCATCATATAATTTTTTTTGTACAGAATCGGAAAATTGCAATAATGCACCTATTTCTACCAAAAGCTCTTCAAATGCACTTTCTTCTGTTTCTCCATTATATGACTGTTTAATCGAAAATAACACATCACTATATTCATCTTTAAAATGTTTTTTTAATAATTTTTCAAATCTATAAACCATTGTATCATTTTTTTCAACCATACTATGACCAAGCTCATGAAAAAGAAAACTTAAATTTTTTTGAAATGATAAATTTTCATCAAAATCTTCCAATTTTTTTAAATCTTCTGAATCTTTTATATCAAAATTTTCCAATTCATTAAAAATTGATTCTTCCAATTCTATCTGATTTACATCTGGTAAATATCTTGTTTTTGCACCAGAAACAATATAATGCAAACCTTTATTATTTTTTGATGACATCAATTCTTGAATTAACAATATTGATTCTTTTGTTAATCCCTTTTTTTTATACAGCAAATCAAACAACATTTGTTCATGCAAAGAAACCTCTTCTATAACAAAATTATCAGGATTTAAACCTGTTAATAATATATATAAATTTTTTCCACCTGTATTTTCTTTAATATCTTTATTATATGCATATTGTGCATCATTTAATAATGTGGAAAGGCTATCATCACTAAATTGATTTTTAAATTGCATAATTGCAAAATTTGCATCATATAATAATTTTTTCTTTTCTTCTGGACTCTCTACTGTAATAAAATCTGCAAGAATTTTCCCTATTTCTGTTTTATCTTTTGCATATTTTTTTTCATCTAAACGCCCATTTTGTAAATTTTCAGATAAATCTTGATACGATTTTTCTAATTGCTCCAATGTTTTTTTTAACTCTATCTTATATTCAGAATTTGGTGTTTTTTCTTGAAAAGAATGCAATATTTTTCCTACTTTCTGTATCGCATTTCTTTTTCTTTTCACCAATTTCAATGCCTCGTTATAACTAAAAATTTCATTATAATTATCTGCCAACTTTTCTGAAACTCCTCCTTCAGAAAAAGATCCATTTTCTTCTGCATAATCCACAACACCAATAGCAGTTTTAGACGCAGTATTTACAATGTTTTCTATAGCATTTTGTTTTCTATCTTTTGTAAAAAATGAAATAACATTATTTGAGATTTCAGGATTTTTTGCATATTTACGAGCAAATTTTTGAATCACATATTTTGGGAAAATAAATGTTCCACTATTTTTCATTGCTTTTTTTACATCGTTTTTAGAAAAACCATAACTTTTTATTAAATCTGATGTATTTAAAAAATAATAAGGCTTATAAATTTCATCTGCAGCACCACAAATTGCAACGATTCCTTCATCTGTTAAAATATTTTCTTTTTTTACAAATTCAAATAACGACCCATCTCCTCGCTGTTCACATTCTGGATCTTTTTCTTTTAAACGCAAATATTCATCAGATTCCAATAAAATATTTATTTTTTGTGTATCTTCTGAATATTTCAATCGCTTATTTTTTATAATATCTTGTAAATATCTAGTATCAGAGTCCACACCTTCAATTATAGCAATATCTTCATCTGTAAAAATGTTTAATGCTTTCATTGCATCATTTTGTGTAGATGTTTTTGCTGAATCTGTAAAAAATTCTAAAATAGGAATATAAGAATTTAAATTTTCTGATTTTTGTACAGCTATTAAATATTGATAAAACAAATCAAATGATTCTGATAAATTATCATGTTTTTTTTCTTTTTCTTCTTTTGAAAAAGCAACCATTTGATTAATCGCAAAATGAAGTACTTTTTCTTGTTTTTCTACATATTCTTTTGTGAGTTCAATTCCTTTCTTTTCTAGTGAATCTAATGATGGTTTTATTTTTGTATTAATATAATCGAAATAAGCAATCTGACGCTTTTCAAACTCTTTTTTGTCATGAATATTCATAGCTTTTTCTGCACTTTTTGCAATTTTATCTCCTAATAATTTTCTAACATTATCGAGCATTGCTTTTTCTTTTTTTTGTAAATCTATATTTACATTTAAATTATTAGTTTCATCCAATAAATTTTCTGCTGATTCTGGTGCAAATTGTAATTCTTCTAAATTATTTTTTACTTTTTTTCTTTCTTTTTCTAAACCTTTTATATAGTCAAATTCTTCTAGTGCTTTGTCTTTAATAATTCCTGATTTTACATTTTCTAGCAATTTTTTTTTAGATTTTTCATCTTTTGAAACTGTAATCATTTCATCAATGATATATAGCCGAGCATACACATCAAAAATAATAGATTTATGAGCTCTTGAAATATCATCACTTGCTAAAATATTTGTTAAATCTAAATCTAAAGATGCATATAAATTTTCAGAACCTCCTTCAAATTTCGTATCAAATTTTGAATTAATACGAGAAAAAAGTTTAAAAAAGTTATCACTATCCACACTTTCCGTTAAATAATTTACAACATTTAAAATTCCAATTTCTGCAATTGTATCTATTTCATCTTTCATATAGCTTTTTCCACTATTTATATTTTGAGAAATAAAAGAAAATTTTTTATCATTTTCTTTTTGTTTTTCATTTTCTGTTTTATATAAAATTTCTTCTGCTTTTGGCTTTGCTTCTTCAGATATATTTTTTAAGATATTTTCTACCACTTGCTCCAATACATCTTTCTTTTTCAATCGTTGCATTACATGTGCAATAGAAATTTTTAATCTCTTCTTTTTTTGTTCTGTTTTGGTTTCAGCCAAATTTTCTATATCTTTTTGTAATTGCTTTTCCTCTTTTATAAATATTGCAGTATTTGATTTTTCAATATTTTTTTTTTGATCTGATTTTTTATCTGTTTTAGCACTTGCATCATTTTCATTTTCTAAATATTGATCTATTAAAGCTTGCTTTGTTGCAAAAAATATAAGTCTTTTTTCGCCTATGTTAAAAACATTTATATCTTTCATTTCATATTATATTATATTTTTTATACTTCTTCTTTTCTAAAAATCATATATATTCCAGAAATCATAAACATAAAAATTCCCATCAATATTAATACAATATTCATATTTAATCCCGATTGAATATTTCTATCTCCTGTTATAATAGTATTTTTTTGAACTTTATTATTTAAATCTGCATTTATATTTATATTTGGATCTGCATAATATGCTTTGTTTTTTTCAACATCTTCTCCTACTTTTTGAGCATCCGGAAAAATGTCTTCAAAAAATGGATGAGATGAAGTTCCTGAATTTCCAGTAATTACAAATGTTTCATCTGAAAAATCTGAAACAGTTCCATTTGTTGCATATGCTTGCACTGCAAAAAATATTTTTCTATCTTTTTTAAAAAAATTTTTATCAAATCTATACATATTAGTTTTTCCCATATCACGCCTATGCATATATGTTCCTGAAGTTGTAGAATAATACAAATAATATCCTTTTATTTTTGAATCTTGATTCAATTCCCAAATCATCTCAATAGTTCCATTTTCAAAAGTACGAGTTCTAAAACCTGTTGGACGAGGCAACGAAGTAACTGTTGCTTCATCATCTTCTACAGAATTTGAATTATTAGAATTTTTTGATTCTAAATTAATTTTTACATCTTTATAATTATTATTACTATTAATTACAGAAATTGACTGCTGATTATTGGTTACCTTTATAGATGAAGCCGATGATTTTAGGTTTTTAAAAACTAAATTTTTTGGTTTTTTTTCCACTATATTTGCAGGAATATTATTTTGAATTGTTACCACTGCTGTTTTTCCAATTGCATTTTCTTTAAAATCTATAAATTGAAATGTTGATAAATTAGGATTTTTTTTTATTTTTACAGAAAAATCAGCAACTATTACCTTTTTTTGCGTAAGCGCAGACCCTGTTGTTGCCCTTCCAATTCGTATTTCACCTTTAGAATTTACAGCCTTAAATTCACCTGGTGCCGCAAGATCAAAATCACTTTCACCATCGTTTAATCCTGTTATAGAAAAAATTGAAGAATTGTATTTTATCCAACTTTGAACAGAAAATATTGGAGCATTTTCTGGATTTTTAATAATAATTCGCATTGGAATAGTTTCTCCAACTGTAAATTTTTTTATAAAAATAGATTTATCAACATCTTTACAAATATCATTTTCACAATGTTGAAAAGCCAATGTTGTTATATTATTTGAATTTGCAAATGCTGAAGAAATAAATATTTCTGAAAATAACGACAAAAATAAAATTAAATATTTAAAATATTTATTTATAAAATTTGAGATATGTGCTGATACACTTGCTGATATACTTTTAATATTTAGCATAACTATATAATTTATATGTGTTAGTTTTTTCTATATTTTATTTATTATTTATAAAAAAAATAAAATACTTCATATCATTTTATCATATTTATTCACTATTTCCAAACTTTTATTCATACTAAAATATAAAAAAATCAAGACTAGAACCTTGATTAATATTTTATATTTTGTAATAATTTTTTGAGAAGCAAATATTTTTATATAAATTATATAAAAAATATATATTTTCTTCATTTTATATAATACGGATTTTTGGTTTTTCAAAAGAATGAAGTCTTTTGAAAATGCGAAATTTCTCGACATTTTACCCCACCACATTATGGACAAAAAACAATTAATCACAGATGCTCAACTTCACGCTAAAGATACAGGTTCGTACGAAGTACAAATTACTATTTTAACAGCAAGAATTCTTCATTTAGCAGAACATTTAAAAATTAATAAAAAAGATTTACATTCAAAAAGAGGTCTTTTACAAATGGTTTCTAAACGACGAAAATTATTAAAAAATTATAAAGAAAAACAACCTGAAGCTGCTGCAAAACTAATGGAAAAATTAGAAATTCGTAAATAATTTTTTTACTTATACTAAAAAAACTGAAAAGATATAAAAAATATATTTTTTCGGTTTTTTTGTACAATACTTAAAAAAAAAATTTAAAATTTTAAACAATAACAATGCTATTAGTTCAAAAATATCTTTTCAAAGAACATCTCGATAGCGGAGAAAAGCTCTTTGAAGTATTCCATAGGCATTCAATAGAAATTTGGAAACGAATATTTTCATGGATTATAATTGGAGTAATTTTACCAATTTGGATTATTTTATATGCTCATGATTTAAACTTTAACTATTCATGGTGGTGGGCAATCGGATGGATAACACTATCTCTTTCTTGGATTATATATCATTTTATAGACTGGTATTTTGATGTAATGCTTATTACAAATTATTCAATTCTTCATGTTCAATGGCATGGAATATTCGACAAAGAATCTTCTCGAATTGAATATGAAGATATGAAAGAAGTAAATATTTCTACAGAAGGTGCTTTGCAAACTATTTTTGATTATGGACAGATTGAAATTGCAACAATGTCTGGAGGAAAAACTATTTTTCAAAATATTCCAAATCCCCAAGAAGCAGAACAAACATTGCGTCGATATAAAATGAATTTTACAAAATTTCAAAGACTTACCGATAGTGGAGAAATGGAAAATATATTAAGCGAAATGGTAAATCAACATGTTTGGAAATATGGAACTGAACATGGATTTCTTCCTCGTAGATAAATTTTTTATAAAAATCATGAAAATATTTTGTGTTTATGGGAAAATAGGAACTGGAAAAACTACATTTTGTAAAAAACTAATTCACAATATTCAAACAACAAAATTTTGCAAAAAATATATTTTATACGTCAATATAGATAATTTTGTAAAAAATATTCATAAAATAGAAAAAACAGATATTGTAAAACTACAAAAAATATTATTTTATTCTGGAAATCATAAAAATTTTAATACACAAAAAACATGGTTTTTACTCAATAAAAAATTTAAAAAAATTATTGTTTTATATATTGTAAATATTTTAATAAATTCAATAAATTATAATAAGCAAAATATAAAACATAATCATAAAAAAATTATAATTTTTGATATAGCATTAAAAAATTATTTTGACACAGCCATAGATTTTATAAAAATAAGTAAAATAAGTAAAATAAGTAAAATAAGTAAAAATTTAGATCTAAAAAAATATATTAAATATATTAAATATATTAATTTAGATAAATATAATAATAATTATTATAGTAATTATAGAAATAATAGTAATATATATAAAAAACTTTTTTTGCTAAAAAAAAATAGAAATATTAGCTTTCAAAAAACTTTAAAAATTCTACAACAACAAGCATGAATATGTTTCACGCAGAAATATTGGCACAAGAATTATTATTCTTGCATGGACTTTCACAAAAAGATTGGAAATTTCAATTTGACCGTGCAAAAAAAAGATTTGGAATGTGTAACTACACAACAAAAATAATATCTCTTTCTAAATATTTAACAGAAATAAATAGTGAAGAAAAAGTAACAGAAACACTTCTTCATGAAATTGCTCATGCTTTAGCTGGACACAACGCAGGACACGGAAAAATTTGGAAAGAAAAAATGATAGAATTAGGACAAAAACCAGAACGATGCTATGGAAACGAAGTAATAACTCCAAAACTAAAATACACAGGAAGATGTAAAAATTTCAAAATTTGTAAAACAGAAATTCAAAGAAAAACACTTCCAAAAAATACTTTTTTAAAACAAAAAAAAATTGCCTGCAAAAAATGTTGCAAACAATTTAATAATAATAAATTTTCAGAAGATTTTATTTTTGAGTTTGTAGAAAATTAATAAACTTGATTATGACTTCCTACATTAAGCATAAGAATTTTTGTATAACCATTTTCTTCTATAAAAATTATACGTAAGTCCCCACCTGCAGACAAAGAACGTAACCCTTTTTTATTTCCTAACAATTGATGATTTTTTAAAATCACATGAGTTGGATTATCTTGAAATATTTTAATAGTATCATATATTTTTTGTTGCTTTTTTTGCGTTAATTTCTTAAATGCTTTTTCAAAAGTTTTAGAATAAAATATTTTCATATTATTTTTGCATAAAAGATTCTAAATAATCCAAAGATTCTTTTTTTGTAAAAGGACCAACACAATTTCCAGTTTTTATTTCAGTTAAAGCATTTAAAGATTCTGACTCTAAATCAGAAAAATTTTCATGCCTATATGGAAATTTTTGTCTATAATCATCTATTAATGCTTTTTTGATAATTTCATTTTCGGTCATTCCTTTATAAAACTTTTTTAATGACTTTATTACATCAGATAATTCTGGAGTTCGTGTTATTCGAATAGGAGTAGCTTTCATTTTTTGTTCAATAAAATACATTTTTTGTATCTATTCTATCATGTTTTGTTTTTTACAACAAAATTTTTCTTCCAGCTTCAGTCACAATTCGCCCCTGAGGAGTTCTCATCAAAAGCCCTTTTTGCAATAAATATGGTTCTATAATTTCTTCAATGGTTTCTTTTTCTTCTGCATAAGCAGCACACAATGTAGAAATTCCAACAGGATTATTTTGAAATGTTTCGACTATCAATCGTAAATACTCTCTATCTTGCTCATCCAAACCTAAATCATCTATACCCAAAGCCTTAAAACCTGTTTTACAAATATTTTTACAAATAATTTCTTGATTTTCTGCATGTGCAAAATCTCTCAATTGACGAACAATTCTGTTTGAAATTCGAGGAGTTGAACGAGATGCAAGTGATATTTTTTTACTCGCATTTTCATCAATATCAATTTTTAAAATATTAGCCGTTCTTTCCACAATTTGTTGCATTTCATTCTCTTCATAAAATTGAAATTTTGCAATATTTCCAAATCTATCTCTTAACGGACCAGCAATACTTCCAAGCTTTGTAGTAGCCCCAATCAGAGTAAAAGCAGGCAAAGACAATCTCATAGATTTTGCACCAGCCCCTTTTCCAACAATTAAATCTATCGCAAAATCTTCCATAGCAGAATACAACATTTCCTCTAAAGGTTTTTTTAATCTGTGAATTTCATCTATAAATAATATATCATTATCTTTTAAAGATGTGAGTAATGCTGCCAAATCTCCACTTTTTTCCAATGCAGGACCCGATGTAATTCTCAAATTTCCACCCATTTCATATGCAATAATTCCAGAAAGAGTTGTTTTTCCTAAGCCAGGAGGACCAGACAAAAGCATATGAGAAAGTGGCTCTTTTCTTTTTTTTGCACCAGAAATAAACACTTTTAAATTATTCACAAGTGTTTCTTGACCTATAAAATCTGAAAAACTTTCTGGACGAAGACCTATTTCAAAATTTTTTTCTGTTATTTGCTGTTTTTTTTCTGTTATTTTTTTTGTATTGTCTGTTATTTTTTGAGTTGATTCTAGAGATGATGTAATTGCCATATAACTATATACTTATACAAAATATTTTTTTAGATAAAGTAAAATCCCCTCGATAGTCGAACGGTTATAATTTAAAACAAACAGAGTAATCCAAAGATGGAACGAACGACCTAGCACCACGGTACTAGAGAAAGATCTGTTCCCTGTAAGTTGTAATAGAAAGTTTTAAATTGTTCCGTATGAACTCGCACTACGACGGGAAATTACAAATATTATACTCTTTTTTTATTCTTTTTATCAAGGATTTATACTATAAATATAGTACTTAATAGTTTCTTTTTGTTTCAAAATAACATTTCTTTTATGATTATTATTCTTAATGAAGATCTGCAAAACAACTAAAAAAGTGATATAATAAAAAAATATTTATAGATTTAGCAGAAAGCAAGAATAGCAAAAAAATAAAAGTTCTTGAAAGAGATAGAAGAATACTTCACATTGAAGTTTTACAGAGACTCATTAATTCTTCTATTTCTTCCTCTGTTAATCCTGTAGATATTTGAATAATAGAAATATCTATATTTTTTGCTAATAAATTTTTTGCTATTTCTATATTTCTCAATCTTATCCCTTCTTCTACACCTTCTCGCTTGGCTTTTGTTAAGGCATTTTTTTGATCTGCGATGAACATGCTTTGTCCTTCTAATAATTCAAAATCTTCTTTGGAAATATGTACTTTTTCTGCTACATAAAACGCATCATCAAATGTATTATCTTCTTTATATGTTTCTGGAATAGTGCTTAAATCGTCTACTTCTTTCAGAAAATAAATCCATTTATCTTTATGTGTTTTTAATTCAGATAGTGTTTTTTTAAATTTTGGCAATTCTAAAAACACTAGCTCAAAATCTTGAGAATATTCAAAATTTTCTACTTTTTCTTTTAAATGAAAACTACTGATATAATTTTCTGTTTCTTCTATTAAATCAAAATCTACTATTGTAAGTGCAATTACAGGAATTAATGCGTTATAATCGCTTCCACTTCCTATCTGATTTGCATAAGCTTTTGCAGCGTTATATAGCACTCTTTGCTTAAAACAATCTACATTCAGAACTTGCATTTCTATAATGATATATTTTTCTTGGGTAGTTTTTACTTTTACATCCAAATATGTATCTTTTAAGCCTTTTATTTTGGGAGCATTCCACGGATTGAGAATTTCTAAATCAACAATTTCTTTTTCTGTTCCTTTAAAATCTAGTATTGCATTTAAAAACGAAATGCATGTTTTTTTTGAGTTTTCCGATCCAAATATCCGTTTAAACGCGAAATCTGTTCTGGGTGATATGAATTGCATAAATTTTTCTTAAAAATAAAAAATCTCTTGTTAGCTAAATTATATCATGATAAAATGATATGAACTATAAAAAATTTAGTTCTAAAAAACAAAAATATAAAAAACACTTGACAAAATGCAAAACTTACAAATAATTATACAGGCTACAGGCTACAGGCTACAGATGTAAGAAGTAATAATAAATTTATTGTTGTTTTTAAATATCTAAAATATTCACTTTTACCTCAAGCGAGGTAAGAGTTTTTTTTAGTATATAATTTTTTGACCAAAAGTTTCTGAAGTCATAAAACTCA
>Ga0256914_1004013_pt1 | contig 11348 bp, 5 predicted proteins | sample HulkmetaG_FD_191571 | JGI IMG/M metagenome (GOLD analysis project Ga0256914, IMG submission 191571) | Hydrothermal chimney microbial communities from Main Endeavour vent field at the Juan de Fuca Ridge, Pacific Ocean - Hulk | ecosystem: Environmental > Aquatic > Marine > Hydrothermal vents ...
ATTGCAATATTTGTTATTGCCGGCAATCGTATTGCAACCTGGATTACCACAAAAATATTTTAGGTGGTATCTATACATAAACGGCCTTTTTGTACAGTTTCGGTGGTAATTTCAGGGAACTGCATTTTCTGATATTTCTGAAACGATTCTCCATGTTACAAGACCTTGACAAGATACGCACATCAGAAAAACAGGGGCTGTTCCTTTACCATTTCCTTCCTCACTGCCTCTCTTCTTTCATCCGTTTTTGACGAAATTCCTTGATATTATCTGGAATTTCCATCAGGGGCCGTCGACGGATTCGATGGGGTAGTGCCAGTTCGGCTGCCGTTTGGATATCTTCCGATGTCACCCGGATGCGTCCTTCATAAGCCGCCAAGGTCTTGGCGGTCTTTAGGACAATGATATCGCCCCGGTGTCCGTCCACACCCACATCAAGGCAGTACCGGGAGATTTCGTACAAAAGGCCCTTTTCTGCCTCGACCTTCGGAAGAATGGCCTGGGCATGTAAAATTCGCTTGGCCAGTGCTTCTGATTCCGCTGCCCATTGACACACAAAACCTTCCGGGTCCTGATCAAAGGCAACCCGACGTTCCATGATAGTCACACGCTCTTCAACCGATTGAATCCCCTCTATGTTTATGCACAGGCCGAAACGGTCCAGTAGCTGTGGCCTGAGCTCGCCCTCTTCCGGATTCATGGTGCCTACCAGAGTAAAACGTGCCGGGTGGGAAAAAGATATTCCTTCACGCTCTATGGTGTTTACTCCCATGGCTGCTGAATCCAACAGCACATCCACTACATGATCATCCAGTAGGTTTACCTCATCCACATAGAGGATTCCCCTGTGAGCTGCGGCAAGAAGACCCGGCTCGACCCTTTTTTCTCCTTTTCTGAGGGCATGTTCCATGTCGAGAGTGCCCACCACACGATCTTCTGTTGCTCCCACTGGCAGTTCTATCACCCTTACCTTCCGTTTCACTTTCTTTACCTGGTCCCGGCCCAGAATCTCCTTTCCGTATACTGTATGCATACACTCTATGTATACATCAAATTCATCCATAGGCGCTAACTGAAACGGATCGTTTTCAAACACTTCAATCTCAGGCAGAATATCTGCCAGGGCGCGCACAGCCGTTGATTTTGCTGTTCCTTTTTCCCCGCGAATCAGAACACCTGAAAGGGTAGGGTTGATTATATTCAGGATAAGACCGAGTTTCATCTTTTCCTGGCCTACAATTGCTGCAAATGGATAAATCGGTTTGCTGTTTTTCATTTTTTCTCCCTTATAATATCTGTTAGATGGCCTGCCTTCAGCCCCTCAATTTTAAAATACCGGGCCTTCAGTGCATCGGCAAGCCGGGCCGCCAAACCAAAACGAACAATGCCCTGTTCTTCAGTATCTACAACAACATACGTAATCCTTTGATCAGTGGACATCTTTGTTGCAATCTCAAGGGCCTCCTCAACAGGGTTTTGTTCTCCAATAGCCACATTGGTTTTCCCGTCTGTAATAATAATTACAATGGGACGGGCCGCAGGATCCCTAAGGAGATAGGCCTTGAGCTCTTTATATGCCGCCTCAAGCCCTGCAGAAAGGGGTGTTCTTCCTCCTATGGGCATCTCGGCGAGGAGTTTGCCGGCAATCTCTACGGAAGCGGTGGGGGGGAGATTGGTTATTGCCTCATTTCTTCTGAAAGAGATCATAGCTACCCGATCACGTTTTTGGTATGCATCCAGAAGGAGCGACATGATAGCCCCTTTGGAGGCGGTCATTCTTGCCCTGGCGCCCATAGAACCGCTTGCGTCTACAAGAAAAAGTAAAAAATTGCCGATCCGTTTTTCCCTGACCCTTTCTTGAATATCCTCTTTTCGAAGGGCCACAGCCAGGCCGTTTTCCTTTTTTCTCCTGATCTGATAGGGTGCTGCAATTCGCAAGGTGGCATCCAGGGCAATATCGCCGGTCCTGTTTCGAGGTATGCTTTTGATGTATCGCCCCTGCTTGAGGGAGACGCGTGTCCGGGACCTACGTCCGGAACCACGACGGTATATCCTGTCTTTTGGAGTTGTGATCTTTTTTACAGAGAAGGTCTTGCCTGTTTCAAATATTTGTTCGTATTCATTTTTTTCAGGGAGCTTGGGGTTGTTGGCCTTTTCCTCATTCCTGCCTCTCTCTTCAGTGTCCCGGGACAATTCATCTCTCTCTGCATTTGCTTGATTTCCCTGTTCTGCGTTTTGCTCATGTTCCCCCAGATTTTGATGAGGTCTTTCAGAAGTTTTTCTCTCCTGTTGATCCGGAACAGGCGGCGAAGATATGGAGTCCCGTTTTCGGTGTACAAGAACAAGGGATGCCAGCCTTACGATATCATCTGTTGTGACCTCCTGCCTTCCGTACAGGGAAGCACAGGCCCTGGCGGCCTGCTCTATAATAAGATCTGCACGATGGCCGGCCACGTTGTTTTCTGTGCACAGCTCGGAAACAAAGGTTCTCAGATGTTTGGGCATCCTTACCTTATCCAGGGAATCCCTTGCCAACAGGATATTTGCGGCTATGCGGGCATTTTCATCTTTAAACCGTTCCAAGAACCCCGCAGGATCGAGATCATATGACTCTCTTCTCTTCATCAGCTCAACCCGCTTTTCAATATTTGTCTCCGCCTTGACATCAACACAGAGGCCGAATCTGTCGAGAAACTGTGGTCTCAGTGTCCCCTCTTCCGGATTCATTGTGCCCACCAGAATAAACGAGGCTGGATGCCTGAATGAAATTCCCTCCCGTTCTATCCGGTTTTCCCCGGAAACGGCTGCATCGAGAATTATATCCACAAGATGGTCATCCAGGAGATTTACCTCATCTACATAGAGGATGCCGCGGTTCGCCTCGGCCAGTAATCCGGGCTGAATGGCCCGTTTTCCTTGTCTGATTGCCAGACTGAAATCAATTCCTCCGACAACACGATCCTCAGTGGCATTAAGAGGCAGGGTTACTATCCTGACCCTGCGCAGGATAGACTGTTGTTTGGATGTGTTTTTTTTGCACCACTCGCACATCCATACCCTGTTTTCCGGATCGCAGGAATAAGGACATCCGGTAACGACCCTGATTTTTGGAAGCAAGGCAGCGAGGGCGCGCACAGCCGTTGATTTTGCTGTACCTTTTTCTCCCCGGATCAAAACTCCTCCAATCCCTGGATTAACTGCATTGAGCAGCAGGGCCAGTTTCAAGTCCTCCTGTCCGACAATGGCTGAAAACGGGTATATATTTTCAAACATTATGTATTGTTCCATTAAAACGAAACCGCCGGAAAGATCTCAAGGTCTATGGTTGAGACCACGGGCAGTACAAATGAAAAAGTTGTTGGCGGTCTCTTTCAGCAAAACATTATCTGCGGACAAAAACCGGTTTATTGTATGAGTTCATCCCCATGGAAAAACAGGTGCAAGTATGTATGGTACCTTGGCGAAAAAACGTCTGGGTTTCTATTCCGTGAGTTCTTCAATCTCGCCTTCCATTTCCAGATATGCCTTGCGCAGATCATTCTCCGTCTTTTTATCGGCATTCCACATCCCCCGGCTGATGGCCTCCAGGAGTTTGTCCAGTATATTTTGAAAGGCATAGGGATTAACTTGTTTCATCCACGTCTGCATGCCAGGGTCAAGGGCGAATCTTCGGGCAGCCCTTTCATACATCCAGTTATCGATTACCCCGGCTGTGGCGTCCCATCCCAGTATCACGTCCATCATGTGAGAAATATCCCCTGCACCCTTGTAGCCGTGGCGTTTCATCCCTTCTATCCACCTGGGATTTACAAGGCGTGAGCGTAGTACATGCCTGGCTTCTTCAAAAGTGGTGCGAAGCTTCACCCGTTCGGGATTACTGCTGTCACCAACAAGAGCAAACGGGAGTTCGCCGCGCACAGTCTTGGCTGCCACGACAAGCCCGCCATAGTAGTTATAATAGTCAGTGCAAGACATCATGTCGTATTCCCTGGAATCCTCATTTTTTACCGTCACGTCCATACGGGAAAGGATGTTTCGGAAGGCCGCAGGCTTATGGGTGCCATAACTTCCTTTGCCGTATGCGTGGGCACTGTAGCGGATATAGTTGTTTCCCAGGTCCTCCTGTGTCTTCCAGTTTTTTGATTCAACCAGTTCGGACACTCCTGCCCCGTATGTGCCTGGCGGGCAGCCGAAGATCCGGAACGTAGCCTCGCGGAGGGCCTCTTTTTCGGCCATTCCATCTTTCATGTAGGTCTCCATGTCCCGAAGTACATTGCGCCTCAGGATATTTGTCTCTGCCGATTCGTTTAATGCCGCCGCCATTTGCACTGCTTCATCAATGAGCTCTACCAGATTTGGAAACGAATCCCTGAAGAACCCGGAAATCCTGGGTACCACATCGAGACGGGGTCGTCCCAGTTCTGATGCCGGAATTACCTCGAGAGCGAGCACATTTCCGCTTCCCTTGGCCCAGACCGGTCTTATGCCCATTAGGTAAAAAACTTCCGCTATGTCATCTCCCTTGGTCCTCATGGTTGATCCACCCCAAATGATGATTCCGACAGTCTCCGGGTACTTTCCTGTTTCCTTCATATATCTCTCAATCAAGGCATCTCCCAGTCTTTTTCCAGCTTCCCATGCCCCGGGGCTGGGTATCTTGTTGGGATCAACAGAATAAAAATTGCGTCCGGTAGGAAGGATGTCGGCCTGGCCGCGCGTGGGGGCGCCGGAAGGGCCGGGCTGAACAAACCGGCCTTCAAAACCCCGGAGGCTGGAGACCAGCTCATCAGTTGTCCGTTTGATGTTTGGCACAAGGGTTTCACAGATATACCGTATAGCTGCTGTTACATCGGCATCGGATTTATCCAGATGGGATTTGACAACATGATTAGCCATGGAGGTGTCAAAACCTGCCTCTTGCAGGTCTTTTACCATGGCCAGAGCCTTTTCGTGGGCATCATGTATAATCTGTCCGCCGGTCATGTCCCTGTAATGAGGAAGTCTTCTGCCCTTGTTTTCCTCCAGGTCATCATAGTTGTAACCCCGGGCATGAAGAATAGACTTTCGCAGGGAAGGCGTGTTCCCGTTGGAGAGCCGGGTAAGCTGAACGAGGAACTCTGTAAGCTGTTTTCCCTCAGGAGGTGTGCCCAGAACATGCAGGCCGTCGTTAATCATGGTGTCGCCAAGATCAGTAAGATATGCATGCAGTCTTTCCATAAAGCCGTCAAAATCGGCAAACACCCCTTTTTCATCCACTTCAAGGTCTTTGTCCAGGTCGGCTGTGGCAACTGCCTCCCATATCATGGCCCTAAGCAGAGGCAATTTTCCCGGATCTTCCCGTTCCGCATCCACATAGTCTTTTAAAAGATTTTCTACCTTTGCCAGGTCTTCGTATAGATCGGCGTTGGTAAATACCGGAGTGAGATGATCTATGATGCAGCAATAGGATCTGCGTTTGGCCTGTGTTCCCTCGCTCGGATCATTTATGATATAGGGGTATACATTGGGTAAATCCATTATCGCAAGGTCCGGATAACACTCCCGTGAAAGCCCCAGGGCCTTGCCGGGGAGCCACTCCAGGGAGCCGTGTTTCCCTACGTGCATCACTGCGTCTGCTTTGAAGACATCCCTGATCCATCGGTAATGTGCAAGATAGTGGTGTGGAGGTGACAGGTGCATATCATGATAGATCTTTGTAATATTTTCAAGATAACCGCGTGGCGGCTGGATGGTGATAAACACATTGCCGTTGATTAGACCTGCAAAGAGCATTTTTCCTTGATGTACAAAAAGATTCCCCGGAATTTTGCCCCAATCAGCGGTCATCTTTTTGCGCACCTTTTTCGGCAGTTCATTATGCCATGGCCTGTATCTTTCTTCATCTGCCTCTGCCTGTGCCCTTTCTGCCATACGTTCAGGAGTCAACCAACGCTGATCACATGTCATACATTCCAGGAGCTCCCGGCTCAGTTCATTTCCACTTTTGTATGTTCGGGTAATCTTGTAGCCTTGCTCCTTCATCCGGTCCAGGAGGAGCTTTATGCTTTCAAAGCTGTCCAGGCCGGCTGCGCATCCGATCCGGTCGTTTCTTGGGGGGTAATGATGAAAGATAATGGCAATACGTTTGTCTGCATTTTCTTTCCTGCGTAATTTTGCCCAGTTAAGCGAGAGAGAAACCATTTTCCGGGTACGCTCTTCTATGGGGGTGTATACGGCAGTCAAGGCACCGGTAACAGGATCAATTTCAGATTCTTCCCTTGTGGCGACCGGCACTGTTATCAGTGCACCGTCAAATTCAGGTTGAGCTACCGCATAGGAAACATCCATGGTGGAGATTCCCTGGATACCTGCCTTCCATTCAGAATATGGAGTCATCGTGGTGATGGCCTGGATAAAAGGGACATCCAGGTTTATCAAAATATTACGGTATTCAGGGACTGTTAGGGTCAACGAAAACATCATGGGATTTATCATAACATCAATAACGGGCTTACCATCTTTCATGAAAAATTTTTCAGCCACATAGTCTGCACCACGGTTGTTACGTTCTCTGTCCTTGTATCTCAGGTGAAAGACACAAAGAGCATTGGCATTCTGTGCCTCGATCTCGCGGATTATGGCATCAATATGGGCCATGTTGTTGTTTAGCCAATAGGTCTGATGGAACCATATACCAATAGTTGTTTTTTTCGGGTCAATTTTTTGCTTAAAATATTCTTCCATTGTTGGTATGCCAAAAAGATCAGGATGATATATTCCTTCCTGCGGGAGTTCGCAGGGAGGATCGTAAGGGATCTTTTCGGCATAAAGCAGATTGTAAAGATAAACAAACATATTCTGGAAATTGATACGTCCGCCATAAAGCAGGTAACGGTTCAGGACATCCCACTCTTTTGTCCCAAAGCGGTCTGAATGTTCCCGCGCAGCCGCAAGGGCATCTTCATCACTGCCGATGGGATGAATATGAAGATATGGCCTTTTTCTGTCTGTGCCTTTTTTTTCCTCGAGGGCTGAAATCAGCGGTTCAAAGGCAGGGCACGATTCCCTGCCTCCATGCATTGTAAGGATAACAACATCAGAGGCAATGGCAGTCCGGACAAATGCCTTTATCTGGTCCTCATCAAAAAGCTGGTTTCTTGTCCTGGCAATAACTCTGATTTTTCCGCCATGTTTTTCATATTCCTTTACACCCGCGCTAAGAGAAGGAATTTCTATGGAATGAGCGCTGAAACAACAGATCTTAAAAAATTTCATTCCTGCCTCCTTCTGTATCTTTTCCATAAGGTTTGGTACATTATGCAAGCCAGTTTCCGGGTTTGATCATCGTTGTAATAAAGCCTGCTTGGACAATCCCCAGGACAAAATCCAACAAGAGGACATACCCGACACTCTTCATTTTGCAGACGGTATTTTTTCAGTAGATCAAGGCCGGAGCTGTCCAAGGTATCAATGGTTCCGCATGCAAAACAGGGTTCTTCTACGGTCTGGGCACATGGATAAACCGAGCCGTCCGGACAAACTGCCATGGCCTTTCCTTTCGCGGCATAACAAAATGAGGTGTGTACCTTTCCTGTTACTGCCTTTTTCAACAGTTCCAGTTCCCGCAGTTTGATCAGGCATGACCTCTTTTCGTTAACCCAGTTTAATGTCTGTAAAAGCAGTTTTAAGCCCTTTACAAGGGCCTCAGGAGACGGATGTTTCACAATGTCACCATCAAGGGCTCGTCCTTTTGCGACCAGAAGATCAAGACCAAGGCCGCGGGCCGTTGGGAATCCTCCTAACAATAGTGCCAACTGCCTCATGGTATGGACAGTTTGATCCGTGACTACAGTGGTTACTCTAAAGGCCATACCCTGATTACACAGCAGCTTTAATCCCCTAAGTGTTGAAGCGGTTTCACCCCGCAAACTTTCCTGAACCCCGGGAGGGCCGTCCAGACTCACTCCTACCTGGATATCGTAGTGCTTGCAGATCCTGACCAGGGAGCGGTCCAGGAGACTCCCGTTGGTTTGAAGTCCTATTGTGGCGGGCCAGCCCTTTTTCCGAATCAAGGAGGCAATCCATTCAATAAGCACCGGTTCAAGGGTAGGTTCTCCCCCCGTCATCTGGACATGAAAGCCATGACCCGATGAAGCGATATGTTGCAGACTCCTTTCAGCTACATCTTGTGGCATGGATCGGACATGTCTCTGATCTCCCCTGTAACAGTAAGCGCAGCGGAGATTGCAGTCTGTTGTTAATAAAAGTACAAGGTAACTGGGAGAACGATCCATATATGATCCGTTTTTAGCAATCAAACCCTGGTTTCTTGTTACGTTTCTGGTCAAAACTTGTAAGCCAGACCACCTGCAATAGTGACCCCCGCAGCCGGATAGTAGTAATCCTTGCCATAACTACGATAGGCATATCCGTCGTAAGCTTCATCAAAGAGATTATCCACACTAACAAAGGCCTCAAATTTTTTGTGCTCAAGACGCAATTTGGTGTTAACCAAAGTATAACCGTGGTAATATCCGGTATTGGCCTTATCCATTGGATACCTGTCCTGAGTTTGAAGATTTATATACCAAACAAGTTTGTATCCTCCTCCCCGCCAGATTCGGGTATCAAGGTCTATATTGAAACGGTTATACGGTATTTTGGTCAAGCGCTTGTGCTTTATATTAACAACTGTGGATCTGTTCTGTTTGGCAAAGATATCATCACTGTACTGGGCATCCGTATAGGCATAGCCTATTTTGTAATGCATCCAGTCAAAAGGAGTGCCGGAAAGGGACAGTTCAAACCCTTTAATGGTTACCTCTCCAATATTTTGTTTGCCCATATATCTGCCTTTTTCGTCATATGCTGAATCGAGCATGTCCTCGATCTTTATCTGGTAAACAGAGGCATTGATCATTATCCAGTGAGACAAAAAGCAGCGTATGCCGGATTCATACTGGGTAAACTTTTCCGGCTTGAGGGTGTAGGCATTTTTGGCCGAATAGGAACCGCTGGCATAGTAATCGTAAATGGTGGGGGGGCGGTAGGCCCGACTGTAGTTGACAAAAAAACTCAGGTTATCCAGGGGACGATAGTTAATTCCTATGCGTGGGTTAAGATTGTCATAACTGGGGTTGTCGTCATAGTCATATTTTCCGCCTTTGCTGAAATCATAATCGGCATTGTTGTTGAATCTGAAATAATCGTAACGCAGGCCGGCTGTAACAGTCAGGTTGTTCAGAGGCCACAACTCTTCCTGAATAAAAAGGCCCAGTTCTTTGCGGCTGAAGTCGCCGCTCTTTTTCGGGTCAGGTTTGTTAAAGGAGGCTCCAGGAGTCTTGGAAGAGGCCTTGACCGTTAGTAATTCCACATCGTCATAATCGTAATTAAAGCCTACCGACAAACGGTTTTTCAGGGTAAGCAGGGGATATTTCAGAGTAAAGATATTCCTTACTCCATATATATCTTCATCCAGTTTTTCACGATAGGGGGTTGATGTGGCCATAAGATAATTTTTGTATTCTTTGTCCCTGTTCTTGTAGTAGAAGGTGGCAGCAAGATTGAAGAACTCTTTTTTACAATCAAGATTGAGGCCGGTAATGATATCGGTATTGTTTGTATCACTGTAATCCGGAGCCTGTCTGCGGTTTTCATGACGCTGTGCCTCTGTAAGCTTTTTTGCCAGTTTTCTGTTTTTATTAGCGACATTCAGGTAAGCGCCCAGACGAATATCTTCAGAAAACCAAAACCCCAATTCCCCATTCAGGTAATCGTTGTTCAGGGATGTCTTGTGCCGATATCCATCCTGCTTCCTTTTTTTCAGATTGAGGTTGTAATCAAATTTGCCTTTGGAGCCATAAACAAGGGCCGAGTAGCGTTGATCATTGTAAGATCCACGGATGATGCTGATTTTACCATTTATGGGACCGCCGCCACGCTTGGTAACAATATTGATAACCCCACGGGCTGAATTTCCGCCATAAAGGGCTGACATCGGGCCCTTGACCACTTCTACCCGGTTTATATTATCTATAGGAATAGCCTCAAAGTCGGCATAACCGAATTTACCCATATTGACAGGGATGCCATTTACCAGTACAAGTGCGCCACCGCTCATGCCGATATGGGTTCCACGAAGGGATATCTTTGGCTCCAGGCCGGAGGCATTAGTGTAATATATGCCAGGCAGTTTTCTTAGGGCCTCAGCTACATTTTTGGCATCCATTGCTTTTAGATCTGCAGATGTAATTACCGAAATATTAGACGGTGTATCCATAACAGATGTCTTTGTTCTGGTAGCCGTTACCACTATCTCTTCCATTTTGACCGTCTTTCGTTTTTCCCTGTTTTTGGTCTTTTTTGTCTTTATCTTTTTTGTTTGTTCGGGCTTTTTATATTCTCCTTTTTTGATTTTTTCTCCGGTCGTGTGTCCTTCAGCCAGACCAACAGCAGGCAGGACAAAAAACAGAAGCGAAACAAAAAGAGCTGTAATTATTCCGAAGATCTTCATCATTTTGGACCTCCTTGTTTTACTGTGAAGCATGTTGCGTGGTTTGTTTGACGTAAAGATGTCAAATAGATGCACGACTTGCAGTGCACGTTAAACACGTTAAATAGGTATAGTCAGACTGAACAAACCCCTCAGGAACAGAATTGCAGTTGTCTGTTCCCTCAAAAGATGGACAGTGTTTTGCCCTGTTAAAAATAGCAGGTTGTAAGGTTTCGATTTTATTTTGCATATGTTCCTTGGCTGGATTGTTTTTTTGCCTGTTTGCACTATAATGCACGTAAGATTGGTGCCGGCAGATTTATTTACAAAGGCAGCGTATATAACTGACCATAAATGGTCTTCAAAATGATATGCTGTCAGGCCTGTTTCCGTATTCAGGACAAACAGGAATATGCAACATTATTGGAAAGAGAAAAGTACCTTGCTATCTTCCGGGATTTACCACAAACTACCTTTTCCTGATCGTTGCCATTCTCATTTACGGCAGCCGGTCCTGATCTGTTTTTTGCTTGTCGGGGAGCTCAAAAAAGTATTCTGTTTTCTCCTTTGCAGGAAAGAGTTCCGGATGAATTATTGTTGCAAGTTCGGCAATAATTCCCGCGGTATCTGCGGTCTGGTATAGTTTCCATCCGGTGAAATATATCTTGCCCCTGTTCATTGGTCTGATATCTACTGTTTGGAGCAGCCTGCTTGATTTTCGGAGCATTTCCTTTGAGGTGATTCCTGTTTCCGGTCCCCTGTAGGTAATAATAATATCTGCCTCTTTAGTCCTTAAAAAGAATTTCTCAAGGGTTATCTGCATACAGGATGCACCCTCAAGATCCCTGAACAGATAATTGCATCCTGCCTTTTGGAC
>Ga0256914_1004014_pt1 | contig 11348 bp, 8 predicted proteins | sample HulkmetaG_FD_191571 | JGI IMG/M metagenome (GOLD analysis project Ga0256914, IMG submission 191571) | Hydrothermal chimney microbial communities from Main Endeavour vent field at the Juan de Fuca Ridge, Pacific Ocean - Hulk | ecosystem: Environmental > Aquatic > Marine > Hydrothermal vents ...
AACCTGCGTCCCTACTTCTACGCTGGGTCCGAGCTCCCCGACCTCGTCATCTTCTCATCGCGTATCCTTACCCAGGGGGAGGAGGGAGTCGAAGCCGCCGGTTTCTTCGGTAACGACTGGTCGGTGGAAAAAGGTGATATCGTCTACAGAAAATGACTGACAACCAAAATCAATGAATATGAAAGGTCTGAACATTACTCGAAAAAACCTGGTGGTCCAGGGCATCGTTTTTGTCCTGTTGGGCATCCTTTTCCTTCTTTTTCCGGAAGAGATCCTGAAAGGCATCTCGGTTTATCTGGGTATCGTGATGCTGGTCCCGGGGGTGGTGATGATCGTCTTGCCTCTGGCACGTAACGAAGGATCTTCCAGTCCCGTGATGCTTACCGAAGGGGTGTTGCTCACCCTGTTCGGGTTGCTGTTCATTTTCCGGCCGGCCATCGTGGGTAAGCTGCTGGCCCTCTTCGTGGGGCTCTGGATGATCGGTGGAGGCATCATGCAGGTGGCCGGCTCGGCAGCCCGCAAGAGCATGGGATGGCGCTACTGGTGGGTGCAGTTCCTCGCCGGCATCCTCCTCATCGTGGCCGGCCTGGTGATCCTTTTCAACGCTTTCTCCGTGTCGGTGGCGCTGATGATGTGGTTCGGTGTTCTCATGATCATCTTCGGCGTCTACTACCTCGTCCTGGCCTTTACCCAGTACTGAAGAATGTTTCGGAAAGGATGGCCGCTTATTCGGAACAGTGGCACTGTCCCGGGTGAGGGTTCTTTTAACATTCTTTAACACTGCCTTGCTTGACGTGTATGTTTCTCCCCTGTAAATTTGCCTTCCGTTCGGAAAGTTGCAAAAGGAGAAAGATATGGTACGAGCAGCAAGTTTTTCGAGACGGGTGGTTCTGCCCGTTTTCCTTTTTCTGATAAGCAACGGGCTTCTGGAGGCTCAGGTCTCCCTGTACACTCCCTATGCCAAGGTTGTGGTGCCGCCGGGCAAGACGCTGAGATACAGTATCGAGGCCAAGAATAACGGCTCCTCCCGCCAGAGTGTTGACCTCGCGGTGACGGGAATGCCGGAAGGATGGACCTATGATCTGAAGGTTGACGGATGGGATGTCAAGCGTCTGACCATCCTCCCGCGCAGCAGTAAGAAGATCTCTCTGGAAGTGAATGTGCCGTACCGGGTGAAGAAAGGCACCTACCATTTCATGGTCCGGGCCGGGGGGTATAGTCTGCCTCTGTACGTGGAGGTGTCCAAGGAGGGAAAATACAAGACCGAGTTCACCACCAAGCAGGATAACATGCAGGGAAGTTCGAAGTCGAGCTTCATTTTCAATGCGCAGCTCAAGAACATCACCGGAGAGACCCAGCGATATTCCCTGCAGTCGTCACCGCCGAGAGGCTGGCGGGTCATTTTCAAGCCCAACTACAAGCAGGCCACCTCGGTGGAGGTTGAGCCCAACAATACGGTCAATGTGAGCATCGAGGTGAAGCCGCCGCACGAGGTGAAGGCCGGTCGCTATACCATCCCGGTACGGGCGGTGGCCGGCAACATGTCGGCAGAGCTCAAGCTCAGCGTGGAGATCACGGGCACCTACGAGCTGGATCTCACCACGCCCACGGGTCTGTTAAGCACGCGCATCACTGCAGGGAGTGAGAAGAAGGTGACGCTCCTGGTACGCAATGCCGGCTCGGCCGTGCTCAACGACATACGTTTCCGCACCTCCAAACCCGCCAACTGGGAGGTCTCCTTTGATCCCAAAAGCATTCCCACCCTCGAGGCGGGCAAGAGCAGCGAGGTGACTGCCACCATCCGGGCTTACAGGAAAGCCGTGGCGGGCGATTATGTGGTCAACATCACGGCTTATACGCCGGAAACCTCTTCCAAGGTGGCTTTCCGTGTCACCGTACGTACTCCTGTGCTGATGGGATGGTTGGGGCTGCTGATCATCTTCGTGGCCCTGGGCAGCGTCTACTACCTGGTGAGAAAGTACGGAAGGAGGTGAGCCGTGACCGGGAAGACGATGATCGAGCTGTCGGGCCTGACCAAACGATATGGCGACTTTGCCGCCGTCGATCATCTCGACCTGCAGGTCGCCCGTGGAGAGATCTTCGGCCTGCTGGGACCTAACGGTGCCGGAAAATCGACCACCATCCTCATGATCCTGGGACTCACCGAACCCGATGAAGGAACGGTGCGCGTGGCCGGGATCGATCCCGTCAGCCGGCCGGTGGAGGTGAAAAGAAAGGTGGGTTATCTCCCGGAAGATGTGGGATTCTATGAGCATTACAGTGGTCTTGAAAACCTTGTTTTCACAGGACGTCTCAACGGTCTCTCGATAAAAGAGGCCCGGGAAAGGGCCGTTGAACTTCTGGAGAAGGTGGGGCTTACGGAACATGCCGGAAAAAAGGCGGGGCTCTACTCCCGGGGTATGCGGCAACGCCTGGGACTGGCTGATGTGCTCATCAAACGCCCCGAGGTGATCATCCTTGACGAGCCCATCCTGGGTCTCGACCCATATGGTGTGAAAGAGTTCCTCGAGACCATTGTCCGGCTCAGTCGCGAAGAGGGGATCACGGTCCTCTTCTCTTCCCATCATCTCTACCAGGTGCAGCAGGTATGCGACCGGGTGGGGTTGTTCGTCTCCGGCAGGCTGCTGGCCGTGGGGGATATCAATACCCTCTCGCAACAGCTCTTCGGCAACAGTGCCTGGGCCGTGGAGATCACCCTGGCCGGTGGCGAAGTGCCTGCCCGCGCCGTCGAAGCCGTGAAAAAGGTCGAGGGGGTCCTCGGGGTGACCACCTCCGCAGGGAAAATGGTGGTGGAGTGCAGCCGCGACGTGACGGCCGAGGTGGCCCGGGCCGTCGTAGCCAGTGAGGTGCCTCTTACCGCCCTCAGAAGAAGGGAATATGGCCTTGACGATATCTATTACCGCTATTTTGAAGGTAAAGAGAGCGCCTGAACCGATGGATTACGGGTTCTCAGAAAAAAATGACCTATGAACGGTACCGCAGTGAGCAAAGAGAGGACATTGATCATGGGACGTTTATCCGGTTGGTTGCAGAGGCGCCGCCGGGCTGAGGAAGAGCGGGTGCTGCCTCCTTTCCGCGTGCTGGTGCAGAAAGAGATCGCCGACCAGGTGCGCAGCTGGCAGTTCATCATTCTCATTGCCATCATCGTCCTCACCACGCTGGGGTCCCTCTATACGGCCCTGTCCCACATACGGGAGGCTATCAAACCCGACGATCCCACCTCCTCGTATCTCTTTCTCAAGCTCTTCACCCTCTCCGACGGGACGATGCCTTCGTTCCTGGTCTTCATCAGCTTCCTGGGGCCCCTGCTGGGCATCGCCCTGGGGTTCGATGCCATCAACTCCGAACAAAACAGGGGGACACTGAGTCGTCTGCTGGCCCAGCCCATTCACCGCGATTACATCATCAATGCCAAATTCGTTGCTTCGCTGACGGTCATCGCTGTGATGTTCTTTTCGCTGGGATTACTGGTGATGGGCATCGGGATGATCACCACGGGCATAGGACCCACGCCCGAGGAGTTCGCACGTGTGCTTCTTTTTCTTTTCGTGAGTGTGCTCTATGTGGCGTTGTGGCTCAACATGTCGGTATGGCTCTCGGTGCGGTTCCGTCAGCCGGCAGCCTCGGCACTGACGGGCATGGCGGTATGGATCTTCTTCAGCATCTTTTACCCGATGATCGTGAACCTGGTCATCAAGGGGCTGTCGCCGCCGGCCTGGACGGTCAATCCTGCCTATGAGCTCTTTCTCAACAAGCTGAAGCTGACGATGATGCGTCTGGCACCCAACTATCTCTTCAGTGAGGCCACCTCGACGTTGCTGATGCCATCGGTGCGTACGCTGGGTCCGCTGACGATGGAGCAGCTGAGCGGGGCCATCCCCGGTCCTCTGCCGCTGGGACAGAGCCTCCTGCTCATCTGGCCTCACATCACAGCCTTCGTGGCCGCTACGGTCATCTTCTTCGTTCTGGCTTATGTGCCTTTCATGCGCCGGGAGATCCGTGCCCGGTAAAGACCCTTGCCGCGGCAGATCCTTCCTTTTGTGTTGTGAACTACCTGGCTACCACCATTCTCCGGATGGCGGTACCGTCGGGAGCGGTGAGACGGATCAGATACAGTCCCGCCGGGAATGAGGAGACATCGAGGAGCAGCCTGTGGGTGCCGCGCGGACGCCACCCCCGGCAAGGTTCGGCCATCAGCCGGCCGCGCAGGTCGAACACACGGATCGTCACCTCTCCCGGACGAACAAGCGTGAAAGAGAGCTCGGTCGAGGTGCCTGCCGGCAAAGGATGAGGTACTTCCAACAGAGGACCTTCCGCCGGCAACCCCTCTGCAAGGACGGGGGCTTTCTTGTACACACGTACATAGTCGACGACAAAAGTGTCGTAGACGGGCAGCTCCAGACCTCTTTTCTCGAGTTCCTCCTTCACCCCCTCCCAGGTGCGGGGCTCTTCGCTCAGGATGATGTATTCCTCTTTTCCCGAGATCCCTTCCGTACTGGTGAAAGTCTCCTTGCCGTCCACATAAAAGCGGTAGAACGTGGGTGTCCATTCCACACCTACTGTGTGAAATTCCGTATGGACGAGGGTCAGGTGCTTGTGTCCGTTGTGCTCGAGTGAACCGTCGCCCTCTTCGCTGCCCCAGAAAGTGTTGTGGGAGATCCAGATGAAGGTGTCGTTGTTGTAAAAAAGACTGTCGCCGTAATATTCGAAGATGTCGATCTCGGCACCGTTCTCTGAAGGGGGATAGGTGTAGGCGGTGGGGGATTGCAGCCAGAAAGCATCCCACGGCATCTTCCTGCCGAAACGGGCTCGGCATTCAAAATATCCATACCGTGTTTGGAAGGTTTCCTGAGTACCGATCATCCCGACATAATAGTGGCTGCTGTCGAGGATGGTGGTGGTGATGAGCAGCTGACCCTCACCATTGAGCAGCACCGCCTCTTCGGTGACGGTGCCGCCGCGCCGGGGACCCAGTCCCCGGTGGTGCCAGCGGGAGGTGTCGAGGGCGGTGCTGTCGAACTCGTCGTGCCAGAAGAGCTCGTACCCTTCCGGCTGGGCCGCGGCGAACAACGGCATCACCAGAAAAAGGAAGACAAAGAGGTTGCGGGAGATCGCAACGTGAAGGGATAATCCGTTACATACCATGATCATTGTGCTTTCATCCAGTTGATCAGTCCTTTCCTGCGGATGATCTCCATCAGTTTCTCCGGCAGGGGGGCGAAGGTGAAGAGCCGTTCCCCCACACGTACCTGGCCTTTCTCCAGGTCGACTTCCACGGTGTCGCCGGGCCGGTAGGCCTCCACCGCCTCGGGCAGGACGATGAGCGGCAGTCCCTGGTTGACCGACGAGCGGAAGAAGATGCGGTTGACCGATTTGACGATCACCGCCCGGACACCTGCGTGGGCCAGCCCCACGGCCGGATGCTCGCGCGAGCTGCCGCAGCCGAAATTCTCGCCCGCGATGATGATGTCGCCCCGCCGGACGTTGGGGGCGAAGTTGGGGTCGAAGCCGGCGAAAAGATGCGGCAGGATGGCCTCGGGGTCGCTGCTGAGTATCTTGTAGGTGAGGTTGCCGGCGAACATCTGGTCGGTGTTGAGGTCGTTCACATCCTTGTAGTTCCACACACCGTGGGTGCGGCGCAGCTCACCCTCGGGGATGGTGAGGGTGGGGGAAGGTTCCCTTCTGTAAGGGAACATTTCGTTGCCGGGGCGGGGCCGCGGATCGGTGATCACGCCGGAGACGGCCGACACTGCCACGGTGGCCGGCGAGGCCAGGTAGATGCTGGCGTTCTTGTTGCCCATGCGGCCGAGGAAATTGCGGTTGGCGGTAGAGATGACATGGTAGCCGTCGGCGGGGATGCCCTGGCCCGTGCCCAGACAGGGTCCGCACGAGGGAGAGAGGATGTTGGCGCCGGCCTCCACCAGCGTCTCGATGGTGCCGTCTTTCATGGCCTCGAGGTAGATCTCGCGCGAGGCGGGCGACACCAGCAGCTGGAAGCCCTCCTTGATCTTTTTGCCTTTCAGGTAACGGGCGGCCAGCTGCAGGTCGTCAAGACGGCCGTTGGTGCAGGTGCCGATGAGCCCTTCGTGCAACGGCGTGCCGGCCACCTCGGCCAGCGCCCGCACGTTGTCCACCTGATGGGGCACAGCCACCAGCGGGTAGAGCGTGCTCAGGTCGATCTCCAGCTCCCGCACGTACGAGGCCCCTTCATCGGCCCACACCCCCTCGATCTCCTGTTCGCCGTAGAAGGCGGCCAGCACCTCGTCAGGGGGAAAGACGGCGTTCTTGGCACCCATCTCCGAGGCGAGGTTGGCCAGCGTCATACGCTCGGAGATACTGAGTGTCTTCACCCCCTCACCATGGTACTCGATAGAGAGATAGTTGGCGCCGGCCGAGCCGATCATGCCGATGATCCACAGCGAGAGGTCCTTGGCGAAGACACCCTCCGGCAGGCGGCCGTGCAGGGTGATCTTCATCGACTGCGGTACGCGGAACCAGGTCTCGCCGCGCCGCCAGATGCCGGCCGTCTCGGTGCGGGCGATGCCGGCAGCCAGAGCATTGAAAGCCCCTGCGGTGCAGGTATGACTGTCGCTGCCGACGATGATCATCCCCGGACGGGCATGGTACGACATGATCTGGTGACATATGCCGCGACCGGCATCATAGAACATGCGGATACCCTGCTCCTTCACCATCGTGCGGATGGCCTCGTACTGCGTAGCCAGCGCCGCACTCGTCGGCGGAGCATTGTGGTCGAGCACCACCAGCAGACGCTCGGGATGAGCGATGCGCTCACCGTTCATCTTCCGGAAGGTCTTGTAGATGCTGGCCGTGTTGTCGTGCGACAACACAATGTCGGGCTCGCGGAAGACAATGCTCCCCGCCGGAGCCCCCAGGATCTTCTCGGCAAAAGTGCGTGGTCCTTGTTCCATGGTCTTTTCCGGATTATAGGTTCATGTTCCGGGCATCAGAACAGCCCTCCGTTCTGGTAGATTTCCATCTGCACTTCGGAAAAAGGATGGACGTTTCCTTTCTTCCCGTTGCGCAGGTTCACGATCTCTCCTGTCTGCAGGTTGAGGCGGACGGTATCGCCCTGGCGTATCTCCAGGTCGCCGAGATCGTCGTAGGTGAGGACGGGGAAGGCGGCGTTGATGGCGTTGCGTTCGTAGATGGCACCGAAGGAGCGGGCGAGGATGGCCTGCACGCCCAGGCTCTTGAAGCAGTCAACCGCCTGCTGGCGCGAGCTGCCGGCGCCGAAGTTGCGGCCGGTGATGATGATGTCGCCGGGCCGGGCCTCGCGGGCGAAATGCTCGTAACCCTCGAGGTTGCCAAAAGCATACTGCCCCATCTCGCGGATGTCGGTGACCGTGAGGTGGCGGTTGTGGAAGATCATGTCGGTGTCGATGTTGTCACGCTCGATGATCCATACGCGTCCTTCGAGCACCACCGGCATTTCGTGGCGGGGTTGTGTTTCAGCTTTCTTCCTGGCTGCGGCGAGGCGTTCCTCTTTTTCCCGGAAGTCGGGTTGCAGGGGTTTGTCGGGTATCCTGTCGGGGGTGGTGATGTATCCGGCCACGGCGGAGGCGGCCACGACGGCCGGTGAGGCGAGGTAGACCTCGCCTTTGCCCTGTTTGCCGGGGAAGTTGCGGTTGCCGGTGCTGATGGTCACTTCGCCGGGGCCGTTCTGTCCCACCTGGCCTGCGGCACATCCCGCACATCCGGCGTTGGAGACCAGAGCGCCTGCCTCTTTGAACACCTTCAGCAGTCCTTCGGTGAGGCACTGCATCCACACCTCGTCGGTGGCCGGCACGATCTTCATCACCACGCCGGGGGCTACATGCCGTCCGCGGAGGATGTCGGCCACCACGCGCATGTCCTCGATGCGGCCGTTGGTGCAGCTGCCCACGAAGGCCGAATCGATGCGGGTGCCGTGAACCTCGTCGGCCGGGACGGTGTCGTGCGGCTTGCCGGGACGGGAGACCCGCGTGACGAACCGGCCGGCGTCGAGGGTGATCTCCCGCTCGTAGTGTGCATCGGGATCGGCATATACCGGCGTGATCTCCTTGCCGGCACGGGCCTCACAGTAACGGATGATCTCGTCGTCGGGCGGGAAGAGGAGGATGATGGCACCCATCTCGGTGCCCATGGAGGCGATCGTGATACGGTCGTGGAGACGGAGCCGGTCGACGACGCTGCCGTACATTTCCACGGCATAACCCAGCAGCTCGTTGGCGCCGAACTGTGCCAGCAGGTTGAGCACCACCTCCTTGGCCGTGAGTCCGGGGGGTACCTCGCCCTCCAGGACCAGTTTCACCGTGGGTGGCACCTTGAACCAAACCTTCCCCTTGGCCCAGGCGGCGGCGATGTCCTTGTCGCCCATGCCCTGACCGAATGCCCCCACCGCCCCCAGGATGTTGGCATGCGAGTCGGTGGAGATGGCCGTGACACCGGGATAGACCAGCCCCTCGTCGATGAGCAGGTGGGTGCCTATACCGGCATTGATGTCATAGACCTTGATGCCGTGCTTGCGGGCATAGATGCGGCAGATCTGCTGGTTGGTGGCATACTTCTGGTCCGACCCCGTGGGGTTGGTGTCGAAAGTGAAGAAGGTGCGGGACGGATCATCGAGCGTCAGCCCGTGCTCCTCCATGTTCTTCACCACATTGGCCCCGCCGAAATCGCGCGCCACCCGCACGTCGATGAAGACATCCACGATCTCACCCGGCCGGACCACCTCCTTCCCGGCATGCGACGCCAGGATCTTCTCAATGATCGTCATTCCCATGTGCCTGGTTTTTTTGCTAAGATACAATTTTTGCATGGATTCTGCCCGGCAGGAAAAAAGGGGAGAACTTCTGTGGGGAAAAAAATGAAAATTGCATGAACGCTATGAAATCGCTACTTTTACCATATCAAGGTTTTCATATGGAAAATACCTCGCAGGAACGTAAAGAGCGCTGGCTGGTCTTTGGGACCATTGTCCTGTACCTGGTGCTGACAGTGGTGTGGCATCTTTTGTCCAATGCGCCGTGGGATGATGACTGTATCGGACGCACTTACAACACGCAGCAGGCATTGCATCATCCTGAAGAGTTCATATCTCTGTGGAACCGGCCTCTGTTTGTATTGTTGTTCGTCCTGCCGATGCAGCTGGGACGGGAGGGGGTGCTGATGATGGCTTTGCTGACAGCCCTGAACGCCTGGTTCCTTTATCTCGCAGCCCGGGAGATGAAGATGAAGGATGCTTTTCTGGTGGTTCCTTTCCTGTTGTTCCAGTCGTTCTTTTTTACCATATCATCCAGTGCCCTTACCGAGCCTCTGGCGGCTTTCATCCTGACGCTGGGGCTCTATTTTTCCCTCAGGGAAAAGTACCTTCTTTTTGCCATCGTGGGTTCGCTGCTTCCCCTGGCACGCCTGGAGCTATCCCTGCTGCTGGTGTTCTGGGTGTATGTGTTGGTGAAGAACAGAAAATACGGGTATGTGCTGATCCTGGGTGTGCCGGTGTTGTTATGGAACCTGGCGGGCTGGGCCATCCAGGGCGATCCTCTCTGGCTTTATGACCAGACCTTCGGCAAGGAGAACAGCGTCAACAGATATGGCCACCGTCCTTTCTCCCATTATTTTGAGCGTTATCCTTACATCGTCGGACCGGTGGTCTTCTATTTCTTCTTCATCGGTTTTCTTGAGCGGCTTTACCGGCGTCGTCTGGATGCTCTGGTATGGATGCAGTTTACGACCGGTTTTTTCATTTACGTTGTTTTTTCCTGGAAGCTCAACATGGGACAGGCTGCCGGTTTTCTGCGTCATATGATCTCGCTCTCACCGCTGGCCGCTCTTCTGGCAGTGGAAGGGTTCCACTGGTGGTACGTGGCGGCCACCGCCGGAGCCAGAGAACAGCCCGCAAAAACAACACAGGAAGAACCTCTGGAAAAGCGGATCGAAAGGATCATCCAGGAGGGAAAAAAGAAAAAACTGCCGAACAAAAAGATCAAACATCTTGTCAGCGAGGAGCGCAAGCGTTACGCAGAAAAGGAACGTGCCCGTGCCGCGGAGAAAGCATCCCAACAGACCGGTCTGCAATGGAGGATCCTCCTGATATCCGGTGTGGTGTTGCTTTTGACCTGGGCTTTCTTTTCCAGGCGTATGGTGTTCCACCATTTCCTGAAGGAGGGGACTTTTCAATGGCGTAATCTGGCGGTGACCGGAGGGATCACGCTCCTTTTTCTTATGCTCATGACGGCTGCCCGATTCCATGATGAGGCGTTCTTTCGCCGTCTGCGGGGGTGGATGGCCGGGCTGACAGCCGGGGCCGTGATCCTTTTTACGATGATCACGGAACCTCCGGACAGTCATGACTCCCCCGAGCGTCAGGTGGTCGAACGCTTTGCGAAACTTTACAAGCACAGCTTCCTGAAGGATTTTCCCACCTATGTGAATCATCCCTATTTTTTCTGGATCACGGGTTATGACAAGAAAGATCCTCATTTCAGGACGATCACCCGTGAGCATCTGGAGGAAGCCCCCGACTCCTCGCTTATCCTGTGGGATACACATTACAGTCGCCGTCTGGGCGGGGATGTGCCTTATTCTTTCTTCACGGGCAAGGACCAGTATGTGCAGTTGTTCAAATATGCGTCTTCAGACACTCATTTCGTGATGATGGGCCTGATGAAGTTCGTTCATCCTGATCCGAAGCGGGTGGTGACCCTCTTCGATCGTCTTCTGGCTGTTGACTCCACCCTGCCGGGTGTCTATGTTTTCCGGGGAACCTATTATGCCAAGTACCTGAAAGCCCCCCAAAAGGCTTTGGAAGACTACGACCGCGCCCTGGCCCTGGATAGCAGCGATGTGATGGTATGGTTCAACAGAGGGCTTGTGAACATGTCTCTGCGTAACTTTGACCGGGCACGGAAAGATTTCGGGAAAGCAGTGGAGCTGCAGCCTGACAACTATCAGGCCCTCTATAACATAGGGGTGGCTTCGCTCCAGCTGAAAGAGTATCGCAGGGCCATCCGAGAGTTCGAAAGAACAATGAAAGTGAAAAAGGACTATGTACGGGCCTGTCTGAGTGAAGCGTTTGCTTATACCCAGCTCCAGGAAACAGACAGCGCCCTGTTGCTCTACAACCGGGTGCTGAACATGAAAAGTGCTACCAGGCAGGAGAAGGCAGGTACCCACCTGGTGATGGGCAATCTGCTCATCCTGAAGGGGAAGAGGGAGGATGCCTGTATGCATTTCATAATGGCCAAGCGGTTGGGCAACAGAATGGCACCCCTTTATCTTCAGAAATACTGTAACCAAAAAGCCGGCAAATAGCCGGCTTTTTC
>Ga0256914_1004015_pt1 | contig 11348 bp, 9 predicted proteins | sample HulkmetaG_FD_191571 | JGI IMG/M metagenome (GOLD analysis project Ga0256914, IMG submission 191571) | Hydrothermal chimney microbial communities from Main Endeavour vent field at the Juan de Fuca Ridge, Pacific Ocean - Hulk | ecosystem: Environmental > Aquatic > Marine > Hydrothermal vents ...
CTCTGGTCCCTCGACCCCGACAGCGGTGCGGCGCGCTGGCGGGTGAAGGATCTCGAGTACCGCCAGCTCTCGCCGCCCGCCCTGCTGGGCGACTACGTGGCGGTGGGCGACTTCGAGGGGTACCTGCACTGGTTCTCCGCCGGGGACGGCGCCCCCGCCGCGCGCGTGAAGATCAGCGGTTCACCCATCGTGGCGCCGCCGGTGGTGGTGGACGAAGTGCTCTACGTGCTCGCCACCGACGGCACCCTGGCGGCGCTGAGGCTTCCCCTCGAGGAATAGCCCCATGCTCCCCGTCATCGCACTGGTGGGCCGGCCCAACGTGGGCAAGTCCACCCTCTTCAACCGGCTCACCCGCAGCCGGGACGCCCTGGTGGCCGACCAGCCGGGGCTCACCCGCGACCGCAAGTACGGCATCGGCCGCGTGGGCGACCGCCCCTACGTGGTGGTGGACACCGGCGGCATCAGCGGCGACCGTGATGGCGTGGAGGCGCTCATGGACCGGCAGGTGCGCTTGGCCATCGAGGAGGCGGACCACATCCTCTACCTGGTGGACGCGCGCGAGGGGCTCACCGGTGGTGACGAGCAGATCGCCGCCGAGCTGCGCCGCACCGGCAAGCCCGTCACCCTGGTGGTGAACAAGAGCGAGAGCCTGGACCGCGACCTGGCCGCCGTCGAGTTCCACGCCCTGGGACTGGGCGAGCCGGTGCCCATCTCCGCAGCCCACGGCCGCGGCGTCAAGCCGCTCATCAACGAGGTGCTCGAGACCCTGCCGCCGGCGGAGGAGCCGCCCGAGGAGGAGAAGGGCATCCAGATCGCCGTGGTGGGCCGGCCCAACGTGGGCAAGTCCACCCTCATCAACCGTTTGCTGGGCGAGGAACGGCTGGTGGCCTACGACCAGCCGGGCACCACCCGCGACAGCGTGCAGGTACCTTTCGAACACGCCGGGCGCCGCTACACCCTGGTGGACACCGCCGGCGTGCGGCGACGCGCACGGGTCTCCGAGGCCATCGAGAAGTTCAGCGTGATCAAGGCGCTGCAGGCCATGGAGCAGGCCAACGTGGTGCTGCTGGTGCTCGACGCCCACGAGGGGGTCACCGAGCAGGACGCCAGCCTGGCGGGCCACGTGCTGGAGAGCGGCCGCGCCCTGGTGGTGGTGGTGAACAAGTGGGACGGCCTCGACGCGGACCAGCGGGAACGGGTGAAGGCGGAGCTGGAGCGCAAGCTGCCCTTCCTCTCCTTCGCCGAGGTGAAGTTCGTCTCCGCCCTCCACGGCACTGGCGTGGGTCACCTCATGGAGGCGGTGGACGCCGCCTACCGCGCGGCCACGGCCGACCTCAGGACCCCGGAGCTGACCCGGGTGCTGGAGGAGGCGGTGCAGGAGCACCAGCCGCCGCTGGTGCGGGGGCGGCGCATCAAGCTGCGCTACGCCCACCAGGGCGGGCGCAATCCGCCCATCATCGTGATCCACGGCAACCAGACGGAGTCGGTGCCGGCGGCCTACCAGCGCTACCTGGTGAACCGCTTCCGCCAGGCCTTCGGCCTCTGGGGCACGCCGGTGCGCATCGAGTTCCGCACCGCGGAGAACCCCTACAAGGGGCGGCGCAACAAGCTCACCCAACGCCAGCGGCAGAAGCGTCGGCGGTTGATGAAGCACGTCAAGCGCAGGTAGGGGGTACGCCCCTGTGAAGCGCCGGGTGCTGTGGCATAATAACGGCCTTTTTCAAGAAGCAGAAACGAGCGGCATCTGCCGCGTTCCGGGAGACCACGAACCATGAACTTCTTCATCAACGACGCCCTGGCCGATGCTGCGGCGCCCGCCGCAGCGGCGGCCCAGCAGGGTCCCGGGGGCCTGGCCGGCCTCATCTTTCCCATCGGCCTGATCCTGATCCTCTACTTCTTCATGATCCGGCCCCAGGTGAAGCGCCAGAAGGAGCACAAGGCGCTGGTGGAGAGCCTCAAGAAGGGGGACGAGGTGCAGACCATGGGCGGCCTCATGGGCCGGATCACCGAGGTGGGCGAGAACTTCATCAAAGTGGAGGTGGCCGATGGCGTGGAGGTCACGGTACGCCGGGGTGCCGTGGAGGCGGTGATGCCCAAGGGTACCCTCAAGGAGCTCTGATCCCGGATCTTCCCGGCCGGTGCCTTTCCTTCCCTTCCTCCCGATGGACGACGACCCGACATGCTGAACAAGTATCCTCTGTGGAAGAACCTGCTGGTGGTGGTGGTTCTGGTGCTGGGCCTTTTCTACGCGCTGCCCAACCTCTTCGGGCAGGATCCCGCCATCGCCATCTCCGGCGTGCGCGGGGCCCAGGTGGACGAGACGCTGCAGAAACAGGTGGAGGCGGCCCTGCAGAAGGCCGGCGTGGCCGCAAAATCCATGGAGAAGAAGGAGGGCCGCCTGCTGGTCCGCTTCGGCTCCACCACCGACCAGCAGAAGTCCCAGCATGTCATCGCCAAGGTGCTGGGAGAGGACTACTCCTACGCGCTGACCATGGCGGCCAACGTGCCGGCGTGGCTCACCGCCATGGGTGGCGAGCCCATGAACCTGGGTCTCGACCTGCGCGGCGGCATCCACGTGCTCATCGACGTGGACATGGATGCAGCCCTGCGCGACAAGCTGGAGGCCTACACCGGAGACATCCGCACCACCCTGCGCAAGCACAAGATCCGCTACCTCACGGTGAAGGCGGAGAAGCTGGGCGTCAACGTCAAGTTCAAGGACGCCGCCACCCGTGACAAGGCGCAGGAGGTGCTGGCCGAGGAGTTCCGCAACCTGGGCGTGGAGGCGGTGGACGCCGACGGCGCCTTCTACGTGCGCCTGACCATGCCGCCCGCCGAGGTGCGCGCCACCAAGAGGTTCGCCCTGCAGCAGAACATCACCACCATCCGCAACCGGGTCAACGCCCTGGGCGTGGCCGAGCCCCTGGTGCAGCAGCAGGGCGAGCGGCGCATCGTGGTGGAGCTGCCCGGCGTGCAGGATCCCACCCAGGTGAAGAACATCCTCGGCGCCACCGCCACCCTGGAGTACCGCCTGGTGGATACCGAGCACGACGCCTTCGAGGCCAAGGAGACCGGCAAGATCCCGCCGGGATCGCGCCTCTACAAGGTGCGCGAGGACGGCCGGCCCATTCTGCTGAAGAAACGGGTCATCGTCACCGGCAACCAGATCACCGACGCCGCCTCCGGCTTCGACCAGCGCACCGGCAGCCCCATGGTGACCGTCTCCCTCGACAGCAAGGGGGCGCGCCGCATGCGCAACGTCACCACCGAGAACGTGGGCAAGCCCATGGCCGTGGTCTTCAAGGAGACCCGGGTGGTGGGTCGCGACGCCCAGGGCAAGCCCATCAAGCGCCAGGTGGAAGAGGTGATCAGCGTGGCCAACATCCTCGAGCCCTTCGGCCGCCGCTTCCAGACCACCGGCCTCGACAGCCCCCAGGAGGCCCACGAGCTGGCCCTGCTGCTGCGCGCCGGCGCCCTGGCCGCGCCCATCGACATCGTCGAGGAGCGCACCATCGGCCCCAGCCTGGGCGCCGACAACATCCGCCAGGGATTCATTTCGGTGGTCATCGGCCTGCTGGCGGTGATGGTCTTCATGGTGGGCTACTACCGGGTCTTCGGCCTCTTCGCCAACGCGGCGCTGGTGGCCAACCTGGTGCTCATCGTGGCCATCCTCTCCCTGCTGCAGGCCACCCTCACCCTGCCCGGCATCGCCGGCATCGTGCTCACCGTGGGCATGGCGGTGGACGCCAACGTGCTCATCTACGAGCGCATCCGCGAGGAGCTGCGCGTGGGCAGCACGCCCCAGGCGGCCATCCACGCCGGCTACGAGAAGGCCTTCAGCACCATCATGGACGCCAACATCACCACCCTCATCGCGGCGGTGGTGCTCTTCTCCATCGGCAGCGGCCCGGTGAAGGGCTTCGCCGTGACCCTGGCCATCGGCATCGTCACCTCCATGTTCACCGCCATCGTCGGCACCCGCGCCCTGGTGAACCTGGTCTACGGCGGCAAGCGGGTGAAGAAGCTGGCCATCTGAAGGAAGGATCACCACCATGCATCAACTGCTCTCCTCGAACCGCAACTTCAACTTCATGGGCCGGCGCCGGCTGGCGCTGGCGGTCTCTGGCGTGCTCATCGTCGTCTCCCTGGTCTCCCTGCTCCTGCGGGGGCTCTCCTTCGGCATCGACTTCACCGGCGGTACCCTCATCGAGGTGGGTTACGAGCAGGCAGTGGAACTGGAGCAGGTGCGCAGGGTGCTGGCGGAAAGCGGTTTCGAGGAGGCCCAGGTGCAGCAGTTCGGCACGCCGCAGGACCTGCTCATTCGGCTGGCACCGCGCGAGGGGGTGAAGAGCTCGGAGCTCAGCGACAAGGTGTTCGCCGCCCTGAGCAAGGCGGCCGACGGCAGGGTGGAGCTGCGCCGGGTGGAGTTCGTGGGCCCGCAGGTGGGCGACGAGCTCACCGAGGACGGCGCCCTGGCGGTGCTGGTGGCGCTGATGGCCATCCTCATGTACGTGGCGGTGCGCTTCGAGTGGCGCTTCGCCGTGGGCTCGGTGGCGGCGCTGGTGCACGACGTCACCCTCACCCTGGGCTTCTTCTCCATCACCCAGCTCGAGTTCGACCTCACGGTGCTGGCGGCGGTGCTGGCGGTGATCGGCTACTCCCTCAACGACACCATCGTGGTCTTCGACCGCATCCGGGAAAACTTCCGCAAGATCCGCAAGGGCACCCCGGAAGAGGTGATCAACACCTCCATCAACCAGACCCTCTCGCGCACCCTCATCACCTCGCTCACCACCCTGGTGGTGCTGCTGGCGCTCTTCTTCCTCGGTGGCGAGATCATCCACAACTTCTCGCTGGCCCTGATCCTGGGCATCGTGGTGGGCACTTACTCCTCCATCTATGTCGCCAGCACCGCGGCGCTCATGCTGGGCGTGAGCAAGGCGGACCTGATGCCGGTGCAGAAGGAGGGAGCCCAGATCGACGACATGCCCTGAGGACGGCCGCGTTCCCCTGTAGGAGGCGCGCCCTCGCGCCGAACTCCGGTTCAGCGCTTCTGCTGCCACCAGTGCTGGACGATGTCCATCACGTCCAGATCGTCCGGACCGGAACGCCAGCTTTTCGACAGGGGCACGTCGGCGCTGGCGGGCGGCGGATCCGGCGGATAGACCTGGAAGCGGGTGGGCAGGGGGGTGGCGTCGCCCACGGCGAGCACCTCGCCGCGGCTGAGTGAAGCGAGGATCTCCGCCAGGTCCGCCTCGCCCTCGGGCATCAGACCGCGCACGTAGGCCTGGTCGTCGGGGTTGCTGATGCGCAGGCAGAGGTAGTTGGAGCACTGGGCCAGTACCGTCTCCGACAGCTCGGTGGGGCGCTGGCTCACCACGCAGAGGGAGACGCCGTACTTGCGTCCCTCCTTGGCGATGCGCTCCATGGCCCGGCGGGTGGCGGCCAGGGAGGGGTCGCCTTCCCGCGGCAGGTACTGGTGCGCCTCCTCGCACACCAGCAGGATGGGAAACTCCCTCCGTTTCGGGTTCCAGTAGTTGAACTCGTAGGCCAGGCGCGCGATCTGGGAGGAGACCATGGGGCGCACGTCGGAGGGGATGGGGCTGAGGTCGATGACGGTGATCTGCCGCTTGGGTTCCCCCAGGCCGATGAAGTCGCGCAGCAAGTCCTCCAGGTGTTCGGACCTGGTGCGTTTCTTCGGGCGCAGGAGGAAGTCGTAGCGCGTGTCGTTGTACATCGACTGGAAGCGCACCAGGAAGTTGTCGAAGGCGCCGTAGAGGGTCCCCTTGGTCTTGCCGAAGTCGAGCTGCTGCTCGTTGGCCTGCTTGAAGTGGAGGTAGAGTTCCTTGAGGGAGAAGTAGACCGGCGAATCCACCGAGAGCTGTTCCAGGCCGAGATGGGCGTTGGCCTTCTTGCGCAGGGCGTAGAGCACGTCGCGCAGGTAGGCGATCTGCAGGGTTGCGGTGGGATCGGTCTTGTCGATGAGAAAGTCCACCAGCTCGGCGTAGGTGAGGAGCCAGTAGGGGATCTCCAGTTCGCGGGCATCGAGATGGCGCACCACCGATTCCGGGAAGGGGCTGTGGAGCCGGCCCTCGTCGTCGCGCCAGCCGTATTCGCCGTGGAGGTCCAGCAGGATCACGTGGGCCCTGGGCATGGTCTGCAACGTGCGCTGCAGCAGGCTGGTCACCGTCCAGGACTTGCCTGCGCCGGACTGGCCGAGGATGGCCAGGTGACGGGTGAAGAGGGGGTTGGGGTCGAGGTAGACGTCGATCTCCGCCCGGCTGCTCAGCCTGCCCAGCGCGAGCTCCTCGCTGCGGAAACGGTCGAACAGCACTTCCAGCTGGCGGGCGGTGACCAGGTGCACCTCGGCGCCGGTGACGGGATACTCCTTGACCCCGCGGTCGAATTCGCCCCTGCGGTTGATCTGCCCCAGCGGCAGCAAGGTGAGGTAGCGCTTGCGCGAGGGACGCGCCACGGTGCCGGTGAGGGTGCCGCCGTTTCCCCTGGAGACCATCTTGTCCGGGGGATCTTCCCACATGCGCACCACCTGCCCGAGGATGTGGATGTCGCCATGCTTGACGAGCAGCTGGGTTCCGATCTGCCCCACCGAGATGCGTTCACGTCCGACCCGCATCACGGGCCTGAACCCTTCCGACTCGGTGTGCAGGGTGGCTGTGAGGCGGCCACCGGACACCTCGGTGATGTGGCCGACCAGGGTGTTTTCCGTCGTCTGCATGGCTGTTCCCTGATGATCCCTATGATCATTGGGTATATTTTTGCAGTTTAATCGATAGAATGTCCCGACACTCCCGGCAAATGCGCACTCTGTGAAAGGGGCGGCATTTATGCCGGTGAACTCGGCGGTCAACTGGTCATCCCGGGGAGATATGGAAAGAGTCACTGTAATCGGTGCCGGTTTCGGCGCGCTTACCGCGATCCGGAAACTGCGTGCCCAGCGGCCGGATCTGCACATCGACGTCGTTGCGCCGCGGGCGGAGTTCGTCTACCTGCCCGGGCTGATCTGGATTCCCACCGATCTGCGTACCGCATCCGATCTCGTCCTTCCCCTGGGCAGTTTCTTCCACCGCATGAAGGTGGAGTTCCATGCCGCCTCGGTCACCGGCCTGGCCGAAGGCGGGCGCGTCGTCCAGACGGACGCCGGCACCCTGGAGAACGACGGACTGATCATCGCCAGCGGCGGCCGCTTCATCAAGAAGCTTCCAGGCATCGAGCACGCCATCACGCCCTGCGAGGGGATCCCGGCGGCCGAGAAGATTCGCGAACGGCTCCACGCCATGGAGGGTGGCACCATCGCCTTCGGTTTCAGCGGCAACCCCAAGGAGCCATCGGCCATGCGCGGCGGGCCCATGTTCGAGTTCCTCTTCGGCATCGACCGCTGGCTGCGCCGGCAGGGAAGGCGCGACCGCTTCGAGCTGGTCTTCTTCACGCCCGCCGAGAAGCCGGGGCAGCGCTTGGGCGAGAAGGCGGTCGAGGGGATCCTCTCCACCATGGCCAAGCGCGGCGTGGAGACCCACCTGGGCCACAAGCTCAAGCGGTTCGAGGCGGACAAGGTGGTCACGGAGGGTGGCGAGTTCCACGCCGACCTCATCCTCTTCATGCCCGGCATGACCGGCAACCAGTGGTTCGACAACACCGATCTTCCGCGCTCCGAGGGCGGCCTGCTCAAGGCCAACGAGCTGTGCCAGGTGGAGGGACAGGAGCGGGTCTACGTGGTGGGAGACTCCGGCAGCTTCCCGGGGCCGGCCTGGATGCCCAAGCAGGCGCACATGGCCGACCTCCAGGCCGGGGCAGCGGCGGCCAACCTGGTGGCGGAGCTGGAGGGACGGAAACCGGGCAAGACCTTCAAATCGGAGCTGGTCTGCATCATCGACAGCTACGACACCGGCATGATGGTCTACCGCACCGAGAAACGGAACATCGTCACCCCCGCCTTCAGCGGCTTCCACTGGGCCAAGCGCCTCTTCGAGTGGCACTACCTTCGTGAATACAGGAAATAGGCCGGCAACGCCATGAAGTTCGAAAACATTTCCGAGGAGGAGCGCAAGCAGGCGCGCCATCCTCACGAGTTCTTCCTCATCAACCTCATCACCAACCATATCCTGGTCTTCGTGGGGCTGCTGGGCATGGCCAAGCAGGAACCCTACCTGATCCTCATCGTGCCGGCGGTCTCCATCACCATCCTCACCTACCTGGTGTGGCGGGCGCAGCGGTCGGCGGGAAGGGACAGCTGGTTCGTCTTCTGTCACTGGCAGCTGTGCGCGCGGCGCAGCCGCTTCTTCATCGGCATGATCGCCCTCATGGGTCTGGGCATCGCCGCCATCCTGGCCAGCGTGGGGGGCAACGTCAACGACCTGCGCCCCGGTCACTACGCCATCGGTGGCCTGGTGATGCTGCCCACCCTGTTCACCGTGCTGGTGCTGATCATCATGGAGTCGGACGCAGTGCACAAGGCCAGCATCGGAGAGGTGCCGGACTGGCTGGTGAAGAGGCATGCGCCGCCGGCGGAATACGTTCCCATGGCGCCGGCGGCGCCCGTTCCCGGGGACTGACCGGGGTGGGCAGGTCCGTCTTCTGGCCGGTGCTGCTCGTCAGCGTCGGAGCCGTGATCCTGGCGGTGATGCTGCCCGGCGGTCACCCCCCGGAACCTCCCCGCAACCTCCCCTGGCAGATCGAGGTGCTGCCCGACGGCGGCTCCCGCGTCTTCGGCATCACGCTCGGCCGGACCACCCTGGGCGAAATGGAGCAGCGGTTGCAGGAGGAGGCGGAGGTGAGTCTCTTCACCACGGACGACGGCGAGCGGGTGGTGGAAGCCTTCTTCAACACGGTCACCCTCGACGGTCTCAAGGCGAAGATGGTGGCCACCCTCGGCTTCGACCGGGAGCAGCTGCAGCAGATCTTCGACCGTGGCGCGAGGATCTCCACCCTGGCCGAGGGCAGACGCAAGGTGACCCTCTCCGATCCCGACCTGCAGCTCGCGCGCAAGACGCCGGTGGTGGCGCTCACCTACCTGCCGCGCGTGGACCTGGACCCCGACATCATCCGCAAGCGCTTTGGCGAGCCGTCACGCAGGATCGCCGAGCCGGATGGGGAGGTGGTCCACTGGCTCTACCCGGAGAAGGGGCTGGACGTGGCGGTCAGCCGGGAAGCCAGGGAGGTGCTCCAGTATGTGCCGCCGAAGGATTTCCGGCGCCTGGTGGAGCCGTTGGAGAACCCCCGGTAGGGAGCGGCGCCCCCGCCGCGAATGGTTCGAAGTTCGGCCCGGAAGCGGGCTTCCCTATCGTAGGAGCGGCGTTCTCGCCGCGAACCCTTCGCAATTCGGCCCGGGGGCGGGCCTCCTGCGGGAATCCGGGAGTCAGTCGGCGTCGGGGTAGTTGTATCCCACCCGTTTCTTCCGCTCGTCCTCCGTGTCGTCTCCATCCTCCTGCCCGGTCTCATCCTCGTCCAGCAGGATGCGGTGGGCGTCGCCCTCCAGGTCGTCGTACTGGCCCTTGCGGATGGCCCAGAAGAGGATGGCGACGAATACCAGCCCGAAGAAGATCATGCCGGGAATGAGCGTGTAGATGACTTCCATGGCTTACCGTTTTTTGAAGAGGGTACGGATGCGGGCGGCGTTGCCGATCACCAGCAGGGAGCTGATGGGCATGGAGATGGCGGCGATCAGCGGGGTGATCTTCGCCGCCATGGCCAGCGGCACCATGATCACATTATAGAGGAAGGAGATGCCGATGTTCTGGCGAACCGTGCGGATGGTCCTGCGCGACAGTTCGCTGGCCAGGTGGATCTTCTCCAGCTCGTCGCCCATGAGCACGATGTCGGCGCTCTCCACCGAGACGTCGGTGCCGGAACCGATGGCGATTCCCACGTCGGCGCGGATCAGGGCGGGGGCGTCGTTGATGCCGTCGCCCACCATGGCCACCTGGTGCCCCCCTTCCTGGAGCTGCCGGATCACCCTGTCCTTCTCCTCGGGCAGCACCTCGGCGATCACCTCCATGCCGCCGAGGCGGCGTGCAACAGCTTCTGCAGTGGCGCGGCGGTCCCCGGAGAGGAGCGTGAGGCGCATGCCGGCGGCGCGCAGCTTTTCGATGAGCGCGGGTGCATCGGGACGCAGCTCGTCGGCGATGCCCAGGATGGCCTGGTGGCGGTCGTCCAGCGCCATGTGCACGACGGAGATCGCCTCCTCTTCCAGGGCCTTCGCCGTCGCCATGAGTTCGGGGTCCGGCTGGATGCCCAGCTCTTCGAGCCAGCGGGCGGTGCCCAGCGCCAGCGGATGGCCGTCCACCCGGGCGCGGATCCCCTTGCCGGGCAGGGCGGCAAAGTCCGCCACTTCGCGGCCCTCGAATTCCACTTCCCGCTCGCGGGCCGCGGCGACGATGGCCTGGGCCACCGCGTGCTCCGACAGCCGTTCGGCGGCAGCGGCCAGGGAGAGCAGCCGGTTCTCCTCCGCGGGGCCGGTCTTTTCCAGGCGCACCAGGCGCATCTCGCCGCGGGTGAGCGTGCCGGTCTTGTCGAAGACGAAGTGGTCGATCTGGGCCAGGCTCTCCAGTACCGCCCCGTTCTTCACCAGGATGCCGTGGCGGGCCCCCTGGCCCGAGGCCACCGCGATGGCCATGGGGGTGGCCAGGCCGAAGGCGCACGGGCAGGTGATGATGAGTACCGAGGTGGCGGCCATCAGGGCCAGCTCGAAGTCGGTACCGTACCAGATCAGGAAGGTGACGGCGGCGAGGGTGAGGGTCGCCGCCACGAACCAGGGGACGATGCGGTCGGCGGTGCACTGGATGGGGGCCTTGGAGGCCTGCGCCTCCTCCACCAGGTGGATGATGCGCCCCAGGGCGGTGTCGCGCAGGGTGCCCGTGACCTCCACGGTGAGGGCGCCGTTGCCGTTGACCGTGCCCGCCGAGACCCGGTCGCCGGGCTGTTTCTCCACAGGGCGGGATTCCCCGCTCAACATGGCCTCGTCCACGGTGCTCCGTCCCTCCAGGATCACGCCGTCCACCGGGATCTTGTCGCCCGGTTTCACCAGTACGCGGTCGCCGGGCCGGATCCGGCGGATGGAGAGAATCTGTTCCCCCTCGTCGGTGAGCAGCGTGGCCACGCGGGGCTGCAGGTCCAGCAGCCGCTGGGTGGCGGCCACCGCATGCCGCTTGGAGACCGCCTCCAGGTGGCGGCCCACCAGGATCACGAAGATGAAGTTCACCACGGTGTCGAAGTAGACCTCGTGTCCTGCGGCGCCGCTCATCGTCACCCAGGTGGAGTAGCCCCAGGTGATGGTGGCGCCGATGGCGATGGGCAGGTCCATGCCGAGGTGGCCGGTGCGCAGCGAGGTCCAG
>Ga0256914_1004016_pt1 | contig 11344 bp, 13 predicted proteins | sample HulkmetaG_FD_191571 | JGI IMG/M metagenome (GOLD analysis project Ga0256914, IMG submission 191571) | Hydrothermal chimney microbial communities from Main Endeavour vent field at the Juan de Fuca Ridge, Pacific Ocean - Hulk | ecosystem: Environmental > Aquatic > Marine > Hydrothermal vents ...
GCCCATGCGCTGTTTTCTGCCTGTGCTCTTGCATCCGTAATGGGCTGCGCCAGTTGATTTGCTCTGCAAACCTGTTTGCCTTTTCTAGGCGGGCTGATGGGGGCTGTCCGCGCCGATCGAATCTCTATGAATCTCTATGAATCTCCATAAATCTCTATGAATCTCTATCAAATTTCCATGAATCTTGACCAGTCCACCGCGGGCGTCCAGACTCGTGAAACGTGATACGTGAGATCGTCGCGCATCACGTTTCACGTTTCACGTTTCACGTTTCACGCATTCCGGGGTTCGCAAACCCGCCCCCAATTGGTCTTGCGACCGGTTCATCGACGCCGTTAAGGCTTGTAGCGTTGGATGATGATGGAGCCGTTCTGGCCGCCGAAGCCGAACGCGTTGGCCATGCCCACATCCACATGGTGCTGGCGGGCATGGTTGGGCACATAGTCGAGGTCGCAATCAGGATCGGGCACGTTATAATTGATGGTGGGCGGAATCCAGCCTGTTTGGATGGCTTTGATGATGGTGAAGACGCCGAACGCGCCCGATGCGCCCATGGCGTGTCCTACCATGGGCTTGATGGAGGGCGCAGGGACTTTGTAGGCGTGTTCGCCCAGAGCTTTCTTCATGGCCCTGGTCTCAGAGACATCGTTGAGTTTGGTGCCGGTGCCGTGAGCCGAGATGTAATCGATGGCTTCGGGCGGAAGTTCGGCCTCGGCCAGGGCTCGCTGCATGGCCCGGGCCGCGCCATCGCCATCGGGGTGTGGCGCGGCCATGTTGTAAGCGTCCAGCGTAAAGCCCATGCCGCTGTACTCGGCCAGGATGTTGGCGCCCCGGGCCAACGCGTGATCCAACGACTCCAGCACCAGTGCGGCCGCGCCCTCACCCATGATCATGCCATCTCGGGTGAGATCGAAGGGGCGACAGGCGGTTTCGGGCTCATCGTTGCGGGTGGACATGGCCCCCAATCGGCTGAATGCCGACATGATGAGGGGCGTCATGTAGGAGTCTGTGCCGCCAGCGATCATTACATCCGCCTCGCCCCGTTGAATGCGCCGGGCCGCCTCGCCGATGCTGACCACGCCAGTGGCGCACGCGGCCACCGGTGAATTGGCCGGGCCCTGCAAACCGTAGCGAATGCCCAGATAACAGGGCGTGGTGGTGATGAGCACCGCGGGCGCTTTGGCGGGATTGATGGCTCGCGGGCCTTTCTTCTGAATGGCGCAGGCCTGGCTTTCGACGAAATCCAAGGCGCCAAAGGCGCTGCCCATCTCGACGCCCGCCCTGGTGCGATCCTCCTCCTCCAGGTCCAAGCCTGAATCAGCCAGGGCTTCCTGAACCGCGGCCGCGGCCAAATGGGTCACGCGTCCCAAACGTCGGGCGTCCCGGCGATCCATATACTTTCTGGGATCGAAATCCTTGACTGCAACGACAATCTGCGTGGGGAGGTTCGAAGGATCATAGTCGGTGATGCGGCCTGCGCCGGTGCGCCCCGCCAGCATCCCCTCCCAGGTGGCGTCAGCATCCAACCCCAGGCCGCTGATGACTCCCAGGCCGGTGATCACAACGCGTCGTTGAGCTGTCGTCATAAAGGCAATCTCCTATCATAATATCGTAAAAAGGGTGGGGCATCGCAATGCAACATGCTGCCCGCAAGGATAGCACAAGCCCGCCTCGATGACAACGCCTTGGGCGCAAGTTGTCACTGATGCTAGAATAGGGGCGACTTATCCGCCCTCTCTCCGCCACGCGACCATTTTTCACGTCAGGTGTTTTCTTTTCTGCCAGTGCAGCGTGGCCTTCCGCAACCAACGTGATCGACTACAAGAGTCTGAACGACGCCGCATTGGTGCAGCTCGCGAAGGACAACCCCGAAGCCTTTGGGGAACTTTACGAGCGCTATGTCACCAAAATCTATAACTACATTTATTACCGGGTTGGCGATCAGGAGGAGGCTGAGGACCTGACGGCCCGCACCTTCTTTCGGGCGCTGCGCAAGATAGGCAGTTACGAAGAGCGCGGCCTGCCCTTCTCGGCCTGGCTTTATCGCATCGCCCACAACCTGGTGGCCAACTGGCACCGCTCTCAGTCGCGCCGCAAATCGGTGCAGCTGGATGAGCTCATCGCCGCAACCTCCGACGGCGCCAGCCCCAGCAGCCTGATCGAAAGGCAGGAAGCCCGAGAAACCTTGCTGGAAGTCATCCAGGAGCTTCCCGAGGATCGCCAGCAGCTTCTTATTCTCAAATTCGTAGAGCGAATGCCCAACGCCCAGATCGGCAAGGTCATGGGCCGCTCCGAGTCCTCCATCAAATCCCTTTATCACCGCACGCTCAAAACCCTGCGCTCCGATTTGCAGGAACGAGGGCTGCTCTGACCCGCCGGCATGACCGTCTCCATTGGCATTGTAGTTGATTCGGCCTGCGACGTTCCGCCAGACTGGCGTTATCGTCATCGCGTGCATGTTATTCCTCTGCACATCATCTTCGGCGAGGAAGATTTTCTCGATGGCGTCGAGATGTCGCAGGAATCGTTTTATCAGCGCATCCAGGAAACTGGCGTTATTCCCACAACCTCTCAACCCAGTCCAGGCGAATTCGCAGCCCTCTACCGCCAACTCTCCCACCGATACGACGCCATCATCTCTATCCATCTGGGAGCCAAACTCAGCGGCGCATATCAATCCGCTGTGCTGGGGGCGCACATGGCGGCTGATGAGATAACGGTCTATCCCTTTGATTCGGGCGGCGGCTCAGCGGGCGCAGGCTTCATGGCGGATGAGGCCATGAGGATGATCGACGCCGGCGCTGCGCCAGAGGCCATCCTGCGGCGATTGGAACTCCTCCGCGAGCGCATTCGCATCTTTCTCACGCCCCGCGACCTGCGTTTTCCTCGCATGAGCGGGCGAGTCAACGCCCTCAGCGCCTTTGTCGCCTCGGTGCTGCACATCACTCCCATTGTCGTTTTGGTCGATGGCGAGCTGGCGGCCAGCGAACGGGCCCGCAGCCGCAAGCAGGCCATCCGCAAGATCGTGAAAATGGCCCGGGAAGAAACGGGCGACGGCCCTGTCAACATCGCCATCGTCCACTCCCGGGCTCCCGCCGACGTCGCATTCTTCAAACAGACAATCCTCTCCACCTTCCAGCCGCAAAAATTCTGGATTGCCAGGCTTTCCAGCCCCGTGGCAGCGCATCTGGGGCCCGGAACCATCGGCATCGTTTGCTATCGAATCGATTGACACGCTCCTTCCGGCAAGATCATGACAAAAGAACCCTCTTCTGATCGATTGGACCAATACTCCCGCATCCTGATTCTGGCCGGGCCCGCCAAGGCGCGTCTCTATGTCAGCCCCATCCTGCCGGAAGAGGAGAGTCTGTTCGCGACCATCGACGCCCTCTGGCAGAATTTGCAGCGGGTGGAGCCCGACCAGGCATTCAAAGAGCAATTGCATCAGCAGTTGATGGAGGAAGCCCGGCGGGACGTGGCCAAGGCGCATCTGGGCATCAGCAAAGGGCCCCGGCGTTCGCGCACACCCTGGATCGCATCGGCCGCGGCTCTGGGCGCGGCCGCCACCCTCGCGGGCGCCTTCGCCTACTGGCGGTGGAGCACGCGGCAGGCCGCCTGAGAAAAGCGTCGTGCGGGCGTAGAACCCTCTTTGGAGCGAAGCTCCTGCGCTTCAAGATCGAAGCGCACCCGGGGTGGTGAGCTGGCTATTCGCGAAACCTTCCGTCCCTTGTCTGCATCTCAGTAAAAGTCGCCTTCGAGCGGATTCGCACCTCTGTTGGCTTGCGATGATTTGGCAAATCATCCCAAAGCTCATACAATAACGCAGGGAAGAAGATCGTTCTTCCCCTTTTTGTGCGCCCGCACTTCATTTTCCTCCCAGGCGCAACACTTATCCGAGGTAAGAACTTATGACCCAGTACTTCAGCAAGATCACCGGGTGGGGCATGTATGTGCCCGAGAACGTGCTGACGAACCATGATCTGGAAAAGATGATGGACACCAATGACGAATGGATCGTCACCCGCACCGGGATTCGCGAGCGACGCATCATCTCCGAGGGGGAAAGCACCGTCAGCATGTCGGTGGAAGCTTCGAAACGGGCGTTGGTCAAAGCAGGACTCAGCGCTAAAGACCTGGATTTGATCATCCTGGCCAGCTCCACGCCCGATTATCTCGTGCCTCCCGCTTCCAGCATGATCCAGGATGAGCTCGGCGCGGAGTGCGGCGCCATGACCCTGGTGGCTGGGTGCTCCGGCTTCGTTTACGGACTCAACACCGCGGCCCAATTCATTCAATCGGGCGCTTACGAGCATATCCTTGTCATCGGCGCCGAGACCATCAGCGCGGGCATCGACTGGGAGGACCGGGGCACGGCCATCCTCTTTGGCGATGGCGCGGGCGCAGTCATCATCAGCCGCACCCTGCAGCCCGGCGGTCTGCTTAGCATGAAGATGGGATCCGATGGCGCAGGCTGGGATGCGCTCATCGTTCCCGCCCTGGGCACGAAAAATTATCCCAGCCACGAAAACATCGATAGGAAAGACCACAAATTGAAGATGAAGGGGCGGCCTGTCTTCAAATTCGCCACCCGGGTGATGAGCGACGCCACCGTGGATGTGGTGACCTCGGCGGGATTGACCATGGATGACATCGACGTCCTCATCCCGCATCAGGCCAACCAGCGCATCATCGATCTGGCTCTGCGCCGTCTCGACTTCCCCGCGGAAAAGACCATCGTCAACCTCGACCGCTACGGCAACACCTCGGCCGCTTCGGTGCCCCTGGCCATGATCGAGGCGTTGGAGGATGGCCGTATCAAGGACAATGACAAGGTGGTTATGATCGCATTCGGCGCGGGCCTCACCTATGCGGCCGCGGTCTGGCAATTCCAGCCCATGGACGTCGGCCCCGAGGACGAAGCCATTTTGGTCACCAACTGGCCCGTGGACAGCGCTTTTCAGCGCAAGATGCAGGAGATGCGCACCGCCGCCTGGAAGATGAAAGTGCAGGCCCGCACCAAAGCCTCAGAAGCCTCCATGGCCATCATGCTACCCCTCTACTCCTTCCGCAAAGGTCTGAAGAAACGCAGTCAGAAGGAGGACCACGCCAAGTCCGACTCTCAGGACGAGGCGCTGTCGCAATAATCCCCCTCCTTTTTCAAAACCAACGAAGCCCCGGCAACCGCACATCGGTCCGGGGCTTTTTGCATTATCGATTTTGTCATCGCCAGCGTCGAGAGGGGCACCCTTCTCCCTCAGAACGCTCCGCCATCCGTGCGTTCGTCAGGCCGCCTGTTTCAATCGTCTTTCCAGCGTTGGCCGCGGTGCAATATACCAAATCTTGTAGTCTAATTTCTTCAACTGCTCCTCTTTGTCGAAACTTTTCTTTTCGACCGATTTCTGTTTCAGAAATTCTTCCACGGCTCTTTGGTCGTTCATATTCGCCTCTTTCTTAGAATGAAATAGAGCCTTGATTCGTTGGGCCGCCCGGGTTTTTGCCAGCAGAACCGGGTCTTGTTCGGGCGTCTGAACTTGTTCCTTTGAAGCGTCTGCCATATCCGCACCTCAGCGGCAAGGAGTTGGTTGTGCGCATCACTGCACAGGCGGACAAATTGGACTGGGTGATTCCAGTTGATGGCATTATAGCATGGAGCAAGTCGTCGCTCCAAAGGAAGCGAGCTTCCAAATGTCAGCTCGCATCGAGGAATCGGCGCAGGCGTCCCCGCGGCGTCATCAGCCGCAGTCCGAGGAGGATCACAGCAAGATAGCTGAAATAAGCCGGCATCATCGCACCTCCTTCGATTGTGTGTGGGGGATGGCGTCTGCCGGTTATTTTTCGAGAAAGGCCCGCAGCGCCGCGTCGGGCGTCTTCTCCGTAGTCAGCACCGCTTCGATGCCGAATTTTTGCGCTAGTTTGCGCTTGCTCTCCTCGCCCATGCGTCGTCCGATGAAAACCGCGCATTCGGGCAGCAGATCGATGATGAGCCGGGGATCGTCGTGATGTTCGTGCTTGCCGCCCCGACCCGCGCCGTAGGGGTTTGCACGCTCTGCGAGCAGCGCTCCCTCGGGCGAGTAGAGGAGAAAGGTCGGCGCAATGCCGAAATGGCCGCTCCAGAGACGGCCTTTGCCATCGGTGGCGATGGCGATGAGCGTTCGTTGTGGGATCATAATCATCACTCAGGAATGTTTGAGGGTGTACGTCGTCAGAGGATCGGAGACCAGGGGGCATTTGGCCGGGCCAGGACAGGCGCGGAAGCATGTCCGGCCGCCGCACACGCGTATCTCGGACGCGCCGCCCAGCCCCTCATCCACCACCAGCCGCCCCTTGCGCACCCAAAATTGAATCATTCCCTCCAGCGCGCCCGGTTGCACATTCAGCTTGCGACTCAGGGAATGCAGCGTGATAGGTTGTGAGGCGGTTTCGATCTCGTGAAGGATGGCGTGCAACATGGAAAGTCGAGAGAAGAATCAAGAAAGGAGGAGCTTGCCGCCCTGGAAGACGACAAAGGCTGCGATCCAGCCCAAAGCGAGCTGAATGGCAATACTGGTCCACATCCACCGCGCGCCCAGCTCCTGGCGCTGGGCGGCCATGGTGGCCACGCAAGGACTGTAAAGCAGCACATAGACCATGAACGCCAGCGCCGCCAGCGCGCCATGTCCGCCGCTGCTCTCATCGAATCCCTGACGGATGGCCGTCATCAAGGCGGGAGGATTGCCCTTTTGCGCCGGAGGCGACAGATGGAGGCCGATGATGGCGGGCAAGCTCTTGATGGTGTCCCCGATGGCCTGGACCAGACTCACCGCGGCTTCGGCTGCCTGATGGAAAAATCCCAGATCTTCCACATCCGCGGCGGTGGGTTGGGGCACATGATACACCTGGGCCAGGGTGCTAACCACGACTTCCTTGGCGATGAAGCCGGAGATGAGGGCGCTGGCGTTCTCCCAGTTGCCAAATCCCAGAGGCTCGAAGAGGGGGCTGATGGCGCCGGCCAGATGTGCGAATGCGCTGTCATCGACGGGCGTATCTGCAAAAACGCCATCGCCTGTTACGGGAATGGCCATGAGTAGCCAGATGATCAGGCTGACGCCCATGATGATGGTGGCCGCGCCTTCCAGAAAGGCCCGGGTGCGCTGCCACATCTCCATCCACACATTTCGCACGGTGGGCATCCGATACGCGGGCACTTCGATGAGCAAGGCGCTCTCCTCCGATTTCCGGAAAAGGGTTTTGCGCAGCAACAGGCCCGCGAGCAGGGCCATGATGATGCCGAGAATGTACATGGTCAGCACGGCCAACGTGGCGTAAACCGGGAAGAAGATGGTGGCGATGAGCACATACACTGGCAGCCGGGCGCCGCAGCTCATAAAAGGCACCAGAAGGCCGGTGAGGATGCGGTCGGAGCGGTTTTCGAGGGTGCGGGTGGCGTAGATAGCTGGGACGTTGCAGCCAAAGCCCAGCACCAGAGGCACGAAGCTCTTGCCCTGCAGGCCCAGCTTTCGCATGTAGCGGTCCATCACGAAGGCAGCCCGGGCCATGTATCCGCTGTCTTCCATCACCGCCATGCCCATGTAGAGGAACATCAGCACCGGCACAAAGGCCAGCACGCCGCCCACGCCCGCCAGCAGACCGTCCACGATCAGGCTGGACGCCCATGTGCCATTCAGATGCGCCAGCGTTAGCAGATCGGTGATCCAATGTGCGAAATGCCCGTTGACGAAGCTGTCGATCCAGTTCACCATCGGGGCTGCGACATCGGTGGAGAGTTTGAAGATCACCCACATGACGCCGAAGAAGATGAATAGGCCCGCGATGGGATGGGTGACCACGGCATCCACCCGGTCGGAGAGCGTGGGGCCTTGCGGTCTTCCCTGCACTACCCGGTTCACCAGCTTGTTGATCCAGGTGTAGCGCTCCTCCGCGATGAGGGTGTCCAGGTCCTCGCGATACAGTTTTTGCAAGCGTCCTGTTTCCTCTCGGGCCTGTTCCAATACCGCCTCGGTTCCAGGCAAAGCCGAAACTCTGGCAATGCAGGATTCATCTTCCTGCAACAGACGCAGGGCCAACCAGCGAATGGGGTAGCGGTCGCGCAGACTTTCGCAGGCGTCGATAGCTTGGGCGACGCGGGCGATGGCCTGCTCGATAGGCTCGCTATAACGAATGGGGGGATGGAAATGCTGGTCGGGATGTGCTCTGGCCGCGTGTCCCTGCCGGGCGATTTGCGCCACTTTGGCCTTTAGCGCATCCATCCCTTTGCCTGCTCGGGCCGCCATGGGAATGACGGGGACGCCCAACAGGTCCGACAGCGCCGCCATGTCGATGTGCAGCCCCTGCGCTTTGGCCGCGTCCATCATGTTGAGCGCCAGCACGACATGGGGCGTCATCTCCAGAATTTGCAGGGCGAGATAGAGATTGCGTTCCAGATTGGTGGCGTCCACCACCACGATCACCGCGTCCGGCCCCTCCTCCACGATGAAATCCCGAGCGATAACCTCCTCCGCCGAAAATGCGGAGAGGCTGTACGCGCCAGGCAGATCGACGATGTGGAAAACATCCCCATCCGTCCGCCAGACGCCCTCCTTGCGCGCCACCGTCTTGCCGGGCCAATTGCCCGTATGCTGGCTGGACCCGGTGAGATCGTTGAAGATGGTGGTTTTGCCAGTGTTGGGGTTGCCCGCCAGCGCGATGGTATACTCAGACATCCTCGACCTCAGGCGTCTTCACCATGATTTTTTCGGCCATGCCCCGGCCAATGGCCAGACGCGCGCCGCGCACAGCAATGAGCATGGGGCCGCCATTGACATGGACCACCTGCACGATGACGCCGGGCGTGAGTCCCAGCTCCATCAGGCGTTGGGCGAGACGACGCCCCGCATCGATGCGCACCACTTGGACGGTCTCGTCGCGGCGGGCGCTGGTTAGCGGGCGGATGCGATGGTTATGGCGCCCGTCGGGCGCGGCTTGGGTCGGCGATGTGATGCTCATTGCAAGTCTATGACCTTTTCAGATGAATGGTGCGCCTGCGGCTGTGATGTAGCCAGAGGAATGACCTCTATTGTTTCGGCGATGTCGTAATCCAGGGTGATGTGTTGTTCCCCTGCCATCAAAAGCATCGCCCGTTTGCCCGCTGCCGCCAGCACCTTCACCTCGACGCCGGGCGCGAGGCGCTGCTGGCCCAAAAATGTCTTCAATGCCTCATCGGCCCGGATGTGATCGATCCGGGCTCTCTGCCCCACCCCCAGCGCGGTCAGCGGCCGGGCGGAAAGGGAAGGCGAGCCGCCAACACGCGGGGGAATAGGTTGGCGCTGCGGGCTTAGCGCTGGATGCCCGAGATAATCCGCCAACCGCTCCGTCACCTCCTCGGGCGTCACATGCTCGAAGCGACAGGCGATGTCCTCGGCCTGCTGAGGAGCCAGACCCAGCTTCTCCGCGAGAAACACTTCCCACAGTCGGCGCTTTCGCAACACGCGCAGAGCGATGGCCTCTCCTTGCAAAGTCAGGGTGACGCCCTTGTACGGCTGATAGATCACCATTCCCTTTCCTTCCAGCTTGCGGCACATCTGATTGGCCGAAATGGGGGACACGCCCAGCGTTTCGGCCAGCTGGGAGATGGGAACGGGATCGTCGTCCTGCGAGAGGAGAGCGATGCGGAGCAAATACATCTCCGCAGATTCGGATACGGGGTCGGATATATTATGGTCTGCCATAAGTTTTCCTGGCTGTTTTGATGCTCGTCCCATCTTACAACAGATATTTTGTGTGGGGCAAATTCCAATGATGGGCTCGATCAGGTCTTGCAACAGAAAAACACCCCCGCGTCTCATCAAAGCCCTGTAAAAATTTATGTTTTGCCATAAGAAGCAGTGCGTAAGCGCTGTGATTGCGCACAAGTCAGCGATGGGATAGGCGCAGGCCCGCCTTCGGCGCGAAGCGCCCAAAGGCCCTGACTTCAGTCGACCAGCATGGCCAAGCCGCCGACCCGCAGTCGGGCTATCGAGCCCACGGGCTGAGGGGCGGCATGCGCCCCCTCAAACGAGATGTGGGCAATCGCCGCTGTTAGACCCTTGCAGAGCCAATACCCCAACGCCCCGCCGCCCGTGTCTTAAAGTGGCGCAGTCGAAATGCTGAACTGCGCAGCATAGCGCTGCGTCCTCGGATAGAAAAAGGTTTCGTAGCAACTTGGATATGAAATTGGCGTTGGGCTGCTGCCGGCGCTGGTTGGCAAGCCATTCACGCGGGCTGGCGGCCCAATGCCTTCTCGATGGTTTCGACGATCTCGGGCGTCAGCGTGCCGGGCCCAAAGACCCCGGCCACGCCCATATCCAACAGGGCCTGCACATCCTCATCGGGAATGATGCCGCCCACCAACACCACCACATCCGCCATGCCCAGCTCTTTCAGCTTCTCGATGACTCGCGGCGCCAGGGCCATATGCGCGCCCGAGAGGATGGAAAGCCCCACCACGTCTACATCCTCTTGCAATGCGGCCTCAGCGATCATGTCGGGGGTTTGACGGATGCCGGTGTAGATGACCTCATAGCCGGAATCCCGCAGAGCCCGGGCGATGATCTTGGCCCCGCGATCGTGGCCATCCAGGCCCGGTTTGGCGACTAGCACGCGTACTTTTCGATCCATAGTTTACCTCGATGCTCGATAAAGATAAGGGAGAACGATTGCTGGTTGGATGATTGAAGATGGATGACTGGATGCGGAAGGCGGCCTGCCGTCTTCGGTCCCTGGTCTGATGCTTAGAAGAAGACTGGCTCGTGATATTCGCCGAAGACCTTGCGGAAGACCCCCATGATCTCGCCCAGAGTGGCGTAGGCTTTCACCGCCTCGATGATGGGGGGCATGAGGTTGACATCGCCCCGGGCCGCGTCTTCCAGCTCGCGCAGCGCCTTTTCCACTGCGGCGTTGTCACGCTCGGCCCGCACCCGGTTCAGCCGGGCCACCTGCCGTTCGTAGCCCTCGGGGTCCATTTCCAGGATGGGGATTTCGATCGGTTCGTCGGCCACGTACTCGTTGACGCCCACGACCACCCGCTGATGGGTGTCGATCTCCATCTGGTAGCGGAATGCGGTCTCCGCGATCTCCTTTTGGAAAAAGCCGCTTTCGATGCCTCGCACCACGCCGCCCAGGGCCTCGATCTGGCGGAAGTACTCGTTGGCCTCGGCCTCCATCTGGTTGGTGAGCTGTTCCAGGTAGAAGGAGCCCGCCAGGGGATCGATGGTGTTGGGCACGCCCGACTCATGGGCGATGATCTGCTGGGTGCGCAGGGCAATGGTGACCGCCTTCTCGCTGGGCAGGGCCAGGGCCTCGTCCATGCTGTTGGTGTGCAGGCTTTGCG
>Ga0256914_1004017_pt1 | contig 11344 bp, 8 predicted proteins | sample HulkmetaG_FD_191571 | JGI IMG/M metagenome (GOLD analysis project Ga0256914, IMG submission 191571) | Hydrothermal chimney microbial communities from Main Endeavour vent field at the Juan de Fuca Ridge, Pacific Ocean - Hulk | ecosystem: Environmental > Aquatic > Marine > Hydrothermal vents ...
GAAGAGCCCGGTCCCCCCTTCTCTGGGGAGTGCGAATCCTGCCCGAAGGGTGCGGGGGGATGCAGGGGGGATGGGGCTCCAGAATACCACGGCTCGTTGGCAGATCACTATCTTCCTCCAACGTTTGCCTGCACCCCCGGTAAACGGTCTTCAATGGTAAAATCTCATTACTGACAGGGAGGGACGTTATGCAAGCCACCTCCACCGACCTGACTCTGCCCCGCTCATGCCTGCACTAAACAACCGCTACATTCTCCATGAAGCCCTCGGACAGGGAGCCATGGGTGTAGTGTACCGCGCCACCGACCGGCTGACCAGCGAGACGGTAGCAGTCAAACAGGTTACGGTAGCCCGCGAAAACCTGGTATTCGCCTCCCGGTCCGATGCCGAGAGCGCAGACGAAATCAAACTCGCCCTCGCACGCGAGTTCCAAACCCTGGCCTCCCTGCGGCACCCCAATATCATCAGCGTGCTGGATTACGGTTTCGATTCCCTGCACCAGCCATTTTTCACCATGACCTACCTGCCCGAAGCGCAGGACATCATCAAAGCAGGCGAATCGCTGGATGAAACCGGCAGAGTGAACCTTTTGGTGCAGGTACTCCAGGCGTTGACTTACCTCCATCGGCGCGGCATCCTGCACCGCGACCTCAAGCCCGCCAACCTGCTGGTAACACAAAGCGGCGTGCGCGTGCTCGATTTCGGGCTCTCCGTCTCGCGGGAACAAGCCCGGGGGCGCAGCGGGACTCTGGCCTATATGGCCCCGGAAACCCTTCAAAAAGGGCTGGCCTTCGAGGCCTCCGACCTGTACGCCGTGGGCGTAATCGCCTATCAGATGTTCAGCGGGGAACTGCCCTTCCAGGCGAACGACATCCTCGGCATCCTCACCCGTTCTCCGGACTCCAGCAAAATTCTCGCCAGCCCCAAACTGGTCAGCGTCATTCTGCGCCTGCTGGAAAAATCGCCGTCCCACCGTTATACCAGCGCTTTCGAGGCCATGCAGGCGTTCACCACCGCTGCGAACTGCCCGCCTCCCGCGGAAGACCCCGCCATCCGGGAGAGTTTTTTGCAGGCCGCCCGCTTTGTGGGGCGCGATACCGAACTGGAACAACTGCTCAACGCATTTGAACAGGCCGCCAACCGGCACGGCAGTCTGTGGCTGATCGGCGGCGAGAGCGGCGTGGGTAAAAGCCGCCTGCTGAGGGAACTCCGCATCCGTGCCTTGGTTCGGGGTGCCCGCGTGTTGCAAGGGCAGGCGGTGGCAGGGCACGGACAGCCCTACCAGATATGGCAGGAACCACTGCGGCACCGGGCACTTCTGGGAGAAATGAGCGATCTGGAAGCCAGAGTACTCAAACCAATTCTCCCGGATTTGGAAAACTTGCTGGATCGGAAGATTCCAGACGCCCCGGAACTGGAGGCGCAGGACGCCGCCCGGCGGCTGGCACTGATCATTGCAGAAGCCATCCGCCGGGGGGCAGAAATGGCCCCGCCCCTGGTGCTGATTCTGGAAGATTTGCACTGGGAACTGGAACGTCTGGATACGCTCGCCGCCCTGGGGCGCGTTGTCTCCGAATCTCCGATTTTGGTAGTTGCCACCTACCGCAGCGAGGAAGTTCCCGATCTGCCAGAGCGTTTGCCGGATGCCCAAAGTTTGCTCCTGCACCGTTTTGACCCCGCTTCTATCGCCGAACTAAGCGCTTCAATGCTGGGCGAATCCGGAATACGTCCACAGGTACTCAACCTGCTTCAGGAGGAGACTGAAGGCAACGTCTTCTTCCTGGTGGAGACGGTGCGCGCCCTGGCCGAAGAAGCCGGCGGCCTGCAAAGCGTGGGCGGAGCCACCCTGCCGCAATCAGTGTTCGCCGGTGGAGTACGGCGGATCATTCTGCGCCGCCTGGAGCGCGTCCCTGTTTCCGACCGCCCGCCGCTGAAACTCTCTGCGGTTATTGGGCGCGCCCTGGAACCGGAAGTGCTGCAAACGGCTTACCCCGAACTCGCCCTGGAACCCTGGCTTGCGGCCTGTGCCAATGTCGCCGTGCTGGAGGCACAAGGCAAGCAATGGCGGTTTGCCCACGACAAACTGCGCGAGGTTTTGCTGGATGAACTCGCCCCCGATGAACAACGCGAACTGCATCGGCAGGCGGCCGCTGCCATCGAAGCAACCTTCCGCGGGAACCTGGCCCCTCATTACGGCAAACTCGCCTGGCATCATGCCCGGGCGGGCAACCGCGAACAGGAACGCCGGTACGCCCGTCTTGCCGGAGAGCACGCCGCTGCCCGTTACGCCTACGAAGATGCCTTGCAATTCTTCCATCAGGCCCTGGCGCAAACCCCAGAAGATGACTCCGCCGCCCGCTGCAAGTTGCTTTTGGCGCAGGAAGCAATCTATAAAGTGCAGGGCAAGCCCAAAGCGCGCCTGGAAATTCTGCAAACATTGCAGCCGCTCGCCAAAATGCTGAATAATCCGGCCCTGACCGCACAAGTTCATTTGCGCTGGGTGACGTACTACCACGATCGCGGCGATTTTTCAATCGCCATCGAGATTGCCCGGCAAGCGCTGAAAATCGCTGACGCAGCAGGCTGCTCCGACATAAGTGTAAAACTTTACAACTGGCTGGCCTCCGCCCTGTGGAAGCAGAATCAATTGGAAGAAGCCCGCAGCGTGGCGGAAACAGGTCTTGAATCAGCCCGCCAGACGGGGAACAAACGGGTTGAAGCAAATCTGATGGGGGTGTTGGGCATGGTCGCTTTTTCCGAGCGGGATTTGGAATCCGCCAGACAGGCGTTTGAGCGCAGTCTCGCCATCGCCACTGAGGGGCACGAGGAACAAAGCCGCGCCAGCGCACTAAGCAATCTGGGAATGGTGGCCGGGTATCAGGGCGATTTTCAGGCCGCACAGCGATATTATGAACAGGCCATGCAAATTGCCGAAACAATCGGCGCAAAGGAGGCCAGCGGCGTTTACCTTGCCAACCTGGGATGGGTGCTGGGATTGCTGGGGGAATACGAACAAGCCATCCGTTGCATTCAGGAAAATATCAGGGTCGCTCGTGAAATCGGCGATTCTTACAGTGAAGCCTATGGACTGGTCAACTTGAGTTCCTGCACCTGCGCAATTGGAGATGTGCACGCTGCGCAAGATGCAGCCCGACAAGCCCGTGAAGTGGCAGCCCAAATCGGTGACCGCTCAGCGGAAGCCTGGGCACTCACCAGTTTGGGACACAGTCTGCTCGCTGCTGGAGATTTGGAGCAGGCATCTGCTGCCTACCGGCAGGGCCTGGAAATCCGGGAGCAACTGAATCACCCCCTGCTCGCGGCCGAACCCGCCGCCGGGCTGGCCGCCATTTTCCTCGAGCAAGGCGACCTGGACGGGGCCTCCCGCTGCATCCGAATGATTCTGCCGGTAATGGAACAAAAACCGGGGCTTGACGGCACCGACGACCCCCTGCGGGTGTACCTGGCCTGTTACCGGGTGTTGGCAGCACAAAACGACCCTGCCGCCGCTGATGTTCTGAAAACGGCTTTTGAGTTGATTCAGTCACGCGCCGCGAAAATCCCCCGCGAACAAAACCGCCGCGCATTTTTGGAGAATATTCCCCACCATCGGGAGATTTTGCGCCTTTGGGAACAGCAGCAAATCTCAGACGGGAATTGAATTGCATCCTCCCCTGCGTTGCCGCGAAAGTTCCAAGAACCCATCCGAAAAATCACTATGCGACAAGGCAGATACAGTTTGATATGCTGTCTCTGCACCGATATGCTTGTAGCAGCACACCTGCTCGAAGTTTCGGATCGAGATTAAGTTTACAACCGGCTCCAGGGCTGGCCGGCCCGGCAGACAGCCGGCCAGCCCTGAGAAAATTAACCGGTTGTATGTCCGATGGGCGGGTCGCCCAAATCCAGTTCGGCAACGAACACCCTTCCCTGGAATTTGCCAGGCAACTCTTTTACCTTTTTGCCGTCAAAATATACTATTTTGGCCGCGGTGACCGAGGATTCAATCTGCCCGGCCGCCAGGGGAATTTCCACCTGGTAGTGCTGGCCTTTGGGGAGTTTGGCTTCAAACATGCCATCCGGCTTGCGAAGCCCAAAATTGCTGATCCAGCGGATATGTTTCTTGCGGTTGTCTGCCGGGTCCACCCAAAAATCGGGCAGATCCTCAGGAAACTCTTTGGCAACAACATCATACTTTGCTGCAATGTCATCGTCTAAAACGATTGCAATTTCAGCGAAAAAGTGTTTTCGTTGGTCGGTATGTTTTGGGTTGGCGGGGATTATTACGCGTTTCATGGTTTGCCTCCAGTGCAAAAATATCGAAAACGGACCGAATTACATCGTCAGGACTTTCGCGCTGAGCGGAAGTTCTGGTATTAAGAGCCTGCCCGGCAAATCACCCCGCAGCGGGCCGGATACGCTTTGGCCGCTGCGCTTTTGTTTCCAACTCATTCAGGAAGCCGAGCCCATTTTTTGAGCAGCGGCTTGTCAACGATCATGATTTTTCGGCGGGCAACCTGAATTGCTCCACTGTATTCCAGTTCTTTCAGGGAACGTGCCACTACCTCACGGACCGTACCCAGCCGGGCAGCGAGATCATCCTGAGTCAGGCGCGCGGCTCCTTTCCCCTGGAGTTGTTCTTCTGGCAAACTGTAAATCAACCTCGCCAGCCGGTTAGTCACCTGAAGAAAAGCAATCTCCTCAACCAGCCCCACCAGCATCCGCAAATTTTGGGAAAGGTTTACAATAATATCGGCTGCCATTTCGGGGTGTTTTGTCATCGTCCGTCGAATTGTCTCGTGATGAACCACCCAAATCAGCGATTCGCTGAGTGCTGTCACATTAACCGGATTCCTGCCGCCATCAAAAACCGGCACCTCGTTGAAGGATTCCCCAGCCTCCAGCGTGCGCAGAATCATCTCCCGCCCGCGCGGTGAAAGTTTGTAAAGTTTCACCCGTCCGCTTTCAACAATATGCAATCCCAGACATGGCGCCCCCTCGGTAAAAACGGTTTCGCCCGCTGTATAACGGCGCAAAGACATCCCCGGTGTGAGTTCCGACAAAACCTCGCTGGATGCACTGCCGAAATACCGGCAATTGCGCAGCGCATTCAGTTTTTGAGAAAAGGAAGATGGAATACGTTGCATCGGCGTTTGTAATGGTTATTTGGCTGACAGTTGTGCTCCGCAAGCGCACACCAAAGTACTCGCAGAAATAAAGTGCCGGCAAACCGGAACTTTTGGAAAACGCCAGAATGTACACCCCGGAGGAGCGTGCCTGCTCATGCCCTTTCGGATATTTGCAAAAATTTTTGCAGATGTCAAATCTTACAACAACTGTGGCAAAACGACAAGACAGCAACAGAACCGGGTGCAAGCAAATGTTGTAGAAATTCCTATGTGTTTTCCTCGCCCCGCACACAAGACTGGCAGTCCTGGCAGGACTGCCAGTCTTCATTTTGCGAACAGGACAGGCACCGAACACCCCGCCCTGCCGGGAGCAGGGCAGAGACATGTGGCTGCCCGATTTCTGCATCTTTTGCCTGCACCCTCCGAAGGGGTAAATTTTCATCAGAAGAATCCGTGCTATAATGCCCGCACCGGAGGTCGTTATGTCCCCATCATCAAAATCCAACATTTTCGCCACGCTGGGAGATGAAATCCTTTTAGTGATGCGCCTGATGGCGGATCCGCGCGTTCCCCTGTTCCTGAAACTGATCCCCATTGGAACATTGGTGTACTTTATCGTCCCGGTTGATTTGATGCCAGGCCCATTTGATGATGCTGCTGTTGTCGGGATGGGACTTTATCTTTTTATTGAATTATGCCCGCCCGATATTGTGGCTGAGCACCGGCACATAATTCGCGGCCAAGACCATAAAACAACCCGCAACGCGGATTTTGAACAGCCGGAAACGCAAATGATCGATGAAGATCAAATTGTCGAAGGCGAATTTCGCGAAGAGCAATAGGCCTTCTGTTGAAACGCAGGAAAATATGACATTTTGTGCGTGCTTCGTACACACAAAAAACCGCAAACCGTCTCTCATAGCGAAAGTCCTGAGTAAAAACCTGCTACTGGTCGCTGCATTTGCGCTGCTGGCTCTCGCGGCCTGTACCCCGCTTGCCAGTGCAGAAACCGCGCCACCGACGGCGCATCTGCATCCCGCACTGACGTTGCCCGCGTCTGCACCATCAACGGATGCCGTTCTCCCGATTTCCACAACCCCTGCCGGAACCGTCCCGCCCGCCTTAGCGAAAACCCCGCAGATTTCCCCCACCGGCACACCCTCATCAACCCCAGAGCCAACCCCTCTCGTCTTCGCGGTCATCGGCGATTTTGGCCTGGCGGGGCAACCGGAAGCCGACGTTGCCGCGCTGGTTTCAGGCTGGAATCCGGCACTGATTATTACCACCGGCGATAATAACCTCAAACAGGGCTCGGCCAAAACTATTGATGCCAATATCGGCCAATACTACCACCAATACATTCACCCCTACGCGGGAGAGTACGGTGAGGGCGCACGAACCAACCGTTTTTTCCCTACCCTGGGCAACCACGATTGGGATACGGATCATGCGCAGCCCTACCTCAATTATTTTGAACTCCCCGGCAACGAGCGGTATTATGATTTTATCTGGGGCCCGGTACACTTTTTTGCGCTCGACAGCGACTCGCGTGAACCTGACGGAGTTGGCCGCTCCTCCATCCAGGCGCAATGGCTGCGCACCGCGTTGGCGAACTCCGCATCGCCCTGGAACGTAGTCTACTTTCATCATCCTCCTTACTCCTCTGCCAACCATGGAGATACGGACTGGATGCAATGGCCTTTTGCCAGGTGGGGAGCGGATATCGTCATCAGTGCACACGACCATGTTTACGAACGCCTGTTTGTGAATGGGCTGACCTACCTCACCGTTGGCACCAGCGGCAATCCAAATCTGTATGGCTTCGACGCAGGTCAAATACACCCTGGCAGTCAGGTGCGCTATCGTGACGATTTCGGCGCACTCAGAGTTGAAGTCACCGAAACCGAATTCACATTCTCATTTATCAGCCGTTCCGGAAAAGTAATTGACTCCTGTGCGCTGCCATCGCCATAAAACCGCAGAAATCGGGCAGTCACAGAGGCATCGCTTCCCGGCTTTCCCTCCGGCTCTCCCAACCTTCCGCTTTGGTCCCCTTCTCCATTCGGGAGAGGCGACAGGGACGAGGGAAGAACACAGGTATCTTTCCAACGTTTGCGTACACCCAGCAAGGCAAGACTTTCGCACGAACGATGGTTTGTGGTGCTCTGGCAAAAGTTCCACAGGGCCGAATACCGGTGAGAAAAAACAATGGACAAAAAAAACAGCGAAAAAGTATCACAAAAAATGCAGCGACGCGCGGAAGCGCGCCGCAAAAAACAACGGCGGATATTGATTATCGGCGGCATAATGCTGCTCATCATTCTGGCGGCAATCGGCTTTATGCTTTGGAGCAATGGCACAAATGCCCAACCCAGCCCGGCAGGCTTCCTGCCGTCAGAAGTTTATAGCCAGCAGGCTTGCCAGACACTTGGGGCAGGCACGTTTCTGCCAAATGTACACACGCAGGAAAAATGGCACACTTACCACGGTGCCGGTGCTGCCCCCTCCCCTGCGTTTTTTGTTGACATTTGTTTTTATCGCGTGATAAAATGCTCACCGCACAGGGGCGCATAGCTCAATGGTAGAGCAGTGGCCTTTTAAGCCATTGGTTGCAGGTTCGAGTCCTGCTGCGCTCACAACAAAGGTTCATCCGGGACGATGAGCCTTTTGTTGGTTAAGGCAGCGAAAACCCCGCCAAATACTCCGCAACATTGTGCGTCTGCCGCATCCCCATCCCCCAAACGGCCTGCCCAGTGCTTTCTCATGCCATCCAGTGCCCTTCTCTCCGCAAAAGAATCCCGGCACCCCCCGCGCACCCGCCTGGAAACGCTGCGCGAACTGCTGGACGATTTGCAGTTGCGCGTCGTCCGTCTTCGGGAGCAACCTCCTGAAGATGCGCTTGCCATTCCCGCAATGATGGACGAAGCCGCCGTTTCTCTCGCCGACCTGCGGGAAACAGGCAGCCCCGTCAGCAGCGAGGAGACCCGGTTCGAGACCATCCAGGCGCAGTTTCACAAAAACCGCAAACTGTTCCTGTCCCGCATCGGCGGGGCAGTCGTGCTGGCAGAAGCCCGCGCCAGACAGCAACCCGCCACGGAAAACTGGTGGTGGTTTGTGGATGCAGCCCTGGCCGCGGAGCGCCGCCGCACCTTGCTGAACCTTGCCGCCATCAGCGGGGTGCTGCTGGTTCTTCTGGTTGTTCTCGCCGCAACATACCAGCGACTTTGGGCACCAGACCCAAACCTGCAAGCCGCTGTTGGCTGGCAGACCCGCGCCGAGAACGCGCTCATTGCCGGAGAGTATCAGAGCGCACTCGATGCCGCTGCACAATCTCTCGCCCTGCGCCCCAGCCAGGCAGAGACCCACCTGCTGCACGGCGTTGCCAGCGAGATGATCAACCGGCCCGACGATGCCGAGCACAGTTTCGCCGCAGCCTGGGCGCTGTACCCTGAAAACGGCAAGGATACTTTCTACGCCGAACGCGCCGGGTATTACCTCATGGCAGGCCAGGCTGTGAAAGCCCTGCAAGACGCCGAAAATGCACTATCACTCAACCCTGAATCGGCAATGGCCTTCTTGCGAATGGCGCAGGCTTACGAACTGCTCGGCGAACACCAGCCAGCCATCGCTGCTTACAAACAGGCTGCCGAAACCGCCAAACGCAACGATAACCCGCAAATTGAGGTTATCGCCAAAATGGGGCTGGCGCAATTGCTGCAATCGCCTCAGGGTGTGCAGCCCACTCCGCCCCCGTGAACCTTCGGCCGGGTTTTGTGAAAATCTGCGCAGTGCAAAGTGACAATTTGTCATTGCGTCATCCCCCCGGTTTGTGATACAGTATGTAGTGTAAGCCAGCGTTGTGTTTTGGCACGAAATTACCGGGAATGGATGCAGGCATCTTGACACCTTTTGCGTACACCCCCCCTGAAACGCAGACAGGAGCACCACCAGCCTGCCATTGTGGCCGCTGAAAACAGCGTGACAACTGCGCATCCGCAAGCATCCTTCGGGTTCGCGCCTTCGCAATGCTGGTCGCTCGCTTTGTCCCCCGGCAGACTATCGCAAACGAATAAGGAGTGTAACCATGCTAGTTGGCGAACGAATGACTCACCCGGTTGTTACCATTCCCCCTGAAACGCCCATCACCGATGCGCTAAAACTGATGCGCCAAGAGAAAATCCGCCGTATGCCCGTTATCAAAGATGGCAGACTGGTGGGCATCGTTTCCGATAAAGACCTGCTCAACGCCTCTCCCTCATCGGCAACTTCGCTAAGCGTTTGGGAGATGAACTACCTGTTGAGCAAGATTACCGTAGCCGATGTAATGACCACCAATGTTTTGTTTGTAACGCCAGATACCCCCATCGAGCAGGCTGCCCGCGTTATGGCAGATAACAAAATCGGCGGGCTGCCAGTCGCACAGGATGACAGGGTAGTGGGCATCATCACGGAAACAGATATTTTCAAACTCTTCCTGGAACTGATGGGTGCCCGCGATCCCGGCGTTCGAGTCGTTGCCCTCGTCCAGGAGAAACGCGGCGAACTGGCAAAACTGACCCAGGCCATCGCCAAAATCGGCGGCAATTTTGTGGCCTTTGGACAGTTCGCCGGAGAGGACACCTCCAACCGCGAGATTACCTTCAAGGTTAGTGGCGTCAGCGAGGAACAGGTGCAGGATGCAGTACAGCCTTTTGTAGAAAAGATTAAGGATATCCGCACCTGTTCCTACTAAAATCCCCGGCGTCGCCGCTAGACTTTGTTGCGCGCTTTCTGTCTCCCCCGCCCCTGCCTTCACCCCGCCCTCTGTGAGAGAGGCGGAACACAGGGAAATTTTTCGGGAGGGGAATCAAAACAGAAATTTCCAGGAGAACATCGCAGCGCGCCAGCGAAAAGCCTGTAACCAACCTATGACGCCCGCATGGCTTTGCGGGCGTTTTTGCTGCGGCGGCCGCGTTCGTGCGCCGAAAGTATCCGCTTGCGGATGCGGAACGCCGCGGGCGTGACCTCCAGCAGTTCGTCATCAGCGAGGTACTCAATGGCATCGTCCAGACTCAGGCGGCGCGGCGGCGTCAGGCGCACCTCGATATCGGCGCTGGCGGCGCGCATATTGGTCAGGTGCTTCTTCTTGCAGACGTTGACATCCAAATCCCCCGGCCGCTGGTGTTCGCCGACTACCATCCCGGCATAGACCTGCTGCCCCGGCTCGATGAACAGCACCCCGCGCTCCTCGGCGTTTTTCAGCCCGAAGGTAGTCGCCGTGCCCGCCTCCCAGGAGACCAGCGACCCTGACGCGCGCCCCTGGATCGGCCCCGCCATCGGGCGGTAGCCGTGGAACAGGGTGTGCATCACCCCCGCGCCGCGGGTGGCGGTCAGAAATCGGGAACGGAACCCCAGCAGGCCGCGCGTCGGCACCAGAAATTGCAGCGAAGTGTGCCCGTCTGCCGTGGTGTGCATATCCACCATCTGGCCGCGCCGCGCCCCCAGCATCTCCACCACCACGCCCACCGTCTCCGGGCTGGTCTCGATGAACACATCCTCGAACGGCTCCAGGGTTTTGCCGTCGGGCGAAGTCTTCAGAATCACCTCCGGGCGCGAGACCTGGAACTCGTAGCCCTCGCGGCGCATGGTCTCGATGAGAATTGCCAGGTGCAATTCGCCGCGCCCCGAAACCAGGAAGGTATCCGGGCTGTCGGTTTCGGCCACCCGCAGGGCGACGTTGGTGCGCAGTTCGTCAAACAGCCGCTCGCGCAGTTTGCGGGAAGTCCCCCAGCGGCCCTCGGTTCCCTTGAAGGGGGAGGTGTTGACCCCGAAGGTCATATGGACGGTCGGCTCCTCGACGCGGATGGTGGGCAGCGGCTGGGGATTTTCGGGGTCCGCGAGGGTTTCCCCGATTGCGATTCCCTCCAGGCCCGCGAGAGCGACAATCTCGCCCGCGGCGGCTTCCGGAACCTCGATTTTCTGCAAGCCCTGGTGGACGTACAGGTAACGGGCGCGCTCCGGCAGAATTTCGCCGTCCATGCGGATGCGGGCCAGGGGCTGCCCTGCCCGTATCCGCCCGGCGAAGATCCGCCCGACCGCGGTCACGCCGCGGTAGTCGTCGTACCCCAGGGTGGTGACCAGCATCTGGAGCGGAGCGTCCGGGTCCACCTTTGGGGCGGGGATGTGGCGCAGGATGGCCTCGAAGAGGGGACTCAAATCGGGGCCAAGTTGCTCCGCAA
>Ga0256914_1004018_pt1 | contig 11342 bp, 9 predicted proteins | sample HulkmetaG_FD_191571 | JGI IMG/M metagenome (GOLD analysis project Ga0256914, IMG submission 191571) | Hydrothermal chimney microbial communities from Main Endeavour vent field at the Juan de Fuca Ridge, Pacific Ocean - Hulk | ecosystem: Environmental > Aquatic > Marine > Hydrothermal vents ...
TCAAGCGCCAGCTCCTCCGTCAAAAAAACGCTACCAGGCGAGTCTGCGACTCGGCGGGTTGTCCGCCAGCCCGCATCATGTGCCCGCGTGCACGCCTTCGCCCGCGGCTGAAGCCACGGGCTACCGTTGCAAAGCCCCGTTGGGGCCGGTCGGGGTGCCAGGCATCCGCCCATCATCGCCCCCTCCCCGGCCCTCCCCCGCCCGCTCATTTTCCATCGCTCGCGGGGGAGGGAGCCATCCGCTGGCGGCGTTTCGCAGTCAATCGCCAGCGCCTCCGTCAAAAAACCGTGTCCCGGCGAGTCTGCGACTCGGCGGGTTGCCCGCGGGCCCGCCCGCATCATGCGCCCGTGCCCGCCCGCGCGCCTCACGTGTCCGCCCACGCCCGCGGCTGAAGCCACGGGCTACCGCTGCCAAGCCCCGCCGGGGCTGCCCCCTCAGTGGGCCAGAGGTCAGAGGCCAGAGGGTCAGAGGGCCAGTGGGTCAGTGGGTCAGTGAGCAGTGATAAACCGCCAGCCCCTCCCACCGTGAGGCCCAGCCGAAACGGGGGGAGGCCGGGAGGGGGGCAAAGGCGCCCGCGCCGGGCGCCCAACCTCCAAACCTTGAACCTTGAACTGTGAACCGTGGACCATGAACCGCAAACGCCATCGCAAACGTGTCTTTACAGCGGCGCCTGGCACGGGCGTCCCTACTTGCCTAACCACCAAAAAATGATAGAATGAGACACACGTTCACATCACACCCTCACGCATCATACCCCGCAATGAACCAAATCCAGCTAGGCCCCATCTCCCATGTGGCAGGCGAAATCTTCTTGCCAGGCTCCAAAAGCCTTTCCAACCGCATCCTCCTGCTTTCGGCATTGGCCGAGGGCACAACCACCATCACCAACCTGCTGGATAGCGACGACGTGCGCTACATGCTGGCAGCCTTGCAGCAACTGGGCGTCGTCATCAAGCTTTCGCCCGAGCGAACACAATGCCAGGTGCAAGGCCTGGCTGCGCCCTTTGCTGCACAAGAACAGCATTTGTATCTGGGCAACGCAGGCACAGCCATGCGCCCGCTGTGTGCCGCCCTTTGCCTGGGCCAGGGAACTTTCACGCTTACGGGCGAGCCCCGCATGAAAGAACGCCCCATTGCCCATTTGGTCGAAGCCCTGCAACACCTGGGCGCCGATATCGAGTATTTACAGCAAACCGGTTATCCACCTCTGCGCATTCGGGCCCGAGGCCTGCCTGGCGGCCATGTTGCTATCCGTGGCAACCTCTCCAGCCAATTTCTCACTGCCCTGCTCATGGCCGCCCCCCTGGCCCGCCAAGCAGTCACCATCACCATCGACGGGCCCCTGGTCTCAAAACCCTACATCGCCCTGACCCTGCACGTGATGGCCACCTTTGGCGTTCAGGTCGAAAATCAACAATTTCAAACCTTCATCGTGCCCGGTGGACAACAATACCGCTCTCCGGGCCAGGTATTGGTGGAAGGCGACGCCTCATCCGCCACCTACTTCCTCTCTGCCGCAGCCATTCGCGGGGGAACCGTACGCGTCTACGGTCTGGGCCCTAAAAGTATACAAGGTGATTTTGGCTACGCCGCAGTCTTGCAGCAAATGGGCGCCACCGTGCAATATGGGCCCGATTGGGTGCAAGTCAGCCGCGGCCACCTGCATGGCATCGACATCGACATGAATGCCATGCCCGACGCCGCCATGACCCTGGCCACCACCGCCCTCTTTGCCCAGGGCCCCACCACCATCCGCAACATCTACAACTGGCGCGTCAAAGAAACCGATCGTCTGGCCGCCATGAGTACCGAACTACGCAAACTAGGTGCCCAAGTCATCGAAGGCCGCGATTTCTTGACCCTAATCCCCCCCGCCCACATCCGCCCCGCCACCATCGACACCTACAACGATCACCGCATGGCCATGTCCTTTGCCCTGGCTGCACTAGGCGATGCCACCATCACCATCAACGACCCCGATTGCACCGCCAAAACCTTCCCCCAATTTTTTCAACACTTTCAATCATTGACATAAAGGCTGGAGATAAACCCATCTCCCAGAACCACAACAACCCTTCTCCAACCTTCCATCTGCATTTCGACCCTGAAGCTGGGCGCTATCTGGACGAAACCGGGCCTGGGGCGGTACAATTCATCCCATAAACTATTCTTCGGCAATAACTGCCGTTTTAGCGCAGAAACATCTGCATAACCCACAAAACAAAGGATACTCATCCATGAAAATTGAAATCAAACAGGGAAACATCACACAGACCCAAGCGGACCTGGTCATTGTCAACCTCTTCGAAGGTGTTACCACACCGGGCGGCGCCACCGGTGCAGTCGATGCCGCACTGGGCGGCCACATCAGCCAGCTTATCGCATTGGGCGATTTTTCCGGTAAGTTAGGAGAAACAGCCCTTCTTTACACCCATGGCAACATCGCTGCCCCCCGCACATTGGTGGTAGGCCTGGGCAACGCTTCCGAATTCGATGTCGCGTCCGCTCGCATCGCAGCAGCCAAAGCTATCCGGGCCGCCCAAAAAGCAGGAGCCCGCCACGTAGCCACCATCACCCACGGCGCGGGCATTGGAGGCATGGATCCCATCGAGGCCGCCCAAGCCCTGGTCGAAGCCTCGGTGCTGGAAACCTACGAAATGCCCGCCATCCGCAGCAGCGAGCCCCAAAACAAACGCATCCAGCATCTCACCGTAGTCGAATTCAACGAGGCCCGCATCCCACTGCTGGAAGCAGGCGCGCAAACAGGACGCATCATCGCCGAAAGCGCCAACTTCTCCCGCGACCTGGCCGCCACCCCCTCCAACATCGCCACGCCCACCTACATCGCAGCCCGGGCCCGAGCCATGGCCCAGGAAGTTGGCCTGGATGTGCAGGTGATGGACTGGGGCGAAATGGAATCCCTGGGCATGAACATCCTGCTGGCCGTGGCCAAAGGCAGCGACGAGCCCCCGCAATTCATCATTCTGGAACACAACAAAGCGCGGGCCAGCGAACTTCCCACCATCGTATTGGTCGGCAAGGGCGTAACCTTTGACACCGGTGGCATCTCCCTCAAATCCAACAGTGGCATGTGGAAAATGAAATACGACATGAGCGGTGCAGCCAATGTGCTGGCGACCCTGCGCATTGTCGCCCTGCTGAACTTGCCCCTGCATGTGGTAGGGCTGGCCCCCATGGTCGAAAACGCCATCAACGGTCATGCCCAAAAACCGGGCGATGTTTACAAAGGCATGACAGGCAAAACCATGGAGGTCATCTCGACCGACGCCGAAGGACGCATGGTTTTGGCCGATGCCCTGGCCTATGCCGGGCGCTATCAGCCCGATGCCGTCATCGATCAGGCCACCCTCACCGGTTCCATCAGCATTGCTTTGGGACAGCAGGCCGCGGGTCTCTTTACCGAAGATGCCCGGCTCCAGGCCCGCTTGTTGGCCGCGGCCGAGGCCACGGGCGAACGCCTGTGGCCCATGCCCATGTATGATGACTACAAAGCATTTATCAAAAGTGACTTTGCCGATGTAAAAAACAGCACATCCGAACGCATGGCTGGCGTGAGCACCAGCGCCAAATTCCTACAACACTTCATCGAAGACTATCCATGGGCGCATCTGGACGTGGCAGGCATGGAATGGACGAAAAAAGCTCGGCCCATGTATCCTGCGGGCGCTGCCGCCTTTGGTGTGCGTCTGCTCACCCAACTGCTCACCGACTGGCCCGCAGCATAGGCACGAAAACATGATGCCTCTGCTGTCAATCTTCCACTTGGCAACTTTGCAAGAGACAAATTCCCATGTCCTCTGAACTCCTCAACACCTTCCCTGTGCATTACCGGGCTGCCATCGCCTGGGGCGATATGGACGCGTTTCAGCATGTGAACAATGTCGTTTATCTGCGTTACTTTGAAAGCGCACGCATCCGCTACTTCGAGCAAACGCCCATATTCGATGTTATGAAAGCAGAGGGCGTCGGGCCCATCGTCCACAGCCATCGCATCCGCTACCGTCTGCCCCTCACCTATCCCGATACCATCGAGATTGGTGTACGCATCGCGGGCGTGGGCGCCGATCGCATTCTCGCGGTTTACCGCATGGTCAGCACCCGACATCAGCGTATTGCCGCAGAAGGAGACACCACCATCGTCTTTCTCAATTATCGCACACAGCAAAAAGCGCCCATTCCCGGGCCCGTGCTGGTCGCCCTCGATGCCCTGGAAGGTTGGCAACCTCATGCTCGTCCTCAGCTTGATGCCCCTGGATAACAGGTAGCACGGCATCGCACCCGCGCCCATCATGCCCGCCCGGGCGCGCGAACCCTTCCCGGCGCCGTCAGCAATGCCCCCCTCCAAAAAAGCCCCGACCAACGTACTGGCCGGGGCTTTGATTAAGCTGTGCTACTTGTCGTTAGGCTTCATCCGTTTCTTCAGGCCCTTGCGGAAGGAATACAACGGCATCATAATAGCCATGCCCGCTTCCGAGGCTTTGGTGCGGGCCTGTACCTTCATCTTAAAGGCTGCTGTGCGCATCTCCTGCATCTTTTGCTGGAATGCGTGCGAAACAGGCCAGTTGGTTACCAAAATGGCCTCTTCTTCCTGCGGCTCCTCCGCATCCATGGGCTGGAACTCCCAAACCGCTGCTGCGTAAGTGAGTCCTGCACCAAAGGCAATCATTACCACTTTATCGTTATCCTTGATGCGTCCATCCTTCATGGCCTCGACCAGTGCCAGGGGCACCGAGGCTGCCGAGGTGTTGCCGTAGCGATCCAGATTGACAATGGTTTTTTCAGCAGGGAACTTTAGGCGGCGTAATGCCAAATCGATAATGCGCTGGTTGGCCTGATGCGGAATCAACACATCCACGTCATCCATAGTCAAGCCCGCTTTGGTCACCACATCTACTGCCACTTGGCTCATCACACGGGTAGCAAATTTGAAAACAGGACGCCCCTTCATGCGCAATTTGTGCTCTTTGCGGTCGATGTTCTCGTGGCTGGGATAATTTTGCGTGCCCAGCGCCGGCACGATCAGTGCATCCCAGCCAGCACCATCGGAGCCCATGGCAATGCTTTGCAGGCCGCCCGGTTGTCGGGAGCGGCTCACCACCACTGCGCCCGCACCATCGCCAAAGAGAATGGCGGTATTGCGATCCTCCCAATCGAGCCCCACGCTCAGGGTTTCGGCGCCGATGATGAGGACATGCTGATACGTGCCCGCCTGAATGAACTGGGCCGCGGTGTTGAGTCCGTAAACAAAGCCAGAACAGCCTGCCACCAGGGTCATGGCTGCTGCTTTGGTGGCCCCCAATTTATCCTGGATGATGCTGGAAGCAGGAGGAACCAGATAATCGGGCGTGGAACTGGCCAGAATAATCAAATCCAGGTCCTCGGCGCCAATGCCTGCTTTTTCCAGAGCCTGCTGCGAGGCGGTCAACGACATGCTGACAGTGGTTTCACCCTCAGAAATAATCCTGCGTTCCCGAATACCGGTGCGGCTGACAATCCACTCATCGCTGGTATCCATTATTTTTTCAAGATCAGCATTTGTTAGAACATTCTCGGGCACATACATGCCCCAGCCTGTGATTTTACTATAAAATTGTGTCATAATTTCTACCTCGACTGATTATTGAGACCAATAATTGCAGAGCGGAACAGCATGGCTCTCCAAAACCTTATTGTATGGGCATTGGGAGAATTTGCCAAATTCGGCACTAAGCGGGGCGTCGAGGATGAACAGGGGATGCGATCATCTGCCCCAGCGGCTCATGCCGCTTGTTTCGAGGTGTTCCAGCGCCAATAAGCGTAGGCGCCGGCCAAGGTGGCGGCTGCCCCCATCACCGCTGCCGAAGCAATCCAGGGAGAGCGCTTGTTGCGCTCCTCTTTCTGAATGCTCAAATGGCGCTTCGATAGCTCGCGGCGTGCTTCACTCAAGACCTGCTCATACAATTTGTTCTTGAACGCTTCATCGGGCTCGACTCGCTGCATGGTCTGCCAGAGTTGATCAATAGTCTCGAACAGGCTCTTCTCTTCGGGCAGAATGGGCCCCGCGACAAGCCGCGATTTAGCCGGGCCTTCAAAAATGAGGGTGCGAGTGTATTGTTCCAGGCGACGGGACGTTTCTTTCAGTGACATGATTCAACTCGTAAATGGTGAAGTGATGAGATGGCAGGCCAGTGGGTTTGTGGTTGAAAATGCGCTAAAGTAACGACTAACGTACCCGACTTCAACCACCACAAAGGCACAAAGACACGAAGAACCGCAAGCATTTCAAAACTTTTTCTTTCTTTGTGCCTTTGTGGCTTCGTGTCCTAGTGGTTTCTAGCCGGGCTACCTTAGTAGTAATGCGCTAAAAAGTGTTGTTTTGGGTGGCAACAGCCATGATGAAATCAACGCCCTCACGGTAATCCTGCTCGCCAAACCTGATGTGTTCGGAAATTACGTGAATTCGGGCCTGCAGCGGAAAATCCTAGCGCAGCAATCCCCGGCTTTGCATATCGGCTCGCAGTGTTTTTAGTGTGCGATGATAAAGTGATTTGATAGAGGATTCAGAGCGGCCCATCACTTCGCCGATTTTGGCATTGGGCATGCGCTCGACAAATTTCAGAATAATGAGTTGCTGTCGGTCTTCGGGTAGCTCTCTAATAACATCCAGCAGCTCGGCGTGGGTTTCGTTCTTTTCGGCTAACAGGCCCGGGCTGGCATGTTCTCCGGTGGCAGTAATCAAATCGTCTAGTTGTACCGATTTGCGCCGCGATTGTGAACGATGCCAGTTGGCCACCAGGTTATGGGCAATTCGATACAGCCAGGCCGAAAAGGGCAGGCCGCGGTCTTCGTAGCTGCCAATTTTACGCAGCGCCCGAAAGAATGTGCGGGCGGTCAAATCTTCCGCTTCTTCTTGGTCACCCACGCGATAGTAGGTGTAATTATAAATTTTGGTGACATAACGTTGGTAGAGTTCGCCAAAGGCTTCGGCGTCATCTTTGGCAAGCTGTACCAGGGTTGCGTCATTGAGTTGCTGATAATCAATCACGATAGAGGTGTGAGGTGACGCGACGCTGGTAAAAATGAAAACACCGGGCTTATAAAATGGTCGCGTCGCATGAGTGAAAGGGGAAGTCCGGGCGAGAGTGGTGCTTTATTCTAGCACTAGTGGCATCTTGTTCCCAAGGCGTTGTCAAGCTTTGGTGCTTGTGCTATGCTTGTTGGTGTTCGAAAGTTCCCATGTCGGCGATTTTGGCATGGGGAAAATGCTTATTCCTGCACACAAGGGAGATTTTCGTTATGTCATCAAAGCACCGACGAGTTGTCATCACCGGCATGGGAGCTGTCAGCGGTTTGGGACTGGACGCGGCCAGCACCTGGCAAGGCATGTTGGCCGGGCGCACCGGCGCAACCCGCATCACCGATTACGATCCTGCCGGTTTGCCCACACAAATTGCGGTTACTGTCAAGGATTTTGATCCGTACAAGTTTATGGATCGTCGCGATGTACGGCGGTTTGGACGATTGACACATCTGGCTGTTGCCGCGGTAGAAGAGGCTCTGGCTGATGCCGGTTTGGATTTGAGCCAGGAGGAGCTGACTGAGGTGGGCATTGAGATGGGGAGCGCTTTTGGGGCGCTGGATGTGGTGGAATTGCAGTCGCATCAGATTCGCACCAAAGGCCCGCGCGGCATTAATCCCGCCAAAGCGCCTGCGGTGCTCATCTCCACCACACCATGCTACCTGGGCATTCGTTATGGGATTCAGGGCCCGGTGAATTCACCTGTTGCCGCTTGTGCTACGGGTGTGGTCAGCGTGGGCGAAGCTGCCCGCCGCATCCAGCGGGGTGAGGCGGCTGTGATGTTAGGCGGCGGCACCGATTCGTATATGACACCCCTGATTATGGCTGCATTCAGCCGACTGGGAGCGATGTCCACCCGCAACGATGAGCCTGAAACCGCGTGCCGTCCCTTTGATTTGACTCGCGACGGTATGATTATGGGTGAAGGTGCGGTGGTACTGGTCATGGAATCGCTAGAACACGCCCTGGCTCGCGGTGCCACCATCTTGGCCGAATATGGCGGTTTGGGTTTTACTCTGGATGCTTACCACATGGCCGCACCCGATCCTGATGGGAGTGGTGCAGCCCGAGCCATGCAGCGGGCTATTGCCGAGGCTGAGCTTGATGTCGATGCCATTGATTACATCGCGGCGCATGGCACGGGAACCAAACTCAACGATGTTTCTGAAACCAGAGCCATGAAACAGGTATTGGGCCCGCGAGCCTACCAGGTTCCTGCGCCCTCCATCAAGCCGATGGTTGGCCATGCCATGGGCGCATCGGGCGCATTTGGCGTTTTCACCATTATTCAGGCCATCCAAACCGGCTGGATTCCTCCTACCATTAATTACAACGTTCCCGACCCTGAATGCGATCTTGATTATGTGCCCAACCAGGCCCGCCAGCATCATGTTGATGTTGGGCTGGCCAATGCCTTTGGATTCGGCGGTCAAAATGCCTCTATCCTCATCAAGCGCTACCAGCCGTAGCGCCCTCTGACCCTGCCATGAAAATACAACTCTTTGTAACCTGCATGATTGATAATCTTTACCCCGACATCGGCGAGGACGTTGTTACCGTTTTAGAGCGGGCCGGTGTCGAGATAGAAGTGCCCGCGGGCCAGACCTGTTGTGGTCAACCTGCTTTTAACGGCGGCTTTTTGGATGAAGCCCGAGAAATGGCCCTGCACTTCCTCGACATCTTCGCCGAAACCGAGGGCCCCATCGTTTCTCCCTCCGGTTCATGCGCAGCCATGGTCGTACATCATTATCCCGAGCTATTCGAAGATGACCCCGAGAATCTGGCCCGGGCGCAAAGCGTTGCCGCCCGAGTGCGGGAATTTAGCCAATTTCTGGTCGATGATCTGGGCGTGACCCAAGCGGGCGGGCAGCCGGGCAAATATACCTACCATCCCTCCTGCCACCTCACCCGCGAACTAGGTGTAACAGGCAAAGCTGAACTGCTGCTGGATAACATTCCCGGCGCAGAGCGAGTGCCCCTGCCCGATGCCGAAGCCTGCTGCGGCTTTGGCGGACTCTTTGCCGTAAAAATGCCCGAAGTCTCCACTGCCATGATGAATCACAAACTGGAAACCATCGAAGAAAGTGGTGCTGAAACCTGCGTCGTTTGCGATGTCTCCTGCATGACACATCTGAATGGCGGCCTGGTGCAGCAGGGCAAAGCACCGGTCGTCAAGCATCTGGCGCAAATTTTAGCCAAAAACACCGCAGATTAGCAGTGGCCAATCCCTCGCCGTGCGTGCTTCATTTCACGAGTAAAACTTCCGGGCTAATGTAAGCTGTGTTATAATCGCCTTGCATTTAGGAAAGTCGTCACGTGCGTCTGTGCGCCCAAAGCCGTGCAATCTTTGCACCAGAAGGCCGAGCTGGCAAGATTTTCCTAATTCCCGCCCTGGCCGCCTGCTTTTTTAAGTAGGTGATGCTATGAAAGCTGAAGTGTGACGGTTCGTTGCTATCCAGAGTGCACCACCAAGAGCACAAAGGCACCAAGGCACGAAGAACAAAGAAAGAAATACTCAAGAAAATCTGCGAAATCTGTGCATCTATGGTTGCCATGGCGATGAATCCATCTTCGCCGTTGGTCAAGATACACATCAAATGCGCAGCTACTTAAAACAAACGTAACAGCTACGGTTTTTATCGTGCTGGTTCTGAAAAATTCAAGTAATTGTTCACGTCTTTCCCGCATGACTACTAAGGTCGCAAAGACACCCAGACTGGAAGAAAGCTATACAAAAAATCTTTAGCGCTTCCATTTTTGGCATATTTGTGACAAGAAGTAGGTGGAGACCTGCGCAGTTACAACCCCAAAAACTTTGACGCACTGAAAAGTGACCCAGTTTTTCAGGGCTGTCATCTTTGTGTGTCGCGTCATTTCAAAGGAGAAATCTCGATGCTCGTACAACAGTATGGACTCATCGGTATTTTTGCCGTCATCGCATTTATCTTTCCCATAGCTACGTTGGGGCTTACCTGGCTTCTGCGTCCCAAACGACCAAATCCCATCAAAAATTCAACTTATGAATGTGGTATTGAAACAGTTGGGGATGCCTGGGTTCAGTTTCGCGCACAATACTACCTTTTTGCTTTGATTTTTGTCGTGTTCGACATCGAAGCAATTTTCCTTTTTCCATTTGCCGTAGCCTTCCACAAAATCGGGCTCTTTGCCTTGGTTGAAGCAATTCTTTTTATCTTCATCCTGGTGGTTGGTCTGCTTTACGCCTGGAAGAAGGATGCACTGGAATGGCAGTAGCGATTATCGCACTGCCATCTTTCATGTCTGCTAACTGGCAGATTTGTTCTTATTTATCGCGCTTTTTTACATCTCTGATAATCATTGGAGTCAAGATATGGATTTGAGAGCACTTGGCGAATCTTTAATTAAGATGCTTGAAAATACAGGCATGCCCCATGGTTGGGTATCGCTGATAAACTGGTTGCTGGGTTCAGTGGCCTTACTGGTGGTTGCCCTGTTACTGGCAATCTTCCTTATTTGGTTCGAGCGCAAAGTAGCGGGACGTGTGCAAGATCGTCTGGGCCCGAACCGTGTCGGGCCTTATGGCCTGATTCAGCCCTTTGCCGATGCCCTGAAACTGCTGACCAAAGAAGACATCACGCCCGATAACGCCGATCGCATCACCTACAACTTGGCGCCGGTCATTGCTGTCTTTCATATTATCATGCTCTTCGCCGTCATCCCCTTTGCCGATAAAGTAGTGGGTGCCAACATCAACGTAGGCATTCTTTATCTGATGGCCTTTGGGGCGCTGGGAACATTGGCCATGCTCATGGCTGGATGGTCTTCGCGCAACAAATATGCACTGCTGGGTGGCTTTCGTGTGGTGGCGCAATTGCTCAGCTATGAGATTCCGGTGGGCCTGGCCATGTTGAGCGTGGTGTTGCTGGCCCGCTCTATGAATATGAACACCATTGCCGCCCATCAGAACGGCATCTGGTACGTGCTGTTGCTGCCCGCTGTCTTTTTGCTTTACTTTATTGCCGCACTGGCCGAGGGCGAACGGGCCCCCTTTGACTTGTTAGAAGCAGAATCGGAAATCGTGGCCGGATACAATATCGAATACTCTGCCATGAAATTTGCCTGGTTCTACCTGGCCTTCTTCCTGAACACCTGGGTACTCTCGGCAGTGGCTGTCACCCTCTTCTTTGGTGGATGGCAAGGGCCATTTGTGGCGCAAATCCCCGCGTTGGGCGTGCTTTACTTCTTTGTCAAAGTCTTCCTCATGTTCTTCCTCTTTGCCTGGGTT
>Ga0256914_1004019_pt1 | contig 11341 bp, 7 predicted proteins | sample HulkmetaG_FD_191571 | JGI IMG/M metagenome (GOLD analysis project Ga0256914, IMG submission 191571) | Hydrothermal chimney microbial communities from Main Endeavour vent field at the Juan de Fuca Ridge, Pacific Ocean - Hulk | ecosystem: Environmental > Aquatic > Marine > Hydrothermal vents ...
AACGTAAAAATATTGGGCACATCGGCGGAATCAATCGACCGTGCTGAAAACCGCCATAAGTTTTCTCAAATGCTTGACGATTTAAAAATCGATCAACCCAAATGGAAAGAGCTTACAAGCATCGGTGAGATTTATAAGTTTATCGAATCGGTCGGTTATCCGGTTTTGATTAGACCTTCATACGTTCTATCCGGTGCGGCAATGAATGTAGTTTCTAATGACGAAGAGCTCGAGCATTTTTTGGCGTTGGCGCAAAAAGTTTCTAAAAAATATCCGGTAGTCGTTTCTGAATTTATTGAAAATGCAAAGGAAATTGAAATAGACGCGATAGCACAGAATGGTGAAATGGTTGTATATGCGATTAACGAGCATGTTGAATTTGCCGGTGTGCATTCGGGAGATGCCACAATGGTTTTCCCCCCGCAAAAAATTTATTTCGAAACCGTAAGAAGGATAAAAAAAATAAGTCGGCAAATAGCAAAGGAATTGAAAATTACCGGTCCGTTTAATATTCAGTTTTTGGCAAAAGATAACGATGTAAAAGTAATAGAGTGTAACTTACGGGCATCCCGCAGTTTACCTTTCGTATCAAAAGTGTTAAAAACGAATTTCATCGAAATAGCAACCGACATTATGCTGAATAAAAAAGTTGAACCTCCTTCCAAATCATTATTCGAGCTTGACTATATTGGAGTGAAAGCTCCCCAGTTTTCTTTTGCCCGTTTACAAAAAGCCGATCCGATTCTCGGAGTCGATATGTCTTCTACCGGCGAAGTGGGTTGCCTTGGAGACGACTTTTACGAAGCTTTGCTAAAAGCGATGTTGTCAGTCGGATATAAAATTCCCGAGAAAAATGTGTTGTTATCAACCGGTCCCGTGGAAGCTAAAGCCGAATTGTTGGAAAGTGCTCGAATATTGCAAAGTAAAAACTATAATCTTTTCGCAACGGAGGGTACGCATAAGTTTCTTTCGGAGAACGGAATTAGTGCTACGCTTTTGCATTGGCCCTCGGAAAACAAAAAGCCAAATACTTTGGATTATATTCGGGAAAGGAAAATCGATTTGGTGATAAATATTCCTAAAAATCTATCTAAAAACGAATTGGATAACGATTATACTATTAGACGCAATGCGGTGGATTTTAATATTCCGTTGCTTACGAATGCCCGCTTAGCCCGCGCGTTTGTAACTGCCTTTTGTACCAAAACTTTAAATGATATGGCAATTAAAAGTTGGGATGAATATAATTAGGTGCTAACCTTATTTGCCCTTTACTTCAGCCCTTATTTGAATTTTACCGTTCAGCTTAAATAATATTGTAACTTCGCCCGTATCGCCCGGTCTTAAGTCTTTATTCAAACCGACAAGCATAATGTGATAGCCACCGGGTTTAAACACTAGTTTGGAATGAGCTGGAATAACAACAAAATCAACGTGTCGCATTCCTTTCATGTCGTTACCCTTATTGTAAGTTTCGTGCACCTGAACAACCTTTGCCAAATCCGATTCGGCTGCAAACAATGTATCTTCTTTATCCGTATTGTTGTAAACTTCGAAATACAATGCCGAATTTCTGTTTAATGAACCCGGGCGGAACCAAGGATTATTAATCACCAAACCTTCTTCCGTGTTTGAAATTTCAGGCTTTTCCTTTTCCCCGCAACCGAAAGAAAACACAATCGTAAATAAAATAAGTATTGTCGCCAAGATTTTATTTTGCATTTATAAGTTCCTTTATGTCTGTTGTTATTTCTTTTATGTCGATTTTACTTCCCGGATAATTTTTGCGCAAATTACCTTTCTGATCCAACAGCGAAATTCTATCCGTATGAACGTAGTAATATTGAACTTTATTGTTCGGCAAATAAATCGTATCGGCTTGCACGGCTAAAACGTTGAATTCGTCCAACAATTTTTCGATTGTAGAAGGGGAACCGGTGCACAATTGCCAATTACTTAAATCCAAGTCTCTAACTTCGGCGAACTTTTTTAAAACGGACGGCTTATCGATTTCCGGATCGAAACTGATCGAGAGAAATTGAACATTTTGGTTTATGTTTTCTTTTTTTAATTCTTCTTGAATCAAGTGCATGTTGTTTGTTGTAAGCGGACAAATATCCGGACAGTTGGTAAAAATAAAACCGACAACAAGAATTTTGCTTTTAAAATCTTCTGGGAAAACAACCGTAGTGCTATCTTGATTTATCAATTTGTAGTTGTCTATTTCTTCGTCTAATGGAAGATTCTCGATGCAACCTGCTAAACCGGCAATAAATAGTATAACGTAAAAAATCTTTTTCATTATAAAATATTTTCCTTTCTCCCCCTTAAATATATTGTTTTAATTGGAAACTTTGTTAAAATTGTAATGACAAAAATAGAATGATTCCGGATGAAGACAAAGATTTTAATTTTTTTATCGCTTGTGTTTCTTTGCACGGGTTTATACGCGTCGAACAAAAAATCCGAAATATTAAGGGTAGGAACCAAGATAGCCGAACCTTTCGTAATAAAAACAAACGAAGGAACTTGGGAAGGCATAACAATCGAATTATGGAAAAACATAGCCGATTCCTTGAATTGGCAATTCACTTATAGGGAATATGATTTAAGCGGCCTGATAACTGCAGTGGAAAAAGGAGAAATTGATATTGCCGTCGCTCCTTTAACGATTACAAGTTCGAGGGAAAGTAGGTTCGATTTTTCGCATCCTTATTTTATTACAGGCTTGGGCATTGCAACGCGAATTAAAGAAACGAACGTATTGTTGAAAGTACTCGATAGATTTTTATCGTTTGATTTTTTGCGTGTGGTTTTCGTTTTGTTGGCATTATTGTTTTTAGTCGGTTTTATTACATGGCTATTCGAAAGAAAGAAAAACGCGGAACATTTCGGCGACGGAAAAACAAAAGGGTTAGGTTCCAGCTTTTGGTGGGCTGCCGTAACCATGACGACCGTAGGATATGGCGATAAAGTACCGAAAACATTCGGTGGAAGAATCATCGGTTTAATTTGGATGTTCGCCGGATTGATTGTTATTTCAAGTTTTACTGCGGCCATTGCATCCGCTTTAACCGTTACGCAACTCGAATCGCAAATACAAGGGTTAAATGATCTTTACAAAGTGAAAGTGGGTACGGTTTCGGCTTCGTCCAGCGTAGATTATTTGAATGATAAGAATATACGCCATACGAATTATGAGTCGGTATCCGAAGCTATTGAGGCTCTTTCTTCAAATAAAATTGATGCTGTTGTGTACGACTCACCGATTCTGAAATATGAAATAATTAAAAGTAAGAAATCCGACATGTTGAAAGTTCTACCGGTGACTTTGGATCCGCTTTATTACGGATTTGCAATGCCTCAAAAAAGTGAATTGCGGGAACAAGTAAACAGAGCTTTGTTGAACGAGATTGATTCACAAAAGTGGAAAAACATATTAAAAAATTATTTGGGAGAAATGGAATAGTTGATGAAGAAGGGCGATGTTGTTGAGCTAAGAATAGAATCGTATGCTTTCGAAGGAAAAGGCATTGCACGAATAAACAAATCGGAGTTAAACCACGTAAGTAATGCCGATAATAAAAAGTACGTTATTTTCGTACCGCATGCTTACCCCGGCGATGTTATAAGGGCTAAAATTTTAAAATTAAAGAAAACGTACGGTGAAGCGAAAATTGAGGAAATAATAAAACCTGCCGAAGGTCGCATTGTACCGGAATGCAGATATTTCGGAACATGCGGCGGTTGTAAGCAACAGAATCTCGAATACAATTTACAGCTGAAATATAAAGAAGCTCAGGTTGTCGAGGTTTTTAATCGGCTGGGCGGTTTCAAGAATTATTCGACCGAGCCGATTCTACCTTCCGAAAAAATATTTTATTACCGAAATAAAATGGAGTTTTCATTTTCCGCCAAGCGTTGGTTAACACCTTCAGAGATTCAATCGGGCGAAAAAATCGATTCCGGATTTGCGCTCGGGCTTCACATTCCGCGAATGTACGATAAGGTTTTGGATATAGAGGAGTGTTTTTTACAGTCTTCCGAAAGCAATAAAATACTTAATGCGACGCGAAATTTTTTCAAGCCGAGAAAAACTTCCGTTTATTCCACAAAAACGCATACGGGATATTTACGCAACCTTGTTATTCGAACATCGGCGCATACGCACGATTTAATGGTAAATCTGGTTACTTCGGAAGAGAATGACAATTTAATGCGCGAATATTCGGAAATGTTACGAAAAGAGATTCCGGCAATTACAACAATAATTAACAATATAAACTTAAAAAAATCGCAAGTTGCTGTTGGAGATTACGAGAAAATTTATTTTGGTAGTGGATTTATTTACGATAAAATAGGAAAGTACAAATACAGGATCAGCGCGAATTCTTTTTTCCAAACCAACACGTTTCAAGCTGAAAAATTATATAGTGTGGCAATGGAGTTTGCCGGGTTTTCGGGCGACGAAATTGTTTACGATTTGTATGCCGGAGCCGGAACAATAACGATCTTTGTATCGGAAATGGTTGCTAAAGTTTACGGTTTCGAATCCGTCGAATCGGCTGTAAAAGATGCAAAAGTTAATTGTGAGCTAAACGATGTTAACAATACCGAATTTATAACAGCCGACTTGAACAAATCGTTTTTCCCGAAGGTAAAAGAGTTAGGATTGGAATATCCGGATATAATTATCGCCGATCCGCCAAGAAGCGGCATGAATCCCAAAACGGTGAAAGACATTTTAAAACTTCAACCGCGGAAAATCGTTTATATTAGTTGTAATCCCACAACTCAAGCAAGAGACATAAAATTACTGGCGGAAGGCGGTTACAAGTTAATCAAAATAAGACCGGTGGATATGTTCCCTCATACGTATCACATTGAAAACGTAGCGTTACTGGTTAAATAGCACACGTAGGTTTTAATTTATTCCGTTCCTACTTCGTATGGATAATTGCGTATGTTTTCTTCATAGAAATCATATTTGCTAAATTCCGACGGATAATAGACGGTATCCAAGTTGCCTTTGTCAACAGCGCCGTGTATTTCCCAGCTGATAAAATATTTACTCATCATGCTGTGGGCGCCGAATTTAACAAATTTTGCATCGTATCCGAGTAAGTTCAGATATGCTGTAATGTAAGCGCTTCGCTGGCCATTATAACTGTATATAATTATTTGTTTGTCGGCCGGCAAAGTAAAAAGAAGTCTATCGGAACTGAAGTCGTATTCCGGTTTTTGTCCGTTATAAAGGTATGCTCCCAAAGGTCTAACTGTACGAGATTTTCTCGTTTTATAGTATAAAATAGCGCCTCCTGCCGAGTTGAAAACCGGTGTAGGATAAATGTTGTGGGCGTTGTATAAAAGGGGTTCCCTCGGATTTGCACCGCGTTTCAATTCGTGATCGTAACAAATAATAAACGTATGTTCACCGTATCCGAAGTAATACGGAATCGGATTAAACATGTCATCGAACTTCTCAATTGTGATAACGGAATTATTTTCGAAATTTTTTATTAGCATTTCCACTCTTCTTTTTAGTTTTTTATCGATTGTCTTTGCTTCGTCGTCTAAAAAAGGATTCGGCGTATCATATTTAATAGTTAATTCTTCTTTGTTTGGCCATTCCAACAAATAATATGTGTTGAAATACTTTGAATTTGTTTTTGAGGATATCCATACATCGGCAAATATTTCATTCCAATAACCCATGCCGTAATCGAGAGAATAAATATTATCGTAACCGATTATCCTAAGCAATGAAGTAACATAAGCGGCTTTTTGACCGGAACTACTAACGATAACAACTTTTTGAAAATCGAGAGTTTTCATCGTATCCAGCAAATTGATTATTTGATCCGCAATAATATTAAGCGCGCCGGGAATGTGTCCTTTAGCAAAATCGGATTGGTTGCGGATATCTAAAATCAGATAACTGCCAAGTGCGGCTTGTACTTCATCGACGTCTATTAATGCAGGGTTTTCCGGACTGTTAATGAAATCACCGTTGGTTTCCGCATAATTTAATATATCGAGCATATTGTTGAAAGTGATTTCAACTGGTTCGATATTTTCTTCCAAACACCCGGAAAATGTTATTGCTATTAATACAAGAGTAAATATTAATAATTTCATATTTTTAATGTGTAACATTATTAAAAGTCCATTATAACTTTAATGGCATACCCCATAAACAAACCGATGGTATTTTCTCCGTAAACATTCCAGTTTACCAATCCGCCACCTTGCGAGAAAATATCATCGATAGGTTTGTTGTTGTCTTTTGTTTTGAAATAGTCCTTGTAAGCTTTATCCCAAGCGTAAACTTCCACCCCAACTTTTAAATCAGAACCGGTGTTTAAATATTCCGGTGGAATGTCTCCGGTTCTCAATTTAACAATTCCCGCTTTACCATCTCCTTCAACGGAAAAAAAGTTTTTTTCTCTTTTCACGATTCTCGGGTTACCGAGCTGAAAGCCGTCTTGCACAATGTAAATACACGAGTAAACCTCTCCTTCTTTTCCTGAAATTTCGCATTCGATGTAATTCTGAATAATTTTTACGTCGATAACTTCGGGCGGGGAAGGAACCTTGGTTTTTGCATAAACCCTTGTTCCGTTTATGTCGGCATACAGTTCATAAACCGCATTTGCTTTGATTTGCAGTTTTTGAGATTTTGATTTCAAGGGTTGGTAAGAACCATTTCCGATATGTATTAAAGGGATTATTCCTTGAGTATCCGACCAGATATAAGCATTTACATTATCGAGCGCCACTTTTTTAATGTCGAAACTTTCGTTAATCGGAATACTTTTAGTAAAATTAATAGTTGGTGTTTTTTCACCCGGCGATATTTGACCGTCAACTTCGTATAGACTTACAAACGGCAAGTCTTCTTCGATGATTCCGATTTCTTCGCAAGACAATGATAAAAGAAGACTTAAAAATAGGGCTGTTATTTTAATTTTTTTCATGGCACTAAAATTTTATTACAACTCCGAATGTTGGAATAAACGGCATTAAAGTAATTTGTTTTAATTTTGGTGTTGTGCTTTTTTGTCCTGTTTTTTCATCAACATCATAAGCAACATAACGTGCAAAAGCGTTTTTTCTATTATATACGTTCTGTAAATTGAGATAAAACTCGATATTGTAAGTACCCGAAATAAATTTATAATTAGCACTTAAATCGAGTTTATGGTAATCCGGTAATTTGTACCCGTTTCTATTAGTATAATTAAACTGAATTTTCCGTTCGCGCTCGCTGATTACACCAAGGGGAGTAAAAATGTACTGTGAATTGGGCATCGTGTATCCTTGTCCGGTTGCAAAAGTCCATGTTGCACCGAAAGAAAGTTGTTCGTTCAGTTTATATCCGATAACAACCGAAACGTCGTGTCTTCTGTCATAACGAGGATAAAAAATTCTACCGGCGTTAAGATGTTCAAACAATCTTCTGCTCCACGAAAGGGTGTAACCGATCCACCCGGTTAGTTTCCCGGCGCGTTTATTGAAGAAAACCTCAACTCCGTATGCTTCCCCTTCTCCTTGAGTAAAATTTTCTTCTATTGAAATCGTCCGGTCATAATTTAGAACTTCTTTAAACTCATATAAATTTTTCATGGTTCTGTAATAAGCTTCTACCGAAAACAAATATATTCTCTCATCGAAGTAAGTATCGAACCCAAAAACGTATTGTTGCGAATTACTGGGTAAAATATTTTTTGTAGACGGATACCACAAGTCGGTTGGTAAAGTAATGTCGTTTCTGGTAATCAGATGCAAAAACTGGTTTGCAACGGCATATGCCCCTTTGAAGAAAATATTTTCCGTTAAAGCATAAGCAAGTGATAAACGTGGTTCGAATTTAAACGAATCCGAATCTTTGAAGTACGAAGCCCGTATACCCAAATTGGCATTAAGCGTAGGAAAAATTCTCCATTCGTCTTGAAAAAATATCGATGCTTCCGTGGATAATAAATTTTCTTCGTAGTCCGGAGAAACTTCCAGAATCGGGTCATAAAAATTTCTATTCAGCAATGTGTAATAATGGAGTCCCGCTTCGATTCCCGCTTTAATTTTATGATTTTCGTCAAGCGGATATTCCAAATTTGCTTTGATGAAGAAATCGTTCAAGTCGGAAAGGGAAAAGTAATCGTCTGCAAGGGGATCCGAGATATCTTCCAGAGCGGATTTTACTTTATAATTAATATAATTGGCACCAATATTCAGCAGTAAGGATTCTTTTGTTATTTTTAACCAAGAGACAGAAAGTGTGGTGTTTTTCCAACCGATATCGTAAGTAAAATCTTCCGTACCGGGCGGATTATATATATGATCGCTGTTGTAGTTTCCGGTAACAAATAAGATGGAGTTGTCGTTATAGTTGTAACTAATTTTCGAATTTAAATCGATAAAATTATACCGCGGTATTTTACTTTTATTATCGAATTTGGATTGAAAAAAGTCGTAGTACATTACTCTCGAAGAAATCATATATGTAGTGTTTTGAGAAATCGGGCCTTCCAACGTTCCGAATGACATTATTGAACCGAGACCTAAAACAACTTTTTCTTTTTCTTTTGTTCCGCTACGTAATTTTATATCCAAAACACTGGAAAGTCTGCCACCGTATTCGGCTGGATATGCTCCTTTAATAAGTCGAATATTATGTATTGCATCGGAGTTAAACGTGCTGGCAATATTTCCTAAATGAGCCGGGTTGTACATCATAACACCATCGACCAAAACCAATGTTTGATCGGGAGAACCTCCCCTTACATATAAGCCGTTTGACATTTCGCTTGCGGTTTTAACACCCGGTAGCATTTGGAGTGATCTGAACAAATTCAATTCACCCGAGAAAGAAGGGAGCATTTTTAACAGATCCGGTGAAACGTATATGGTACTTAGCCCGACTTTGTCTTCTTTTTTGCCGCGTATTACAATTTCTTTAAGCTCCACTTCTTTGGGTTTCATTTTCACACTTAGTTTTACCGTTCCCTTTTGAAGCTTAATATTTAACACCTCAACAACCGTTTCGAATCCGATGTTCTTAAAAATAATTATGTATTTTCCCTTTGGAACGCTTGGAATGGCATAAAATCCGTATCTGTTTGTAGATGCACCTCTGAAAGGCATTTTTTTTGTTGAAATACTGTCTTTATACAATAATATATTTGTACCGATCAAAGGATCGCCACTTACGGAATCGGTGACAAAACCGGATATGGTTACGTGTTTTTTCTGGGCGAAAGAAAAGGTGCTAAATAATATTAAGACAATGAAAAGGAGGTTAATTCTTTTTAAAACCATATCGCTATTTCTATTTTTGAACGGATTTGAGAATTGAAGTACAATAAAAAATAATTCAATTATTTAACAAGGTAAAAAATAAGTACTTTTTTTAATGTAATGTACTGAAATTCCATAAGATAGAGAATCCGTTATTGCTTCGCTTGCATATCGGGTAAAAAATATTTTATTCTATGGGAATAGAAAACACCGAATAATCTACCGGTTGAATGATCAAACTAACTTCGTTCCTTTCGATGGGAATTTTCCTTCCCGATTTCAAATCCACTAAAAATTCCGTGTCAATAAAAGGAGGCAGAACAAATTCCGCTTTTTCCGGTTCGTTGCTTTTATTAAGTACAACAATAATTCTTTCGTTCATATCCGAACGCATGTAAGCGTATATTTTGTTTGTTGCGGAAAGTGTGTAAAAATCGCCGTAATTAAGTGCGGGATGTTTTCTCCTAAGCTTGATTATGTCCGAAACGGCCTGTAGTGTTTGCTTTTCGTATTTTGTCAGTTGGTCGTCGAATCTCATCATTCTCCGGTTATCCGGATCGGAGGCACCGCTCATTCCGAATTCGCTGCCGTAATAAATAACGGGAATTCCCGGGATCGTGTTCATGTAAGCCATGTATAAAACCAATTTTTTGTAGTTATCGGGATTGTCGACTTTCGGCGGGTTATTCCAACCTTCTTCAACGGCGCTCCACTGACTTACGTCCAAGTCACCGTCCGCATAAGCCATAAATCGGTTTTTATCATGACTATCCATAATATTGCCCATCAAATTGTTGTAGCCGTAAATAGAAAAGGATTTGTGAATTTCTTTATCCAATACGGCGAAGGATACGTCCGGCTTGATAAATGCTGGAAGAGCCACATCGTAAACATTAAAATTAAATTGGGCATCGAGTTGACCGTTATTAACGTAGGAGCTGATTAATTCGTAACTTCCGAACGTTTCTCCGATTTGATAAACTTTCTTTCGGTTGGGAATTTCAATTTGTGCGGTTATTTTTTTGTTTAGTGTTCTCCAGAATTTATTCGGCACATGCTTCACGGCATCGTGGCGGAAACCGTCGGCACCCGTAGTTTTAAGCCACCATACCGCATTATTGGTCATCGTATCCAACGCTTCTTCCGATCCGAGATAATCGAATGAAGGAAGGTACGGCTCGAACCATGTGGTTAGTCGATATTCGTCCCAAAACCGGATATTCAATCTGCCGTCGGGAAGTTCAAGTTTTCCGAACCAATTTCTGTGTTTTTTGAAAAACGGATGATTCTTGTGCACGTGATTTGACACGAAATCGAGCAATACTTTTAATCCGTGCGCATGTGCTTTTGCAATAAGCTCTTTAACTTTTTCGAGTGTCCCGAATTTTTCTTCGACGCGTGTGGAACTGATAGGCCAATAACCGTGATAACCGCTGAACCATCTGTGCGGTGCCGGATATTCCCGATAAGCCTCATTCGGATTATCGTAAACCGGGGAAATCCACAAAGTATTGATGCCGAGCGAATCGAAATATCCCTCTTCTATTTTTTTTATGATTCCTTCCAGATCGCCGCCCATGTAATTAGTCTTCGGCGAAAGTGAATCGTGTTCTACGGGATGATTCCGCGTCGTATCCCCGTCGTAAAATCTATCGATCATCAAAGAGTAAATAATACTTTGATGCCAAGTGAATTTATTGTTCCCCGCCGGTTTTCCTTCAAATAGCTTTACGGTTTGAATATTCGTAACGTTTCCGTTTTTCGAAACCGCAATACGAAACGTGTTTTCGCCTCGAAGTAGTTTGTTTTCTAAATTTACACGTACTTCATTTTTGTGTAACTTTATTTTTCGCTTCGGAACGACCGTGTTATTTAATATGGCGAAAATTTCATCCGGCTTAAGAACATAGTCGCTGCTCTTTGTTTCGAAATTGTATTTTAAAATCAAAGTGTCGTTTTTTATTTCGTAACCGACTACGTGCAAAAACGGTTTTACGGAATCGGATTCGGATATTGTTATAACGGAATTATAATCACCAAATCC
>Ga0256914_1004020_pt1 | contig 11339 bp, 11 predicted proteins | sample HulkmetaG_FD_191571 | JGI IMG/M metagenome (GOLD analysis project Ga0256914, IMG submission 191571) | Hydrothermal chimney microbial communities from Main Endeavour vent field at the Juan de Fuca Ridge, Pacific Ocean - Hulk | ecosystem: Environmental > Aquatic > Marine > Hydrothermal vents ...
AATTAGTATAATATACTATGAGATACCATAGGCAAAAGCAATAAAAATAGGCCGGTTATCTACACATTATACCGGCCTATTAATATTCGGTGCTAAAAACTCTCCAGTATTTTCAACTACTTCCACTTGGAGGGAAAATACTTTGGGAAATAATGCGCCTTAGCTGTATCGGGCCTCCTAAACTCCTCACGTATCGGATAGAACACATCCTGAATAAGAGCACCACTCTCCATTGCCCTTATGGAATGTTTTTCATAATGATCTATGAAATATAACTGTCCCTCCTCCATAACTTTTGTCTGACCGTCTATAGTCACCTGAGCCGCCCCCCTAAGGATAGTTCCCACCTGCTCATGGGGATGACTATGCTCAGGAATCTCAACACCCGGGGAAATCTCGGTAAGTGTTACCATAATATCATGCCCCCAGGATGCCCTTAGACGCACTCCCTCTTTAAGTTCCTGCCAAGGTAGGTGTTCCGGAATAACAAATTTCACCTCTGTTACCCCTTACTTCTTTCTGGCTTCCTCGTGAAGCCATGGGTTGAGAGCTCCTGCAACATCACCAAACTTGGTCAATTTTGCTTTTTTCTTTTTCTCCATCAACTCCTCGTATCTGTCATCATCAACCATGGCTACAATTCTTGAGATACTGGACTCACCATCAACAAATCGCCAGGGGAAACACCCTATGGTAACCCTCTGGTTTAAGAGCAAATCAATATCACCACCGACACATTCGGCATGAATAATACCATGATCAAACATTTCGATATGCATTAACTGATACTTATCATCGGTAAAAACCTCAGCTACGGACTTACCAAATTTTTTCTTAAAAAACTCATCCGCTTCCTTTGCCTGTCTGGGCATCCAATTCCTTATGATTGTATTCATCGGATGATCCGCACTACCGCAGTCCACACCAATCCATCTTAGTTTTTTTCTCTTTGCCCACTCGGCAAACTCTCTATCCGGTCCGGGGTGTTTTACCATGTACCGAACCTCATCGGCCGTTGGCTGATCCCAACCGTAGTGGTGATACCCCGTATGAATAATGAGAATATCACCCTCTCTAACCTCAACTCTCTCCTCCACCTGCTTTGAGGTATATATATCATAATCCTCCACGACATCAGAGAGATCTACAACAACCCCCTCATGCACAAGAAAATCAAGACTCAAACTGGCTATATCCTTCCCTGGTGTATAGAAGTGAATCTCACCGTCAAGGTGTGTACCAAGATGGTTAGAGTGAGTCAAAACCTGGCCGTTAGCACCGTTAGGAGCTAATCGTTTAAAATACTTAACCTGCAACGGCTCGTACGTGGGCCACGGTGGGGTGCCAATCCCCAAGGGTATTGTTAGATCAATAAACTTCATACAGTCCTCCTCTAGAAATAAATATATTTAATCACAGACTCAATAACACCCATTATACAGGGTGCCAAAGTAATTTGCAAACGTTACCATCTACCAACCATCCACCTAATCAAAAATGATTAGCCTAATCCCCGTACTTTTCCACAAATGCCTCCAGAGCATCTTCAAAACATTTCATTGGGGGTTTTACAAGCCCCGCACCAACCATTCCTACACCAGGATCCTTATGGGCAATACCCGTATTTATCCTGGGAAGGATCCCTGTTTCCATTATCTTCAACAGATCAATACCGGTAGGTGTCCCCCTGAAATCGAGGAAGGGTATCTGGTAGGTATCATTCTCCGCAACTGTAATCTCATACATCTGTTTGGTAAAGTTCACCGCATCCTTCGGAGTACCACCCACAAACTTAACAATCGCAGGAGCAGCCGCCATGGCAAACCCACCTATACCGGAGGTTTCCGTAATTACAGAATCCCCTATATCCGGAGCAGCATCCTTGGCTGAAAATCCCGGCAGGTACAAACCGTCGACCATTGTGGCAGGAGCTGTAAACCATCTATCCCCCAGTCCAGAAACCCTTATACCAAAATCCGTCCCGTTTCTAGCCATTGTGTAGATTATAGAACTTCCTTCTATATTAGCAGCAGGTTCCACAGTACATTTTGCAGCTGGCATGGTAAGGTTTAAGAAGAAATGATCGTTTGAGTGCATAAACTCCAAAACTCTTGCTATCTTTTCCCTATCCTCATCCAGCCTTACAAGGTATGGAGCAAGCTCCCTTATCAACAGTGAGGTTCCTGCCCTGTTTCTGTTATGTCCCTCATCTCCCATTTGAAGTGCCTGGGATATGAGGTTCTTCATATCAATCTCCCCGTGTTTCTCAATCGCCTTTTTGAGGATAGGGGCAAGCTCTGTCTCCATCCATTTAAGTTTTGCTATAACCTCGTCGGAGAAGGCACCGTATCTAAGAACCTTCCCCAATCCCTCATTAAGGGTACAGTAAGCCCTATTGCCAAAAGTCTTATTCTCTAAAATCCAGACCGGCATACTGTAGGTAGCAACCCCGGCCATAGGCCCAACACCATCGTGATGATGCCACGGGGAAAACTCAATATCACCGGAGGCTGCAAGTTCCTCAGCCTCTTTCTGATCCTTGGCAAGTCCCTCATAGATAAGCCCTCCAATAACGGCACCCCGCATAGGACCGCACATCCTATCCCACGTTAACGGGGGTCCGGCATGAAGAATAAGATTCTTCTTCATCCCGGGAACTACCTCGCCGGCAGTTGAGATGTCCACTATCGTAGGTTTAGCTTTGAGAATTCTAGAGACTGCCTCTTGGTTGGCTTTGTCAATATCTACCTTCATAGAGCAACTCCTCCTACCTTCCCAACCTTGCAAGCAGGGAAGAAATCTTTTTATTTCCACCCGCAGGTGGTTTCCAATTCATCTGAAGGACTTTAACATTAACATCCCTCAAATTCTCTGCAAACGACTCAAGCCCCATATTAATCACAACAAGCTCTTTCTTGAACAATTCATTTATTGGTTTTACGTTCATTATTTCGCCACCTCCCTTATAATTTTTAGGGCAAGCATAGACGCCTGATAGTTAGAGGGCATTACAACACACCCTATTGACTCCAATTTTTTCTTCTGTTCCTCCATATTCTGGAAATCTCCCGCTGTTCCCGTTATGGAAGCTACAATGGAAAGATACCCTCCCCTTTCTCTAAACCTTTCTTTAGCTTTCCTTAATGAATCAAGAATAGCACCCGCAGGATCCTCGTGCGAACCGTAACCAAGTACCATATCAAGGAGCATCACGGCCATCTCCGGATCCTCCATCTCTTTAACTATCCTCTCCTCCCTTGTGGAGGGATCTATCATCGGGTGGGGTCTCCCAACCGTAAAAACATCATCACCAAGATCAACTATTGTATGTCCCTGAGACACATGGGGATCCTTTAACACAAGCTCCGGCTTGGTCTGATTGTTCGAATAGATATTACCTATCTCCTCCTCAAATAGTATCATTGCTTCATCGGCCAGGGTACCACCTGTGTACAATCCTCTTAAATATTTCTGTTCTTTACTCATATTAGCCGTCTCTCTCTTAACTATCGCCTCCACCTCGGACTCCGGTATTGTAAACACCCTCTTTTCGTACTTTTCTCCCTTGGCAAGGGCAACCGCCATACCAGCTGCCTCTTCCAGATTACTTGCATAGTAGAGGTTTCCCTCCTGAGCCCCCGGTTTTAAACCTATAAAGTGTATTACACACGGCTTACCCGTCTCTCTAAGCTTATTAATTACCTTTTTTGCAACATCCTCAGCAGGTGGTTTTGAGATAACAACGATAACTTTGGTTTCAGGATCATTTTTAAGGGCCTCGATACCCATAAGCATCATCCTACCACCAACATCACTATTCTTAAGATCTCGTCCTCCCGTGCCTATTCCCTGTGTAATTCCACCTCCAAACTTATCGATACTACAGGTAACCTCCTGAAGTCCCGTACCGGAGGCCGCAACAAGGCCAATATTGCCCCTCTTTATCACATTCGCAAAACAGAGGGGTTTCCCGTTAATTATGGCAGTACCGCAGTCAGGCCCCATCATCAATAGCCCCCTCTCTTCTGCCAGTTTCTTCAACTCTATTTCATCCTCAAGGGATACATTGTCGGAAAAGAGCATAACGTGGAGATTTTTATTGAGAGCCTTTCTAACCTCACGCGCAGCGAAGGCACCGGGAACAGAAATCACTACCATATTTGCATCCGGGAGCATCTCTATGGCACTATCCAGACTAACCGGTCTGTACTCATCGGTATCCGTAGATTCGCTCTTCTTCTTATTCAGTAACTCCTTGGCAGACTGGATAGCCTTATCCGCTACCTCTTCACTCTCCGCCTCAACGGCAATAATAAGATCATTCGGGGTAGCGGATTCCACCTCCTGGTTGGTTAACCCCATCTCCTTAAGCAGCTCGATATTTACATCCGTTCCCATAGAGACAACGGCGTCCTTAACCCCGTCGTATTGTTTAACCTCTTTATTTATAAGCATTAGGAACACAGAATCGTAGTAAGAATCTTTCTCTACAAGTATTTTTTTCATGCATACCTCCTAAAATAAAATAGTTAACCACCACAGGTACCTCCCTTAATGCCATACGCAGAAAATTAATAACCTAACCTGTGGTGGTTACAATTCATTAAACACCGTATCTCAAATACGGTTTAAACATACAAACCACTCTACTCCAAACTCTTAAAGATCACAAACCTCACCTTGCAAGCGAGAGCAAAACACCTGCAGCAACAGCAGAACCAATAACACCAGCCACATTTGGCCCCATAGCATTCATCAGAAGAAAATTAGCTGGATTTTCCCTCTGTCCCACCTTCTGAACCACCCTCGCAGCCATAGGTACCGCCGAAACCCCGGCAGCTCCTATCATAGGATTTACTTTACCACCAGAGAGCCAACTCATCAACTTTCCCAATAGCACACCAGAGGCAGTACCGATAGAGAATGCAATCAATCCCAGTCCCAAAATCATTAGAGTTCGAATATTCAAAAAATCCTCCGCAGACATCTTAGAACCTACGGCAACACCGAGGAAAATTGTCACAATATTAATCAACTCATTCTGCGCTGTTTTCGAGAGTCTCTCCACAACACCTGCCTCTTTAAACAAATTTCCAAGCATCAACATCCCAATAAGGGGAGTCGAAGCAGGCACAAGCAACGCAGAGGCAATTGTAGTAAGTATGGGAAAGAGTATCTTTACCCTCTTAGAAACAGGTTTTACCTCTGACATCACAATCATTCGCTCTTTTTTGGTGGTGAGGGCCCTTATTATAGGTGGTTGAATGATAGGGACAAGGGCCATGTAGGAATAGGCAGCCACAGCAATAGGTCCCAACAGGTAATCCGCAAGACGCGAGGTGAGATATATCGCCGTGGGACCATCTGCACCACCGATTATCGCAATGGAACATGCCTCCGGAAAGGTAAACCCAAGTGCTTTGGCTCCAAGAAGGGTACCAAATATGCCAAACTGAGCTGCAGCACCCAGCAAAAAAGTGGTGGGCTTTGCAAGGAGTGGTCCAAAATCTGTTAAAGCCCCCACACCCAAAAAGATCAACGGAGGGAATATACCCGACTTTATACCGAAGTAGAAGTAATGTAAGAGCCCATTGTCATCCAACAATCCAGAGAGCGGAAGATTGACAAGGATAGCCCCGAACCCTATAGGAACGAGAAGAAGAGGTTCATACTCCTTCGCAATACCAAGATATATGAGAAGCCCCCCTATACCAATCATCACAATGTTCTGCCAGGTAAGAGCAGCAAGACCTGTTCCTTTAAAGAAGGATACAATCAAACCTAGTACGTCCATCAATTCCCCCTACTCTATCTTTAATAACTGTTGATTCGCCTTAACGTTCTGCCCTTGACTTACCAATATACTCTGAACAATCCCAGACACCGGGGCGTAAAGATCAATATCCATTTTCATCGCTTCCATGATTATAACCGTCTGACCCTTCTGAACTCTCTGCCCCTCTGCAATCTTAATTTCTTTCACCATCCCTGTGATAGGTGCCACCAACACACCGGCCGGAACTGCAGCTTCTTCTTCCTCTTTTGAAAGCTGACTCGACGGTGTGGTAACAGTGGGAGTGGGAGAAACTGTAGGTTGGGGTTGAATAATGGTGGCGGCTTTTTCCACTATATTTTTAGGTTTCTCCTCCGGAAGAAGAGTCACCGTATAGCTCTCTCCCTCCCTTTCAACTATTATGGTGTTTCCCTCCCGTTCAACATCAACGGTATAAACCTTACCCTCAAATTGAAATTTAATTCTCTTCTTCATATTTCAATCTCCAGACCATCTTTGTAATAATTTTCCCCCAATTACCCAGGGGTCATACTTCTCATTGGCGACAGGTTGCCAACCCTTTGCAGAATGCGGGAACAACTCCTCCTCTTCCGCAGAGAGGTATGCTGCAACTGCCGCTATCAACCAGTCGAGTTTCTTTTCCTCTTCCACCACCTCTGTTGTGGTGGTCTCTTTCTCTGTCACACTAGTGGATTGAACATCGTTTTTATCACTAAAGAACTTCTTTAAGAAAACCATTAGCCAACTTAAGAAACCGAGAAACATAAAAACTATCGACATCCCGAGAAAAGTCGTGAACACACTATACACATACTCTTCCATAGATTCCTCTTCCTCTCCTTTTATTTGTAATATACCTACAGTGGGATATTACCATGCTTTTTCGGCGGCCTATCCTCTCTCTTCCTTATATTCATCTCAAGAGAACGTATCAATTCGATTCTGGAATATCTTGGCTCAATAATATCATCCACAAAACCATACCCCGCAGCAATAAAGGGGTTCATCACGGTTTCCCTAAATTCCCTTATCTTTTCCTGTCGCTTCTCTTCGGGATTCTCCGCAGCCTTTATCTCGCGTCTAAATATTATATTTGCAGCTCCCTCGGCCCCCATTACGGCAATCTCGGCAGTTGGATAAGCCAACACTCTATCGTAACCCAGAGCCTTGGAGGCCATGGCAATATATGCACCCCCGTAGGCTTTTCTAATTATCAGGGCAATCTTCGGAACGGTAGCCTCCGCAATGGCATATAAGATTTTGGCACCATGACGAATAATTCCACCATGTTCCTGAGCTACACCGGGTAAAAAGCCCGGTACGTCAACAAGAGAGATAATAGGAATATTAAAGGCATCGCAGAAACGCAAAAATCTGGCTGCCTTATCTGCAGAGTTTATATCCAGGGCGGCGGCCAACACTTTGGGTTGGTTTGCGAACACACCAACGGTTCTTCCGTTCAGTTTGGCAAAACCAACCACAACATTGATAGCATACTCCTTATGAACCTCTAAGAAAGAGTTTCTATCAAAAATTTCATTAATGAAATCACGTATGTCGTAGGGGCGTTTCGGATTATCGGGAAGAATATGTATCAGATCCGGGGTTTCCCTATCAACAGGATCACCGGTTTCAACTATCGGTGGAAGCTCCATATTGTTAGAGGGGAGATAACTCAAAAGGCGCCGTAAGAAGTTCATACACTCTTCTTCTGTCTTAAAACGAAAATGAGCATTTCCACTATTGACACAGTGCGCCTGAGCCCCTCCAAGCGCCTCGTGTGTAATTTCTTCACCCGTAACAGCCTTTATTACATCCGGACCGGTAATATACATATTGCTTATGCCATCAACCATAAGTGTAAAATCCGTAATAGCAGGGGAATATACCGCCCCCCCGGCACAGGGTCCAAGAATAATAGAAAACTGAGGGATAACTCCCGAGCTTAAGGTGTTCGCCTTAAAGATTTTACCGTAGCCATGTAGTGATAGGATACCCTCCTGAATTCGAGCACCACCAGAATCATTTATCTGAATAAACGGGGTGCCATTCTTAGCTGCAAGCATCTGTACCTCGGCAATCCGCTCGGCATGCATCTCACCAAGAGAACCCCCCAGTACCGTAAAATCCTGAGCAAAGAGAAAAACCTGTCTACCGTTTACCTTTCCCGTCCCGGTTACAACTCCATCTCCCATAAAACGCTTTTTATCCATACCGAAGTCAGTAGATCTAACAGTTACATATGGCTGATGTTCGATAAAAGTTCCCTCATCAAGTAACAGTTCGATCCGCTCCCTTGCCGTGAGTTTTCCCTTATCGTGTTGGGCCTTTATCCTCTCCTCGCCACCACCCTTTAACATAATAGAGCGTTTTTCTCTAAATCGCTGTACAGCCTCTTGATTCTCCACTTAATCCCTCCGAATATTTGATTTTCAAATATATTTTAAAACAAATTTTCAAATTGTAAAAGAAAAAAAATTCAAAAGCCGGCATTTCATCCTGACCCTTAACAGCCAGAGAAAATACCGGCTCTATACAACCTATTTAATCGTGATACTCTTTTTTCCCACTCTTAATTCCGAGATATATCCGTTCAGAGGTAAGGGGTAACTTAAAGAAATCTATCCCAAGGGCATCGTAGAGGGCATTTCCTATTACAGATGGAACCGATATCATAGGATGCTCAGCAACACCCCTAGCTCCAAATGGTCCGTCCAACTGTGCATTTTCCACAGGTATCTGGACCATTTTTTCCGGAATATCCTTCGCGGTAAAAATCTTATAATCTACAAACGAAGGATTTAAAAACCTTCCGCGTTTATCAAATTTAAACTCCTCGATGAGGGCACTACCCAATCCTTGAACCACACCACCCATAATCTGACCCTTTAATAATCCCTCGTTTAATACCTGTCCAATATCAAAGGCAGAGGCAAGCTTTATTACACTAACCTCACCGGTTTCAACATCCACCTCCAATTCAACACCATGGGCACCATACGTCCAATCGAGGGCGGGTAATCCCTGTCCGGTTTCGGGATCCAGATTGGTAAGTCCCTGAGCAATATAACGCCCTCGTCCAATTACAGGACCTCCAATCGATTCTCCGTTGGGATAGGTATAACCGTTAACCACTTGTTTATACTCCAGGTACTTATCAGGGTTATGCTCCAAAAATACTCTTTCATTCTCACACACAAGTTCCTCGGGGGTACATCGAAGTACCTGAGCGGCTATCTCTTTTATCTGGCGAATAGCATCCTGCGCAGCCGCTATAGTGGCATTACCAGACATAAAGGCTCCCTTACTAGCAACAGTCTGCCAATCGTAGGGGGTAAAGGAGGTATCACTATCCCAGGGAACGTTTATTTTCTCCACCGGCATCTTTAAAACCTCGGCAGCAATTTGGGCAAGGGCTGTATACGTACCCTGACCGTAATCGGTAAGTGAGGTCATAAGATCAACCGAGCCATTCTCGTTAAACTTAAGGATTGTGGCGGTACTGGTGAATGTAGGCATAGCAGGAGCTTTTTGCAAAACAGCAACACCCTTTCCTCTTACCCTGCCACTCTTCTTCTCTCTCTCGCGCTCCTCCTCGGATTTGTATCCCTTCCAATCGATCTCCTTCGCCACCGCCTCAAGACACTCATAAACATGCCCGTGACTGGGCCCTATCTTTTCTCCGGTTATGGTATAGGCCCCTTCTCGCAAGAGATTTTTCATTCTAAACTCCACAGGGTCCATCCCAAGTTTTCTAGCCACAATATCCATATTACGCTCTATCCCCCAGTGAACTTCAAGATGTCCAAATCCCCTATAGGCCGTGCCAAAAACTTTATTGGTATAAACTATATAAGAGTCTATCTTACAGTTAGGAACCTCATACGGACCGGCACCCGCATATGCACCGGCACGCCCAACGTTAACTCCGTAATCGGCATACGCGCCCGCATCCCAGTAGTACTTAACTTCCAGAGCTACAATCTTTCCATCCTTTGTAACCCCGGTTTTAAAATCGGAATACAGTCCCTGCCTGGAGGGAATCGTGTTAAATTCCTCCTCTCTAGTCATAGTTAGCTTTACCGGCCGACCACCCGCCTTCTTAGAGAGCACATATGTCAACGGCTCCAGGTGTATTCCGGCCTTGCCACCAAAACCACCCCCCACATACGGAACCTTTACCCTGATATTTTCCAGGGGCATTCCAAAACAAACCGAAAACAGATTCCTAACGGTGTAGGGAGATTGGGCAGACGAATATATTAAAACTTTATTGCCGGGCAGTGCCTGCGATATCGCAACATGGGTCTCCATAGCAACATGCTGAACAGGCGGGTTGTAAAAACTCGTCTCTATAATAAAATCTGCCTCTTTAAAACCCTTTTCCACATCTCCATGCCTTATCTTCTGGACATGGGGGATATTAGTATTGGGCTGTGGCTGAAAAACGCCTTTCATATAGCTATACTTTCCAAGATCAGGATGAACAAGCGGCGCTCCCGGTTTCAAGGCCTCCCTCGGGTCCAAAACCGGTTCTAACTCCTCATACTCAACTTTAATTTTCTCACAAGCCATCTCCGCTATGAGCTCAGAATCTGCAGCAACAGCAGCAACAGGTTCTCCCTGGTACCTGGCATAATCCTTTGCAAGAATATCTTTATCTACAACGTAAAGTCCTACCTTGTAGTTAAGTTCTTTACCGGTAACAATAGCCCTTACACCGGGGATTTTCTCCGCTTCGCTTGTATCAATACTCTTAATCCTCGCATAGGCGTACGGAGAACGGACCGTTTTAGCGTACAGCATTCCTGGAAGAACCATATCATAAACGTAAGTTGCAGCACCCGTTACTTTTTCCACTCCATCCTTTCTGGGAATATTCTTACCTATAAGTTCATAATTCTTTCTTTCATCCACCAACATACTGACACCTCCTTACTTATTACCCCTGCGGGCTACCGATTCTATAGCCTCAATAATGGGCTCATAGCCAGTACACCTGCAAAGATTTCCAGATATTGCCTCAACAATATCCTCCCTCGAGGGATTTGGGTTACGCTCTAAGAGGTTCTGAGCCGACATTATCATACCCGGAGTGCAAAAACCACACTGGGTACCATGATACTCAATAAATGCCTTCTGGAGCGCGGTTAATTGATCGCCTTTTGCCTCTCCCTCTATCGTCCTTATCTCAGCCCCGTCGGCCTCCACCGCCAGAACAAGACATGAGGTGACCGTTTTTCCATTCATAATCACAGTACAGGCTCCACATTCACCCATACCGCATCCCTCTTTAGTTCCTGTCAAAAAAAGTTTCTCCCTTAAAAGCTGGAGTAGTGTCATATTTGCAGGAACATGCTCCTTATATTCAACTCCATTGACCTTCAAGGTTATATCTAATTCTCTTGGATACTCTCTCATCATACTCCTCCTCTCCTTATTATGCGCAGATCTTTCTAACCAATCTCTTAACATAGACGGCTGCCATATCTCTTCTATATTCAGCCGAAGACCTCACATCATCTATGGGAGAAATAGATTGAAG
>Ga0256914_1004021_pt1 | contig 11337 bp, 9 predicted proteins | sample HulkmetaG_FD_191571 | JGI IMG/M metagenome (GOLD analysis project Ga0256914, IMG submission 191571) | Hydrothermal chimney microbial communities from Main Endeavour vent field at the Juan de Fuca Ridge, Pacific Ocean - Hulk | ecosystem: Environmental > Aquatic > Marine > Hydrothermal vents ...
CAAACTTGTTTCAGAACAGAATGCTGTTTTTAATGTATTTCCGGTTTATACTGTATCACAGTCAGAGAGCGGTATTGATCTAACTTATCAGGGAACGTGTATATTTATGATTTTTTCTGAGATTAATAACGTTTTTGAAAACAATCTTAAAATTTTGATACTTGGAGGAAAAAATGCCGGAACTCAGGTTTGACCCGATCAGACAGAGGTGGACAATAATTTCAATCGAGAGGGGTAGAAGGCCACACGAATATATAACACCCAAGGAAGAGGTTAAGGTGGACTCGTGTCCATTCTGTTACGGGAATGAGAAGAAAACACCACCTGAAATTTTTGTAATCGCTGATGGTCCGAGGGATCCCAACTCACCAGGCTGGAAAGTAAGGGTTGTTCCGAACAAGTATCCTGCACTCAGGATTGAAGGTGATCTAAAGAGAGAAGGAGTTGGACTCTTTGATGTTGTTTCTGGAATTGGTGCACACGAGGTCATTATAGAAACTCCGGATCATCATAAAGAATTGAGCGACAGACCCCCTGAGGAGATAGCTCTTGTTCTTAAGGCGTACAAAGAGAGATTACTTGATCTGAGAAAAGATACAAGATTCAGGTATATTCTTGTTTTCAAAAATCACGGGAAAGATGCTGGTGCCTCACTCTCTCATCCTCATTCACAGCTTATAGCTACCCCAATTTTCCCTCCTATTGTAAAAAGTGAGCTTGTAAGTGCCAGGGAACACTATTCGCGTAAAGAGAGATGTATTTTCTGCGATATAATCAAGCAGGAGCTTATTCTCAGGGACCGAATTGTATGGGAAAGTGACAAGTACGTACTGTGGGAGCCTTTTGCCGCATCATTTCCGTTCGAAACCTGGCTTTTCCCAAAGTACCACTCACACGATTTTGCCCTACTTCCTGACGAGGAACTTTATGATCTTGCAGTTGCTTTGAAAGAAATGCTCGTACGCATAAAGGTTTTACTAAAAGATCCGCCCTACAACATGGTTCTACATACTGCTCCTCCACCACATCCAAGGCCGGGACACGCCGACTATTGGGAAACACTCGAATTCGATTTTCACTGGCACATCGAGCTGATTCCAAGAATCACAAAGATCGCTGGCTTTGAATGGGGGTCTGGTTTGCATATTAATCCAACTCCTCCGGAGGAGGCAGCAAAATATTTAAGAGAGGTAGAAATTTAGAGGTCTTTTTTAAACGTTCTTTGAAAAATTAAATATTATTAAAAGAGGAGGTTTTTATGTTAGGAGATCTAATATCCGGCCTTGAGAAGGAGGAGCATAAAATATTGCGGGAAACGGTCTCCCGCTTCGCAAAGGATAAGATTGCTCCTGTTGCAGCAAAGATTGATGAGGAAGATTACTTCCCGGAGGAGATCTTCAAAGAAATGGGACAGCTTGGATTCACTGGAATCATGATACCTGAAGAGTACGGTGGATTCGGGATTGACCCACTTGCTGCCGTAATTGTACTCGAAGAGGTAGCAAGGCAGAGTGCATCTGTAGCTCTCTCTCTTATGGTAACTTCTGTCCTATTTGGACATAACCTGGCCTACTGGGGAAAGGATGAGGAATTAAAGAAAAAGTATTTACCAGGCATCGCATCAGGCGAAATTATCGGGGCCTATGCACTGACCGAGCCAGATGCGGGCTCTGATTCTGTCAGTATAAAAACACGCGCAGTTAGAGATGGGGACCATTTCATCGTCAACGGGCAAAAGATGTTTATAACTAATGCCCCTGTGGCTGATGTTTTCTATGTCTTTGTTTACACCGATCCATCAAAGAAAAAGGAAGGAATGAGTGTACTCCTTATCGATAGGGAAATGGAGGGTGTAACAATTGCCAAAAAACTTGAAAAAATGGGAATGAGAGGATCACCCACAGGACTCATTTTCTTCGAAGATGTAAAGGTTCCCACAAAAAATATTGTCGGGACAGAAGGTATGGGTTATCCTCAAATGTTGAAAAGTCTTGAGATTGAGAGGATGGTTATATCTGCAATTTCAACAGGTGTTTCACTTGCTGCCCTTGATTGGATGATACGCTACGCCAATGAGAGGAAACAATTTGGGAAACCAATTGGACAGTTTGAAATGATAATGAAAAAGATTGCGGACGCCGGAGCCGCACTGGATATCGTAAGGACCTATCTCTATACGTATGCGGCAACCTACAACGAGGACAAAGATAACAGATTTGAATCTGCATCGGTTAAATTTATGGCCTCAGAAACAGCTGTAAAAATTACACTTGACGCCATCCAGGTACTCGGAGGATACGGATATACTAAAGAGTACCCTGTGGAAAGATTCATGAGAGATGCAAAATTGCTGGATATTGGCTCAGGAACATCAGAAATTATGAGGTTTGTCGCAGCAAAATCCTTACTCAAAGCGGGGAAAATCTGAATTATGTAATTTTTTGCAACATCAATTTAAATCTTTTGTGAATTAGTTTATAATCCACAAAAACAGGAGGTGTATGATGTTTACCTTATTAGTCAGTTTGATGGTAATGTTTGCCGGCCAGGCAAAATTGGCCAGCTGGCAATGGAATTCCATAGGACCAGATGGGGGAATTGTCTTTTATATTGCTCCCAATGCAGATGGGTCTTCTGTTCTCGCCGTGACACCTTCAAGTGTCTGGAAATACAATGGAACTACATGGAACATGGTCCTCAACAATGTTTCTCTGGGACCAATTTATAACACGGGGCAGGATACCTTCTGCTTTGTCTCAACGTACTATGATTCAACCATCGTTTATATATCAACAGATGGAGGGAATACTTGGAACAGAATGCACACATTTATCACAGGATTGAACGGATACTCAAATATTAATGGCAGGTACATCTATCTCGCTTCGGATCTGTATCTCTACCTTTCCTCTGATGGGGGAATGACCTGGTCCGCTTTAACTCCACCATACCCGGAATTCGCTGGAGCAGATGTATTTCTAACCTACTCCCCGTCAAATCCATCAACTGTTTTCATGTTAACATACTATGACAGTGCCAATACACGTGTGGCCTATTTATACAAATCCACAGATATGGGGCACAACTGGACAATGGTCTCTGATACATCTATCCTCTATGGGGCAACCTCAATTGCAGTAGATCCTGACGATACGACAAAGCTTGCCATAGATGTAGGTATCACAGGTGGAGACAAACAATCTTTCCCCGGTATTTACATATCTGAAGACGGTGGACAGTCCTGGAATTACCTCCTTTCCTCACTTTCGAGTGGGATAATTATGGCTTCTGATCTACAATTTCATAATGGTAACCTCTATGTTGCCTCCCAGATAACTCCTGGTATTTTCAAGGGGTATGAAGTTTCCGGAATATGGTTTTTTACGAAACTTGACTCTATTCATATAGTGAATGACATCGCATCGAGTGGTGGGACCATGTTTTGCGGATACAGTGGAGGCGTCCTCGAATCAGGTGACTGGCAATCATTTTCTGATATTACTGATGGTTTGAAAGCCGTTGGAGTTCCCCTTCAAGACGGCTACTTTGGAATTTATCATTCCCACGTTGTAAATAACACACTCTACATGATAGATAATTGCTTTGAGGTTGAACATGACGGCCCCATCTTTTCAAATGTGATTTACATCACAAGAGACGGCGGTAATACCTGGGAAAAGGAGTTTTTCTCCGATTTACTCATGCCTGTTGGTATACAAACACCAATAAATTCCGATTCGATAGTATACCTTTCAGGAATAGGGTATGAATTCGACGCAACAGGAAATTTCAGATTACACTATATCTACAGGAGTAATGATGGTGCACAAACCTTTTCGGCATCTGATCAAGGGGTTTCTCTTGATAGTCTTTTTGGAGTCTATGACGTAGAATGGATTTCTCCTTCTGATCCAAATAAAATATTGGCTAAATTCACATCATTTGATAAAAATACTTTCAAAATTTCGACAAAGAGTGTTGTGGGGCTCTTAATATCCACCAATGGTGGACAAAACTTCGATGCTATATTACCAAATGTATTCCCGATGAGATTGTCCGGAGGTGACACAGTCGTTCTCTCTGGCTTTGAAAATTGGACCGTTCCTCTCATGGAGGTTAGTTTTGATGGAGGATCCACATGGTCAGACTCAGTAATCCCTGTTCAACCATCCAATTTTATATCAGACGTCCTGTTTCATGCCAACAAATTATATTTCACGTCCAGCGATTACGTCTCGAACAACCTTTATACATTCTGTTATGACTTCACATCAGGAAATCTGGACACCCTGTGGAGTGCCAACTGTCAGAACGTAATTGACGCGAGACTGGCTTATGGCAACGGGAAGGTTTTCACAGATGCCATAACAAGTGACTCGCTTGGACAGACTCATAGTTCCATAGTTTTTTCTTACCGCAATGATACATTGATTGCTGACACCGTTAATTTCCTTTTCACCGCCATAGACACACTTGGTGAACAGTTAATAGGTTTCACCAGAAACAATAGCGTCTACGCCAGTACAGAGGGCTACGTGGGAATTGGTGAAAACCCAGTTACTTCAGGTTATGGCCGGATAAGTATCATTTACAATGCGGATGGACCGGAATTTAATGTAAATTTATCCGGGACATACTCCCTAACAATTTTTGATATCACAGGGAGAAAAGTACTTTCAGGGAAATTTGAAGCCAGAAAATTGAGTCTGGGTGGAAATCTCAAACCCGGAGTTTATTTCTATAAAATTGAAAAAGGCGCTTATCAAACGGTAGGAAAATTCGTAATCTTCAGATAATCTGTGATTTCAGGAGGGGGTAATCATAAAACTTTGAGTATCAATCAGGTAGAAGTGAATCTCATTGAATAATTGCATTAAGGAACGCATTTTGCAAATTTGAATGTTTTAGTTGGTTGCACTAAAATACAAGCCGATGTTTGGCGTATTAATGGCAATCATTCTCTCATTAAACGTTCAGGTCTTTGATACTCCCAATGATGATGGGACGAGTATTACTATTAAACTCCCGTGGCAAACGGGGAGATATAAAAGTTTCTCAATTTATCGTGGAACGAGTCCAGACAATCTAAAGCTTGTCCAGAATTTTGTTGTCGGTGAGACTTACAAAGACCGCGGACTCAAGCCAGGAGCTGAATACTATTATAAAATTGTGGCTCATACAAAAGATGGTAAAACGGAAGAAACGGATGTTATAGGGCCGGTAAAAACTGTAGCAACCTGGTTCAACAAGAACCGATTTGGAATTCTTGTATCAATCATTATACTTGGTGGACTTTTTGTTTATTTTATCGAAAAAGCCAGAAGTGGAGCGGAACTCTTTATAAGAAAAATATCGGGTCTTGAGGCAATAGACGATGCTGTTGGGAGGGCTGCTGAGCTGGGGAAACCTATAGTCTACATTCCGGGACTTCTGGGTATTAACTCAATTCCCACCATTGCGAGTCTCAGTATTTTGCGAAAAGTTGCAAAAAAGGCAGCAGAGTACGAAGTTGATCTAATTATGCCAAATGCAGACCCTATGGTTATGACAACTGCTCAGGAGGTCGTTAAAGAAGCGTACCTTGATGCGGGACGACCAGACATCTACAACCCTAATAACATCTATTATCTGACAAGTGACCAGTTTGGATACACTGCAGGCGTGGATGGGATATTGATAAGGGAAAAACCTGGTGCTGTTTTCCTTCAGGGTTATTTCTACGCCGAATCACTGATTCTTGCAGAAACTGCACATTCAATAGGGGCTATCCAGATAGCAGGCACAACATCAACAACTCAGTTACCATTCTTTGTGGCAGCGTGTGATTACACTTTGATCGGGGAAGAAATGCTTGCAGCTTCAGCATATCTCTCGAAAGACCCTGTTACGCTCGGATCTCTCAAAGCTGAAGACTACGCGAAGGCTTTGATCATAATTTTTCTGATCGTTGCTATACTTTCGAAAGTAATTGGATTCTTTGATTTCACAAGGCTTTTGATAGCGAAATGAGAAAAGAGATACCATTTTTAATATCAGCCCTTACGGCTATGTTCGCTGTGCTGGCGTTTTTTATCCCCCACAAACCTTTTGGGGGACTTCAGCAAAAGATGCTTGTGTGGTATTCAGTTGTAACCGGTGTCGCCATGCTGATCGGTGTCGAAAGTCTCCTGAATAACCATTATAAGAGAATAAGAAGACGTGAAAATATCCTTTATAGTTCATTCCTTATTTTTGGTTTTCTGATAACATTTGTACTTGGTGTTTATTCAATAAGAAAGTACGGTGATGCTTTTGCACCCAACTCACCGTTTATGTTTATCTTTAACTATGCGGAGGTACCTCTTCAATCAACAATGTTTGCTCTGCTTGCATTTTTCATTGCCTCAGCAGCATACAGGGCAATGAAAATAAGAACTGTGGAGGCATCGTTGTTGCTTGCAGCCGCTGTCATTGTGATGCTTGGCAGAGTTCCGGCTGGTGCCCAGCTGTGGTCCGGCATGCCCAAATTTGCCGAATGGATTATGGAGATTCCGAATCTTGCAGCACAGAGAGGTATATTGATCGGTGTGGCACTTGGTTCAGTTGGCATGTCTCTTAGAATAATTCTTGGAATCGAAAAGCCTTATTTAAGATGAATAAACTGGGAAAAATTTTATCGAATATAAATCGACAGGTCATTTACCTTCTCGTATTCCTTGTTGTGGCTTTGCCAATGATCCTGGGTATTAAGGCAAAGGTTACTGTCACAGAACCTGTGAGAAAGGCCTATGAGTTTATAGATTCACTCCCTCCAGGTTCTTTCATTCTAATTGGAATAGACTATGGCCCAAGTACATTCCCTGAAATGAATCCAATGCTTTACGCCCTGTTGAGACATGCATTTAAGAAAAATTTGAAGGTAGGGATATTGGCACTTCAGAATGCAGTTAATATCCCGATCGGCTCTCAGGTGCTGAGAGCTGTTGCCAAAGAATATGGGAAGAAGTATGGAATTGATTATGTTAATCTTGGTTATAAACCTGGCTGGGATGCGGTGATAGTCTCAATCGGACGTGAAATTCGTGATGTATTTCCAGAAGACGCTTTTGGAACTCCCCTCGATTCCCTTCCTATAACCAGGAATATCCACAACTACGATGACATTGCTCTCGTAATAGACCTTGCCTCAGGTGGAACGTGGGCATCGTGGATACAATTTGCCCAGGCACGTTTTGGTGTTCCGGTCATCATTGGTGTGACTGCTGTCATGGGACCTGAGAGTTATCCTTATCTACAGTCTGGACAGATTAAGGGACTTATAGCTGGCCTGAAAGGAGCGGCCGAATACGAAACTCTCATACACCACCCGTATCTTGGTGTTAGGGGAATGCCGGCACAGTCCGGTGTTCACATTCTAATTATTCTGTTAATCTTTGTCGGCAATATTGGTTATCTTTTACAAAAGAGGTCAAAGACATGACAAGTGTAATTGGGACGTGGCTCGCAGCATTTTTTACTCTGGCAATTTTCAGCTTTCTTTACAAAGATAACCCTTTTTACAAAGTTGCTGAGCACCTTTATGTAGGAATCTCGGCTGCATTCTGGTTGATTTACGTATGGAGTTTTACCGTTTATCCGCTCCTTGTCAAACCTATGATAAAAAACGGTTTACAGGGGGAGAATTTACTTCTTCTCATTCCGTTCATATTTAGTATAATGATGCTTTTCCGACTGATCCCCAATTACGGTTGGATATCACGCTGGCCAATGGCTTTCACTGTAGGTCTTGGTGCTGGACTCGGACTCACAGGAGCCATACAGGGTATTCTGTTTCCACAAATGAGAGCTACGGTCCTCGATCTCTGGTTGAAGAATAATCCTCTCGGTACATTAAATAACTGGCTTTTAATCGTTGGAGTAATAACGACTATTTTTTACTTTTTCTTTTCACAGGAGCACAAAGGAGCATTTGGAAAAATTGCACGTGTGGGAATTGCATTTATCATGATTTCCTTTGGTGCATCCTTTGGATTTACAGTGATGGCAAGAGTCTCCATTCTCATTGGACGTGTTGGCTTTCTCCTTGGAGACTGGCTGCATCTGATTAAATAAACAAAGAGAGGTCAATATGGCAAGGAATCCTGTATTTGATGAGATAAAAAATCTTCTAACTGAGCAAAGAAATCCGGCATCAAAAGATATTGATATTCTGCCGGTCGAGGATGTTTTAAAAATCATCAACAATGAGGATAAAAAAGTCGCAGAAATAGTCGGGAAAGAAATCCCGTACATTGCAAAAGCTGTTGAAATCTATGTTGAAACGATTAAAAAAGGAGGACGAATTTTTTACATAGGAGCTGGTACATCTGGTAGATTGGGAATACTTGATGCTGTCGAGCTTGTCCCAACTTACGGCACTCCTCATTACCTCGTTCAGGGACTCATTGCAGGTGGATATGGCGCACTTATTAGAGCAGTAGAGGGTGCTGAAGATCTGCGTGAAGACGGCAAAAAAGATCTCATGGAGCGTGGAGTAAATGAAAAAGATTTCGTCATTGGACTTGCCGCCTCAAAGAGAACTCCTTACGTCCTCGGTGCTCTTGAATACGCAAGAAGCCTGGGAGCTAAAACTGGCTTTATCACTGCAATTCCAAGAGAAGAAGTGGATGTCAATGTCGATGTCCTGATCTGTCCCGCAACAGGACCTGAAGTCGTAATGGGCTCCACGAGAATGAAAGCAGGAACTGCGGAAAAATTAGTTCTGAACATGATCTCAACCGCTGCTATGATACGACTCGGAAAAGTCTATGAAAATATGATGGTGGACTTATGGGCAACTTCTCAAAAACTTGTTGAACGCTCGAAAAGAGTGATAATGATTGCAACCGGTGTAGATTACGACACAGCGGTTGAATACCTCGAGAAAGCAAAAGGCAGTGTAAAAATAGCCATTGTCATGATACTCGGCAATGTAGATTATGACACCGCTGTCAAATACCTAAATGAGTCGGATGGCTTTGTCCGTCTGGCACTGCAAAAAATTCAAAAAGAAAGATCAGGAACTTAGTAGCATCAATTTAGACCAAAAATTCCGGCCTATTTTACCATTATGACAGCCTTTTCCCTTCTTTCATCCGTAGCACAATAAAGAATGTAAAGTCCCTTTGTAACTATGTCACCCCACCTGTTCCTACCATCCCAGGACGCTATATAAACTCCCCTCTCGCCGTCGATAAGTTTCCTCACCAATCTTCCCCTGAGATCAAAAATGTAAAGAATCACCCTGTCTGACGGTTTAACATTTAACTTTATCACAAAATTTCCCTGGGAAGGTCTCAAAATTTTCGATGGAAGCTGCATCATTTTTGATCGCACTTTAAACCGTGACAACGAATTGGGCGCACCAGGAGTACCACCCGTAGGTGAACGAGAACTACCCCAATTTTCCTTCAAATTTGTCGCTATAAGTGGAGAAACTCTCTCAAGGGAAACTCTCTCACCTCCTCCCCACTTCGATGAGTAGTGAAGCGAATCCACTACTTCACCACCAGCATCGTAAAGTATCACATCATCATAATTGTTATTCAAAGTCGGAAAGTTAGCCACCTGGATAAAATTCCTGACATCAGGGAATCTTGCTTTCAGTAGTGTAGAATCACCTGTAATTACAAGATAACCATGAGCGTCTAAGATTGCGTATGGGAAGAAGTCAGAAAAATGGGTGGATGCATCTTTCAACCTGAAACTTTCAAGATTGAGGCTATTTTCCGTGTTGTTGTAAATTTCAACCCATTCCACTGTATCCTTATACATCACCTCATTAATGACAACAGGCGGCAAATTCACCGGAATGAGAGCCATAACCGTATCATTGGCCGGGTCTTCATCTCTCTCTAAACTTACAAATACCTTCATCACAACAAATTGCCCGGTAATTTCAGGTGTAACAAAATTCATATCCACTGTGTCTCTCCATTCGAAATGATGGAAAACAGTGAAAGTTGTATCGAAAAAATTTGAAATTACGCCAAGTGTGAATGAATCAACTGAATATATTCCAAAATTTTCTATGCATAAGGAGACAGACATGGACTCTCCAATGCCTCCTTCACCATGATTAAAAGAGATTATCCCAATATCAAACCAGCGGGTCAAAGAATTTTGCCTTCCAGGGGTAGAACCACCTGGGTCTCGGGAAAGTCCCCAGTTGTCGGCTCTATCCGGCTCTAAAGGATTTATTCTCTCCACTGAGATTCCGTCCGGTGGGACTACAGGGATGGAATCCACAGGATTTGCAGGTGTACCATAGGTATCAACAGTATCCCAATCAAAACTTATAAGATAGATTGGGTCATTGTTGGAAAGACCATTCCCGATATCGTTATCATTCGTTGTGAAGATGACAGCTCCATCAGGGAAATTGTACGGCTGCGATACATCACTCGAATCGAGGTACTCCCTATCTATGACTATACCATAGCAACCAGATGGAATACTATCCTGGTTTATAAAAACTCCAGGATACAAATAGAGAATCGAAGAATTTGCGAAAGGAACAATTGTATCAATCTCATCGCCATCAGAAAGCATAAAATTGCTTAGATTTAGCGGAATAGAATCTGGATTGTATATTTCTACAAACTCATTTTTATCACCTGAGCTTAGCTCACGACCACGAGGATTTGCCATAACTTCATTAATTATGGGATGAGAAACAAAAAACAAAATTAACAAAACCTCCTGCATTTTCGAATTTTAAAAATTATATCCGCCAATGTCAAATATTTTCGAAAATGGTGTCCGAAAAATATTCTACCACCAATAATTTCCCCTCTCACTTTGCGGAAAACTCTCTTCATTTCCCCCTCCTACCTGCGAAAAGATCCACCTACAGTCTCATCTTCCACTTCGCGGAAGGATTAATACAACCTTCCCTCCCCCTTGCGAGAGGGGATTGAAGGGAGGGCAAAAAACCACTCATTGCTCCCCATGTCAAATCCGTCTTCCCACACAAAGCAAAACTTTATGAGGGAGGATGATTGAAAAGAATCCTCTTCCACAGTGTTGAACGCACTGCGGAGGAGGTTAAAAAATTCTTTTACTCCTTTTTCCTAAAACATTTTTTCCGAACAGCCTCAATAATTTTGAAGTGTATCAAAAAACTTCCGGCTCAGGCAAGAAAGTGAAATACATTAGGGTTAGGTTAAAAACCATTATTGACCCTTTCATGCCTTGACAAAGTGTTGTATAAGACTACAAATACATCTTGCCCAAAGAGTGATCACCGGGAGATAGGAATATTTTCCATTTTGAGTGTGAGTATACATGGTGGATCTAACTGGTAACACTTCCATACCC
>Ga0256914_1004022_pt1 | contig 11336 bp, 11 predicted proteins | sample HulkmetaG_FD_191571 | JGI IMG/M metagenome (GOLD analysis project Ga0256914, IMG submission 191571) | Hydrothermal chimney microbial communities from Main Endeavour vent field at the Juan de Fuca Ridge, Pacific Ocean - Hulk | ecosystem: Environmental > Aquatic > Marine > Hydrothermal vents ...
AGAAAATACGGGTAGAGTTCCCGGTACATGGAAAAATGGCGAAGAGTACGGGTTGTTTTTTCAAGCCTGTCAATATCCTTATAAATTTTTTCCAGGGATCGGGTGTCTGTAGCCCGGAAATACCGTGCCCCTGTCGTGGTTGCCACTTTTTGCAGGGTCTTTTCATCTATATCCACCTTGACCCTGCCCATGCGTATGCGGCCAAAGCGGTCTTTCAGGGGCATGGGCGCTTCTCCCCTGGTGCCGACGCCGATGGTGTATATCCGGATTCCCAATGCCTGGGCGGCCTCGGCTGCGACAAGAGGAGATATCTTGCCGGCATTGTTGATCCCATCGGTGAGGAGAACCATGATTCTGGATTTTGCCTTGCTTTTGCCCAGGCGGGCAGCTGCGGCGCCAATGGCCGAGCCAATGGCGGTCCCATCCTCGACAAGACCGGTTTGCAAGCTTTCCAGGCGTTTATTCAGCCAGTCATGGTCCAGGGTCAATGGACAGAAAAGATAGGGCCGCCCGGCAAAGGCAAACAATCCGATCCTGTCGCTGGGCCGCCTGGCAACAAAATCGGCGACCACTTTTTTTACTACCATGAGGCGGCTGGCTGATCTTCCCTGGAGGGTAAAGTCACGGGCTTCCATGGACCCGGAGATGTCAACGACCAGCATGATATCAATGCCCGAGGCATGAACAATCGTTCTGCTGTTGCCATATTGGGGCCTGGCCAACGCCAGGATCAGAAGCGCCAGCACGAGCAAGCGGAGAAGATTGGTCAGCCGCCCGGGGGCTGCCGTCCGGGCATTGCCGATGATCCGTGCGACCGATGTTGACGGGAAGAGAAGAGCTGGCCCGGGGCCCTGCCGGCCGCGCAGGAAGTGGAGAACAGGGAGCAGGGCAAGAACGATCAGCACGGCTGGATAGGCAAAGCGAAACGAGTTCATCGGGCCTCCTTGTCCGTGCGGGTGGCCCCGATAAATGCGCTGGCCTGGGCGAGCATATCCTCCATCTCTTCTCCCGTGGGTGGTGTGCAGGCGAATTTGGCCATATCGCAGTGCTGGAGCAGGGTGGTGAGCAGTTCAACATTTCTGCTCAGCTCTTGTGGCAACACGATGTCCGGATCAGTTACATGGAGGAAAAATTCCCTGGTCGTGAGGGACGGAGCCTTTACCTGGAAGCGGGACTCGATATAGCGGCGGAGTATGTCAGCAATGGCAATGGCAAATTGCTTTCCCTCTTGTTGTTGAATCAGGCCATGCAGTTGTTGCAGTTCGGCAAGGGCTGCCTGCTCCGGTGGCATGGCGGGCGCAGAGACCGTTTTTTTCCTGCTCCTCAAGAGAAAAATGCAGATGAGGGCCGCGCCAAAAAGGAGAACGGCTGCAGCTACCCAGACCCACCAGGGCCAGGCATGCTCCAGAGGGAGAATATCTTTAATATCGCGCAGTTGCTCACCTACTTGGGCTGGCGCGGCCAGAACAGCAAACAGGTTAATGGGTGGAAGGCGATATATCGGTTCAGGAGATTTGCAACCGGGTGGTGTCATTGCCGCATAACGTGATAGGTGGCACGGGTGTCCTGTATATCTGCAGGGAAGAGAGGCACGGGACCACGCAGGCTGCCCGGGACGACATGCAACGGGATTGCCTCTTCCGGTCATCTGGCTCGCCTCCTGCTCCGGGCCTTGAAGAAACCGGCCAGACGTGATGTATAGGGCGCATCCGTGGAGAGCTCAAGCAAATCTATGCCGTTGCGCAGCATAAACGTGCGGAGCTGCTGATGCTGGTCACGGGTCAGGTTGGCATAGGCTTTCCGGGTCCAGGCATCGCTGGTGTTGAGCTGGATCTGTTCGCCGCTTTCCGCGTCCTCCAGGGTAATCCAGCCCACATTGGGCAGTTCGTGTTCGCGTGGATCAGTGATTGAAATGGCGATCAGGTCATGGCGGCGCCCTGTCAGATACAGCGGCGTGGCCAGGTCATGGAGGCTCTTTTCATGGTCGCCGGGCAGACAGAAATCGGAAAGCAGAAACACCACTGTTTTCCGTTTGTTCATGCGGTTGACCATATCCAGGGCCAGGGCCGGGTCTGTTCCTCTTCCTCTGGGCTGGAAAAAGAGAATCTCCCTGATCACCCGCAGGATATGGGAACGTCCTTTTTTGGGCGGAATATACAGCTCGATCCTGTCGGTAAACAGGAGCAGGCCGACCCTGTCATTGTTCCGGATCGCAGAAAAGGCCAGCACTGAACCAACTTCGGCCATCAGTTCCCGTTTGGTTTCCTTTCCCGAGCCAAACAGGCCAGACCTGCTCACGTCAATGACCAGCAGCATGGTCAGTTCCCGTTCCTCGGTGAATTTCTTCACATGGGGCACGCCTGTCCGGGCCGTGACATTCCAGTCGATGGTGCGGACCTCATCTCCGGGCACGTATTCGCGGACCTCATCCACGTTCATGCCCTGTCCCTTGAAAACCGAATGGTATCCGCCTGCCAGGGAGTCATCAACCAGACGCCTGGTTTTCACCTCCACCTGACGAACCTTGCGCAGGATTTTTTGGGTCAGTTCCTTTTCTGTCATGTCCGGGAAGTGCGTGGATATGTCCTGAAAGCGGGGAATCTGTCAAGGAACGGGAATGGTGGCGAGAATACGGCTGACAAGATCTTCGCTGCCGATATTTTCCGCCTCAGCCTCGTAACTGATCCGGATCCGGTGCCTGAGCAGGTCCGGGGCGCAGGCCTTGATGTCGTCCGGGGTCACATAGCCGCGCCCATCGAGAAAGGCGTGACAGCGGGAGGCAGTCTTGAGATTGATGGTGGCGCGGGGCGAGGCCCCGGTTTCGATGTAGGGGGCAATGTCAAGACCGTATTCATCCGGCTGACGGGTGGCAAGGACTATGTCGACAATGTATTCCCTGATACGTTCATCAAGGTAGATGGTGTCAATGACACCCCGGGCGGCGAGGATATCGTCCACGCCGAGCACAGCCTGTATTTCAGGAGCCTGATCAGGGTGGGAAACCTGGTTGAGAATGCGAAGTTCCTCCTCCCGGCTGGGGTAATCCACCTTGACTTTGAGCATGAAACGGTCTACCTGGGCCTCGGGCAGGGGATAGGTGCCTTCCTGCTCAATGGGATTCTGGGTGGCCAGAACCAGGAACAGTTCTGGGAGGCGGAAGCTCTGCTCGCCAATGGTGACCTGTTTTTCCTGCATTGCCTCGAGCAGGGCGGACTGAACCTTGGAAGGGGCGCGGTTGATTTCATCGGCCAGAATCATGGAAGCGAAAACAGGCCCTTTCTTGACTTCGAATCCGGTTGCCCTCGGGTTATAAATTTCCGTGCCGATAATATCCGCAGGCAGCATATCCGGGGTAAACTGAATCCTCTTGAAATCCGTGGCAATGGCTGCTGCCAGGGTTTTGATCGTCAGGGTTTTGGCAAGGCCTGGTAACCCTTCAAGCAGGATGTGGCCGCCCCCGAGCAGCCCGATCAGGAGCCGGTTCACAAGATGTTCCTGACCAATGATTACCTTGCCCAATTCAGATTTGAGCAGGGGGACCCAGGCAGAGGACCGGCGCACGGTTTCATTGATTTTCTTGATGGATATGGCTGCTGGTCTGGCTGGTGAATGCGTGGCTGTTGCCTGAATGGGAGCGTTCTCCATATTGTCTACCTTCATGGCTGAACATCAGGTGAAAGAGAGAGGTCTGCTGAAAAGCCGCCTGGCCGCGGAATGCATGGGACACACGGCGGTTATGTAGAACTTAGCCCATACTATGGGTCTGTCTGTTTTCCTTGTCAAGGCGGGATCAGGCGGCCAGGCCAAGCAGCGTGCCGATCTGGTAGATAGCCGCCGCGAGGATAAAGGCAAACGCAGTGTTGAACGCCATGGAAAAAAATGCCCATTTCCACGAACCAGCCTCCCTGGCAATACAGACAATGGTGACAAAACAGGGCGCGTAAAACATGATAAATGACAGAACAGCCAGGGCAACGACCGGGTTCCAGTGCGGATCAGCCCGCAACCGCTCTTGCAGGCTTGCCTTTTCGTCGCCGTTGACCTCGCCGAGGGAATAGGCAGTGCCCAGAGTGGAAATGATGACTTCCTTGGCGGCAAATCCGCCCAGAAGAGCGATATTGGTCCGCCAGTCAAACCCGGCCAGATGGCTGATGGACTCCAGAGATGTCCCGATTCTTCCGGCAAGGGACCCTCGCAGCCTGGCTTCGGACTCCTGTCTGGCAATGGCGGTGAGTTTTTCGGCCATCTTTTCTTTTTCCCTGTTACCAGAATCTGTCAAGGCCTGCTGTTCAATGAGCTGGCGCTGTTTTGCAAACTGTTTTTGCTGGTCTGCGTCAAGACCGGGATAGGTCATCATGGCCCAGAGCAGAATCGAAATGCCAAGGATGACCGTACCCGCCTTTTTCACGTACTGCCAGGTTCGTTCCCAGGTATGGATGAGCAGGCCGCGGATAGTGGGAAATCGATAGGGCGGCAATTCCATGACAAAGGGAGTCGATTCACCGCGCAGCACGGTCATGCGGAGAAATTTGGCCGCCACCAGGGCCACTATCCAGGCCGCGACCGTGGCAAGAAACATGTAGCGGGCCTGGTGGGCCGAGAAAAAGGCGCCGATGAGCAGGGTCAACACCGGCAGCTTGGCGCCGCAATTCATGAAGGGCACGGTCAAAAGGGTGGCCATCCGTTCCTTTGGCGAGCGCAGTGTCCGGGTGGCCATGACCCCGGGCACAGCGCAACCGCCGGCTATGCCGCCGGAAACGATGAAGGGCATGACCGATGAGCCATGCAATCCGAAAAAATGGAAGATCCGGTCCATCATAAAGGCCACTCTGGCCAGGTAGCCGGAATCTTCAAGTACGGCAATGCCGAAAAACATGAACATGATGATGGGCACAAAACCAAGCACGCCGCCCATGCCGTCGATGACCCCGGCAATGAGCAGTGATTTGAGAGGCCCGTCCGGCAGGGTCATGTCAATGGAGCGCGAGGCAATGGCAAAGAGATCCGCCAGGATATCGACCAGGCTCGTGGAAAAGTTGAACGTAAAGGTATACAGACCATACAGTATGGCGGCCATGATCAAGGGACCGACCAGACGATGGGTCACAACCTTGTCGATACGGTCCGAGGTATAAAGACGATCTCCGACAAATTTTTCCCTGACCACGCCCTGATGCAGGATGGATTTTATGTATCCGTAGCGGTGGTCTGCGATGACGGACTCCGGATAGACCTCCATGGTCTGCTGGAGATGCTGGGTTACCCGGTCACAGATTGCCAGGAGCTGTTTGCTGCATTGTGGATCCTGTTCCTGGGCCTTGGCAAGGATCTGATCGTCATGTTCGAGAAATTTAAGCGCTATCCAGCGGGCCGGGTAGAGGTCGGTGAGCAGATTATTCTGTTCGATGAGGGGGATCATCTCGCGGATTGCCTCGTCGAGATCGGAACCGTAGCGCAGGAGAACAGGATGAACCGTGCTGCTGGCGGCGGCTGTTTTGATAATCGCACGAAAGAGCTGTTCCAGTCCCTTGCCTGTCCTGGCGACAATGGGTACTACGGGTACACCAAGCAGGCTGGCCAGCCGGTCGGCGTCAATTTCAATGCCCCTGCTTTCGGCCACATCAACCATATTCAGGGCAATGACCATGGGGACACCAAGTTCAAGGAATTGACAGCTTAAATAGAGATTGCGCTCCAGGTTGGAGGCATCCACAATATCGACCACCACATCGGGCCGTTCGTTGATGATGAAATCACGGGCAACCAGTTCTTCCACGGAATAGGCACTTAACGAATAGGTGCCTGGCAGATCCGTGACCTCGATTTCCCAATCTTCATAGGTGAAAACACCTTGTTTTTTTTCAACAGTCACCCCCGGGTAATTGCCCACATGCTGACGCGCTCCGGTCAGGCGGTTAAAGAGGGTGGTCTTGCCCGAATTGGGATTGCCGGCCAGGGCGATGGCGATTTTATTTGTATCGGTATCAGTCATGCCGGCTCCCTGCTGTGCCGCGTTTGAATATGCGAAATGTCATTGATCTATTGGATTCTATCCGGGTCCGGGAGTCGTTGGCCAGGTTTGCCCTGGAAAAGGGAGGCGGCATGGTGACTCTTTTGCCTGCACTGATAATGCGCAAGATCATTGTTTGTTCTCCTTGCCAGGTTTTGCACAGTCCGAAGCGCTTTTGCATCCTGCGCAACCCATGGCGCAGGAGGGCGCTCGTCCCGGTCTGAAGACGCGGACAATGCGCCTGCCAATAAAAAACAGGGCAAGGCCAATGGCCAGAATGACAACAATTTGTTGATACATGGCAGGAAGTCCCGTAGAAGGTTTAGGTTACCCTAAATATGGATCCAAAAAAAATTTCTGCTTTATTCTATTGTGGTGACATAAATATTATCCGCTGTGGGTTCGTCCAGGCTCAGGGTGCCGCCATTGAGCCTGACCATGCATTGCCGTCCCCTGCGTGGACAGAGCAACTCGAGCTCCGTGCCTGGCAACAGACCCAGGTTGGCCATTCTGGCACAATTTTTTCTGTCGCCGCAAACCTTGCAGACCCGAACCTTTCCCCTTCTGCAGGCCCGTGACAAGGGCCGCATATCAGCCGGACACTTTTGCGAACCTACTCGACAGGAAAGATCATCGACCTTGCATCGGATAGGGGTGCGGGGATGATTTTTCGTCATTTGGGGACCTTTTCTGTCAGTTATGTTGTGGTAAATGTAGACTCGTTGGACGTTTGACCACAATGCTTTGTTTAGGTACACCAAACAATGATCACTGTCAATAACTTTTGCAAGGTAACTCAATGGAAAAAGAACAGATAAACCTTTCTTGCCAAAAGGCATGTCCTGGTCATTGACAGACCAGGTTTCGCGTGGTTTTGTTCCGCAAGATAAATGATGCGATCGGAATGAAAGAAACAGGGCAAAACCACACCTCGTGACAGCCATCGGGCTTGCAACCGGCAAACGTAATCAATGACCACGACACAGACACAAAGGGATCTGCATCAGGCCCGTAACCGCGCTCTTTTCTCCATTGGCCTGAACCTGACCCTGGCCGTGGGCAAGGGGGTTGCCGGCGTGCTGTCCGGTTCCACGGCCCTGCTTGGCGATGCCATCCATTCGGGTACGGACGTGCTTGCCTCTCTGGCCACCTTTGTCGGTCTGTGGGTTGCGGGCCGGGAGCATCCCTCCTTTCCCTACGGGTTATATAAGGCCGAGACCGTTGCCACGCTGGTAACCGCGATCGCGGTTATTATTGCCGCCTATGAGATCGGCCGCCAGGCCATCTGCGGCACCAATTCCCTGCCCGATGTGACCATTGCCCTGCCCGTGGCCGCCCTGTCCATGGTTGTGGCGCTTGGTTTTGGCGTATACCAGCTCCGTGAGGGAAGACGGCTTAATTCACCGGCCCTGCAGGCGGATGCCCGTGACTATCTCGCCGATGGTCTCTCCACCACCATTGTCTTTATCGGCCTGGTGGCAACCAGGTTTGGCTATGGTGTGGACCGCTGGGCAGCCGCCCTGGTGGCGCTGTTTGTGCTGCGGGCCGGGGCCGGGCTGCTGATTACAGCCCTGAAAGACCTGCTTGATGCCTCCATGGACAGGGAAATGGAGCGTGAGATCATTGCCATGGTTGAAAATCATCCCCGCATCACCAAGGTCAAGCAGTGTCTGAGCCGTAGTGCGGGCGGCCGGTTCATTGTTGATATGGATGTGTTGATGAAAACGCCGTCCCACAAGATCGCCGATCATGTTGCCGATCGCCTCGAGGAACTTATTCCGGAGCGTTTTCCCCTGGTGGTCATGGCGAGAATCCGGCCTCATTTTGCCGAAGAGGCCATTATCCGCAGGATTACGCCGGTGGAAAAACCGGAAGAGCATGCCCTGGCCAGCCATTTTGTCCGTGCGCCCTGGTTTCTGATCGAGACAATTGATACCAAAAACAACAAGGTGCTGAAACGGCAGTTTGTGGAAAATCCACATGCCAATGAAGAACGCAAACGAGGTCTGCTGGTGGGTAACTGGCTTCTGTCGCTGAAGCCGGATGAGGTCGTGGTTCCTGGTGGGCATCAGGGAACCGCTGTTATTCTTTTGCGGGAGGCAGGTGTCGATATCCTGTCTGAAAACAGGCTCACTCCGGATTCTTGATCTGTATCTTCAGGCGGAGATGTTTGCGTTGGATTTCAAAACAGCAGGCCATGATCCGATCCCGGTCTTCTGAATCAATGGTATCAAAATGCAGCGCCACCTGATACTGACCCTGTCTGATTTTTCTGCTCCGCACCACATGGGCCACAGCCTTTATGGGTTCGCCATTTCCGGTGGGTAAAATCAGTTCAACCTGCACAGGCTCGTCATCCGCAATGGGCTCGGGAAACACGGCCAGCAGGCCGCTGCCGCTCACATCCACGGTTTCACCGCTCAGGGTCCACTCCTGATCCTTGCGCAAGGCCGGCCGCGCGATCAGTGGCGCGTTGATATCCACCCGGAAGTAATTGCGCATCTGTTCATGGCTGATCACATCCCTGGCAATAAGGCGCAGGGTCTGCTCGTTGACCTTTTCCTGAATATCCGCGGCCAGGGAGATGTTTTGTCCTTTGATATCGAGCAGCACAGTTGCCTTGCGATTCATGTCAATTTCATTGAAAGGCAGACTGTTCGGTACGAACAAGAGAAGAAAAACCGGAGGCGTCAGGGCCTCATAAACGCAACTGATCCGTTTTCTTTCTGAAGTGCCAAGGAGCGGCAGGGCAACACGAACCGCCTTGCCGGTTTCGATCTGGCTGAATATTTCTTCAAGGGTGGTAGACACGGTCAAATCCTACAGGTAAATGTTGATGGAATGTGTTCCACATCCATTCAAAAGAGGCCGTTACTGATCTCCTGTCCTGTAGTTTGCCACAAGCGGGGGGAGAAAAAAAGTTTTTTTTCCTGCTGATCGATACGGATGTATCAGCCATTATTTAGTTGGATGTATTGATGATCCGGCCATGGGGCTTTGGCGCTTGAGCATAATGGCCTATACTCTGCATACCATGACGTATTGCCGCAAGATCGCTTTTGATGAGGGCCATCATGGCCTGTATTTTTGGTGTTAATTCCTTGTTTTTATCGATAATTTTTTCCATTATCGCCCTGCGCTCCTCAAGCAGGCGATGATGATTCCGGGGGGTATCCTTGGCCGCGCCCGACAACTGATTTATTTCCCTGTCGAGCGCTGCAGCCTGTTGCTTGGTCTCCTCGATCATGCCTGTAAGCTTGGCAATGGAAGCACTGTCCATGCTCTGCAGCGGTCGCTCAAGAGCCCTGGTCAGCTCATACAGTTGCCGATATTGTTGAACCGACTTTTCAAGAAGATTGTTCATTCCGGACCTCTTACATGGCAACGGAGAGCGGCTGATGGGCCAGGGAATTCACCTGGCTGCCCTGGGCTGCGCCATGCATTTCCTGTTTGTAGATTTTTATCGCTTCGGCCCAGGTCTGGCGCAAATCAAGCAACATTTTTTCCACCCGTTCCAATGGTTCGGTATCGTTGTGGATGTTAGCCTGGCTCAATTCGTGGAGCATATAATTATACAGCGCGTCCAGGTCATCGGCTATCTTGCCGCCAATTTTATGATCCAGCGTGGCTGCAAGCTCAGCAATGATGGCACTGGCCTTGTTTATGCCATAAGCGCGTCCGTCTATATCATTTTGCTCAACGGCCTGTCGCGCCTGTCGTGTGAACCGGATGGCGCCGTCGTAAAACATCAAGAGTAATTGCTCCCTGGAGGCAGTAGCAATTTGATTTTTCAGGTAATCATTACTGTGCATGTTCATGGTTATTCTCCAGAGAATTCCCTTATTTGCTTGATGAGTTCAAGCTGCTGAACTGTTGATCCAGATACGAGCTTGTTGAGTTCATGGAACTCATGAGTTGTTCCATGGCATCAAATTGAGCTCGCAAGGTTTTTTCACGCATCTCCAGACGCCGTTCAAGTGATTCGATATTGTTGTCAATTCTCTTGACAGTCTGGTCAGTGCTTGTTTTTTTGGTCGCGTACAGGCCATCGATCGAATCTGTCATGCTGTCCAGATACGAGGTGAATTTCTGGCTGATGCCATCAAAGTCGTCCCCACCGGTAAACAGCTTTTCCACGTTATCGAAATCATTGTTGAGTGCCTCGCTGAACTTGGCGGAATCCAGTGAAATCGTGCCGTCATCCTTGTTTGTTTTTATGCCGATACTCACCAATGATTGATAATCGCCACTTCCTTCGATCGTTGTGCTCAGCAGGCTTTGCAACCTGCGTTTTGTTCCCTGAAACCCGCTGTCACTTCCCCAACTCGTATCTTGCTGGTCAGCGACAAACCTGATGATATCATTATAGGCGGACACGAATGAGTTGACCTTTTCCTCTATTCCTTGCTCATTGACCGTAACGTCGATCCGGGTGGACTCGCCGGGATCATTTTCTTTGAGCAGAGACAGGCTTACCCCGGGAATGGCATCATTGAGCGTATTGTTGTTGCTTACGATGGTGATGCCGTCAATGTTGACCTCGGCCTGCTGCGCCTCCTGGGTAGTGGTGAAACTCAGGTCAGTTGTGCCGTCACTGACTCCATCCACTGTTGCGGTAAAATCTGTAGAGGCGTCATCGCCGCTGAGGACGATGCGGTAACCGTTTTCAGTGCCGTCATTAATGAGGGCGGCAGAGACTCCGGTCGGATTGTCCCCTGTATTGGCCGCGTTGATTTTGTCAACAATAGTTGAAAGAGCATCGCCGTCGTCAACAGTGATAGTCGTTCCGTTGATATCAATGGTGCCTGCCGTGAAAATACCCTCACTTGAGCTGGCATATCCGTTACTTACGTCTTTCTGCACCTGGGCAAGTTGAACGACCTCAACGGAATAGGAGCCTGGTTTCGCGCTGCTCGACGCATCCATTGAAAAAAATTCATCTGAAGCGGCAGTGGCCTCGTACGAACGAAATTCATCCGCTGTATCAAGGTCTTCAAGGGATGTGGCCAGGTTTTTCAGTTTTGCGTCAAATTCAGAATACGCATTCAGCCTGGACTGGAAGTATTCCTTGTCATCCTCCAGACGGTCAATGGGACGATGCTCGATTTTCATCAGCTCAGTGACAATGCTCTCCGTATCCATGCCACTGGCAAGCCCGCCAAAACTTATAGTTGACATAACTGGCTCCTCGGTTGCTGTGCTCAGCTTTTGGTTTCGACAATATTTCCGCTTAATTCAGCAAGTGCCTTATGCATGCCCAGAATTTCTTTTGGCGGAATCTGGCGAATGGTTTCGCCTGTTTTGCTGTCAACGAGGTTAATGACCA
>Ga0256914_1004023_pt1 | contig 11332 bp, 4 predicted proteins | sample HulkmetaG_FD_191571 | JGI IMG/M metagenome (GOLD analysis project Ga0256914, IMG submission 191571) | Hydrothermal chimney microbial communities from Main Endeavour vent field at the Juan de Fuca Ridge, Pacific Ocean - Hulk | ecosystem: Environmental > Aquatic > Marine > Hydrothermal vents ...
TCGCATGCCCCAGCCCGCGACGCTGGCCCGCGGGGACGAGGTCCCCGAGCCCACCCCTGACTTGCTGCAGGCCTTGGCCGACGAGGCCCCCGCGGGCGAGTTGGTGCTCCACGGCCCCCGGTTGCATCTGCGCCGGGCAGACGCGGATCTCGACGCCCAGGGCGTGATCTTCTTGGACCTGCGTACCGCGGAAGATCTGCACGGCGACCTTTTGGCCCCCCTCTTCGGTCGGGTCGTAGCCCCAGCCGAGGGCAAGTTCGCCGCACTGGCCCACGCGTTGGCCCAAAACGGCGTGGTCGTGTACGTGCCCGCAGGGGTGCGGCTGACCAAGCCATTGCACGCGCTGTTGTGGGGCCCGGGCGAGGGTGTGGCCCATTTCGACCACGTCCTCATTTGGCTGGAGGAAGGGGCCGAGGCCACGGTCATTGTGGAGTGGGCTTCGCCCACCCAAGACCAGCCCAGCCTGCACGTGGGCGTGATGGAGGTGCACGTCGGCCCGGCCGCGAAGTTGCGTCTGGTGGAACTCCAATCTTGGGGCGAACAGGTGTGGCACTTCAGCCATGAACGGGTCAAAGTCCACCGCCAAGCCCAAGCCAACTGGATCTTCGGCTCGGTGGGCAGCCGTTTGCTCAAGTCATTCATGGAAATCGATCTGGTGGCTGAAGGCGCGGAAGGGTACATGTCGGGCTTCTACTTTGCCGATGACCACCAGCATATGGACCACGATACCCAGCAAAACCATCTCGCCCCGCACACCACCAGCGACCTGCTCTTCAAGGGTGCGCTCAAAGATCAGGCCCGCTCGGTGTGGCAGGGCATGATTTATGTCGCGCCCGAAGCCCAGCACACCGACGGCTATCAAGCCAATCGCAACCTCATCTTGAGCGAAGGCGCGCGGGCCGACTCCATCCCCGGGTTGGAGATCATGGCCAACGAAGTGCGCTGCACCCATGGCGCCACCCTGGGCCGGGTGGATGACGAGCAGGTCTTCTACCTGCGCACTCGGGGCTTGCCCGAAGCCGAAGCCAAGCGCCTCATCGTCGAGGGCTTTTTCGACGAAGTGCTGCAGCGTATCCCCTTCGAGGGGGTGCGCGAGCGATTCCGCGCGGTGGTGCATGAGAAGATGGCCGACGGCGTATAGCCGTGGGTTCGCCGGCGTTCGCTTTGCCCGCACCCGCCTCCTCCCACGTCGTCCCCGGTCGGTTGCCCTCCCCGGCCGGGGACGGTGCTTTTGTGGGCAGGCCCGCTGGGGACGCGCAGCCCAACCAGCCCCCGCTCACCGCACACGGAGACACGGGGAACACAGGGGGAGGATGTGTTCGCCTGGGGCGCGGCAGCCGCCGGGCGAGCCAGGGCCTCGCCCTGGGCACGCGGCCGGGTGCCCCTACCTGCACCCGCCCTCGGGCGACCCGCCGGGTCGCCCCTACCTGCTTCCCCGCTCCCTGTTCCCCGTCAACTTCCATCTTCCAACCGCCAACTTCCAACGCGTTGACCCCATCCCCCCTTGGTCCCCCCTTCCCCTCGTAGGGGAAGGGGGGAGAATGCTCGCGTGAGGCGCGTGTCGGGCCCGCATAGCCCCTCCCCCTTTGCGAAGGGGGAGGGGCTGGGGAGGGGGATTCAACCCCTTGGCCAGGCCACGCCGCGCGGCCCTTGGGCACGCGGCCACGGCTGCCGGGCACGCCGCGCGGCCCCTGCACCCGCCCTCGGGCGACCTGCCGGGTCGCCTCTACCTGCTTCCCGCCAACTTCCATCCTCTAACTTCCAACGCGTTGACCCCATCCCCCCTTGGTCCCCCCTTCCCCTCGTAGGGGAAGGGGGGAGAATGCTCGCGTGAGGCGCGTGTCGGGCCTGCATAGCCCCTCCCTCTTTACGAAGGGGGAGGGGTTGGGGAGGGGGATTCAACCGCCTGGCCGGGCCACGCCGCGCGGCCGCTGGGCATACGGCCACGGCTGCCGGGCACGCGGCCGCGTGCTCCTACCCGCGCCTGCCCTCGGACGACCCGCCGGGTCGCCCCTACATGCGCCTTGCTCCCTGCTTTTAAAAGCCACCATCGCCTCCCTCCCAGCGGCGGAGGAAGGCGATGGCGCGCGGGGTCGATTGCTCCGCGGGCAGCGGCTGACCTCGCGGCGCGCGGTTACGACGGCACGCCGGAGGGTTCGGGGCTCACGGGTTGTTCGCCCGCGGCTTCGGCTTGTGAGCCGGCCCCAGGGCTCACGGGCGCCTCGGTTTCGGGGCTGGCTTCTTCCTCGGCCGGCGCGGGCGCTTCCAGCCCCAGCACGTCGGCAAACCGCCGCGGATCGAAGCCCGTGCCCGCAGGAATCAGTTTGCCGATGATGACGTTCTCTTTCAAGCCCAACAGCCGGTCCTTCTTGGCCGCGATGGTGGCTTCGGCCAGCACGCGAATGGTGTGCTGGAAGGACGCGGCGGACAGCCACGACTCGGTGGCCAGCGCGACTTTGGAGATGCCCAGCAGCACGTCGCGATATTTGGCCGGGCGCTTGCCTTCGGCAATGAGTTTTTCGTTCAGGCGGCGCACTTTGAGCCGATCCACGATGTCGCCGGGCAGATACTCGCTGTCGCCAGGATTGATGATGTGCACTTTGGAGGTCATCTTGCGGATGACCACCTCGAAGTGTTTGTCGTGGATTTTCTGGCCCTGGGTGCGGTACACCTTTTGGACTTCTGCGAGCAAGTACAGTTGCGCGGCTTCGCGGCCGCGAATTTGCAGCACCCGCCGCGGGTTGAGCGAGCCCTCGGTCAGGGGTTGGCCGGCTTCTACCCGATCGCCGGTTTGCACCAACAAGGGCAGGTTGCCAGGGATCTCGTACTCGCGCACTTCTTTGCGCTCATACGCGACAATGAGTTTGTCACCTTCCAAGCGCGCGCGGCCCGCGTGGGTCGCGGTGACTTCGTGGCCCTCAGGGTCGACGAAGAGCACTTGCCCGGCCGCGACTTCGCTGCCGTCCTCCACTTGCACCACTGCACCTTCGGGCAAGGGATATTCGTCTTGGGCCATGTAGGTGTGCAGCACCCGCACGATGCGCAAGTCGGGGTATTTGTCCGACTGGGTGACTTGCACCACGCCCGCGATCTCGGTGATGACCGCTTCGCCCTTGGGTTCTTTGCGGGCCTCCAAGGCTTCTTCCACCCGGGGCAGACCGGTGGTGATGTCACGCTCAGAAGCCACGCCGCCCGTGTGGAATGTCCGCAGCGTCAGTTGGGTGCCGGGTTCGCCAATGGACTGCGCGGCCACGATGCCCACCGCGGTGCCCACTTCCACCATTTTGCCGGTGCCCAGGTCGAGGCCATAGCACTTGGCGCACAAGCCAAAGGGTGCCTCGCAGGTGAGCGGTGAGCGCACTTTGACCGAGGCGATGCTCGAAGCCTCGATGCGGCGCACATGGCGCTTTTCGATGAGTTCGCCAGCCCGGACGATAATCTCGCCGGTCTCGGGGTCGACGACATTCTCGGCCGCGACCCGGCCCCACAGCCGTTCGCCGATCTTTTGACCGCCGACATCGTCGTCTCGGCGGATCTCCCAGAATTGTTCAGTGCCGCAGTCTTCAATGGTGACGATGACGTCTTGCACCACGTCCACCAGGCGGCGGGTCAGGTAGCCCGCGTCCGCGGTGCGCAGCGCGGTGTCGGCCAAGCCTTTGCGCGAGCCGTGGGTGGAGATGAAGTACTCCAGGTTGCTCAGGCCCTCGCGGAAGTTGGAGCGAATGGGCAAGGGGATGATGCGGCCCGACGGGTCGGCCATCATGCCCCGCATGCCCGCCAATTGGGCGATGGTGCCGTAACCGCCTTTGGTCGCGCCAGAGATGGCCATCACGGCCAAGTCGTTGGTGGGATCCAACACTCGTTTGACGGCTTCACGCACTTGTTCGGTGGCTTGTTGCCAAATTTCGATGACCCGCTCGTTCATTTCTTGCTCAGTGAGCAAGCCCCGGCGGAAGGCCCGCTCGACCTTGTCCACCTCTTCGTGGGCCCGGCGGATAATGTCCCACTTTTCTTCGGGCACGGTGATGTCCGCGATGGCCACGGTCACGCCCGAGCGCGTTGCGTATTTGAAGCCAATGTCTTTGATGGGGTCGGCCACAGCCACCGTGGCCTCGTCGCCGCCCAACTCGTAGATTTGGGACATGAGGTCGCGCACGCCGCCCTTGTCCAGCACTCGGTTGTAGAAGCGCATGAACTCGGGCAGCACTTGATTGAAGATGACCCGCCCCACCGTGGTGTGGATGAGCCGCTCTTCGGGCCGCTCCAGGCGGTTGCCGTCGTCGTCAAACCAGGTCATGGTGCGGAACTGGATGCGGGTGTGCACTTCCACTTGGCCCAACGCGTAAGCCAGTTCCACATCTTCGTAGCGGCTGAAGGCCAAGCCATCGCCTTTGTGCGGCCGCGGGTCTTCCATGGTCAAGTAGTAGATGCCCAGCACCATGTCTTTGGACGGGGTGATGATGGGCTCGCCGTCCGCGGGCTTGAGCAGGTTCTTAGACGAGAGCATGAGTTCCCGGGCCTCTCGGATGGCCTGGGGCGTGAGGGGCAGGTGCACGGCCATCTGGTCGCCGTCAAAGTCCGCGTTGAACGCGGTGCACACCAGGGGGTGCAACTGAATGGCACTGCCCTCGATGAGCACCGGCTCGAAGGCCTGAATGCCCAAGCGGTGCAGGGTGGGCGCGCGGTTGAGCAGCACGGGGCGCTCTTTGATGACCTCTTCCAGGACCTCCCACACTTCGGGCCGGCCCCGTTCGACGAAACGCTTGGCCCCGCGGATGTTGTTCACATATTCTTTTTCCACCAGGCGGGCCAGCACGAAGGGCCGATACAGTTCCAAGGCCATGCTCTTGGGCAGGCCGCACTGGTGCAACTTGAGTTTGGGGCCTACGACAATGACCGAGCGGCCCGAGTAGTCCACCCGCTTGCCCAGCAAGTTGCGGCGGAAGCGCCCCTTCTTGCCTTTGAGCATGTCGCTCAGGGATTTGAGTTCCCGGCGGCCGCGGCGCAGCAGGGCTTTGCCCCGATACGAGTTGTCAATGAGCGAGTCCACGGCCTCTTGCAGCATGCGCTTTTCGTTGCGGATGATGACGTCGGGCGCGCCCAGTTCGATGAGCCGCTTGAGGCGGTTGTTGCGGTTGATGACCCGGCGGTACAGGTCGTTGAGGTCGCTGGTGGCAAAGCGGCCGCCGTCCAACTGCACCATGGGCCGCAAGTCGGGTGGCAGCACAGGCAGCACAGTGAGGATCATCCACTCGGGGCGGTTGCCCGAGCGCCGAAAGGCCTCCACGATTTTCAGGCGCTTGATGGCCTTCTTGCGCTTTTGTTTGCTCTTGGTGGTGCGTACCTCGTGCCACAGGTCCTCGGCCAGCGCGTCCAGGTCCAGGCGGCTCAAGATCTCGTGGAACGCCTCCGCGCCCATGTCCGCGCGGAACACATTGCCCCAGCGGGACTTCAGTTCCCGGTAGCGGGGCTCGCTGAGGAAGGTCAGCGGTCGCAATTCGGCCAATTCGTCGCGCCAGCGCAGGCGTTCGTCTTGGGCCTGCGAAGCCTGCTTTTCCAGTTCTTCGCGCAGCAAATCCATGCGCCGTTCAGCCTCGGCCCGCACACGTTCGCGTTCGGCCTCAATCGCGGCCAGTCGGGCCTCTTTTTCTTGCGCCAGTTGGGTTTCGATGGCCGCCAGATGTTCTTGGACGATGCGTTGCACCCGGCTCAGGTGCTCCGCGGTGATGGTTTCGCCACTTTTGGCGATGAGGGTATCGGTCGCGCCGAACCGCAAAGGTTCGGTGAGGACTTGGCCCATGCGGCGTTGCAATTCTTGCTCTAAGCGTTGGCCTTCGCGGATGATGGGCTCGAGTTTCGCGGCCACGGCCTCGCTGTATTCGGCCTCGATGGCCTGGCGTTGGGCTTCCAGTCGGGCCAGGCGCTTGTCGCGTTGGGCCTTGATCTCCGCAATGCGGGCGTTGATGCGCTCGGCCAGTTCCCGCTCGCTTTGGCCGATCTCTTCGCTCAGCCGTTGCAGCGCGCGTTGCCGCGCCTCTTCGTCCACATAGGTGACCACATATTGGGCGAAATAGAGCACCCGCTCCAGGTTGCGGCGGTTGATGTCCAGCAGCAACCCCAAATACGAGGGCACCCGGCGGGTGTACCAAATATGGGCCACAGGCGCGGCCAATCGGATGTGGCCCATCCGCTCCCGGCGCACCGACGAGCGGGTGACTTCAACGCCGCACCGCTCGCACACGATGCCCTTGTACCGCTTGTTCTTGTATTTGCCGCAATAGCACTGCCAATCGCGCGTCGGCCCGAAAATGACCTCGCAGAACAAACCGTCTTTTTCGGGCCGCAGGCGGCGGTAGTTGATGGTTTCGGGCTTGGTGACCTCACCATACGACCATTCCAAGATGGTCTCGGGCGAGGCCAGGCGAATGCGCAGGGAGAGAATGTCTTTGGTCTCCACAAGCAACCTCCTGGGGAGCGTGCCCTGGCGTGGGGTGGTGGGGATCGGCTCCGCGTGGGCCCGCGACGCGTTTAAATAAAAGCGCCGCCACAGGGCCTAAGCGCCTGTCGCGAAAAACGTTGGTCGAGCGTCACTCCCAAGTTGACCACCCTTGCGTGTCGGGCGAACCCCACAAATTCATGGAACAGACAAAAAAAGCCAGCGCGCAGGCGCGTCGCGCGCCACCACGCTCGCTACGATAGGGTGAGAGACCTGCGGGTTTTCATGCGGGCCGCATTATACCCCGATCGGCCGCCCGCGTCAAGGCCCAACGGGGGCGATTCGAAAATTTCATCCGGTGACACGGAGAGCCTGGAGGGAAGGAGAGCCAAAGGGGGATTTTCGGATGCCCTCCAGGGTATGGAAGGCCGTTGAAAAAGCAAACCGGCGTGGCTCGGCCGCTTTCTCTATTCGCGAGCGATTGCGGAGGCCGTTCCGCTTCGCGTTGCGGATGGGCTCAGGAGGGCATGGGGCCAAACTACATCTCATGGCGATCCGGCGATTTTTCGAACGCCCCCACGCCACGCTTGCCCTCCCCCCAGGGATTTGGTATAATGCCAGCGGCTTGCCCGCCAGAGGGCGGGGCCCGCGTTGCGGTGTCCGTTCCCCCGCGCTCTGAGCGGAGACTTGGGTTGAAGGAGTATCCCATGGCCATCGACAAGGAGATCAAGGCTTACCTCATCCGGGAATTCCAGCGCGACCCCAACGACACGGGGTCGCCTGAGGTGCAGATCGCGCTGCTCACTTATCGCATCAACCGCCTCACCGAGCACCTCAAGCAGCACAAGCACGACGAGCACTCTCGCCGTGGCCTGCTGAAGATGGTGGGTAAGCGCCGCCGGCTGCTGCGGTACCTGCGCCAAAAGGACTACAACCGCTATGTGCAGGTGACCGACAAACTGGGCATTCGGCGGAAGATGTAGGCCAGCACCGGCTGGGGGACGGAGGCGCGCCTTCGACACGCTCAACGACCAACGGGCCCAGGGGCATCCTGTATTGCCCAGCCGACGCGCGCGCGTCGGCTTTTGGTCGTTGGCCGCTCCCGGCGCCCCGCGCTGCTGTGGTTTGCCCGCCGCGGTTGGGCATTGGTTTTTGCCGAGCACCCCGCGCTCGGTAGAAACCAGTACCTGACCGGGCGGGCCGTTCGCTGTTTCCATTCCCCTTTTTAGGAGGACCTTATGACATTCGACGGCAAGCCCCAAGGGTATCGCTATGAAACACAAATCGGCGCCGATACCATCGTCATCGAAACCGGCAAACTGGCCTTTCAGGCCAACGCCGCGGTGACGGTGCGCATGGGCGACACCATGGTCTTCGCGGCGGTAACCATGAGCGACGAGCCCCGGGAAGACCTGGACTTCTTCCCCCTGCGGGTGGACTATGAAGAGCGCTTGTACGCCGGGGGGCGCATCCCTGGTTCGTTCTTCCGCCGCGAGGGCCGGCCTTCCGAAGAGGCCATCCTCACCGCTCGCTTGGTCGACCGCCCCATTCGCCCCCTCTTCCCCAAGGATTTGCGCAACGATGTGCAGGTCATCATCTATTCGCTCTCAGTCGACGACGAACACCCCTTGGACATTCTGGCCGTCAACGCGGCTTCCGCGGCGCTGATGCTCTCGGACATCCCCTGGAACGGGCCCATTGCCGCCGTGCGGGTGGGTCGCATCCAGGGCGAATTTGTGGTCAACCCCACGTTCAGCCAACTCAAGCAGTCGGATCTGGATCTGCGCATCGCGGGCACTCGCGACGCCATCATCATGGTCGAAGCCGGCGCGGATCAGGTGCCCGAAGAGGTCATGGTGGACGCGCTCACTTTCGGCCATCAGGCGTTGCAGCCGCTGCTGGATCTGCAAGAACGCATGGCCGCGGAGATCGGCAAGCCCAAGGCCGAATACACGCCCTTTGTTGTGCCCGAAGCCTTGGTCGAGGCCATCCGTGAGCGCATCGCGGACCGCATCGTGAGCGAAGTGCTGAACCCCGCGTTGCGCAAACGGGAGCGCAATCGGGCCATCAACCGGCTGCGGCAAGAAATGCTCGACGCGTTCGGCGCCTTGACCGACGCGGACGGCGCGGCGTTGTATACCCCCGCGCAGATCAAAGCCGCGTTCGAAGACGTTCTCAAGCACGTGATGCGCCGCCGCATCCTCGAGACCGGCGTGCGGGCCGACGGCCGCCGCACCGACCAAGTACGCCCCATTTGGGCCGAGGTCGACATCAGCCCGCGGGCCCATGGTTCGGGCCTGTTCACCCGCGGCGAGACCCAAGTGCTCACTTTGTGCACCCTGGGCACCCCGCGCGAAGCCCAAGAGTTGGACAACCTCACCCCCACCGAATCCAAGCGCTACATGCATCACTACAATTTCCCGCCTTTCTCGACGGGCGAGGTCAAGCCCATTCGCGGCGCATCCCGCCGCGAGATCGGCCACGGCGCGCTGGCCGAGCGGGCCTTGCTGCCCGTCATCCCGCCCGAAGAGGAGTTCCCCTACACCCTGCGCCTGGTGTCAGAGGTGCTCTCGTCCAACGGGTCCACCTCCATGGCCTCTGTGTGCGGTTCCACCTTGGCCCTCATGGACACAGGCGTGCCCATCAAAGCGCCGGTGGCCGGCATTGCCATGGGGCTGATCAAAGAAGGCGACCAATATGTGGTGCTGACCGACATCTTGGGCCTGGAGGATATGCTGGGCGACATGGACTTCAAAGTCGCGGGCACCGAGCAGGGCATTACCGCGCTGCAAATGGACATCAAAATCTCGGGCCTGACCCGCGAGATCATGGCGCAGGCTTTGGCGCAAGCCCGGGCCGCGCGGCTGCATGTGTTGAGCAAGATGCTGGAGACCATCGCCGCACCGCGGCCAGAACTTAAGCCCCACGTGCCGCGTATGATCACTTTATTCATCCCAGTGGACCGCATTGGCGCGGTCATTGGCCCGGGTGGGCGGGTGATTCGGGCCTTGCAAGACGAAACCGGCACCAAGATCGATATCATGGAAGACGGCCGCGTCTTCATCGCCGCGGTCGACCAGGCCGGCGCGCAAGAAGCCCGGCGCCGCATCGAGGCCCTGACCGAAGTTCCCGAAGAGGGGCGCATCTACACCGGTCGGGTCGTGCGCATCACCGACTTTGGCGCGATCGTCGAGATTCTGCCCAACACCAGCGGCATGGTGCACATCTCCCAGTTGGCGCCAGGACGGGTCGAGAAGGTCGAAGACGTGGTCAAAGTGGGCGACGAGATCCAGGTCATGGTGACCAAGATCGACCCGACCTCGGGCAAGATTCGCCTCTCGCGGCAGGCCGTGCTTGAGGGCTGGTCGCTGGAAGAGGCGCAGGCCAACGATCGCGGCATCAGCGGGGGGCGCGGTGGGGGACGCCCCTCCGGTCGCGGCAGCGGTCGAGGGGGGGACCGACGAGGGAGCGCACCCCGCCGAAGCGGCCCGCGGCGCGATGGCGAGCGCCGCGGCGGACGCCCACCACGGCGCGAAGGTGGCTCGCGGCACGAGTAACCCATCCCCCTGGCCCTGACGCTCACGGCGCGCCGCCCCCGGCGCGCCGTTTTTGTTTGTGCCCCCAGCCCTCCGACCGGCCGCCCTGACGCCTTCCTGACGGCGCTACGGCAAAGTAAAGGCACACCATTCAGGCGCGGTGCTCGCGCCGGGCAGGAGTAGGCCGATGGGCAGATGGTTGTTTGCAAGGACCTCGCGGCGAGGGATTTGGTGGGGCCTTGGGCTGGCTGCCTTGCTGTTGGCGTGTCGTGTGCAGGTGGTGGGGCCTATGACCCCAGACGGCGCCATGTCCGACGCGGCCGACAGCACCCCGCCGACGATCGCGCGGGTGACCAGCCCCGCGGAAGTGTATTTTGGCAACGCGTGCGGCGCGCCTGTGCTCACTGTGCAAGTGTGGGCCCAAGACGACGCCGGCACCCCCGCGCAAGTGTGGTTGGAATACGCGTACGCGGGCGCGAGCCAAGCGCGGCGTTTACCCTTGAGCGCCACAGGTAACGATGGGTATGTGGGCCAGATCCCCGTTGGGCAGGAAGCCCCCCAGGCATTGCCCCAAGGGGGCGCGCTGTACTATCGCGTCTGGGCCACCGACGCCGCGGGCAATCAAACGGTCGCGCCCGGGCCAGACGCGTGGTTCACCGTGGCCGTGATCGCGTGTGCCAATGGCCCAGGGGGAGCCGCGGGCGCGGCCGTGCCGCCGTTTGCACCCCCCGCGCCGGGTGGTTCCAACCCCGGCGGTTCGGGGAGCAATCCGCCGCCGGGCGCACCACCACCTTCGTCGCCCCCGGGCGGCGCGAGCCCGCCCGGAGGTTCGTCCCCCAACAACCCGCCTGGTTCGCAACCCCCGGCGGCCCCGCCCCCCGGCGGAAACCCCGGCGCGAACCCTGGTGGCGGCGATGACGACTTGCCGGTCATTTGCTACCCCAATTGTGGCGACGGTGGCGATGATGGCATCGTGATGCTGCCGCCCGAGTATCAGCCCTATCCGCCTGAGGGGATTGTGATCGACCCCGGCGATATTGGCGGCAATGATCCCGGCGGCAACGACCCCGGCGGGCAGCCTGGCGGCAACGACCCCGGTGGCAACGACCCCGGCGGGCAGCCCGGTGGCAATGCCCCGGGCCAGCCCGCGCCCCAGCCGCCCGCGCAGCCGGGCACGTTGGTGGTGGTGAACCAATCGTCGTTCCCAGTGGTCAGTTTGCAGTTTATGTACGACGACCCCGCGACCGGCCAGCGCAAGCAAGAGGATGTCATCCTCGGTATGCACCAGGTCATCCCTTCCAACGGGGGCAGCCTAACGGTGAATGATTTGGAGCCCGGGGTGGTGTATTCGGTCATGCCT
>Ga0256914_1004024_pt1 | contig 11331 bp, 21 predicted proteins | sample HulkmetaG_FD_191571 | JGI IMG/M metagenome (GOLD analysis project Ga0256914, IMG submission 191571) | Hydrothermal chimney microbial communities from Main Endeavour vent field at the Juan de Fuca Ridge, Pacific Ocean - Hulk | ecosystem: Environmental > Aquatic > Marine > Hydrothermal vents ...
CCCGGGTGATCAAAACCGTGTGTTCAAAATGAGCCGACAGGGAACCGTCTGCCGTCACCACCGTCCAGTGGTCCCCTAAAGTATAGACCCTGGGCGTGCCGATGTTGACCATGGGCTCAATGGCCAGCACCATGCCGGGTTTCAAAAAGATCTTTCGGGTGGAGGAATCGCGGAAGTTCGGGATCATGGGCTCTTCGTGCAACTTCAAGCCCACCCCATGGCCTGTGAGTTCCCGCACCACATGGAACCCGTGGCGCTCCACCTCGTCCTGGATAGCAGCGGAAATGTCATAGATGCGGCGGCCTGGCCGAGCCTGCTCAATGCCCCGGTACAGGGCCTGTTCTGTGACCCTTAGGAGTTCCTGGGCCAAAGGGGGAACCTCACCCACCGCATAGGTACGGGCAGCATCGCCATAGTATCCCTGCCAGATGACCCCCACATCCACCTTCACCAGATCACCCTCTTGGATCCTTTTGAGGGGAGAGGGGATGCCATGCACCACCTCGTGGTTCAGGGAAATGCAGCTGGAGGCCGGAAATCCCCGGTACCCCAGAAAAGCGGGAACCCCTCCTCGCTGACGGATCAACTGATCAATGCGGTCGTTGAGCTCTGCAGTGGTCATCCCCGGTCGGAGCCAGCTGGCTACCCGGTGCAACACCTCAGCCACAATCCGGGAGGCCCGACGGATCCCCTGGATCTGCTCCGGGGTCTTAATGGGGATGGCCATTCCGAAGGGCTGCCAACAGCCGTTGTTCCACTTCCTCAGGGGTTCCTACGCCGGAGATCTCCCGGAGCAGTCCCTGCTGGCGATAGTACTCTATCAGGGGTTCCGTTTGACGGTGATACACCTCCAAGCGGTGCCGTACGGTTTCGGGATGATCGTCGTGCCGCAGTACCAACGGTTCACCACAACGGTCACAGCGTTCATCGTGCTTCGGGGGGTCGGTGATCAGGTTATAAGTGGCACCACACTTGGGGCAAACCCGCCGGGCGCTGAGCCGTTGGATGATTTCTTCGTCGGGCACTTGGAACAGGACCACGGCATGGAGCCGCAGCCCCATTTCCTTCAGGAGTTCATCCAGGCCGCGGGCTTGTTCTAAGGTGCGGGGAAACCCATCCAGAATGAATCCGCCACCTTCCAGGTTTTGGAGTACCTCTCGGATCAAACCAAGCATCACGCTGTCGGGCACCAGGTCTCCCCGTTCCATGTAGGCCCGGGCTTCTCGTCCCAGCGGGGTGTCCCTTCGCACAGCCTCGCGGAGGATATCACCGGTGGAGATCTTTCGCAGATGCCACCGGTGGGCCAGTCGTTCGGCCTGGGTGCCTTTGCCGGCACCCGGGGGGCCCAGGAAGATCAGGTTTAGCCTCTCCATCCGCGGATCCTGCCCTTCTTCAGCAGGCCCTCGTACTGCCGCATGATGAGATGGGCCTCAATCTTCTGCATGATTTCCAGTGCCACCCCCACGATGATCAGGAGCCGGGTACCACCGAAGTAAAAGGGAATGTTGGTCCAGCGAATCAGGTGCCAGGGCAGAATGGCGATGATGGCGAAGAAGATGGCGCCGGGCAGGAGGATTCGGGTCATCACCCGATCAATGTACTCTGCGGTCTTCGGGCCTGGCCGCACCCCAGGGATAAACCCGGAGTAGCGTTGCAGGTTCTCGGCCATGTCCTTGGGGTTCATGACCACGGCGGTGTAGTAATAGGCGAAGAACACGATGAGCAGGCCGTAGAGGATGTCATACAGGGGATGACCAGGGCTGAACCACTGGCTGAAGGTCTGCATGAGATCGCTTTGCCAGAAGGTGGAGATGGTGCTGGGGAACATCATCAGGCTTTGGGCGAAGATGATGGGAATCACGCCAGCCGTATTTACGGTCAAGGGCAGGTAGGTTTGTTGGCCACCGTAGATCCGCCGGCCCACTACCCGCTTGGCGTACTGGATGGGAATCCGCCGCTGGGCCTCCGTGACAGCCACCACTGCCGCAGTGGTCAGCAGGATCACCGCGGCTACGAAGGCCAGGGTAATGGGGGTGATGGCACCCGTTTTGAGGAGCCGCAGGGTGTTGAAGAACTCGTTGGGCACGGAATCCAGGGTGCCGGCGTAGATGATGAGGGAGATGCCGTTGCTGATCCCGCGTTCGGTGATCTCCTCGCCGAGCCACATGAGGAACACAGATCCTGCCACCAGCGACACCACCGTAACGAACACGAAGAAGGGACCTGGATTGGGCACCACAGGCGAGCCCGACACCGGGCTGGTGAGCCGGGTGAGGAAGATGGCCACGCCAAAGGCCTGAATGGCGGCTACCACCACGGTGAGATAGCGGGTGTACTGCTCAATCTTCCGTCGGCCGTGTTCCCCTTCCTTTTGGAGGCGTTCCAGATAGGGCACGGTGGTGGTCAGGAGCTGGAGGATAATGGAGGCGGAGATGTAGGGCATGATGCCCACCCCGAACACCGCAGCCCGGGACAGGGCGCCACCCACAAAGATGTCCAGGATGCCGAAGGTGGTGCCTTGGAGAGCCGCTTTGAAGAACTCACCGAGGGCTCGTGCATCCACACCCGGCAAGGGGATATGGGTCCCCACCCGGTACACGGCCAGGATCAGCAGCGTGAAGAGGATCTTCCGCTTGAGATCCTCCATCTTCAGGAGAGAGCCGACACCCTGCAGCATCAGGAGGCTCCCTCCTGTTTGGTTTCAGGGGACGACTCCTGGGATCCGCGCACCTGGAAGGTTCCGCCGGCAGCCTCAATGGCCTTACGGGCCGCCTCGCTGGCGGCATCGGCCACCACCACCAGCTTTTTGGTGAGGGTGCCCCGAGCGAGGATCTTCACCGGCTTCTGGGCATCGCGGATGAGCCGCTTTTTCTCCAGCACCTCGGGGGTCACCTGGTCGCCGTTTTCAAACCGTTCCTCCAGGCGGTTCAAGTTAACCACCTGATACTCTACGCGGAACGGGTTTTTAAAGCCCTTTTTGGGCAGGCGGCGATACAGGGGCATCTGGCCCCCTTCAAAGCCGGGGCCCTTGCCGCCGCCGGAGCGGGCCAACTGTCCCTTATGCCCCTTCGTGGCGGTTTTCCCGTGGCCCGAACCGATTCCGCGGCCGATGCGTTTCCGCTTTTTCTTGGCGCCCTTTTGGGGTCCGATGTTACTCAGCGTCCACATGGTCCACTTCCTCCACTTTCACGTATTCCCGAACAACCTGGAGCATGCCGCGGAGCGACGGGGAATCCTTATGAATGCGGCTCTTGCCAATGCGACCCAGGCCAAGGGCGACCAGGGTACGCTTAGCCTTCTTGTGCTTGCCGATGCTGGACCTCACCTGCGTGATCTTCAGCCATTTGTCTTTCACTTCTGTACCTCCTCACCACCCGGTTCAAGGGAACCCCTCGGGCCTTTGCCACCTCTTCGGGGCTCTTCAGTTGGGTAAGGGCATTCAGGGTCGCCTTCAGCAGGTTCACCGCGTTGTTGGCACCCAAGGACTTGGTCAGAGCGTTCTCGTAGCCAGCGGCCTCCAGTACAGCGCGAACGGGTTGGCAAGCGATGATTCCGGTACCTGGAGCGGCCGGTTTCAAGAGTACCTTGGTGGCGCCCATTTTCCCCACCACCTCGTGGGGCAGGGTTCCGTTGAGGATCACCACCTTTTTCAGGTCTTTATAGGCCTTTTGGGTGGCCTTTCGGATGGCCTCAGGGGTTTCCACGGCTTTGCCGTGGCCGATTCCCACGCGGCCTTTGCCGTCGCCCACCACGACCCAGGCGGAGAGTTTGAACTTCCGGCCGCCCTTGGTCACCTTGGTCACCCGGCGAATGGTGACGACGGTTTCAATGAAATCGGAAACGCCGTTGCTCAAGTGATCTCGTGCCATATCAGAACTCCAGTCCTCCTTCGCGGGCCCCTTCGGCCAGGGCCTTCACCCGGCCGTGGTACAGGTATCCCGAACGGTCAAATACCACCCGTTTAATGCCCAGTTCCTGAGCCTTCTTTGCAAGGTACAGGCCTACGATCCGGGCCTTGGCGATCTTCCCCTTGGCCTCCTGGATTTGGTCGCGGATCTCCGGCGACAGCGAAGACACGCCGGTGATCACCCGGGAGGTGCCAAAGGGTGGATCCACCACGATCTGAGCGTAGATGTGTTTTGCCGTCTTCTTGACGGTGATCCGTGGCCGATCCTGGGTTCCCCGGATCTTTTTCCGAACACGAAGATGCCGACGCTTTCTGCGCCAAACTTTCTCTTCAGGTCTCATAGTGGTTCACCCCTCTCAGGTGGCCTTTACGCCAGCCTTACCGGCCTTGCGGCGCACCTTCTCACCCACGTAGCGAATCCCTTTGCCCTTGTAGGGTTCCGGAGGACGCACCGCTCGGATGTCCGCTGCCATCTGGCCCACCTTCTGCTTGTCAATGCCGGTGACGATGATCTTGTTCTGGCCTTCCACTTCCAAGGTCACGCCTGGAATCGGTTCCACGCGTACGGGGTGCGAGTATCCCACGGTGAGCACGATGGCGTTGCCATCCTTTTGCACACGCCAGCCGGTTCCCACGATCTCCAGTTCCTTACGGAACCCCTGCGAGACCCCGATCACCATGTTGTTCAGGATCTGGCGGGTGGTGCCGTGCAGGGCTTTGAAGAACTTGAGATCGTTGGGGCGCTGCACGCGGATCTCCTTGGCTTCGGGATCAATCTCAATCTTCATTTCCGGGTGAGGACGATAGGTCAAGGTTCCCTTCGGACCGGTGACCACGATCTCGTCGCCCTTCCATTCCACCTTCACGCCGTCGGGGATGCGGATGGGTTTGCGTCCGATGCGCGACATGGTCTCACCTCCTACCAGGCGTAGATGAGCACTTCGCCCCCGATGCGCCGGCGGCGGGCCTCCCGATCGGTCATCAACCCCTGGGAGGTGGACAGGATGGCAATGCCCAACCCATTCTTCACCCAGGGGATGTTGCGGGAGTCCACGTACACCCGGCGGGAGGGTTTAGAGATGCGTTGCAACTGGGTCAACACGGGTTCACCGCTGGGAGTGTACTTCAAGAGGATTCGTATGGAACCACCGCGGGAATCCTGGTGCACTTCATAGTCGCGGATGTAGCCTTCCCGCTTCAAGATCTCGCAGATACCGGCCTTGAGGCGGGAGGCGGGGCGAACCTCTACCTCGTCCTTCCGGGCTCGCACGGCGTTCCGGATCCGGGTGATGAGGTCAGCAATAGGATCCTGCATCATGGTGACCTTCCCTCCTTACCAACTGGCCTTTTTCACACCCGGAATCTTGCCCTGCAGGGCGAGTTCCCGGAAGCAGATCCGGCACAGCCCGAACTTCCGGATGTAGCCGCGGGGCCGTCCGCAACGGCGGCAGCGGTTCCGGTGGCGTACCGGATACTTGGGTTTCTTCAAAAAGGTTTTAGCCCATTGAGCCTTGGTTGCCACGGTTACCTCCTTTCAAAGGGGAATCCGAGGGCCCTGAGGAGCGCCAACGCTTCCCGATCGGTTTTGGCAGTGGTGGTAATGTTGATGTCCATGCCGAACACGCGCTTCACCTTGTCAATGTCAATCTCAGGGAAGACGGTATGCTCGCTGAGGCCGAAGTTGTAGTTGCCGCGTCCGTCAAAGCCATCCAGGGGAATGCCGCGGAAATCGCGAACTCGGGGCAGGGCAAAGTGAACGAGCCGCACGATGAAGTCATAGGCCCGTTTCCCCCGCAGGGTCACCTTCAGGGCAATGGGCATGCCCTTCCGCAAGTGAAAGGCAGCCACCGACTTCCGTGCCCGGATGAGCCGAGGCTTTTGGCCGGTGATCAGGGCCAGATCCTCTGCGATCACGTCCAGGATCTTGGGGTCCTTTACGGCTTCGCCGTCGGTGACGTTGATCACCACCTTCTCAATGCGGGGAACCTGCATGGGGTTGTCCACCCCGAGCTCCTTCATGAGTTGGGGCACGATGTTCTTCCGGAATTCTTCCAACAGGTTCATGTCAGTCAATCACCCCACCACACTTTTTGCACACCCGCACTTTGGTTCCGTCCTCGCGGATCTGGAAGCCTACACGGGTGGGTTCACCACAGTTGGGGCACACGAGCATGAGGTTGGAGATGTGGATGGGAGCTTCCATTTCCACGATGCCGCTGGGCTGGTTTTCCCGACGGGACCGAAGGTGACGTTTCACGATATTGGCGCCCTCCACCAGGGCACGTTTTTCCTTCGGGAAAACCTTTTTTACCTTGCCCACATGGCCGCGGGATCGGCCCACCATGACCATGACCGTGTCGCCTTTTTTGATCTTGGCGGCCATATCACACCACCTCCGGTGCCAGGGACACGATCTTCATGAACCGGCGCTCCCGGAGCTCCCGGGCCACTGGGCCGAACACACGAGTGCCCCGCGGCTCGTTGTTCTGATCAATGAGCACAGCGGCGTTGTCATCAAACTTGATGTAGGTGCCGTCGGGCCTGCGCATCTCCTTGCGGGTCCGCACGATCACCGCTCGCACCACGTCGCCACGCTTCACAGGAGCTCCCGGGATGGCCTCCTTGATGGTGACCACCACGATGTCGCCCACGTAGGCGTACTTGCGCCGGGTACCCCCCAGCACCTTGATCACCATGGCCTCCTGGGCTCCCGTGTTGTCGGCGATCTTCAGGCGGGTAAAGTCCTGGATCATGGGTTGTCCTCCTTACAGCACCGGCGCTTTCCGTAGGATCTTCACAATCCGCCAACGCTTGAGTTTGGAAAGCGGGCGGGTTTCCATGATCTGCACCAGGTCTCCCACCCGGGACTCGTTGTTCTCGTCGTGGGCATAAAACTTTTTCCGGCGTTTGATGTACTTCTTGTACCGCGGGTGTTGCACCAGGGTTTCCACCACCACCACCCGGGTTTTGTCCATCTTGTCGGACACTACGATGCCCACCCGTTGTTTGCGTTCTCCTCTATGCCCGCTCATGGCTTTCCTTTTCCCTCAGAATCGTGAGTACCCGAGCGATGTCCCGGCGCACCTCTTTAAAGCGGTGAGGTTGCCCCAGGGATCCCCGGGCCCGTTCCAGCCGCAACTGGAACAACTGTTCCTTGAGTTCGTTCAGGAGGTCGCGCAGTTCCTCCACGGTCATCTCTCTGAGTTCTCGCGCCTTCATACGCCACCCTCGCTGATGGACACGAACCGGGTTTTGATGGGCAACTTGTGGGAAGCCAGGCGGAAGGCCTCCCGTGCATCCTCCTCGCTCACGCCAGCGAGCTCAAAGAGGATGCGGCCCGGTCGGATCACCGCCACCCAGTCCTCCACGTTGCCCTTGCCCTTACCCATCCGGGTTTCGGCGGGTTTTTTGGTGATGGGCTTATCCGGAAAGATGCGGATCCAGAGTTTCCCGCCCTTCTTGAGGTGTCGGGTGATGGCGATCCGTGCCGCTTCAATCTGTCGTCCGTTGATGTATCCGCGTCCGATGGCCTTGAGCCCGTATTCGCCGAAAGCGATGAAGTAGCCGGCTTGGGCCTTGCCCTTCATCCGGCCGCGCTGCATCTTACGGTACTTGGTGCGTTTCGGCATCCACATGGCCTACTCCACCTCCTCCTCTTCGCGCTGCAGCACGTCGCCCTTGTACACCCACACCTTCACGCCCACGGTGCCGGCCTTGGTAAAGGCGGTGGCCTCAGCGTAGTCAATGTCGGCCCGCAGGGTTTGAAGGGGCACACGTCCCACGCGGTACCACTCCTTACGGGCAATCTCGGCGCCGCCCAGCCGGCCCTTCACCTGAACCCGGATGCCCTTGGCACCCATCTTCATGGCGAGTTCCACAGCCCGCTTCATGGCGCGGCGGTGGGCCACCCGTTGCTCCAGCCGGTATGCGATGTTCTTGGCGATCAGGGGGGCATCAATCTCCGGGATCCGTACCTCGTTGATGTTCAGGTAGATGCTCTTGCGACCGGTCAAGTACTCCAACTCCTTGCGGATGTTCTCTGCCTCGCGCCCCTTGCTGCCGATGACCACGCCGGGCCGAGAGGTGTAGATGTTCACCGTGAGCCGATCTGCGGTCCGCTCAATGGTCACCCGCGAGAGTCCTGCGTGTTTGAGGCGTTTTTCCAGATAATCCCGAATCTTGAGGTCCTCGTGCAGGTACTCGGCGATCTTCTTGCCCCGGGCGAACCATCGGGCTTCCCAGTCCTTGATGACGCCCAAGCGGAATCCGGTTGGATGAACTTTCTGTCCCATAGGTCCTCCTATTCGGCTTCGCTCACCTCAATGGTGATATGGCTCATGCGTCTCCGGCGCATCACGGCCCGGCCCCGCCATGCAGGACGCCAGCGTTTCAGGATTGGGCCCCGATCTACCTTGGCCGTTCGCACGATGAGTTCGTCGTCAGGCCGCGCGTCGGTGCCCGCCTTCTCCCGATACGAGGCCACCGCAGCCTTCAGGGCCTTCATCACATGGGTGGACAGGCGCCGCTTGGCGTTGCCCTCCAGGATCCAGTAGGCCTCGCTCACCGAACGGCCCCGGATCAGATCCATCAGGGGCTTCAACTTCTTCGGTGAGGCCAGCACAAACCTACGTACGCTCTTTCCCACCATGGCTACCGCATCCTGGCTTTTTGGGCACCCTTCAGACCCTTGTGGCCGCGGAAGGTGCGGGTGGGCGCGAACTCACCCAACTTGTGGCCTACCATGTCCTGGGTGATGTACACCGGAATGAACTTCCGACCGTTGTGCACCTGGATCGTGTGTCCTACGAAGTCGGGCGTGATGGTGCTGCGGCGGGACCAGGTCTTGATCACCCGCTTCTCGCCGGTTTCGTTCATTTGCCGGATCCGCTTCAAAAGCTTGGGATCTACGTAGGGTCCCTTTTTCAGTGACCTACCCATGCTCACCTCCGCCGTCTCACGATGAACCGATCCGACGGCTTATTCTTTTTCCGGGTCTTGCCGCCCTTGGCGGGCTTGCCCCACGGGCTCACAGGGGGCCGTCCACCTTTAGACCGGCCCTCACCACCGCCGAGGGGGTGATCCACAGGGTTCATGGCCACGCCCCGCACCGTGGGACGGATTCCCAGCCAGCGGCTACGGCCCGCTTTGCCCAACACCACGTTCTCGTGATCCACGTTGGACACCCGGCCGATGGTGGCCATGCACTTCTGCAGGATCATCCGCACCTCGCCCGAGGGCAACTGTACGTAGGCGTAGCGACCCTCTTTGGAGAGGATCACCGCTGCGGTGCCCGCGGCCCGCACCAACTGGCCGCCCCGACCGGGGTAGAGCTCAATGTTGTGGATCTCCATCCCCTCGGGGATCTCTGCCAGGGGCAGGTGATTGCCCACCTTCAGTTCGGCACCCGGACCCGAGACCACCGTATCGCCCACCTGCAGCCCATCGGGAGCAAGGATGTATCGCTTTTCGCCGTCCACATAGTGCAGCAGAGCGATGAAGGCCGTACGGTTAGGGTCGTACTCAATCGCCGCTACCTTTGCGGGCACACCAAACTTCTCCCGCCGGAAATCCACGATCCGCAGCCGCCTTTTGTGGCCACCGCCCCGATGCCGAACCGTGATCCGTCCACGGTTGTTCCGGCCACCCGTTCGCTTCTTCGGCAGGAGCAAGGACTTCTCTGGCTTCTTCTTGGTCAGCACCGAGTAGTCGGTCACCGTCATGAACCGGCGGGAAGGTGTATAGGGTACAAAGTGTTTCACCGGCATGATGCTCACGCTCCTTCAAACAGCGGGATGCTTTCCCCTTCCTTCAAGAACACGATGGCCTTCTTGTAGGAACGGGTGCGCCCGGGCGCCCGGAACCGCCGTTTGGGTTTGCCCTTCACATTGATCACGTTGACCTTGCGAACCTTCACCTTGAAGAGGGATTCTATCGCCTGCTTGATCTCGTGCTTGTTCGCATCCCGCGCCACCTCAAACACATAGGCGTTCGCTTGCTGTTGCAGGTGCATACTCCGCTCGGTAAAAATGGGCCTCAAGATCACATCCCGGGGATCCCTCATTTCAGCCGCTCCTTGAGTTTGTCAATGGAGGCTTGATCCAGCACCACGTACTCGGCGTTCAGCACGTCGTAGGTGTTGGCTTCACTGGCCGTACGGGTCTCCACCTTGGGCAGGTTCCGGGTGGACAGGTAGAGGTTCCGATTCTGTTGGCTGGAAATCAGCAGGGTCTTTCGCTGTGCGATGCCCAGGTTCTGCAGCAGTGTCACCGCGCTGCGGGTTTTGGGGGCAGGAAACTCAAAGCCCTCAATCACCAGCACGCGGTTCTCCCGGGCACGGTCGGAGAGGGCCATTTTCATGGCCAGGCGCCTGACCTTCTTCGGCGGCTCGTACCCATACTTCCGGGGCCTCGGAGGAAAGGCCTTTCCGCCCCCCACGAAGATCGGGGCATACCGATCACCGTGGCGGGCCCGTCCCAAGCCCTTTTGGGGCCAAATCTTTCGGCCCGAGCCCTTCACCTCGCCCCGGGTTTTGGCCTTATGGGTGCCCAGCCGCCGGTTCAGGAGATAGGCGCGCACCACTTCCCAAAGCACGTGGCGCTTGGGAGTAACCCCAAACACGCTCTCGGGAAGTTCCACCTCTCCCACCGGCTGCCCTTCTCTGGAAAACAGGGGTGCTTTCACCATGATTACCTCGCCTTCACCATGAGGGTTCGTCCGTTGGGTCCGGGTACGCTGCCCTTCACCACCAGCAGGTTCTTTTCCGGGATCACCTTGAACACCTTGAGGTTCTTCACCGTCACCCGACGCATGCCCATATGCCCGGGCATCTTCTTGCCCTTGTGGACCCGTCCCGGAAAGGTACTCTGGCCAATGGACCCAGGACGCCGGTGGAACTTGGAGCCGTGGCTCATGGGGCCTCCACTAAAGCCCCAGCGTTTCATCACGCCTTGAAACCCACGGCCCTTGGAATACCCGGTCACATCCACGCGTTCCACTTCCTTGAACACCTCTACGGTGAGCACCTGTCCGGGTTGATAGTCTCCCGGGTTGTCCACCCGAAACTCCCGGATCACCCGAGCGGGGTAGGTGTCACGATCCTCGCCCAGGGCCTTTCTCAGTTCACCCAGGAGCGGGCGGTTCAACTTGCGTTTCGGTACTTCACCGTAGCCGACGCGGATGGCCGCATAGCCATCCCGTTCTGGGGTCCGCACGCCGATCACGGTGCACGGGCCCACTTCCAGGATGGTCACCGGCGTCATGTTGCCCTTTTCATCGGGCAACTGGGTCATCCCAATCTTGCGTCCCAAGAGGCCGATCATAGCACCTTGATCTCCACTTCAACGCCCGGAGGCAACTCCAGTCGCGAGAGCTTGTCAATGGTTTCCTGAGGCGGATTCACGATCTCCAGGAGCCTCTTGTGGATC
>Ga0256914_1004025_pt1 | contig 11327 bp, 11 predicted proteins | sample HulkmetaG_FD_191571 | JGI IMG/M metagenome (GOLD analysis project Ga0256914, IMG submission 191571) | Hydrothermal chimney microbial communities from Main Endeavour vent field at the Juan de Fuca Ridge, Pacific Ocean - Hulk | ecosystem: Environmental > Aquatic > Marine > Hydrothermal vents ...
CACGCCCGTGGGGGTGTTTCTATTTTCACCTTGGCTATTATACTTGGGACAGTAGTCTTCCCCACGCCCGTGGGGGTGTTTCTTCAGGACTGGAGATAGGATATGACGCTGAAAAGTCTTCCCCACGCCCGTGGGGGTGTTTCCGCTTTGGTATCCCAAGCTGTCGAGAAATTAAGGTCTTCCCCACGCCCGTGGGGGTGTTTCTACGCCTCTGTGCAGTACACAGCCTGTATGCCTGTCTTCCCCACGCCCGTGGGGGTGTTTCTCTATCATGTCAGTCAAGTCCCTGCTGGTAGCGGTCTTCCCCACGCCCGTGGGGGTGTTTCCAACCACGATTCTTTCGAGTGTCATTAACTATTAGTCTTCCCCACGCCCGTGGGGGTGTTTCTGATACTGGATAGGCTGAGAGGAGGCAATGAATGTCTTCCCCACGCCCGTGGGGGTGTTTCCTCACTCAAAGAACTGCCCATATCAGTAAGCCAGTCTTCCCCACGCCCGTGGGGGTGTTTCTTGTTTTTGGGCTGCAATATAGGCCATGAAGTTGTCTTCCCCACGCCCGTGGGGGTGTTTCCTGAGGGACATGGTAGAAACAGAACAGCGATGGGTCTTCCCCACGCCCGTGGGGGTGTTTCCGCCCTGGCCAGATGCGTTTTCCGCCATGGCTTGGTCTTCCCCACGCCCGTGGGGGTGTTTCCATATATGGGGACGGATGCCGTCGAGGTTGGCCGTCTTCCCCACGCCCGTGGGGGTGTTTCCTGACACTGGCATGGTTAGCACTGGCACTGAGCGTCTTCCCCACGCCCGTGGGGGTGTTTCTCGCCTATCGGATTTTCGTTGATCATGACAATTGTCTTCCCCACGCCCGTGGGGGTGTTTCCAGATGCTGTTGCTGGATATAGCGATAGAGAAAAAAGACAGTAACATAACAATACTGGCGGCAGGCATATGATAGGAGGCTACTAATGGCCACTCAAATGATTATCAGGATTGATCCACGCTTGAAAGAGAAAATTAGCAGATTAGCGCGATCTGAAGGAAAGAATTTAAGTGAATTGGTTAGGGAATTGCTGGAAAAGTATATCAAAGAACGGGATATGGGAGCTTATATTGACAATTTGTGGGATTCAATCGGCAAAAAATATATTGATATTGAAATATTATCACCGAGAGATTTTGTCAACAAATACAGCGGAATCTAACAATATCCTGGGTGATGAATGTCTTTTGTGTACCTTGCCGATTTGAGTTTCCTATCCTGTAAATCTCACTTCCACCTCTTTGATTCGTTCAAAGTCCTCAACATTCTTTGTTGCAATTGTAGTTATTCCATGAGCAAGCCCAATACTTGCAATCTCAATATCATGAATCCAAAGTCCACGGGGATTGTATTTGCGGATCAGTTCCTGAAATATACTGAGACTTGTCGGGTTGGGATATAAAATTGTAATGTCTGATAGTATTGCGTTCAGTATGTCCAGATGTTCCGTTGTGGAGAGATCTATTACGCTGTTCCTCGTTAAGACTACCAAGAACTCAGAAATATTTTTTGCAGTTTAAGGTTAATTCAGGATCAGACAATATTGCCAATGATTCCTGATGAAACTGTGAATCTTTATCAACAGCATAAATGAAAATGTTGGTATCAATCAGAATATTATTATTCATGGGCTAACTTTCTGATGTTCACCGTATCATATTTTCCTTTTAGTGAAAGTGTTCTGATCTGCTTCTTTTTTAATTCCTTCATCTGTCTGCCCGCGGCTAAAACCATGAGGAAAACACCACCCGCCAATTGCTTCAGTATCTTATCTGTAGCATGTATTATCTCATAAATAGAGGGGGATAGGAAATGTTTTTATCTGGTCTTACCGATCCAGACCCATCTTCTTCAAATGTATCCTGATTGCGGTTATGGCCGCTGGGGTGATACCGGAGATGCGTGATGCCCTGCCTATGGAGTCAGGGCGCTGGCGGGAGAGTTTTTCCACAACCTCTCTCGTGAGGCCGGGGACCTTGCTGTAATCCAGGTCTTCCGGAAGTTTGATGGCCTCCCACTTTCTGAATTTTTCTATCTCCTCCTGCTGTCTTCTGACATAGCCCTGGTATTTGGTCTCTATTTCCACCTGACAGGCGATATGGTCCGGTATGTCTCGTAGCACAGGGAAGAGTTCTGCTGCTGACTGAAGTGTGACTTCAGGCCGTTTGAGAATTTCGGACAGGGGGACTGGCTGTTTTACAGGGGCAGAGTTCATGGATGAGAGCCAGCGATCTGTTTCAGGGCCTGGGATGACCCTGATCTCTCTGAGGAGCTGCATGGTCCTGTCCATCTCCTTGCGGCTGTTCTGGAATCTCTCCCATGCAGCGTCGTCCACCAGGCCGACCTCTCTGCCAATGGGGGTGAGCCGCGCGTGGGCATTGTCTTCGCGCAGCAGCAGCCTGTACTCGGCCCGGGAGGTAAACATCCGGTAAGGCTCCTTGGTGCCCTTGGTCACAAGATCGTCAATCAGCACGCCAATGTATGCCTGTGACCTGTCGAGGACAAGCGGAGGTTCCTGCTTTATGCTGCGTGCTGCGTTGATGCCTGCAATAAGGCCCTGTGCGCCTGCCTCCTCGTATCCGGATGTGCCGTTGATCTGGCCCGCAAAGTAAAGGCCCTTTACCAGCCTGGTTTCAAGTGTGGGATGAAGCTGAACCGGATCGGCATAGTCATACTCTATTGCATAGCCTGGCCGCATTATCTGTGCGTTTTCAAGCCCGCGGATACTTCGCACCATCTTGAGCTGGATATCAATGGGAAGGCTGGTAGATATACCGTTTGGATAGACCTCCACCGTATCAAGGCCCTCAGGTTCGAGGAATATCTGATGCCGCTTCCGGTCAGGAAAACGGTGGATCTTGTCTTCTATGGAGGGGCAGTATCTTGCGCCTGTACCCTCTATGACCCCGGCAAATAGGGGAGAGCGGTCGAGCCCTGATTCTATGAACCTGTGAGTCTTGCTGTTGGTGTATGTGATGTAGCAGGGACGTTGTGGCAGTGGCAGGTGGTCAGTGACAATGGAGAACGGCGTTGTAGCAGTGTCACTGTCCTGGATGTCCAGGGCGGTGAAGTCAATTGTGTCTGCGTGGAGACGGGGAGGCGTGCCGGTCTTCAGCCTGCCCATGCTGAATCCGAGTTCAGCAATGGAGCGTGCGAGCCTGTTTGAGGGGGGATCACCGAGGCGTCCTGCCTCAAATCGGTCAAGTCCTATGTGGATCAGTCCGCGCAGGAAGGTTCCGGTGGTGACGATAACGCACTTTGCGTGGAATTCCTGGCCTATGGTGGTTTCAACGCCGTAAACCCTGCCCTGCCGCACAAGCAGGCGTCCTGCCATTGCCTGGTGGATTTCGAGGTTTTCCTGTTTCTCAAGCACACGCTTCATGCGGAGCCTGTACAGCAGCCTGTCGGCCTGGGCACGGGTTGCCCGCACTGCGGGTCCCTTGGAGGTGTTGAGCTTGCGGAACTGTATACCTGTGGCATCAATGTTCCTGGCCATTTCACCGCCAAGAGCGTCGATCTCCCGCACCAGTTGTCCCTTGGCAAGACCGCCAATGGCAGGGTTGCAGCTCATGGCAGCAATACAGTCCAGATTGATGGTGAGAAGACAGGTGGAGATACCAAGGCGCGCGGTAGCCAGTGCGGCCTCACAACCGGCATGGCCAGCGCCAATGACTATTACTCCAAACTTTTCAGGGTAGATTGACATGGGATGGAGCTTGCTTGTACATTTTGGTTATATCCCGGGTAGATACAGGGCGGCGGGCATACAGACGTACTCTCCTGCTTCAAGTGCCTGCCAATGCAGCAGATGCGGTGCCTGTGACCGTTCAGGCCTTGTCTGATTTTACCTGCTCCCATGCCCTGTCCATCTCCTGCATGGACGCACCGGGAAGGGGGGTACCCTGCTGTTCGAGCAGTTGTTCCATGGCGTGAAATCGTGTGACGAACTTTGCCACAGCCTTCTGCAGGGCCTCTTCCGGATTTATGCCCAGCTTTCTTGACAGGTTGGAGATTGTGAAGAGTGTATCTCCTATCTCTTCCTCAATGTTTGCCACATCAGCCCTGCTCACGGCCTGTCTCAGTTCTGCCGTCTCCTCGTCTATCTTTTCCCAGAGATCATCGGCACTTTCCCAGTCAAAGCCAACGCGGGAGGCGCGTTCTCCCACCCTGAAGGCACGCTGAAGCGCCGGAAGGGCCCTGGGCAGGTTTCCCAGCACGCTGTGCCTCTTGCCGCTGTCCCTTGCCTCCTGTGCCTTTATGTTCTGCCAGTTGGCTGTGACATCCTCTGTGCCGTTCACCTTTACGTCTGCAAATATATGGGGATGGCGGCGGATCATCTTCTCCTCGATGAGTCTCAGGGATCTCGCAATCTCAAAATCGCCGTTCTCTTCGTACATGCGTCCTATGAACAGCAGCATGAAGAAAATGTCGCCAAGCTCCCCGCACACCTCTTCCGGGTCCTGCTGGTCTATTGCGTCTGCCAGCTCGTAGCACTCTTCAAGGATGTACTTCTTCACTGAGGCCGGGGTCTGCTCCCTGTCCCAGGGACAGCCGTCCGGCGCGCGCAGTATGTCAATTATCTCAAGGAGCCGGGCGACGCGTCGGGTCATCTCGGTGTTATTTGTATCAACTGGTTTTTTCGTACTGTTCATGGCATCAATCCGTACAGTGGCAACCGTGGGCCAGCCGGGCCTGCCAGAAGAAGCGGCTTGAAACCGCAAGCGCAGTGCCCACTGCCACATACACGCTCCATACAAGGTTGTGTGGGAGCGGACTTGCCCGTAGCAGCTTGCCCATGATTATCATGGAGGCAATGAGAAGCCAGCTCTTGGCAGACATGAATCCGCCAAGGCACTTGTCGTCACCCCGTTCCACAATACGCCTGATCGCGCGGTACGCGCTCTTCTTCAGGATGAACTGTCCCTTGAGGCCACCAATGGCCACAGCACCGGCTGCCCAGGCAATGCCTATCCATGATGAGAAGTCAAGGTTGAGAAGCCCCCTGACGCCAAGGGCAATGCCCACCACAGACCACATGATGGCTGCGGCAAGCAGGTGCGCTGAAGCCGGGGCGGCTGGTTTGAGACGATGGGTCAATGTTGTGTTGTTCATGTGTTGGTCTGTCATGCGCTGGATATTAACCACTAAAAGATGGTGTTGCCAAGATGCAGGGGCCTGCCTGCCCCCTGTTTACAGCCCCGCCTTTCTGAACGCTGCGGATACGATGGCCTGGGCCTCCTCCTGTATCTGCCTCAGATGCTCCTGGCCCTTGAAACTCTCGGTATATATCTTGTAGATGTCTTCAGTGCCTGACGGCCTTGCAGCAAACCACCCGTTTTCAGCCACGACCTTCAGGCCGCCGATAGGGGCGTTGTTGCCAGGGGCCCGTGTGAGTTTGGCTCTTACCGGCTCTCCTGCCAGGGTATCTGCCTCGACATCCTCAGGGGAGAGGGCTGCCAGCGCCTTTTTCTGTTCGGGGGAGGCCGGTGCCTCGAGCCTCTCATATACAGGAGATCCAAATCTCTGCTCCAGGGCCTGATAGTGCTGGCCAGGGTCCTTGCCGGTGACAGCCATTATCTCCGCTGCGAGCAGGGCCATGATGATGCCGTCCTTGTCTGTGGTCCAGACCGTGCCGTCCTTTTTCAAGAAGGAGGCGCCGGCGCTCTCCTCACCGCCGAATCCGTACTCTCCGGAATGGAGTCCGGGCACGAACCACTTGAATCCCACAGGTACCTCACGAAGCTCCCGGTTCATGTCCGCGGCTACCCTGTCGATCATGGAACTTGAGACCAGGGTCTTGCCAACGGCACACGTCGGGCTCCAGTCCGGACGGTGTGTGAACAGGTATTCGATTGCCACGGCAAGGTAGTGGTTCGGGTTCAGGAGGCCGAATTCACGTGTGACAATGCCGTGACGGTCATAGTCAGGGTCATTGCTCACTGCAATGTCGAACCTGTCCTTGAGTTTTATCAGCGAGGCCATGGCATAGGGAGATGAGCAGTCCATGCGGATCTTGCCGTCCTTGTCCAGTGTCATGAATGAGAAGGTGGGGTCCACCCTGTCATTCACCACCTCGAGGTCAATGCCGTACATGTCGGCAATAACCGGCCAGTAGGCTATGCCCGATCCTCCAAGGGGGTCAACGCCGATCTTCAGCCCGGACGCCTTTATGGCCTCCATGTCCAGTATGTTTCGCAGGTCTTTTACATAGGGGAGAATGAAGTCCCAGGCCTTTGAGGTGCTGGCATGGAATGCCTCGTCAAGCGATACCTGGCGCACCTCCTTCAGTCCTTCTGACAGTATCTCGTTTGCCCTCTGTTCGATGAGCCTGGTGACGTCGCTGTCAGCAGGCCCGCCATGAGGGGGGTTGTACTTGAATCCGCCGTTGTCCGGCGGGTTGTGAGAAGGTGTGATCACAACGCCGTCAGCAGTGGAACCCTTTTTCTCTATATTCCATGAGAGTATGGCGTGGGATACAGACGGGGTGGGGGTGTAGCCAAGGCCCTTCTGGTAGTAGACTGTGACGTGGTTTGCGGCAAATACCTGGAGCGCAGTGGCAAACGCCGGTTCTGACAGGGCGTGCGTATCCATGCCCATGAACAGTGGGCCTTCAATGCCCTTGGAACGCCGGTACTCCACGATTGCCTGTGAAACCGCAAGGATGTGGTCCTGGTTGAAGCTCTTCCTGAAGGAGCTTCCCCTGTGACCTGACGTGCCGAAACTGACCCTCTGGGCCTGTTTTGTCACATCCGGCCTGTACTGGAAATAGGCTGATACGAGACGCGGTATGTTGCACAGATCTTCAGCAGATGCCGGTTTGCCGGCCCTTGGATGAATGGCCATTATAAAACCTCCTGATGTGACAGCTACAAGTTTTTGCTTCCCAAATTGTGAGGTGATTGTGTAACTGTTTGAAAATATGGTTTAAACATGGACGTTGGCCTTGCCGGTCCCTGTGAAAGCTGTGAAACAGGCAGGTGTTATGGTCTGAGTGCCTCCGGGCTGGACACTGAGGCCCTCTTTACCACGATCACGTCACCCCCAGGGGTCTCCTGGAATATCCGGATGGCGGACATCTTGGCAAGCTCAAGCAGGGCCAGGAACGTCACGATAAGAAACTGTCGGTCCATGTCGGCACTGAGCAGGTCTGCCAGTGTGGTGCGGTCCTCCCGCATCAGTCGTTCCTCTATGGCCTCGATGCGCTGGGACAGGGTTGCCCGTGCCTTGGTGATCTCAAGGGACCTTGGAAGCGCGCTGTTTCCCAGCACGTTACGCAGGGCGTCTATGAGGTCCAGTATCCCTGCCTCAATGGGTGGAAATGCCGGTTCAGGAGCCTGGAGAGCAGTGGCTGGTTCACTCTCGTTTGCCAGCTCGAACTCTTCATGAACCTCCCGAACAAATACGTCCCTGTCGAGCCAGGGCATGGTCTCCAGGTGGTCGGCCAGGCCCTTCAGCTTGGCCAGCTCCTGCAGCGGTTTGACTATTTCAAGGCGCGGGTCGTCCTCCATGCCCTGTGGCTCAGGACGTGGAAGCAGCATGCGTGATTTGATCTGGAGCAGTGTTGCCGCCATGACCAGATACTCACCGGCAACGACCACGTCAAGGGCGTGAAGCAGCTCAAGGTACTCAAGATACTGGTTGGTAACCAGTGCAATGGGGATATCTGTGATATCAAGCTTGTTCCTGTCGATCAGGTGCAGGAGCAGTTCCAGGGGGCCTTGAAATGCCTCAATGGTTACATTGCATTCTGGTTCCAAAGTGGTCTTTCAGGATTTATCAGGTACTCTCCGTCTGCGGTGGCGGTCCGGAGAAGAGCGCCTCCCTGACCTCGTCCATGGTCTCACGCGCCACCTCACGCGCCTTTTCCGCCCCCTGCTCAAGGATGCGCTTCACTGCCCCAGGGTCTTCGGCAAGTTCCCTGCGGCGTTCCCGCATTGGCTCCATGGCCGCATTGACTGCTGCGGCAAGCTCCTTCTTGCACGCTACGCAGCCTATCTCCGCCGCCTTGCAGCCAGCCTCTATCTCGTCGAGACGTTCCTGGGGCAGATAGAGCTTGTGGAGGTTGAAGGCCACGCAGCGGTTGACCGGGTCCCCCGGGTCTGATTTGCGCGGGCGTTCCACGTCTGTAACCATGGTGGATATACGTTTGGTGACCTGTTCTTCAGAGTCGTTCAGGTAGATGGAGTTGCCGTAACTCTTGCTCATCTTGCGGCCGTCTAAGCCCGGCAGTTTGGGCACCTCTGTGAGCAGGGCCTCAGGTACGGGAAATACCTCCCTGTACAAATAGTTGAACCTGCGGGTTATCTCCCGGGTAAGCTCCACGTGCGGGAGCTGATCCACACCTACCGGCACCTTGTTGGCCTTGTACATGATGATGTCTGCGGCCTGCAGTACAGGATAGCCAAGAAAGCCAAAAGTGGCCAGGTCCCGTTCCTTCAGTTGCTGCTGCTGTTCCTTGTAGGTGGGGTTTCTCTCAAGCCACGAAACAGGCGTGATCATGGACAGGAGCAGGTGCAGCTCCGCATGTTCCTTGATGTCTGACTGGACAAACAGAGTAACCTTGTCCGGGTCGATGCCGGCAGCAAGCCAGTCAAGCACCATGTCCTCAATATTTTCTGGTATGGTCCACGGTTTTTCGTAGTTGGTGGTCAGGGCGTGCCAGTCTGCCACGAAGAAGAAGCATTCGTACTCTTCCTGAAGCCGTTTCCAGTTATCCAGCACCCCGTGCAGATGTCCGAGGTGAAGGCGGCCTGATGGCCGCATGCCACTCAATATTCTCAGTCTGCCCTGTGCAGCCATTTGGATGTTACCTCTAAAAAGTTAATTGCAGCCCCTGAAGAAACAGGCAAGACGGGGCACGAAAAGCCGCTGCTTCCCTTCAGGCAAAGCAGGTGTTGAAAGATTGCCTGCATTCTATCCTATATGATATGTCCGATGAGTATTCTGTTAAGGAAATCAATGACCGGGATTATAATTGCCCCTGTGGCCCCTGTAAAGACGAGCACCAGTATGATGATGAATCCGTACTGCTCCAGCACCTCGTACTTCATGGCCAGGTCATGCGGTAACAGGCCCATCAGCACCTTGCTGCCGTCGAGAGGCGGGATGGGGATGAGGTTGAACACCGCAAGCCCGATGTTGATCTGTATGCTCACGTATGCCATGTAGAGAAGGGGCTTCAGCAGGTATGAGGCAGAGCTGTGCCACATGCTCATTGGCCCGATGGTGAGGCGGAGGACAATGGCGCTTATCACAGCCAGGATTATGTTGGACGCAGGCCCTGCGAGGGATACCCAGATCATGTCCTGCCTGGGATTCTTGAAGTACATGGGGTTTACAGGCACGGGCTTTGCCCAGCCAATGGTCCTGGTGATGAAAAAGACCAGGGTGCCTACAAGATCCAGGTGCTTTAAGGGGTTCATGGTGAGACGTCCGGCGTTTTTTGCCGTGGGATCACCAAATCTGTAAGCCACCCATCCGTGGGCAAGCTCGTGAACCGTTACTGCAAGCAGGATGGGAGGGGTGAGGATTGCGATTCTCTGTGCGATTTCATTTATATCAAACATGGTGCAATCAAATAATGTATTTTGACCGGTTGGGCAAGGATATATTTTCAGTCCTGCCTGTGCTCCCTGGCTTTTTCATGTTTCATATGGGCCATTACCATCTTTATCTCACCGTATGAGCAGGTGTCTCCAAGCAGCGCCTTGAGCTCTTTAAGGGATGCGGAGCTGTTCTTCTCCATGGTCTCTGCGATCTCCTTTTGCCTCTCTGCCGGTATGAATGAGTTGATGTCCAGCTTTCCCTGCCTGATGTAATGCGACACGTGTCCCTGGACAGTGGATGTGGTCAGGCCCCTTTTCCTTGCCACCTCCTCCACACATAGTCCCTGCCTGATCATGTCGTAGGTGATCTTCCTGGTGCCGGACCTGGCGCCACTCCTCGGCTTGCTCCCGGACGCCTCCTGCGTGGGAATAGATGATGGCTCAGGCAGGCTGACCTCTGTGATGCCCTTGGTGTGGCGGTATGCAGTTACGATCTCCAGGATGTCCTTACCGTACTTTTGGTATGTTTTGGGGCCGATCCCGGGTATGGCCAGGAGTTCCGCTTTTGTGGCAGGAAGCCTTACGGCGATCTGTATCAGCACCCGCTGGTGCATGACCTGAAACGGTGGAACCCCCAGCCTTTCCGCTGTGCGTGTCCGCCATGCCTTTAATCTGGTGAACAGGTCAGGGTGTGTGATGTCGTCTTCAAGGAAGTGTCTGACCGCCTGGGTCTTCTTTTTGTCTTTGGTCTTGGCATGAAGTTTCTGCCTGGCCTCTGATATTGCCCTTTGATATGAGACAGGGGAGAAGTTGCCGCAGGCCCGGATGCCTGCAAGTTTTACAGCCATCTCCTCCATCAGGTGGTCTGTGAGTTCCTGGGCCTGCCTCTTTACCTCCCTGTTGTCGGTTTCAATGACAATTTCGTGTGGAAAGCTCCCGAAGACCGTGTTGAACCTGTGCTGAAACCACTCTGATGCGCGACGCAGGCGCTCCTGTGTGTGGTTATGTTCAGATGGCAGTTCCTCTGCCTCAAAGAGCCTTTTGAGTTCTGACGAAAAGCTCTTGCCAACCTTGAATATCTCGCCTCGGGCCTTGGTGACCATCTGCTGGATATCTGTTGGAATGCCGGTGATGCGGAGGACGTTTTTGTGCCTCTCCACAAGCCTGGCAAACCGGCCGAGCAGGCTGTCAAGCCCTGCAAAGTCAAAACATTCCATTAGCAACTGCTGTTCGTACTCTCTTCTGAATTCAGTCAGCATGGCACTCGAAGGCCGCCTGCGTTCCATGCGTGCCTCAAACTCTGCCACGTGCCGGTCCACAGCAAGCATGTCTCTTGGAAGCGGTGAACTGAGGACAAGCCCGTCCAAGCTCCGGCACCGGCTCAGGGCGACATAGACCTGGCCTGCAGCAAAGGCCGCCTCTATATCAATGATGGCCCGTTCAAAGGTCAGGCCCTGGCTCTTGTGGATGGTGATGGCCCATGCCAGACGTAGCGGGTACTGGGTAAAGCTGCCCTTTAGCTCTTCCCTGATCTGGCCTGTCTCCTCATCTATGCCGTACTGGATGTTTTTCCACTCTGCCGGTTCAACCTCGATCTCTGCAGAGCCGTCGTGACAGACAACCACTATGTGATCTTTGCTGATTTCGGTGACCGTGCCGATCTTGCCGTTATAATATAGCGCCCTGTCTGAAGGGTCGTTCCTTGTGAACATGACCTGTGCCCCCTTCCTCAGCCTGAGCGCAGG
>Ga0256914_1004026_pt1 | contig 11326 bp, 8 predicted proteins | sample HulkmetaG_FD_191571 | JGI IMG/M metagenome (GOLD analysis project Ga0256914, IMG submission 191571) | Hydrothermal chimney microbial communities from Main Endeavour vent field at the Juan de Fuca Ridge, Pacific Ocean - Hulk | ecosystem: Environmental > Aquatic > Marine > Hydrothermal vents ...
GGGATCCCTCCGGGACGAGGCCGCGCCGTTTTAGATGATGCGGTGTTTTTTAAGCCAAATGTAACCATCAAGACTTTTGAAGAATTGTTCTCGTTGGAAAGCGGCACTTCGTGAGGTAAATTGTTCGAAATAGATCAGTTTCAGCGGACGGCGTCCTTTGGTGGAACGCACTTTTCCGGCGTTGTGAGCAGCCAGTCGGCGTTCTAAATTACTCGTACTACCGTAATAATATCGTCCGTCTTTTTCGCTTTTTAGTATGTAGGCAAAATACATTTGGCGGAGAGGGTGGGATTCGAACCCACGGTACCCGAATGGGTACAACGGTTTTCGAGACCGCCCCGTTCAACCGCTCCGGCACCTCTCCGACAGGATAACAACCCAATCATAGGTTGTACATCCAGTAAAGTAAGAAAATTTTTCAAAGTCCGTTTAATATTTTGGGTGAGATGCCAGCCCGAATGGGTACAACGGTTTTTCCCAAAGGGATCCCTCCGGGACGAGACCGCCCCGTTTGGCAAAGCCATCCCGCGTTAGGCGGGACACCCGCTCCGGCACCTCTCTCATCTTAGTACAAGACTAAAAAAGCGGAGAGGGTGGGATTCGAACCCACGGTACCACAGGGGTACACACGATTTCCAGTCGTGCCGATTCGACCACTCTCGCACCTCTCCGTTTAATGAAAAACGAAAGATCGTATGAGCAATTTTAACCAATCATTCGTTTCTAAAGTCGTAGCTTTATTATTAACCACGAGCTAATTAACTTAAAAAAAGAATAGCACGTTTTCAAGTTTTGTTCCAACTTTCTTTGCCTGGTGAGCAGCCCTCAGGTTAATCCGAATTACCGCTGCGGGGAGAATTCATTTCTCGAAACAAAAGTTGCTCTGAAACGTCGTTCGATGTAATTTGATAAAAAACCGGTTATTTAGGAGGCTGCATCATGTTTGCTGCACAAATTTACCAACAAAGGAGAGAGCAATTAAAAAAGAATCTGCAAAAGGGGCTCTTACTTTTTTTAGGAAACAATGAATCTCCCATGAACTATGCGGCGAATACCTATCCATTTCGGCAAGATAGTACCTTCTTGTATTATTGGGGCCTCGATCTGCCCGGGCTTGCCGCAGTAATAGATTTGGATGAAGGAAGCGAGATTCTCTTTGGCGATGATTACGAAGTGGACGACATTGTATGGATGGGGCCACAACCCAAGATGCGGGATCTGGCTCAACAGGTTGGCGTGCGGAATGCCCGCCCGCTGGGCGATCTTAATGCTGTTCTGGACAATGCCTTGCGCCAGGGACGCACAATCCATTTTTTGCCTCCGTACCGGCCGGAACATGTTTTAAAAATACGACAATTATTGGGCCTTTCCCCCGAAAAAATCGACAGTTATGTTTCGGTTCCCTTTATTAAAGCAGTGGTAGCTCAACGTTCCATAAAAAGCGAAGAAGAAATTGCCGAAATAGAAAAAGCACTGGATATTACTTACGACATTCACACCTATGCCATGAGGGCCGTAAAACCGGGAATGTATGAATACGAAATTGCCGGTAAACTTCAGGGAATTGCTTTGAGCCGGAACGGCCGCCTGTCCTTCCCGCTTATTTTTTCCGTACACGGTGAAACGCTGCACAACGTTTCGCAACTTAACCGGATGGAAGAAGGCAGGCTGGTGGTTAATGATTGCGGTGCGGAATCGGCCGAACGCTACGCCGGTGACATTACTCGTACCTTTCCGGTAGGAACCCGTTTCACCCCGCGGCAGAGAGATATTTACGAAATTGTGTTAAAGGCACAAGAGACCGCCATCGAAATGATTGCGCCCGGCATGAAATACCGGGAAATCCACCTGACGGCAGCACACATTATTGCCGATGGCCTGAAGCAATTGGGGCTTTTAAAGGGAACGGTGGTCGATGCTGTGGTGCAAGGCGCGCATGCCCTGTTTTTCCCTCATGGGCTGGGACACATGATGGGCCTGGATGTACATGACATGGAAAATTTAGGCGAAGATTACGTCGGCTATGACGATGAAGTAAAACGCAGCGATCAATTTGGACTGGGCTACCTGCGTTTGGCCAAGCGTTTACAACCGGGATTTGTGTTAACGGTGGAACCGGGAATTTACTTTATTCCTCAGCTAATTGCCATGTGGAAAAAAGAAGGGCGTTTTTACGATTTTATCAATTACGACAAAGTAGAAGAATATCTGGATTTTGGTGGCATCCGCATCGAAGACGATGTACTGGTTACAAAGGACGGGCACCGTGTGTTGGGTAAACCGATTCCCAAAAAAACGGAAGATGTCGAAACATTACGCCAGGCCTAAATCAAAGACAAGTTGGTCTGTTTTTGTGAGTGGTTAAATTCAATTCTGCTGCGGAATCTCCTCCGATGGCAGAGACAGGCTATTTGAATTGGTAGCGTTTTGTAATCCAGTATTCTACCTTATTGTTGTTAAGGTGCACAACTTCCCAGCGGGATTTTTTTGCGGCGCGTAAAACACGTCGCAGGCATTCTTTGCTGCCGGTAGTATTTGAGAGCACCGTGTAGTCTTTTATTTTGCCTTGCGTGTTAATCAGCAAGCGAACAACAATCTCTCCTTTTACTTTTAAATCATCTACTCTGGGAAGCACTTCAACCAATTGACGGGGAGCATAGGGTAAATCATCTTCTGCTAAAGGAGTATTCGTAGAAAATTCTCCGCGGGAGGTAACTTCTGACGAAGCTTTTAAGGGTACCTCTTCCAGCATTTCAAGATCATCGCTTGGTACGGGAACCGAGGGACGCACGGGAGGCGGGGACTTTTGTTGCATTTTTTGAATGGTTCGGGGAATCTGAACCATTTTAATTTGTTGAAAATGGATGGTAGGCAATCGGGCGGGCAGTGGACTCAAGCGCGGCAGAAAAAAAAACAACAGGTTCAGCAAGAAAAGAATCAGCACAATGCTTAACTCCAGCTTTTTTCTGTAATTCCAGCGCATGATGTTTTGTGCCTGTCTTTTCTTGGTTGTCTCAGGAATTTTAACGATTCATTTTAGCAAAATATCCGTAATAAGCCCTTCAAAAGGTAACTGAACCAGCTCTTTGTAGCGCTCTGGTTCGGTAATGGTCCACACATAAAGTTCTTTCCCGTGTTTTCTGGCCAGTTCCAGAAAACGTTGATCGATAAGATGATGATGGGGATGCCAGGCTTCTGCCTGAATGGCCAAATCGAAAGTGCGGTGCATTCGGGACAAATTCCGAAACAAATAGCCAATGCGCGCTTCGGGGTATTTCTTCTTCAGGTAAAAAAGGAACAAGGGATTAAATGCCGAAAACCAGACCTGCTCCATGACATCGTACTTTTTCACGGTTTCCACAAGTGCTTTAGCCAATTTGGAATAGTCGGTCATAAATGTTTTGACATCCAGATTCAAAGGAACGGTTCCTTTGAATTCCTGCAAAAATTCATCCAGGGTACAAATTCGATCGTCCTGAATGAAATTTTGGGACGGAAAACGCATCTGTTTAAGTTCGTGCCAATCGGCCGCTATTACAGGTTGCAAACGATGAAAATGATGCCACAAAAAATTATCATGAAACAGGACGATTTCACCGGAGCCGCAAAGGCGTACATCGACCTCCAGCGCATTTGCACCGTTTTCCAATGCCAAATGGCAGGCTGCAATAGTATTTTCCGGAGCAAGAAAGTGTGCTCCGCGATGTGCAATAATCAAAGGTTTTCGATCGTCCATTGTGTTAAATGAATTTAAAGTTTAGAGTCCAGAACACTACAATAGCCGTGGTTAAGATTAAAACACCCCAATACAAAATTTTTGAACGCAACGAGGTACAAAGAATTCTTTGTCCCAATCGGGCATACACAATTCCCGAAACCAAAATCGTTCCGTAGCTCATTAAGATGAAAAAGCTCAAATAGGGGTAGGGCAACCGTACAAAAGCCAGAATTCCTGTAATGGCAATAACGGTTGTGTTTGCCTTGCCCCAAAAGTTCGAAGCGGTAGGATGCCCCAGCTTTTTAAAAATAAGCCATCCCATTAAAATAATCATTAAGTCCCGATAAATAAGAAAAATAACCAGAGGGATGGGGAAATTGCGATAAATGACCAAGACAATCAGCCCTACCCCAAGACAAATTTTGTCGGCCAGGGGGTCAATGATTTTTCCCAGATCGGTTACTTGATTTTTCTTTCGGCTGACATAACCATCCAAAAAATCGGTAGCGGCTGCCAAAATGGCCAGAATCAATACGGCAATGTTAGCCCACTGCGTTTGAAAGCGAAGGAGATACAGAATGGGAATCATCAGGACTAAACGGGAAAGGCTAAGAATGTTTGAGAGATAAAAAAATTCTTTTTTGTCTATTTTCATAACACCCTTGCTTTTATGTTGACCAGCCATTCGGAAAATAAATCATTAGGAAATGCAAGGCAAAAATAATTGCAAATTAGTAAGTTATGCCAAAAAATTCAGTAGAATTTTTTTAAATATCTTCTTATATTAATTCATGATGGATCGAAAATACTTTTAGGGCTAATTTAACACACAATGTGTCACTGACAATTTTAATTTCGGACATGGAACGTTTTGTGTAAATCCCAGGTACAAACATTTTTCTTTGATGGTAAGGCAATTTTTACAACCTGGTGAGTTTATTTTATGAGAATAAATTATATTGAAATTTGCGGATTTAAGGGCATGGAAGTCCAGACCCGTATTGATTTGCTTCATCCTTTTAAATCCATACCGGCCATACCACGTTTGGATCCTAAAATTTATTTGTACAAAATTATCCACGGCATTCTCTTTGGCTTTAACGACTGGCAAAAAGAAATTTTTCGCGGCGATCCGGAGAAAAACCAAACATTCACCGGGCTCATTCACATTCGTGTGGAAGGTCGGGATCTCATTATCGAACGCGATTTTGAAACCAACTTTGTTGCTTTTGTTTCGTTGCGCGGCAATCGCTTACGCACGTTGTATCAGGGTAAAGACATCATCTTAAATGGTTCGCACAAAGTCTATTTGAAATCGATCCGTAATTTAATCCCCGATTTGTTTAGTCATTTGAACAAGATTTTTCATGATTTGTCGTTCGAACCGTCCAAGCGTTGGATGGAGGCGCTCCTTTCGCCTCTTACGGAAACGAATGAAAAAAAGGAACCCCTTCACCCGGCACTAAAGCTTTACGTTTCTCCTAAAAAATCCAATCAGGTTACCGATTCGATCGTTGTAGAGTATCCTTATTTGTTTTATGAAATTTTCAATAAAGCCAATAAACCGATTTTTCTCTGGGCTGTAAATCCCGATTTAACCCCCGGATATTGTATTGAAGCCAACCGGGCGGCCTGCGAGCTGGCTGGTTGTTCTTTGGACGAATTACGCAAGTTAACCTTTGTCGATTTAAAATCGGAGCGATTCAAAGAAAAAATGCCTGCGCTGCTCAAAGAGCTGGCGCAGAAAGGGCAATTGTATTTCGAAGCGGAAAATGTCGATAGAGAGGGCAACATTATTCCGGTTGCCATCGATGCCCACACCTTTTTTATTGAAAATCAACGCGTTATTCTTTCCATCGTCGAAGACATCTCTCAGCGTAAACGCATCGAGGCCGATTTGAAAGCTTCGCATGAAAAATACAAGGCCTTGTTTGACAATGCCAAAAACGCGGTGCTGTTAATGGACGGGGCGAATATCCTGGATTGTAATCGTGCGATGGAAAAAATTCTCCAATTACCCAAAGAAAAAATCATCGGACAGAATCTGTCTGATTTTTGTTCTTCTATCATACAAAAGAATAACCCGGTGGGCGGATCACGAGAAATTATTGAAAGCTACGTAAAAGAAGTGCTTCAAACGGGAAAGAAATGCTTTGAGTGCCAATTTTCTACAGGTGGCAACGTTGTGGCTACGGCCGAAGTATGCCTGGGAGCATTGACCCTACAGGGCAAAACGTACATTCAGGCCATTATCGAAGATATTACCGAATATCGTAAAATGGAAGAAGAGCTTTTTGCCCGCAATTTGCAGTTCCAGAATTTCTTTGACAATGCTCTGGTCGGCATTTGGCAAATCCATTTCTCCCAGCCGATTACAATTGATCAGGAACCCCGGGAAATTGCCCGTCAAATCATGCAACGTGGTGTGATCACGGAATGCAACCAGACTTTCCTGAAAATGTACCAGATCGAAAACGCCGAAGAAGTGCTGGGAAAGACCCTTTACTTTTTTGTTGTGGATGAAGAAAAAACCATTAAAAATCTGATTCATTTCGTAGAAAATAATTTCAAAATCGAGCTGATGGAGACGGTAGAAAAAGACCGCAACGGGCAGCATCGCTATTTGCAAAATTCTTACGTGGGTTATGTTAAAGGCGGGCAATTGCTCTGGATGTGGGGATTGCAAATCGATGTGACGGAAAAAAAGCAACTGGAAGAACAATTCCTGCAATCCCAGAAGATGGAGGCCATCGGAATGCTGGCCGGCGGCATTGCGCATGATTTTAACAACATTTTGACCGTAATTAATGGCTACAGCGACATGCTAATGCGTCGCATGGATGCGGATGATCCGCTGATGAAGTACGTTTCCCACATTCGCAAAGCCGGAGAACGTGCCTCCCATTTAACCGGGCAACTCCTCTCGTTTAGCCGGAAACAGGTCTTCCAGACCAAGGTGATGAATCTAAACGATGTCATTTCCGGCATGATTTCCATGATTCAGCGCATCATCGGAGAACACATCGAAATTGTGACTCGCCTTGCCTCGAATTTGGACCTGATTAAGTTCGATGAGAATAAAATCGAACAAATTATCATGAACATGATCGTAAACGCCAAGGATGCTATGCCCAACGGAGGTAAGCTGTTCATTGAAACACGTAATGTGTTTTTGGATGATGAATATTGCTCTCGCCATCCCGAAGCAAAACCCGGCGATTATGTGCTGTTGTCATTAACCGATACGGGGCACGGCATGAGCGAAGATGTGCTCCAACACATTTTTGAGCCGTTTTTTACGACCAAAGAAAAAGGCAGTGGGACCGGCTTAGGTTTAGCGACTGTTTACGGGATCGTAAAACAGGCCGAAGGCCACATTTCAGTGCACAGTCAGGAAGGACAGGGCACCACATTTTTCATTTACTTTCCAAAATCCCGGGATGCTCAACAAGAGATTGTTTCTGACGAATCTCCACAAATTTTCTTGAACGATCTTAAAGGCGAAGAAACCATTCTGGTTGTGGAAGATGATCATACGGTACGTCAGGTCGTTGTGGAAACTCTGGCGAACTATGGCTACCATATTCTGGAAGCCACCAATGGGAGCGAAGCGCTGGAAATTTATTCATTGAATTCCCACAAAATCGATCTGGTCATTTCCGATGTGGTCATGCCTCAGATGGATGGCCGGGAGTTCCGAAAGAAAATCTTGCAGACCAACCCCAATTGCAAATTCATTTTCATGTCGGGTTACACCGACACCACCATCATGAATTTTGATGACTTACAATCCGTAGAATATTTACAGAAGCCGTTTAAGCTTACAGAGCTTTTGCGCAAAGTACGCAGCATGTTTAGTAAAAAGTCGGAATTTACGTACTAACATTTGCCAACCGACGAGATTTTGCATTCCTATCTTAAAATTGGTAAAGTGGCATCGTTTCTTCTAATTTGCTAATTTCCGCTTAATTTGGAATCTAAAACAGGATGCAAAAAGAATGCACAAACACGCCCCGGTTGAGCTAACGGTCCTGCCGGAAGAACTTAAAATTATTGTGCCGCCAAATACCTCGTTACACCGGGCTCTCTTGAGCATGGGACTACCGGTGAACTTTCCCTGTGGAGGAGCGGCCATTTGCGGGAAATGCAAGGTGCGGTTCGAAAAAGGTGCTCCGGAGCCTACGTTGCAAGAAGTGGCACTTATTCCCGAAGAAGAAAGAAAGCAGGGATGGCGTTTGGCCTGTTTGGCTCCGTTGCCGCACGATGCGGTGGTGCACATTCCCGATTCGATGCGGTTGCAAAGCTACGTTGCCGGCGAAAAAGTTTTGCAACGGGGCGTAAATGTTAAACCGTTTGTTCGGAAGGTGCATCTGAATGTTCCCTTAGACCGTCTGGGAAAGGCGGTTAGCGAGGTAGCGCTGGTTAGTGAAGAACTGCGGGCGGTTTTACCTGACCTTTCAGTGGAATTTTCCTTAGATGCGTTGCGTCGGTTACCCCGCGTTTTACGTGCCGCAAACGGCTCTGTTACGCTGACTCTTTTTCGTAATCAACTAATCGATCTCGAGTCCGGAGATACGCGTGAAGACAGCTATGCTCTGGCCATCGATTTAGGCACAACCACCGTCGGATTGTTGTTGTTACATTTGCCGAGCGGGCAAACCATCGATTACGCCGCCTTTCCAAATCCGCAAGGCCGATTCGGCGCCGACCTGATCGCACGCATTGCTCATGCGGCCCAGAAGGAGAATGCCGTGGAAGAAATGCGCGACGTGCTTATGGAAAACCTTGCCGAGGTGGTCGGGCATCTTTGCCTTGTGCATCAAATTTCGCCCTCCCATATTTACCTGATCGGTTTCAGCGGAAACACGGTAATGACCCAAATTTTTTGGGGCATTGATCCCCGCTATGTGGGACAAGTGCCCTTCAAGCCAACTTTTCATCATCTGCTGGCGCAAACGGTCGAAGATTTGCCCCGCCCTCTGGACAAGGCGAAGAAAGTTTTGTCGTTTCCTTTGATTGGCGGCTTTGTAGGGGGGGATACCGTAGCCGATTTGTTAACCGCGGAATTTGACAGGAAGAAACCTTCTGCAAAGTGGCTTTTGCTGGATATTGGCACCAATTGTGAAGTGGTATTGGCCTACAAGGGAAAATTGTTAGCTGCCTCGGCTCCGGCGGGTCCGGCTTTGGAAGGTGCCAAAATTTCTCAGGGGATGCGGGCCATTCCCGGAGCTATTAGCGACGTACGCGAAAAGGATGGAGTTCCGCATTGGAGCACGGTGGAAGACGCACCGGCCGAGGGGATCTGTGGCAGCGGGCTGTTTCATGTAATTGCCTACCTGCTTGAACAAAAAGTTATTTTAAAAGACGGAAGAATTGACCAACCGGCCGGCCATCCTTATTGGCGGGACCGCATTGTAAGCGATGATAACGGGGTGCCGAAAATCTTACTTCTTACCCCGCAAGAGGGGGCTGTCCGCGAAGTTTTTTTAACTCAATTGGATATTCGGGAATTTCAACTGGCCAATGCAGCCATTCGTAGTGCCTGGATGGTGCTTACCCGTCAATCGGGCATTACGGCGCAAAGCATTCACAGAATTTTTATTGCCGGTGCTTTCGGCAATTACATCCGCAGCGAGGCATTGCTCTCTCTTGGCACCATTCCTCGTGTGCCGCAGCAGCGTATTCGTTTTTTGGGGAATGCTTCTCTCGAAGGCGTCCGGCAGTTTGTTCTGGATCGGGGAAATGAGCAACGGGTTGAAGAATTAGCCCGAAAAGCGGAATTTGTGGAATTGGCAGATTCGCCCGAATTTCAGGAAATATTCGTTCAACAGTTAAATTTTGAGGTGTTTAAGGAAAATGAGCGGGAATAGAAGACAAAACAAACACACGCGTCAAATTCCACATCTGGGGATGTTATTTTTTGCTCTCATTATCGGCTTGCTGTCTTTCAGGACGCTCCGGGCCGGGCAACAGCAATTTGCCGATTTGGGAAACTTTCCCTTACTAAATGGACAAATCATTAAAAATTGCCGCCTTGGCTTTCGGATTTACGGTAAAATGGATTCGGCCCGGAGTAATGTGATCCTTTTCCCGACCTGGTTCGGCGGACAAAGTGCGCACATTGGGTGGGTTTTAGGTAAAGGAAAATTGGTAGATACCACCCGCTATTGTGTGATTGCCATTGATGCGCTTGGCAATGGTATTTCTTCTTCCCCTTCCAACAGTCTCGAACAGCCGGGAGAAAAATTCCCCGAGTTTACCATTGCCGACATGGTGCGGGCCCAGCATCTTTTTGTGAGAAAGCATCTTGGCCTGAACCATGTATTAGCGGTCATGGGTGGATCGATGGGCGGCATGCAAACGTTTGAATGGATGGTGCGCTATCCCCGATTCATGGACAAGGCGATTCCGTATGTGGGAACTCCCCAATTCGGCCCCTACGATATCCTGGAATGGAGGCAAATTCTGAATATGGTCGAACTTGGGTGGCGGTACGGCATGCCTCAAGATTCCATTCGCGGAATGGTCAATGCGTTAACAACGCTTTTGGTGCGCACACCGCAGTGGGTAGCAACCCATTACAAAGTCGAACAAATGGATAGCCTTTTTGGAACGTTTTTCAAGGGAGAACCCAAAATTTTCACCAATGCCAATTTGGCCAGCCAAATTAAAGCAATGTTGAAACACGATGTGGCCGGAAGCTGGGGCGGAGATCTGCGAAAGGCGGCTCGTCGGGTAAAAGCCAGGGTCCTGATTATTCAAGTAAGCAGCGACCACATGGTAAATCCGCTTAATGCATTAAAATTTGCCCGATTTGTCCATGCCCGGACGTTTGTGTTCGACTCTCCCTGTGGGCATTTGGGGATTGGCTGCAACATGGCAGAAGTGAGCAAAGAAATCACAAATTTTTTGGCCGAGTAATTATGGACAAAGAAACGCTCAAAAACAAAGAAATTATTTATCATCCGATCGGAATTGTGCACAGCCCGCATAAAGAAAGAGGCAAAGCGCCGGTGCAACCCATCTATGCGGACGGCTTTAAAGGATATCTGGAAATTTTTCCCGAGTTTGCTCCGGGGCTGGAAAGTCTGGAAATCTTTTCCCACATTTTTGTTCTCTTTCATTTTCATCAGGCCCGTTCATTTAAGTTGAAATTAGTGCCGTTTTTCCATTCAACCGAGCGGGGAATTTTTACAACCCGTGCTCCGGAGCGCCCTAATCCCATTGGGTTGAGTTTGTTGCGTCTGGAGAAAATCGAAGGTAACAGGGTGTACGTAAATGATCTGGACATCCTGGACGGGACACCGATTCTGGATATCAAGCCGTTTACCAGAGGACTGGATTCCAGAGAAAAAAGCCGTGACGGCTGGATTGGACGGGTTGATCCTGAAGAGGCAAAAGAGAAAGGGCGCAGGGCAAACAAAGAAGCAGACTCGTAATGTGTGTGTTGACGTGTGGTTCGTCCGATTTTATGTGCACCCTATGTCGCATTTTGTGGTAATGACTGATCCAGGAACCCACCGTTTATTTTTATGCCTGATTTCGTTTGCTTTTTTTCTTCTTCTTTTCAAATACAATGTTCAGATAAAGCTCCCGCAATGAAAGGTT
>Ga0256914_1004027_pt1 | contig 11326 bp, 10 predicted proteins | sample HulkmetaG_FD_191571 | JGI IMG/M metagenome (GOLD analysis project Ga0256914, IMG submission 191571) | Hydrothermal chimney microbial communities from Main Endeavour vent field at the Juan de Fuca Ridge, Pacific Ocean - Hulk | ecosystem: Environmental > Aquatic > Marine > Hydrothermal vents ...
TACTTAAAGCTCTCTTCAACATCATAAATATCAATAGCACTAAAATCAAATCTTAGTACCATATAGCTACTAGCCTCTTTGGTTCTATTATTTAAAATATAAGTATCTTTAAAAATTGTTTCAAACTCATCTTTAAAATATATATCATAATAGGCTTCTAATATTGCAATAAATAGGGATTTTCCAAACCGTCTTGGGCGTAAAAAAATTAAATATTTACTACTATAATTTTCTAAAATTTCTATATATTTGGTTTTATCTATAAAAAAATAGTCTTCTTCTTTTAAGAGTTTAAAATTACTCAAACCGTAAGGTATCTTTTTCATTTTAATAACCTTTTTTTGAGTAATTATATCACAGTTATTGGATAACTATTAACGGTAACAACTCTTGTGTCGGTTCAATATTAAATATTATTCTACTTGCTTTTTACAAACCATATAAACCATATAGGAATAAATACCAAAGTCATAAGTGTTCCCACAACCAATCCACCAATAGCAACAGCTCCAAGAGGTGCTAATCTCTCTAATCCTATAGCTGAACCTTGTGCAACTGGAAGCATTCCTACAGAAACGGCAAAGGCAGTCATTAAAACAGGTCGAGTTCTAATTTTTATCGCCTCTAACATAGCTTCTCTTTTTTTAACCCCTTTTTGTATCTCTTCAATTGCAAAGTGAATAAGCAAAATAGCATTATTTACAATTACTCCAGAGAGTAGCATAAATCCCATCATCGCAGGCATTGAAACATGATAGTTAATAGTTAACATTGTCCAAGATGCTCCAATAATAGTTAATGGAATAGAAAAAAGTATCATAAGTGAAATTTTTATATTTCCAAACATAACTATTAAAGTTAGTAAAATTAGAACAACGGCTACAATTATAGCTCCAACCATTCGACCGGCAGAGGCTTTAAACTGTTTTATATCTCCTGTCTGCTCCAGTTCCACATCTTTTGGTAAATTTACACTTTTTAGATTTTTTTCAAAATCAGCCATAATATGAGAAACAGCCGATTTTTCTCTATTTCCATAAATCTCTAAAGTATATTTTAATCCATCTCTTGTAATTAGGCTAGGCTCTAAGTCTGATTTTATAGAGGCGATTTGATTTAATGGAATTTTCCCTTTTGAAGTATCTATTAACATATCTAAAATGGTTTGATAATTATCTATCTGCTTTTGTGGAAGCCAAGCTCTAACTATATAGTCCATACTATTTATCTTTTGAAAAGATGCAATAGGCTTTCCTCTTAAAGCTAATTTTAACTGATTTACTATATCAAAACGGGTTAATCCATACTCTAATGCTTTTGCCTCATCAATTTTTAGGTCATAAACTCGCTTATCCATATCCCAAGTAATTGAGGTTGATACTACACCCTTAGTTTTAGATAGAGCCTCTTCTACTTTTTCTCCTGCTTTTTGTAGCTTATTAATATCACTACTACTTAACTGTGCATCAACTGTTGCTTTAATACTAGACATGGCAGTTGAACCGTAAGGGGAGACTTCCAGATATTTTATATTTGGTATCTTTGCAATCTTCTCTCTTAAAGATGAAGCAATCTGCCATATATCTTTTTCCCTTTTATATCTATCGATATAAGTGGCTATTATAAATATATGGTCAATTCCACTTCCACTACCAATACTTAAAACTCCTGCTTCACTCCCTATACTCCCCGAAATTCTGAGGATTTTAGCCTCTTTTATAATAATTTTATTTACCTCTTTCATAACCTCTTTACTCTTTTCTATAGGTAAATTGGGCTGAGTTGTGATTTTTATATTAATCGCTCCTGTATCCATTGGGGGCATTAACTCTCTACCAACTATAGGCATAACTAACTTTACAGAAGAGATAAAAAGAGCAATTAAAATAACCATAGATAAAAATCCTAATAGTTTAGAAGCAGTAATAGCTCTTACAATATTTACAAAAAATGACTGAATATAATCGTTTACTGTTCCAATAATATAGTGAAACCACTCTTCTAATTTTAATAAAATTGGATTTTTGATAGCTAATATATATAGAGAAAGAAGAGGAACAGCCACAATAGATATAAAATATGAGGCAATTAATGCTAAAAGCAAAGTTCCAACAAGTGGAGCAAATACTGTTTGTGGATACCCCCCTACAAATAGCATGGGAGCTAAAGCTATCATAGTGGTTACTGTTCCACTAAAATCGGCAAACATAATCTCTTTTGTTCCGTCATAAACTGCATCTTTTATATTTTTTTCCAACTCTTTATAATGTCTCTCTATATTCTCCATGACTACAACAGTATCATCTAATAGAAGACCAAGTGCTAAAATAATAGCTGTAAGAGTTACAACATTAAAATCAATTCCAACAAGCCACATTAATGCAATAGTTGAAGCATAAACCAATGGAATGGTTACCAATACCACTAAAATTTGACGAAATGAAGCTAAAAATAGAAAAACTACTATAGTTGACATTACAATAGCATCACGGAGAGACTCAAACATATTTGTTGTACTCTGCTCAATTGTCTCTTTTTGAGTATCACTTATCTCAAAACTTATATTTGGATATTTAACTCTAAACTCTTTTAGTAAATCTTCTACTCTATTTACTGTTTTTATAACATCTGCACTAATAGAACGCTGAATAGATAGAGCTATTGCCTCTTTTCCATTTCCAAAATATAAGGCTGAATTTTCATAATGTCCAAAATATACATCTGCAATATCACTTAATTTTATATCTGTTGTAATTGGCATAGATTTTAATCTATCTACTCTATCTCTCTTTCCTTTAGATTTAAGTAAATATTTATGCTCACTATTTGTTATAAATCCAATAGCATACTCATTATTATTTTTTTCTATAGATGCTATAACTTGGGCTAAAGAGAGATGATATTTATCAAGTTTGTCTTTATCTATGATGATTTCCAACTCTTTTTCATAACCACCAAATATATCAACATTTGCAATCCCCTCTGTTTTTAAAAGCTTATGTTTTATATCCGTAGATGCTAAATCTCTTATATCTTCCAAATTAATTTTAGAGCCATTTTTAGGAGAGATTGCTACAACTAAAATAGGAGCTGTAGCCTCTGTAATTTTTATAATTTGAGGTTCTCTAATATCTTTGGGAAGTTTTGCTCTGATTTTAGATAGAGCATTTGTTACATCATTAACTGCTGTATCTATATTTTTACTATATTCAAACTCTGCTCTAATAACTGTAACCTCATCAATCGTAGTTGAGTATGCTCTTCTTATCTCGTCTAATGTATATAACTCCTCTTCTATAGGAACAGCAATATTTGTAGCCATACTTTTAGCTGATGCACCATTTTCAACAATAACCAAAGCTACCTCTGGATAGTTGGAGTTTGGAAATAGATTTCTATCTATTTTTCCATATCCCATATATCCAGCTAATATAAAAAGAGCTAAAAAAGAGATAATAATATGTGGTTTTTTTAGGATTTTTTCTACCCAACTCTCACTATTTTGGTTCATAAATTAATCCTTATATTTTCTAATCTCTACTTTATCATAGGCACTAAGTTTAGCTAACTCCACCTCATTGCCAACTGCTATAGGCTCTTGTGGACAACTAAATAGAACTGTATCTTCTGTATCAGATAGTTTCTCTTTAACTTTTAATGGATAAAATTGATTGTCTCTATACACCATCAAATAGAGACCATCTTTTTTATGTAGGATTGCTCTATTTGGAACTATACACCCCTCTACTTGTTTAATTAAAACATCTATAGTAATATTTGTTCCTATTGGTATATTTAGAGAGTTTGGTAATATAATTTCAGCTTGTGCTAACCCCTGCTTTGCCAAAGTTCTAATAGTTGTTATCTCTCCTATATTTTCACCTCTATAAAAAACCTTTTGAGACTTTTTTATATCTGTATCTAAACTATATGAAAAGATAAGTTTTTTTACTCCACTACTCATACTTAAAATAGGTTTTCCCATAACTGCTAAATCACCACCATATAGGAAAATATTATCTATCTCTCCTGAAAATGGAGCTTTTATCTTGAGATAACTTTTTTGATGCTCTAGTTGTACTATCTTCTCTTTTGTAGCTTTTATAGCTGTTAGTTTACCTTCCATTATAACTTTTGATGTATCCAACTGCTCTTTTGGAAGCCCTCCTATATCGTATAGTTTTTTATTACGATTGTAAATCTGTTTTGCTAAAGCTAAATCATCAAATTGTTGATTTAGAGTATTTTTTAGGAGTTTAATATTTGAGTTTATATCCTCCTCATCAATAGTAGCTAAGAGAGTGCCTTTATTTACTCTATCTGACTCTTTTACATATATCTTTTTAATATATCCTGCAATTTTGGTTGATATTTTTATGGTTTTATCAGACTGCAAGGTAGCTAAAAAACTTTTACTCTTTTTTATCTCACCATCTGTTGCATCTACCACAGATATAGTTACTATATTTGGTTTTGGAGTTGGCTCTAAAGCTATCTCCTCTTTTCTCTTTTCCAAAATTCCTTTGCCTTTTATACCTATACCGGCTACAACTGCCAATAAAATGGCAGTTATAATCACCTTTTTTATCATCTCTCTTCTCCTTTTTCTAATAAGTAATCTAAATAATAAACTCCGTTTTGATATTGATATTGTGATTCTATTAATTTTGATTTAGTTAATTCTGTTTTTGCTTTTGCTAAAAGTAAATCATTTAGTGTTGCAACCCCTGCACTATATCTCGCTTCTTCTATTTTTTGGCTCTCATGCAGTAGATTTAAATTAGAACTATAGCTATTATAATTGGCAATGGCTGTCTCTATTTTATTTATAGCCTTAGCTAATAGTTTTTTAAAACTTTCAGTAACCTCTTCTTTTTGAACTACTGCTTGGAGTTTAGCAATTTTTGCCTGTTCTATTTTGGCAGAGGTTAATTTAAAATCAAAAATATTCCATTTTAAATTTACTCCAACTTGCCAAAGTCTCTCTTGATTTAATGAATTATCTATATCGTAGTTATATCCAAAGTAACTATTTAATGCAACTTGTGGTTTTTTAGAGGCTTTGACTTTAGAGATAATTTTATCTCCCTTACTTATCTCTAAATCTTGAAGCTTAAATCTATTTAGATTATTTAAATTTTCCTCATTTATGCTATCAATACCATTTTGATTTATATCTACAGATATAGGCTCTAGGTAATCGATATGGTCTATATGTGTTGAGGCTATTAGAGTTGATTTAACCATTTTAAGTGAACTCTCCATTTGGGTTAGTTTTCCTTTTGCATCTTCTATTGCACTTTCTGCTTTTATTAAATCTATTTTTGCCTTTTTCCCAAATTTAACACCTTTAGATATAATATCTTTTAAATTTATTAACGCCTCTATATAGCCATTTTGAGAAGATATTAACCTTTGTAAAGAGAGTCCTGATAGATATAATGAACGAATATTATAAATTAACTCTTCACGGCTAAGTTTTGCCCTTATCTTGAATATAGTTTTAGATAGTTTATCTATTGTTATCTGTTGCTCTAATGCTCCACCTGTAAATAAAGGAACAGTGTATTGAATGGCTGTTGTAAATAGGTCTTGGGTTGTCTCAATAGATGAGTTTGGAGAGATTGCAGATGGAACTATTGGGGCTAAGGTTCTTGGTAAATTGTAGTGTGTATAACTACCCACTATATCCACCTCACCAAATTTTTTAGCTCTACTCTCCTTTTTTTTAGCTTCAATTAGCTCTATTTGTAGTTTATTTTTTTTTATAATAGTATTGTTTGCCAATCCACTATTAATTAACTCATTAATAGTTGTGGCAGATAATAGGCTAATTGATACCATTGTTAAAGTTAGGACTTTTATCATACTATACTCTCTTATCTTATTATTTAATTTAAAATATAACATAGAAATGTTAACGATATGTTACTCTATTATTTTAGTATTTATTTTATAATTATCCCATCAACTCCAGCTTTTGCCATCTCTTCAATCTCATCTTCTTGAGAGATTTGAGCTAAAATCTGAGTATCAAATAGGTAATTTTGGGCTATTGGCATAATCTTTTTTGCAAACTCTTTTGAAGAGATAATATATTTAGCTCCTAAAAGATTGGCAAATATTGCATCTTTAATAGAGTTCACTTCTATAGTAAAGGGTATCAAATTTTTTTGGCAATATCTAGCTATATCTATTGAGTCTGAAAGTGGTTTAAGAGACACTATACTATTTGAAGGGGTATTATTTATATCTTCTATATTTTCAATATTATAAAATGTAGAAGAGTGTATCCATTTATGACCAAAAATTTGCATATTTTACCTCTGTTGAGCTTTTTCTAAACACTCATTTGAGCAGTATGATTTTTTGTGATAAATAATAACATCATCTTCTGTCATATATGTACCACAGTTGGCACACTCTGTAGTGGGAGAGACCTTTGTAAAATCGTCATCTTCTTTAACAACCTGTTTTCTATCTCTATCTATAATAGGTATTTTCCCACCTAAAAATCGATACAGTACAACACCAATTACCATAAATAGAATAAGTTTAAAAATCATTCTTCACCTTTTTAATATAGAGATAGTTTCGCTTTCCGTGATTTATTATATCATAATCTATAAATTTACCAATATCTTCTAACTCATTTAAAACCCTTTCCCCCTTATAAAATAGATATTTTGTATTGCTATCTTTTAGATGTGAGGTTAAATGTAATAGAAGTTTACTATTTGTAACAGCACGAGATGTTATCAGCTCAAATGGAGAAGATTGAAAATTTTCTACTCTTCTCTTTTCTACTTCAATATTACCTAAATTTAACTCCATTGCCACAAATTTTAAAAATGATGCCCTTTTATTTTTTGGTTCACATAGTGTAACTTTAGCTTTTGGATAGGCAATTGCCAAGATAAGACCGGGAAAACCTGCACCTGTTCCAATATCTAAAATTGATTGAGGCTTGTCTATAAATTTACAAGGATATATCGAATCTTCTATATTAAGCTTTATATCTTTAATACTTTTAGCACCCGTTAAATTATGTACCTTGTTCCATTCTAAAAGAATAGTGATAAATTTATTTAATTTTTTATCCATTTTATAAAAGATGTCCTAACTGCTCTTTTTTAACTTTGAGATAGTCTCTATTATATGGATTTGGGATAATTTTAATTGGAATTCTTTGGATAATTTCTATATTTTTTAACGACTCAATTTTTGATGGATTATTGGTTAGTAACTTTATTTTTTTAATATTAAAGTGGTCAAGTATAAACTCAACAATCTCATAGGTTCTCTCATCTGCTTTAAATCCTAATTGATGATTTGCCTCTACTGTATTAAAACCCATATCTTGAAGAGCATAAGCGTTGACTTTTCCAAGTAATCCAATATTTCTGCCCTCTTGACGATGATATATAATCATACCACCCTCTTTGGCTATAAGCTTTTGTGCAAAATGTAGCTGTTCACCACAATCACATTTTTTTGAACCAAGAACATCACCTGTTAGACACTCTGAATGTACTCGAATAATAGGGGTATCATTTAGATTTTCAGTAAAAATAGCAAGATGCTCTTTTGCTCCATCTTTAAAAGCTTGAATATTAAATGTGCCATATATGGTCGGTAGTTTTGCAACTTTGGAAATTTCAATCTGTTTCATGGTTGAAATTATATCAGTTTATGATAAAATTTGGCAAATTGATTTAAGGATTACCATGTTTGCTAGATTTAGACGAAAAAGATTAAACCCTATATTAAGAGATTTACTGCAAGAGACACATTTAACTGTAAATGATTTTATCTATCCACTATTCATAAAAAGTGGTAAAGGTATAAAAAAAGAGGTATCTTCTATGCCTGATGTGTTTCAGATGAGTATTGATGAGGTAGTCAAAGAGTGTACCATTTTAAAAGAGTTAGGAATTTACTCTATTATACTATTTGGCATTCCTGAGGTCAAAGATAGTGTAGGGAGTGATGCTATGTGTGAACACGGTATTATAGCGTCATCAATTAGGGCAATAAAAGATGCCCACCCTGATATGTTTATAGTAACCGATTTATGTTTCTGTGAATATACAGACCACGGTCACTGTGGAGTATTAGACCCAATTTTAAAAACTGTTGATAATGACATAACTCTTACAAATTTAGCAAAACAGGCTGTAGTTCATGCAAAAGCTGGAGCTGATATGATAGCACCAAGTGGAATGATGGACGGAATGATAACATCAATTAGAAGTGGACTTGACATGGTAGGATATTCACATATACCAATTATGAGTTATTCCACTAAGTTTGCAAGTGCATACTATGGACCATTTAGAGATGTAGCAGAAAGTACTCCTAGTTTTGGAGATAGAAGAAGTTATCAAATGAACCCAGCAAATAGAAAAGAGGCCATTTTAGAAAGTTTAGAAGATGAAAAAGAGGGGGCGGATATTTTAATGGTAAAACCGGCACTCGCATATTTGGACATAGTAAGAGATATAAAAGAGAAATCATCTCTACCTCTAGCTGTATATAATGTGAGTGGTGAATATAGCATGTTAAAAGTTGCAGAGAAAGCGGGTGTAATTGATTATAAAAAGGTTATGATGGAGACAATGATAGCTTTTAAAAGAGCGGGAGCTGATATTATTATCAGTTATCACGCAAAAGAGGTAGCTAAAATTTTAATGAAGTTGGCTTAAAAACTCCTCTAATGAGTATTTTTCTCTATATGTAGGACTCATAATATGTATAATAATGTCTCCCATATCTATTACTACCCAATCTTCACTCTCTTCAATATGTAAAAACTCCTCTCCTAACGGTTTAAGTGTATCTTTTAAATATTTGGAGAGGGCTAATGAGTGTTTTCCACCTAATGAGTTTGCTATAACAACTCGTTGAGATATATAGTTTACATCTTCAAGATTAAAAACCTCTATCTTATCACCCTTTTTTTTGTCTAAATTTATAACTATTCTTTCAACTCTTTTGTCTATATTCACCTTTAAATCCTTTTTTCTAATTTCTGTTGAACTTATATCTGCTTTAACCTCTAAAATCTTAAATTCTCTCAATTTTGATGTATCCAAACTGTATCCAACTCTTGTTGCTATTACCCAGACAATTTGAGAATTTAGCCATTCAAAATTGAACCATTGATGAATGTTGTTTAAATTGTCTGCTCCAATTATAATATATTTAACACTATATATTTGCTGAAAATATTTAACTGTCTTAGCTGTTGGGGTTGGCTCTGCTCTTCGTACCTCATAATCATCGACTACTACATTTAAAAACTCTTTAAACATATTTTTAGACATTAGTAGCCGTCTATCTGCTGAAGTGTATGAGACCTCTTTAAATGGATTTAGAAAAGTAGGTATAATAATCAATCTATCTATCTCCAATTCTCTCAATGCCTCTTGAACTATAGCTTTATGCCCAAAGTGTGGAGGGTCGAAACTACCACCAAAAAGTGCAACACTCTCTTTTCTATCTTTAAACAAATAGTAACCCCAAATTATGTAATATGTGGAGAATTTTATCATAAAAAACTAAGGAATGAATAAATGGCTGTTAAAGTGGCAATAAATGGGTTAGGTAGAATAGGTCGATGTGTGGCAAGAATTATAGCAGATAGAGATGATATTGAACTAGTAGCAGTCAATGCAAGTGGAGCTGAAAATATTATAGAATATGGTTTAAAGTACGATTCAGTTCATGGAAAAAGATTAGATATTAGTGTAAAAAATGGATTTGTAAATATTGGAGATACAAAAGCTAAATTATTTTCCTATCGAGACCCTGCTAAAATACCATTTGCGGAGGCTGGAGCAGAAGTGGTTTTGGAGTGTACGGGGGCATTTCTAACTCAAGAGTCTGTTCAGCCATATATTGATAGTGGAGTTAAAAAGGTACTATTTTCTGCTCCTGCAAAAGATAATACACCAACTTTTGTTATAGGTGCAAATGAGGATAAATATGCAGGTGAAGCTATTGTATCAAATGCGAGTTGTACAACAAATGGATTGGCACCCATTGTTAAGGTTTTAGATGATGCTTTTGGAATAGAAGCTGGATTGATGACTACAATTCATAGCTATACAGCTTCACAACCAATCTTAGATGCGAAACATAAAAAAGACCCAAGAAAGGGTCGTTCAGGAGCAGTTAATCTTGTTCCTACAACAACAGGGGCAGCAAAAGCTATATCAAAGGTGTTACCAAACTTAGCAGGAAAGTTAAATGGTCAAGCTGTAAGAGTTCCAACTCCAGATGTATCTATAGTGGATTTAACAGTAACTCTCTCTAAAAATGTAACACTAGATGAGGTTAAAGATATTTTTAGAGAGGCTAGTAAAGGTTCTCATAGGGGGATTTTAGGTATTGATGAGGAGTATTTAGTTTCACAAGATTTTGTAGGAGAGAGTAGAAGTACAGTAGTAGCTATGGACACAATTCAAGTAATTGGAGGAGATATGGTTAAGGTTTTATCATGGTATGATAATGAGTGGGGATACTCATGTAGATTGGTCGATATGGCTGTTCATATTACAAGGAGGATTTTTTGAGAACAGTTAAAAATTTAGAAAATATAGATGGTAAAAGAGTATTTATAAGGTGCGATTTTAATGTACCAAAAGATGAAGATGGAAATATTACAGATGATAGAAGAATTAGAGGAGCTTTACAGACAATTAGATACTGTTTAGACCGTAACTGTAAAGTTATTCTTGCATCTCATGCAGACCGTCCAACGCCAAATGTTTATGAAGAGAAATTTTCAATGAAAGTTGTTGTGACAAGATTAAAAACTCTTCTAAAAATTGCAGAGAAGATACTCTTAGCTAAAGATGTAGTAGGGGAAGATGCTCTATCCAAAGCTAAAGAACTTAAAAATAGAGAAGTTTTAGTTTTAGAAAATCTCCGTTATGAAGAGGGGGAGACTAAAAATGATTTAGAGTTTGCTAAAAAATTAGCAAGTATGGCGGATATTTATATTAATGATGCCTTTGGTGTATGCCATAGAGCTCATGCTTCTGTTGACCTGATGGCTAGACTTTTTGATAAAGAGCATAGAGTGGCAGGGTTTCTACTAGCTAAAGAGGTTAATTTTTTTAAAAAGACACTAGAGAACCCTATAAGACCATTTATAGCTGTGGTTGGTGGCTCAAAAATATCGGGAAAGCTAGAGGCTCTTAGAAACTTAATAGAAAAGGTTGATAAGATTATTATAGGTGGAGGAATGGCATTCACTTTTCTGAAAGCACAAGGTTATGAGATAGGTACTTCAATAGTAGAGAACAATTTACTAGATGAG
>Ga0256914_1004028_pt1 | contig 11322 bp, 8 predicted proteins | sample HulkmetaG_FD_191571 | JGI IMG/M metagenome (GOLD analysis project Ga0256914, IMG submission 191571) | Hydrothermal chimney microbial communities from Main Endeavour vent field at the Juan de Fuca Ridge, Pacific Ocean - Hulk | ecosystem: Environmental > Aquatic > Marine > Hydrothermal vents ...
GGACTGCTGCTATTCGGCATCCTCGCGGCTGCCTGCGCCCCTCCTGGCGGCGAAAAGAAAGCCAGCGGTGAGCTAAACCTGCTTTGTACGCCGCAAGTCGAGTGGTGTGAGGGGATGAAGGCGGAGTTCGAGAAGAAGTATCCCGACATCACCGTGAACTTCGTGCGCATGTCCAGCGGCGAGAGCCTGACCCGCCTGCGCAACGAGAAGGACAATCCCCAGTTCGACATCTGGTGGGGCGGCCCGGTGGATAGTTTCATTGCGGCCAAGCAAGAGGGATTGCTGGAGAAGTACGAGACGCCCGCCCAGGACAAAATCATCAACAAGAAGCTGATGCTGGACCCGGACAAGTATTGGACGGGCATCTACGTGGGCTCGTTGGGCTTTGCCACGAATAAGGATTGGTCAGAAGCCAATGGCGGTTTTGTGCCCAAGTCGTGGGATGATCTGCTGGATCCCAAGCTGAAGGGCCAGTTGATGGTGGCCCACCCCTCCAGCTCCGGCACCTCCTACACCGCCCTTTGCACCATCCTGCAGGTGAAGGGTGAAGATGCTGGTTGGGAATTCTTGAAGAAGTATGCGGGCCAGGTCAACCAGTTCACCAAGAGCGGCTCGGCGCCGGCCCGGTTCGTGGGCGCGGGCGAGGCTGCAGTGGGCATCGTCTTCTCGCACGACATCGTCAAGCAGATCGAAGATGGCATGCCCCTGATCCTCTCCTTCCCCGAGGAAGGCACCGGCTACGAGATCGGCGGCATGGGTATCATCAAGGGCGCTAAAAATCTCGAGAATGCCAAGTTATGGTATGACTGGGCTCTGCAGCCTGAAACCCAGGAGCTGGGCCCCAAGTATGGCGCGTATCAGGCGCCAACCGTGGAGGGGGCAAAGCCTTCCAAGCCTGAGCTGCTGAAAGTCAAACTCATCGACTACGACTTTGAATGGTGCGGCCAGCACAAGAAAGAATTCGTGGATCGCTTCACCAACGAAATCGCTGGCGCAGAAAATCTGAAGAAGTAACACGCTCCAAGATGCGGCGCACCTCGCAGGTGCGTCGCATCTCGCTTGAATGCCTATGACTTCCCGCCAAACTAGCAGCGCCCTGGTGCGCCGCTTGCGCGAATTTCAGCAGATCGCCCGGGATCCTATTATGATGGCCGGGCTGCTGACCAGCAGCGCGTTCGTCTTTTTCTTTGTTGTGTGGCCCCTGCTGCGGGTGGTGTGGCAGGGTTTCTTCGATTTCAATACCGGGGCTTTTTCGCTGGAGTATTTCGCCCGCTATGTCGATCCTTATTTCGCCCGGCATAGCTGGACGACCTTGCGGGATACGATGGTGATGGGGCTGGCTACGGCCACGGGCGGCACGTTGCTGGGGTTCATCGTCGCCTTCACCTTTGTGCGATGCAATTTCCCCTTCGGCCGCGTGGCCCATGCGCTCTCTCTGGTGCCCACCATCTCCCCGCCCTTTGCCATTGCCATCGCCGTGATTTTGCTCTTCGGGCGTTCGGGTCTGGTCACGCATCAGTGGTTGGGCATCGATTTCACCTACGGCGTCAACGACATCTACGGGCTGGATGGGTTGGTCTTTGTGCAGATCATCACCTTCTTCCCGGTGGCCTATCTCATCATCCGGGCCATGCTGGAGCGGTTGGACCCGGCCATGGAGGAGGCGGCCCAGAGCCTGGGCGCGAGCAAGCTGCACATCCTGCGCACCGTCACCCTGCCCTTGCTGCTGCCCGGCTTCGCCGGGGCCTTCCTGCTTTTGTTTGTGGAATCGTTGGCCGATCTGGGCAATCCCTTGTTGCTGACGGGCCAGCGCAATGTGCTTTCCACCGAGATTTTTCTGGCGGTGAATGGCGAATACAATCAGCAAAAGGCCGCGGCCCTGTCGCTGGTGCTGCTCATCCCCACCCTTACCGTATTCCTGGTGCAGCGCTACTGGGTGAACAAGCGCTCCTACGTGTCGGTGACGGGCAAACCCACAGGCGGGCAACTGGCCATCAAGGAATGGTACATCCGCTGGCCCTTCGTCATCATCACCACCCTGACCCTGCTCCTGGTCATCGCACTCTATGCGTCCATCGCGGTGGGGTCCTTCACCCGTCTCTGGGGCATCGATTTTTCATTCACGCTGCAAAATTATCGGCTGGCCTTCCAGCGCGGCGCTGAGGCCATCCTGGACACCACCTTCCTCTCTGCGGTGGCGACGCCCCTGGCGGGCGTATTGGGCATGGTCATCGCCTTTTTGGTGGTGCGCAAGAAGTTTTCGGGCAAGGAGGCGCTGGATTTCGTCTCCAATCTGGGGGCGGCCGTGCCCGGCACCATCCTGGGCATCGGCTTCATCATCGCGTTCATCGATGCGCCCTGGCCCGCGATCCTGCTGGTCTTTGCGGTCTTCCTGCTTTATCTGATGAACGCGATGGAGGCGGGACGGGGCAAGAAGGTCCTGGTTGCCGTGGTGGGCGTAGGCGTTGGTCTGGCGCTGGCCTGGATGTTCGCGGCCTGGGACGCCTGGTATCTGGCGCTGCTGGCCCTGGCTCCGGCGTTGGTGATGCTCATCCTGGCCCGGCTGGGAGCCCGGCCCGAAGAGCGTCGTCTGCTCACCTGGTTGATGCTGGTTCCCCTGGCGGGACTGGCGCTGTTCATCCTCGGGCCCTATCCCACCCGGTTGGTGGCGGAATGGGGTCGGACTTTGGGCGGCAATTGGGCCAAGATCGTCACCAGCATGTCGGAATGGATCGACGTGTTCACCCAGGTTCCCCTGCCCGCGCACGGCTTCTTGCTGCTGGCCATTGGCGGCTATGTGATGAGCCGCTTGAAAGCGGGATGGTGGCGGCTGGTCTTCACCACCGTGCTGTTGTTGCTGGCCACGGCCATGATCTTCACCGGCAAGCCCCTGGCGCTGGTGGGCACTTCCTACATCATCATCGCCGCATACGCGGTGCGCAGCCTGCCCGCATCGCTGCGAGCGGGCGTGGCCTCCTTGCAGCAGATCGATCCCGCCATCGAGGAGGCTTCCACCTCATTGGGCGCTGACGCTCAGGTCACCTTCCGCCGCATCACCCTGCCTCTGATTGCGCCCGCGTTCCTGGCGGGCCTCATCTTCGCATTCGCCCGTCACATGACCTCCCTCAGCGCCATCATCTTCCTCACCACGCCCAAATGGAAGATCCTGACGGTGCTCATCCTCAGCGAGGTGGAGCAGGGCGGTCTCAATATCGCCACCGCCTATTCCATGATCGTCATCGTCATCGTGCTGGCGGCCATCGGCCTCTTCTACTTCCTCATGGGCCGGGCCTACAAGACCGATCATGTGGACATCACCATGGGCGGAGGGTGAGTTGTAGTGTTCAGTAAGCAGTATTCAGTGATCGGTTCTCCAATTCCTAATATCCAATAACCAATATCCAACAACTTTCATCCCATCATGGCCTATCTTTCCCTGCAAAATCTCGTCAAGAAGTTTCAGGCCCGCGGCGGCAGCGGCGAAGTCCTGGCCGTCGATCACGTTTCGCTGGATATCGAGCGAGGCGAGTTCGTGACCCTGCTGGGTCCCAGCGGCTGCGGCAAAACCACCACCCTGCGTCTCATCGCCGGCTTCGAGTTCCCTACCAGCGGCAAGATCATCCTGGATGGCAAGGATGTGGCGTCGTTGCCTCCGGACAAGCGGGAGATGTCCATGGTCTTCCAGTCCTACGCCATCTTCCCCCACCTCAGCGTCTTCGAGAACATCGCCTATGGTTTGAAGATCAAGAAGCTGCCCAAAGATGAAATCAGGCGCAAGGTGGCCGAGGTGCTGGAACTGACCGAGCTGACCGGACTGGAGAACCGCGCGCCCAATCAACTTTCGGGCGGGCAGCAGCAGCGGGTGGCCCTGGCCCGGGCGCTGGTGATGGAGCCCAAGGTGCTGCTGCTGGACGAACCCCTCTCCAATCTGGATGCGAAGCTGCGGGAGCAAATGCGGGTGGAGCTGCGCCGCATTCAATCGCAGTTGGGTATCACCAGCGTCTATGTCACCCACGACCAGGTGGAAGCCATGGCCCTTTCCGATCGCATCGTGGTGATGCACCAGGGCCGGATCGAGCAGGTGGGGCGGCCCTGGGAGGTGTACCGGCATCCGGCCAACGAGTTCGTGGCCAATTTCATCGGTCGGGCCAACTTCGTGGATGGCGAGGTGGTGCGGGTGGAAGGCGATCGGCTGGTGGTGCGGGCCCTGGGCGGGATCATGGATATCCCCCAGCCCGACGATGAGCGGCAGCCGGGCGAGCCGGTGCGGCTGGTAGTGCGGCCCGAAGCCATCCGCCTGGATGTGGGAGAGGATGGCTTTCCCGCCATCGTGCGCCGCTCCACCTACCTGGGCGAGCTCATCGAGTATGACCTGGAAATCGGCGGGCAATTGCTCATCGCCACCGAATCGGACGTGGTGCGGGCCGAGGTGTATCCCGAAGGCAAGCAGATCACCATCTCCTTCCACAAGGACGCGGTGTACTGCCTGCCGAAAGCGGTTTGATCTTTTGATGTAAAAAAGATGTCCGATAATCGCTACCAAAAGACTTGATTCAGTCGAAGATTTGTTCAGGAGGAGTATGCAGTGGAAGAAGCGGATTAGAGGGTGGTGCTGTGACGCGTAGAGGGGTTACGTTCGCCACGAACAGCATATTCAATGAATTGGGCGCGTGGTCTGACTTTTTCAACCAGGATTATCATGGTGGTATCATCTGCTTGTATCTGCTATCATTGGTAAACAAAAGCAGTCCCTCATACCCTGAACATTTATCTGATGTGTGACCATGAAAATTAGAACACTAACGGAACAAATTGATATCGATAGCGACTATCATCCTGATGCGAAAATCGTCTTGTACCATGGGGACGTACAAGATTTCTTGTCAACAATTCCCGATGAGACAGTAAAACTTGTCGTCACTTCTCCACCGTACAATATCGGCAAGGAATATGAAACTCGTGTCAGTATCGATCATTACTTGGCGCAACAAGAAAATGTGATACGAGAACTCTATCGAGTCCTGCATCCACAAGGGAGCATCTGCTGGCAGGTCGGAAATTATGTGGAAAAAAGTGAGATTTTCCCTCTTGATATTTTCTTTTACCCTATTTTTAAATCTTTGGGAATGAAGCTTCGAAACCGCATTGTATGGCATTTTGGTCATGGGCTTCATGCGAAGAAACGATTTTCGGGACGCTATGAAACTTTACTTTGGTTCACGAAAGGGGAAAAGTACACATTCAATCTTGATGATGTACGCATTCCATCGAAGTACCCGGGCAAAAGACATTACAAAGGTCCCAAAAAAGGACAACTTTCTGGTAATCCAAAAGGCAAGAATCCTTCGGATATCTGGCTTTTGATGCAAAATGAATGGGAAACGGGATTATGGGATATCCCTAATGTAAAATCGAACTATCCCGAGAAAACAGGCCACCCTGCTCAATTTCCTATTGAATTGGTGGAACGCTGTGTGTTAGCAATGACAAACGAAGGTGATTGGGTGTTAGATCCTTATGCAGGCGTATGGTCTTCTCTTATTGCAGCGATAAAACGAGAACGCCGGGCGATGGGGAGTGAGAAGGAGGCAAAATATGTAGAAATTGCTCAAAATCGTATCGTTGATTATTTTGCTGGGCAGTTGAAAATAAGACCGTTAGGCAAACCTGTTTATCAACCTACTGGGAAAGAGAAAATTTCTCAGTTCCCCCAGGAGTGGCAATCAGAACGACTTTTAGAAAAAGGTCCCGGGTGGAAATCATCTTCGGAGGATCAAGAAGAATGAAAATTATTGAGTTCTACTCCCATTTGAATGGCTGGGAGTTTTTGAAGGTTCATAAGTCTCACCTCTGGGATGAAATGGTCGATGTAATCGAAAATGTCGATGCAGAATCATGCAAAACGAAAGTCTCAAAGGAAAAGCGTACTGCCGGAAAATTGTTTTACAGCCCTAGAGAACTTAATCGTGAGTATAAGACATTGCTCACAGAAAAAGGATGGCGTGAAAGTCGAGTAAGCTATTGGGTGACTTCAAATGCTCGACTCATCAGGAAGACTCTCGCGTTGCCTCCGGATGTTCAAAAGAAGGAGTTGGAAGCCGCTGGAGTTGAGCCCATCCGAAGTTACAACCAGACGGATTTTGTGAAGGAACGTGTGGCAATCGAAGTTCAATTTGGAAGGTATGCTTTTGTGGCTTATGACTTATTTGTTAAACATCTGGCCTTTTATGTGGGTGACCACATCGACGTAGGCGTCGAAATCCTGCCCATGAAATCCTTGCAGCAACAGATGAGCTCGGGCGTGGCTTATTACGAAGGCGAACTCTATAACGTCATCCGTCAGGGACGAGGGGTGCCCGCCGTGCCCCTGGTCATCGTCGGCGTGGGCGTCTGAGGGGAAGATGATTGCCCGGCCTTTTCTCAAATGGGCGGGGGGTAAGACCCAACTTCTTGAGCAGCTGCGGGTATTGTATCCCCCCGAGCTGTCCGCGGGCGAGCTCACCACCTACGTGGAGCCTTTCACGGGAGGGGGGGCGGTCTTCTTTGATGTCGTTCAACGTTACCCCATCGCCCGGGCCTACCTCTACGACGCTAATCCCGAGCTCATTCTCATTTATCAGGTGGTGCAACAGCAGGTGGAGGCGCTCATCCAATTGTTGAGGAGATACGCAGATGAGTACCTGGCTTTGGATCAGGAGAGCCGTAAAGCGTACTACTATCGGGTGCGAGAAAAGTTGAACCGGCAATTGGAAGCTATCGATTTCGATCGGTTTTCCGACGCCTGGATCGACCGGGCGGCCATGCATCTTTTTTTGAATAAAACCTGTTACAACGGATTATTCCGGCTCAACCGTCGCGGCTTGTTCAATACACCTCATGGGCGCTATAAGAACCCTCGGATTCTGGATGCGGATAATCTGCAAGCAGCGTCACACGTGCTTAAAGTTGCAGAGATACGGCGGGGGGATTTTGAAACCTGTGCGGAGGCGGTAGATGCCAGGACTTTCGTTTATTTCGATCCGCCATATCGGCCTATCAGCAAGACGGCTCATTTTACTGCTTACTCGAAATTTGGTTTTGACGACGAGGATCAGCGGCGTCTGGCTCGATTTTTCGCTCACCTCCATGAGCGCTCCGGAGCCAGACTCATGCTAAGTAACTCTGATCCTACCAATGAGGACCCGAACGATCTTTTTTTTGATGAGCTCTATCGGGATTTCTATCATTACCAGGTGGCGGCCCAGCGTAATATCAATAGCAGAGCTGGCGGGCGAGGCCCTATTCGTGAATTGGTGATTACCAATTATCCCATTGGATAATCTTGGTCCCCTCCTTGGCGCATGAAGGTGATTGTTGCGGGCTGGTTGTGGGCAGGATACAATGGGACGTCAACACCTTCTCGCCAACAAAGGAGTCACTCATGGAATTCAATACCATCATTGAACCGTTTCGCATCAAAACTGTGGAGCCTATTCGACGCACCACTCGAGCGCAGCGGGAGGAGGCCATCAAAGAAGCAGGTTATAATCCATTTTTGCTCAAGGCTGAGGATGTTCTCATCGACTTGCTCACAGATTCTGGTACAGGAGCCATGTCATCTCGGCAATGGGCCGGCATGATGGTGGGAGACGAGTCTTATGCCGGGGCTCGTTCTTTCTATAAGTTCGAAGCCGCTGTCAAGAGGATTACCGGTTTCAAGCATGTGTTGCCTACGCATCAGGGCCGGGCGGCCGAGCGTATCTTGTTTGGATCCGCGCTAAAACCTGGCGACATTGTGCCCAATAACACCCATTTCGACACCACCCGGGCCAATATTGAATATCGTGGCGCCATTGCCCTGGATATTCCTATTGCCGAAGCGCATCAGCCTAATGTTTATCATCCATTTAAGGGGAATATGGATTTAGAGCGTCTGGAGCAGACGCTGAGAGAGCATTCGGGTCACGTGCCGATGGTGATGGTGACTGTAACCAACAATTCAGGGGGAGGGCAGCCCGTAAGTATGGCCAATATCCGTGGCATTAGTGAGATTGCGCACCGCTACGGCATTCCATTTTTCATCGACGCCTGTCGGTTTGCCGAAAATGCGTGGTTTATCAAAATGCGGGAAGAGGGATATGCCGACAAATCACCGATGGAGATCGCTCAAGAGATGTTCGAGTATGCCGATGGCGCCACCATGAGCGCTAAAAAGGATGGCATGGCCAATATCGGCGGCTTTTTGGCTATGAATGATGATGAACTGGCGCAGCGGTGTAAGAATATGGAGATTTTGGGCGAGGGATTTCCAACCTATGGCGGTCTGGCGGGCTATGATCTGGAGGCCATCGCCATCGGGTTGGAGGAGGCTTTGAATCCCGATTATTTGCGCTACCGCATTCGCTCTATCGAGTATCTGGGTGAGCGCATGAAGCGGGCTGGGATTCCATTTATTGAGCCTACGGGTGGCCATGCAGTATATATCGACGCCCGGCGACTTTTGCCTCACATCCCCTGGAATGAATATCCGGCCTGGGCGCTTTCGCTGGTGATGTACATTGAGGGTGGCATTCGTTCGGTTGAGATCGGTTCGGTGATGTTTGGGCGGCAGCCTGACGGCAGCGAGAAGCCTGCGGCCATGGAGCTGGTGCGCATGGCTTTTCCGCGCCGGATGTATACTCAGAGTCATGTGGATTATCTGGCTGAGGTGCTGGACTATATCAAGGAGATCAGTCCCCGCATTCGTGGCGTGCGTATGGTGGAGGAGCCCCCGGTATTGCGTCATTTCACAGCTCGTTTCGAGCCGACGCATGATGGTCTGTTGGTGTGATGCGCATTAGCCATTATTAGAAGTAAGGCAACGGGGGCGTTTCAATGTGGGGCAATTTCTCGATGCACCATCTCTCCACAATCTCTGCTGATCTGCATTGAGTATCCGTCCTATTTTGGAACGTCCCCGTTTTATTGTGGTCTGCTTTCAAAATGCCTGGTTTGGGGTTAAAATGGAGGTATGAAGCCGCGCCATCAGGGCCCGCAGTGGCTGGACATCGATCTGCGACCCTATGCCGGGCGTTACATCGCCCTGGTGGAAGGGCGGGTGGCCGCGGTGGCGGATACCGCAGAGGGCGCATTCGCCCGGGCCCGCCGCACCCGCCCTCGCCGCATGCCTGTTATCCTCAAAGTCGACAACTCTACCGAACCTTCATCCTTAGAAATTATTCATGACTCGCACACTCACGCTTCCTGATCCCCACTTGCACACCATTCATCAATCCCTGCTTCGTTTTGCACCCGATGCAGTGTTGGTGGGAGGCGCCGTGCGCGATCTCATCCTCAAACGATCCATTCATGACCTGGATTATGTGGTCGAGGGAGACGGTCTGCTCGTCGGCAGAAAACTGGCCGACGCGCTGGGCGCGGCTTACTATCCCCTGGATGAATCGAGGCGCATCGCGCGGGTGGTGTGGAAGCTGGCGAAAGGGACCCTGGTCGTGGATATCTCCTCCCTCATCGGCATGACCCTGGAAGAGGACATTCGCCGCCGGGATTTCACCATCAACGCCATGGCCATGCTGCCCGACGGACGGCTCTTTGATCTGCTGGGCGGAGCTGAGGATTTAAAGCAACGCGTGCTGCGATTGTGCAGCCCCGATAGCCTGCATAACGACCCGGTGCGCACCATCCGGGCGGTGCGATTTCTCTATCTCTTCGATCTCACGCCCGAGCCAGGACTGGATCAACTGATGTGGTACGCGTCTCCCCGCCTGACCAGCGTCAGTCCTGAACGGCAACGGGACGAGTTCATCAAGGCGCTGGCGCTGCCTCACCCCCATCTGGTCGTGGATCGCCTGGTGGATTGGCGCATTGCAGATGCGCTCATGCCCGAACTGGTGGCGTTGCAGGATGTGGAGCAGCCCGCGCCCCATGTCTTCGACGTGTATCGACACACGTTGCAAACCCTGCGCTGGATGGCTCGCCTGGATGCCTGGATTCTGAACGACGCCCGGGCGCAGGATGTGCAGGAGGCCCAGATTCATCAGCGCCTGAACGCCCTTCGCCCACACCTGCGCCAGTATCTGCAAAAGCCGCTCACTGCTGAGCGTCCGCGCTGGCTGTGGCTGCGCTTCGCGGCCATCGCCCACGACTGGGGCAAACCCCGAGCCTTTCGCGAAAACGAAGATGGCGGGATTCAGTTCTACAAGCACGAGCAACTCAGCGGCGAGATGGCTGCCGACTGGATGGGCCGTTATCATTGCGGCAAAAGCGAGATCAGTTTTGTAAAAAGGATTTGCACCGAGCACATGCGGCCAATGGGGATGTTCATCACCCAAAGCCTGCCCAGCCGCCGCGCCCTGTTCCGATTTTATCGCGATGTGGGTGACGCAGCCCCCGCGGCCATTCTGCTTTTTCTGGCCGATTTTCTGGGTGCGCGGGGACGGACAATCTCAGAACAGGAACTTGCCACCGCCCTCGATTTCACCGACGCCTTTCTGCAGCCCCTGGACGAAAGCCGCACAGCCTCGCCCATCCCCGTCCCGCTACTGGATGGCCATGACCTCATACGGCTCTTCGGACTGCAGCCAGGACCGCATATCGGACACCTGCTGAGCGCACTGCAAGAAGCGCAGGCCGCGGGCGAGGTGGAGACGCAGGAACAGGCCATCGGTTACATCGAGACGATGTTGAAAAAGGAAAGCTATGACTGAGAAAATCTACAAAGTCGGGCCAGATGCGTTTACGGTGGATGAGGCCCGTTTGCAACGGGCGTTGGAACGCTATCACGAGGGCAAGGGGCTTATCGGCGGCGACCCGCGCAAACGTCCGCGCTGGCTGCATCCCCTGCCAGCAGAGCCCGCCCACGCCTTCCGCCTGCTGCAATCCAGCCCCGAGCACATCCAACGCCTCAAGCAGTTCCTCGCATCCGCGCCGCTGGAGATTGAAATCGGCAGCGGGCCTGGCGACTTCATCCTGGATCGGGCGCAAAAACATCCAGACCGGCATTTCCTGGCCTTTGAAGTCAAATGGAAGCTGGTGCGAGATATGACGCTGCGGGCGCAGAAACGGGGCGTGGAGAATCTGTGGGTCTCCGATGATGACGCCCGCTTCGATCTGCCCAGGCTGCTGCCCCCCAACAGCGTGGATGTCCTCCACATCCTCTTTCCCGACCCCTGGTGGAAACCCAAGCATCAGGCCCGGAGACTTTTCGTTCCTCCATTTGTGGATGTGCTGGCTCTGCTGTTGAAGCCTGGAGGCATTCTACGGACCGCCACCGACGTGCCCGGCTACGCCGAGGTCATCCAGGAAGTGGTGGAAGCCCATCCTGATTTTCTGCCCCACAATGCT
>Ga0256914_1004029_pt1 | contig 11320 bp, 8 predicted proteins | sample HulkmetaG_FD_191571 | JGI IMG/M metagenome (GOLD analysis project Ga0256914, IMG submission 191571) | Hydrothermal chimney microbial communities from Main Endeavour vent field at the Juan de Fuca Ridge, Pacific Ocean - Hulk | ecosystem: Environmental > Aquatic > Marine > Hydrothermal vents ...
GCTGTTGATGCAGGTTGGAGACCCCAAACTGATCAGGTAGGTCAAACAGGAAAGGTGGTTTCTCCAAATCTTTATATTGCATGTGGTATATCTGGAGCAATTCAACATTTAGCAGGTATGGGAACTTCTAAAATCATTGTGGCCATAAATAAAGATCCTGAGGCTCCTATCTTTCAAAAGGCAGACTATGGAGTGGTAGATGATCTTTTTAAGATTGTACCCGCATTGACTCAAGAAGTCAAAAAATATGTGGAGAAATAATCACATATAAAGGGGAAGGCACTATAATAGCCTTTCCCCTTTCTTTTCTCTTAACTATAGTATTCTTAAAAAATCTTCTAAAGTTAACTTGTCTAATTCATCAAAAAGTTCATTGTCATCAACAGATGGTTCATTTAAATCTTGCTTTGATAAGGGTGCTATTAACTTTAAAAATATTTCTTCCGTTTTATTTTGAATCCATGATGACATAAGTTCAATAGTTTCTTTAACCTTATCTATATCTCTTAATATATTAATCACAGTTTCTGCTGAATTTTCTGATGCAAGATGAGGAGAATGGAATATTTTATCAAGTATTATACATAATTCTGGATATGTTTCTTTTTCTATCAGATATTGGAGTTTTTTTATAAATGCGATTTTATATTTATCTGAATCTATATCTTTTTCATTTGAGTCTATAAAGATTCCATATTTTAATCTAAGTCTTTTATTTCTTCGCAGAATTTCAGGAAGCCAAGGGATTAAGTCTACAGATTTAGTAGCTTTATCTGCAATATTATCTTTATATGTATCTACCATATTATGTGTTATTTGATTTTCAGTTTTATATTCAAAAGACAATATTTGAATATGGGTGCCAGGTTTAAGAGAATAAAATTTTCCATCATTAGTAGTTATGCCTATCTCATGATGTCCACAATAAGGGCATTTTCTGCTGCTTATAATCCCTGTTATTGCCTCTTTTTTTTCCATGTTATTGTTCTCCTTATGTAATTTTTCCTTATTTAACTTGAATAATAATATCTAATGGTTTAAATAGAAACAAGTATAAAGGAGATTCTTAATATGAAAACTAATATAGCTTGTATTCCATGTTTTATAAGACAAATAACTGAAGTAGTTTCAATTGCCTCAAAAGACAAAAATACACAACTCAGACTTTTAAAAAATTCATTAGCCTTTCTGTCAGGTTTATCTCTTTATGAATTAAAGCCTCCACAAGTGGCAAAGCTGATACACAATTTTATCAAAAATGAAACTGGTATATCTGATCTATATAAAGATATAAAGGCAAGATCTAATAAATTTGCAAGGTCACTTTTTAAAGAAATGGAAGATCTTGTAAAGAAATCACAAGTCCCTTTTGAAACAAGTCTACGGCTTGCTATTGCTGGTAATATAATAGATTATGGTCAGGCCAAAGATGTAAATGATGATACTATAAAGAAAAGCATTGAGGATAGTCTAAATGCAAAACTTGATCTCAAGACAATAGAAAAATTATATAAAGATCTACAAAATGCCAAAAACATCCTTTATTTGGGCGACAACGCTGGCGAAATATACTTTGACAAATTATTTATATCGCAAATCCCAAATAAATCTATTATTTTTGCTGTCCGGGGCAAACCTATTATAAATGATATCACAATAGAGGATGCAATTGAAGCTGAAATACACCGTTTGTGTGATATTATAGATACAGGTGATGCAACTCCTGGAATTATATTGGAAGATTGTTCTGATAATTTTATTAAGATCTTTTCAAAGGCAGATATTATTATTTCTAAAGGACAAGGTAATTTTGAGACACTGTTTGATGTTAAAGATAAAAAGATTTATTTTTTATTAAAAATAAAATGTGATCCTGTAGCAGATATTGTTGGTTATAAACTTGGAGAGACTGCTATTATATGCAACAAAGAATAAGAGCTATTTTGAATATATTTTTTATTTTTTTTCTCCCATGTTTTTGTATATCTAATTCTTATCCAAATCAGCTATATAAAGCTAAGCTTATAAAGATATCTGATGCTGATACCTTTTGGTTAAAATTTCAAGGCAGAAGGATTAGATTTGATCTTGTGGGAGCAGATGCACCTGAAGAGTTTAAGAGTAGGAAACTAAGGCGGGAATCCGGAAGATGTCATCTTGCTCAAAAAAGGATTAGAAAATTAGGAAGAATAGCTACTAATTATGTTAGATCTGTTTTAAGTAAGGGAGATATAGTTCATATAGATATACGTGAACAAAATGAATGGGGAATAAAAGGTATCTTATATTTATCAGATGGCATATGTTTGAATGAGTTGATTGTTAAAAATGGATACGCATGTGTTACTAAAGGGATAGGAGAAAAAGAAGAATCAAAACTATATAAATTCTTTGAAAATGCAAAAAAGCAAAAAAAAGGTTTATGGAAAGAATATTCAAAACAAATGGATTGTCTATGCAAATAGAGAGAATAAAAAGACTTGTTAAGGTAGCTAAAGGAGAAATTCCTGCAGATTTGGTGATACTAAATGGAGATTTAATTAATGTCTATTCAGGAGAAATACTGTCAGGATTCTCTATTGCTATAAAAGATGAAAGAATAGCATGTATTGGTAAAGATGTGTCTTATTGTATAGGAGATAAAACTTGTATAATTCATGCAGATGGTATGTCCATAATACCTGGACTTATAGATTCTCATACCCATTTATTAATGTATTCTCCTGTACATGAGGTTATAAAGTATGCAATTAAAGGGGGTACAACAACTATTGTATCTGAAGCGATAGAACTTGTATTTCCTTATGGCATTTTTGGAATAACAGACTTTTTGAACTGGATAAAAAATCAACCTATTAGAATATTGATTACTATACCAGCAATTCATTCTATAAGTCCTCTTGGTCAAAAAAAAGTTATAAATTTAAAGGATTTTCGAGCCCTTTTAGGAATAGATAATATTTTAGGTTTGGGAGAAACTATATGGTCTTCTATATTGAATGAAGATATGAGAATAATCAGCTTAATTTCTGAAACTTTAGAAATGGGTAAATTGATAGAAGGTCATGGTGCAGGAGCTAAAGGCAAATATCTTTGTTCATTTGTAGCATCTGGAATTTCTTCCTGTCATGAATCTGTAAGTACTGAGGATATTATAGAAAGATTAAGATTGGGATTATATGCCATGATAAGAGAAGGAGATATAAGAAAAGAACTTGATTCAATTTCAAATATAAAAAATATGAATCTTGATTTTAGAAGAATTATTCTTGTTTCAGATGGCGTAGCTCCTAATACATTGATAAAACATGGTTATATGAATTACATATTACAAAAGGCTATAAACAAGGGTTTTGATCCTATAAAAGCTATTCAAATGGTTACCATTAATCCTGCGGAACATTTCAAACTTGATCATCTTATAGGTGGTATTGCTCCTCATAGGTATGCAGACATTGTGATTATACCAGATTTAAAGAATATAAAACCAATATATGTTATAAGTAATGGCAAATTATTACTTAAAGAAGAAAAAATACTTCAAGAACCAAGGATACCTAAATATAGAAAAGAACCTTTTCCAAGTATTAATATTCCTAAATTAACTCCTGCTGATTTTGTAATATCTACAAAAAAAGATGGAATGGTAAAAGTTAGAGTTATTAATCTTGTGAGCCCACTTGTGACAAAAGAATTGTTATGGAATTTGCCTATTAATAATGGCCAAGTTTTATTGGATTTAGACGAAGATATACTTAAAATAGCAGCATTAACTAAATCAAACCATACTATAGACAAATTTGTAGGATTTATAAAAGGGTTTGGTTTGAAAAAAGGAGCTTTTGCTACAAGTGCTGTTTGGGATGCGTGTCTTATAATAGTAGTTGGTACGAACGAAAATGATATGGCTAATGCAGTAAATAGGGTTTTAGAAATTGGAGGAGGAATTGCGATTTCAGAGGGTGGGCAGATTGTTGTGGAATTAAATATGCCTATTGGAGGTGTTATTGCGGATATGCCGATTAATAAAATAGCTAAATATATGCACGATATCCAAATAAAATTGGAGTCTTTTGGTTGTTCCTTGCCAGATGCACATCTGACACTTTCTACTCTAACTACTCCATATATACCTTTTATAAAGATTTCGGAAAAAGGGATGTTTGATATTAAAGCCTGCACATTTGTTTCTTTATTTCCAGATTAGAACCACTTGATTATTTTATTAAAATTTAATTGCAAAAAATAAATTTTATTTGACATATTATATCCATAAAGTAAAAGTAAATAAAAGATACAGAATTTATCTTAAAGGGAGAAATAAATATGTTAGACATGAGGTTTATAAGATCTAATAAAGAAAAGATAAAAGATATGTTAATGCTTAGAGGGTATGATCTTGATATTTCTAAATTGGAAGAATTAGATACAAAAAGGAGAGAGATGATCACAGAAATAGAAACGCTTAGATATAAAAGAAATGAGATAAATTATCAGATATCTCAAAAGAGGAAAAAAGGAGAAGCTGTATCCCAGCTTATAGATGAAATGAAACAAATATCTCTTAAAATAAAAGAAAAGGAAAGACAACTTCCAGAAGTGGCATACAAATTTGAAGAAATTTTGCTTTCTATTCCTAATATTCCTCATGAGTCAGTTCCTATAGGAAGAGATGAAAGTGATAATAAAGTAATTAGAAAGTGGGGTAAAATTCCAGATATGGAATTTGAACCTCTTCCCCATTGGGAGATAGGAGAAAGGCTTGGAATACTCGATTTTAAAAGAGCAACAAAACTTGCGGGTTCACGGTTTGCCCTTTATAAAGGGGCAGGAGCTAAGCTTGAAAGAGCATTGATAAATTTTATGTTGGATTTACATACAAAAGAACATGGTTATATAGAGGTAATTCCGCCTTTTATGGTAAATACTGCATGTATGACAGGTACTGGACAGCTTCCAAAATTTAAAGAGGATCTATTTAAAGTGCAAGATTGGGATCTTTATCTTATTCCTACAGCAGAAGTTCCTGTTACTAATATTCACAGAGAGGAAATATTATCAGAAGAAGAACTGCCTAAATATTATGTTTCATATACTCCTTGTTTTAGATCTGAAGCAGGATCATATGGAAAGGATGTAAGAGGGCTTATTAGACAGCATCAATTTAATAAAGTGGAGCTTGTAAAGGTAACAAAGCCTGAAGATTCATGGGATGAGCTGGAAAAACTAACTCAGGATGCAGAAGAGATATTGAAGAAGCTAAATTTACCTTATAGAGTAGTTTGTCTCTGTACAGGAGATCTTGGATTTTCTTCTGCAAAAACCTATGACATAGAAGTATGGCTGCCTGCTCAAGGAATTTATAGGGAAATTTCATCTTGTAGTAACTGTACGGATTTTCAAGCAAGGAGAGCTAAAATAAGATTTAGGAGAAGAGGTAAAAAAGGTACAGAGCTTGTTCATACCTTAAATGGTTCAGGACTGGCAGTAGGAAGGACTCTTGTTGCTATACTTGAGAATTATCAACAAAAGGATGGTTCTGTGCTTATACCTGAAGTGTTAAGGTCATATATGAATGGAATGGAGTATATAAGAAAGGAGGATTAGTCATGTGTGGTATTGTCTCTTATATAGGAGATAGGCAAGCTAAGCCCATACTAATAGAAGGTTTAAAACGGCTTGAATATCGGGGATATGATTCTGCAGGAATTGCTGTTCAGGATGCAGATAATATATATTTTGTAAAGACAGAAGGTAGGATAGCTGATTTAGAGGCAAAAATAAACAATATGCCTATTAAAGGTAATGCTGGGATTGCTCATACAAGATGGGCAACTCATGGAGAACCTTCTGATATAAATGCCCATCCTCATACAGATCAAAAAGAAGATGTATTTGTAGTTCATAATGGCATTATTGAAAATTATCTTTCTATAAAAAAGAGTTTAGAAAGAAAAGGTGTCGAATTCAGATCCGAAACAGATACAGAGGTGCTTGCTCAACTTATTGCCTTATATTTTGAGGGTGATCTTGTGGAAGCTGTAAGACGGGCATTATCAGAGGTAGAAGGGACCTTTGGAATAGCTGTTATTCATAAATATTCTCCTGGAAAGATAGTAGTGGCAAGAAGAGGCAGTCCGCTAATTATTGGAGTTGGAGATAATGAACGTTTTGCTGCTTCTGATGTATCAGCCATGATAAGTCATACAGATAAAGTGGTTCATTTAAATGATAATGAGCTTGCTGTACTTACTAAGGATGACCATATGATTTTGAGTGCCAAAGCAATGCCTATTACCAGAGAAATAGAAACTGTGGAATGGAGAGCAGAGGAAGTAGAACTCAATGGTTTTCCCCATTTTATGCTTAAGGAAATATATGAACAGCCAGAGGCCATAAGAAATGCTATGAGAGGAAGACTTGATCCTGGTGAAGGGGTACCAAAACTGGGAGGTATTCAGCCGGTGTGGGAAAAACTTAAAGAGTGCAGGCACATGGTTATTGTGGGTTGTGGAACTTCATATAATGCAGGCTGTGTTGGTAGATATGTATTTGAAAAACTTACTGAAGTCGATGTTGAGGTAGAACTTGCTTCTGAATTTCGCTATAGAAAACTTAATTTTTCTCCTAATACATATGTGGTTGCATTGAGTCAATCTGGAGAAACAGCTGACACACTGGCAGCTATTAGAGAAGCGAAACGAAAAGGAGCAGGCCTTTTGGGAATAGTAAATGTGGTAGGCAGTTCTATTGCAAGAGAAACAGATGCTGGAATATATAACCATGCTGGTCCTGAAATTGGAGTTGCGTCTACAAAGAATTTTACATCCCAATTAGTGGTATTAACTCTTCTTGCTTTACTATTAGGAAGACATCAAAATCTTTCTTTTACAGATGGGGTTGAGGCAATTAGAGAATTAAGGTCTCTTCCTGATAAGATAAAAGAAGTTCTTTTTCAAGCAAATCATATACAGGCAATTGCAGAGAAATATTATAGATGTAATAATTGGTTATTTATTGGAAGAAAATTTAACTATCCTATTGCAATGGAAGGGGCTCTTAAATTAAAAGAAATATCATATATACATGCAGAGGGATATGCAGCAGGAGAAATGAAACATGGACCTATTGCATTGATTAATCCGGATATGCCAACAGTTGCTATTGTTCCTAAGGATGATATGTATGAAAAAATGGTAAACAATATTCAAGAGATAAAAAGCAGAAGGGGTCCTGTTATAGCTATTTCAACTATGGGAGATAAAAAAATAAAAGAAATGGCTGATGAAACTATAGAAATACCTGCTACTTTAGATTTTTTATATCCTGTACTTACAGTTATCCCTTGTCAGCTTTTGGCATATTATTGCGCTGTACTTTTAAACCGTGATGTAGACAAGCCACGAAATTTGGCAAAGAGTGTTACTGTAGAATAAAGAATAATTTTCCACTATTTTGGGGATCATATCCTCCCAGGCTTTCTACCCTTTTTTTAAAGCGTGGGCTTTGAATAATCTCTAATATTTTCTTTATCTTTGGATCATCCAAAAATTCTGAAGGTATTATAAGATCATATTGCTCTTTTCCAATAGGAATAAAATCCAGATTAAGTGCTTTTGCAGCTGCAAATATGCCGATTCCACAATCTGCGACTCCACTTAATACATCCACTGCTACTGCCATGTGTGTAAATTCTTCATGTTCATATCCATTTATATTTTTAGGGGATATATTTATCTGTTTTAACTTATAATCTAACAATACTCTTGTGCCTGAACCAGGTTGTCTATTTACAAACTTTATGTCTTGTCTGACAAGGTCTTTTATACCTTTTATCCCTTTGGGATTCCCTTTTTTCACAATAAGACCTTGTTCACGTAGAACAAAATTGAATATATGAACCTTCATGCCTTTAAGATATTTTTTTACATAAGAGATATTGTATTCTCCTGTATCTAAATCAAGCAAATGAGAGCCTGCTATATGAGATATTCCTTTTTTTAAAGCAATAAGTCCACTTAAACTCCCTACATTGCTTGAGGATATGCGTATATTATCTTTTTTCCTAATCTCATCAGCTATTATATCAATACATATATCATGACTACCAATAATCACTACTGTGTTTATGAGTTCTTTTTCATCCACTAAAAGTTCTGCTTCTACCTCTTCATATTCTGATATTCCCTCTGATAATGAATCAATCCTTATTATACCCTCTGCCTTTATAAGAGTTGTAAGTACCCCTGCTCCTCTTGGAAGAGGAGTTGCTACATATTTATCTCTTATTTTCCCTATATTTACCCTTAAGAACTCTTCCATACCAAGTTTAGATGGTATATTCCTGGTAGGCACAACTTTTATTTTTTTTCTTTCAGGTGGATCTATGCCTTGAAGCCAATATATTATAGGCATAACAAATTGTTCAAAAGATATAATTGAGGATACAGAATAGCCAGGATTTCCTATAACTGGTTTTCCATTTACTGTAGCAAGTATTGTAGGTTTTCCAGGCATAATATTTATGCCATGAACAAGAACTTCTCCTAAGCTTTTAAGTATATGTACTGTATAATCTTTAGATCCTGCAGATGAACCAGCATTTATGATTATAATCTTTGCATCGGAAATTACAGCTTGTTTTACTATTGAATATAGTTTACTTTCATCATCAGGAACAATATCATAGACAATAGGGATTCCCCCTGCTTCTTTTGTCAAAGAAGATAAATTAATAGAATTAAATTCCAATATTTTGCCCGCCTCTATTCTATTTTCTTTGTAACTTATCAATTCAGATCCAGTAGGTATAATAGCTACTTTTGGCCTTTTCCATACCTTTACCTCAAATATACCTGCACTAATAAGAGCCCCTAAATCATATGGTCTGAGTTTGTGATTTTGAGGAAATAAAAGTTCTGTTGCTACTATATCTTCTCCTACTTTTCTTACATTATGCCACGGATACACAGATTCTTTTATCTCTATATGTAACTCATCTATTTGGTTAATTTTTTCTACCATTATGACTGAATCATATCCTTCTGGCATTGGATCACCTGTATTAACCCAGATAGCATCTTTTCCAAGCTCTAATATCTTTGGTTTTCTTTCATTTACTCCATAAGTACTTTCAGCTCTAACAGCTACTCCATCCATTGCTGATGAGTGAAAGTAAGGAGACGATATTTTTGCAAATACAGGTGCTGCTGTAACCCTACCAAGAGTTTTTTCTACAGGTAATACCTCTATTTCTCTTATCATATCTATATTGATTTTTGAAAAAAATAATTGTCTTGCATCATTGAGATTTTTCATTGAAAGATAAGTTTGTCTTTTTAGCATGCTCCACCTTTTGATATAAATGGAATAACCTCTACTTCTTCATTTTTATATATTCCTTCTTTATTTATATCTATCTTTATAAGACCATCTGCTTCTACAAGAGGAGATATAAGTCCAGATTTACCAAGAATGGGATTTGCATATATCTTTTTTCCTTTTTTTAATAGCTTGATTCTTATATAATCCTCCCTTCCAGTCACAGAATCTATGTTTCTTGTAATTATTGCATTAACTGTAGGTATTATATCTGACGGATTTTCTCCTGAAAGTTTTTTTATAAGTCTGCTCATGAATACTTCAGCTACTATAAAAGCAGATGATACCTGTCCAGGAAGTCCAACAATTGGTTTAAATTTAGCTTTTCCTATAATAGTAGGTTTGCCAGGGCTTATTGCTATGCCATGGACAAGAAGCTCAAATTTTTCTATTGACTCAAATACTTTAAGGGTAAGATCTCTTGTGCCTACAGAGCTTCCTCCAGATATCCATACTGTATCTGCTATGTCAAGCCCTTCCATAACCATACTTTGTAATCTAAAAAAATCATCAGGGCATATACCCATAAATATTGGTATTGCTCCAAGTGCCATGCACAGAGTTGAAAGTGTGTATCTATTAATATCTCTTACTTGGCCTGGAAGAGGTTCTTGATCGATGGGGATTACTTCATCGCCCGTTGATATAATTGCAACTTTTGGCCTTTTATAGACTTTAATATGTCGAATTCCTATTCCTGCAAGCGCTCCTATGTCTTGAGGTCTTAATCTTGCTCCTTTTTTTAATAAGATATCTCCTTTTTTTATATCATCGTCAGGCTGCATAACATTTTCCCAGGGCGAGATAGCTTTTTCTATTTCTATAGTATTATCATCTATTCTATGACAGAATTCTATCATTACAACACCATCTGCTCCTTCAGGAAGCATACCTCCTGTTGAAATTTTTACAGCCTCTCCCTCCTTAACTGATACTTTTGGGATTTCTCCCATTTTAACCTCACCTTTTACTTTAAAAAGGGCAGGTAAAGTAGGACTTGCTCCAAATGTATCTTTTGCTTTTACAGCATAGCCATCCATTGTTGCCCTTAGAAATCCTGGCATGTTAGAAGAAGAGCATATATCTTGAGCTAATATTCTACCCAATGAATCTTCTATAGATACCTCTTCTTCATAGTAATTTGGTGTGAATTGGTCAAATATCTTTAATACATTATTAGGTAAGGTTAGTTTAAAAAAACTTTTTAACATTTCTTAACTCTTGAATTTTTGGCAATTATAGCATATAAACTAAAAATATACAAAATTAGTAAATTTTCAGAGCTATCTGGATGGATAGAAGTATTTATTGGAATCGGATAGCAAAAGTGAGGTCTTTGTTTTCGAAGAAAGGGCTTGATTCAGTATGGATATTAGGGCCTGAAAACAGAAGATATATTTCTGGATTTAGGGCTCAAGATACTCATATAACTGAATCGTCAGGATCTGTTTTAATAGGAAAGGAATATGTCATAATTATGACAGATCCAAGATATGAACTTGAGGCATATCGTGATTCTCCGGATTTTGAGATAAAAATTTTTAAAGATAATCCAATAAAAGATATATGCAAAATAATGATAGATTCTGGTGTTAAAAGAGTTGGTTTTGACGAAGATTATATAACTTGGGGTTTATTTCATAGATTGAAGCAAGAATTTTTTGAAATGAAATATGATATAGAATTTGTGCCATTAGGACATTTTTTAGAAGAGATAAGACAGATAAAGGATGAGCATGAGATCTCATTAATTAAAAGATCTGCACATATAATATGTAATATTATGGATCAAATTGTTGAGAGTGTTGAGGCTGGAGTCACAGAAAAAGATCTGGCATTTAAAATGCAAGAACTGGCATACAAAACAGAGGCAGAAGGTTTATCATTTCCGCCAATTGTAGCTTCTGGTCCAAATAGTGCGCTTCCTCATGCTGTTCCT
>Ga0256914_1004030_pt1 | contig 11319 bp, 11 predicted proteins | sample HulkmetaG_FD_191571 | JGI IMG/M metagenome (GOLD analysis project Ga0256914, IMG submission 191571) | Hydrothermal chimney microbial communities from Main Endeavour vent field at the Juan de Fuca Ridge, Pacific Ocean - Hulk | ecosystem: Environmental > Aquatic > Marine > Hydrothermal vents ...
AGAAAGCCTTGGCAGATGAAAAAGCTAAATTGGAGGCTATGGTTCAATCACTAGAGGAAAATTTAACTAAAAAAATAGAAAACGAAAAACTTCTTAAACAGAAGTTAAAGAAAATAGAAGAGTTACAAACAATATTAAATAATGAATTGGCTAATAAGAAACAGTTAGAAGAAGAAAAAGCAGAAATTATAAATAAGGTTCTCCAGTTAGAAAATCGTATTAAAGAGAAAGAGAGTAATGAAATTAAAAATTTAGAACAGATTGACATATTGAATAAAGAAAAAGCTCAATTAGAAACGACTCTAAAGGAGAAAGAGGAACAGTTAAAAGTATATCAGGAAAAAGAGAATAAAATTATTCAAGAGCAAAAAGCAAAAGAGAGCTTATCAAAGGCATTTTCTCTTACAAATGTTAAATTTAAAAGGGGAAGTGGTCATTTAACTGAGGAAAGTAAAATAAGATTAGATAAAACAGCAGAAATCATTAAAAAGTATAGCAAGTTTAACTTCAGATATGCTATTCATGGACACACTGATAATCAAGGGCAAGAGATATTTAATATTAAACTTATTGCTAAAAGAGCAAAGGCAGTAAAAGAGTATCTTGTCTCTAAAGGTGTACCAGCTGATATACTACAAACAAAAGGTATAGGTTCAGCAGAGCCTATTGCAGATAATAATACACCGGAGGGAAGAAGTAAAAATCGTCGAGTTGAATTTATTATTGTAAATCACCCAATTAGTCGCTAAAGACGATTGGGTTTTTTATTAGAGAGATAGTTAAACATAAAAAAGGGGATATGTTATCTTAGTTCATATATGTTGTGCTGTTGATAGTCACTATTTTTTAAAAAGACTACAGTTGGATTATCCAGATGAGAAATTAATAGGATTTTTTTATGACCCAAATATACACCCATATAGCGAATATTACTTAAGACTACTTGATGTAAGGCGTTCGTGTAGAATATTAAATATAGAGTTAATAGAGGGAGAGTATGATACTCAGGGGTGGTTAAAAGCGGTCAGAGGTTTAGAGCATGAGAAAGAAAAGGGTGCTAGATGTACTATCTGTTTTAATAATAGATTTGAAATAACCGCTAAAAAGGTTAATGAATTGGGAGAAAAAAGTTTTACTTCAACTCTCCTTATGAGTCCAAAAAAATCTATAAAACAGCTTACTATTGCGGGTAATTTGTTGGCTAAGAAATATGGTATTACATTTATAGCTCCCAATTATAAAAAAGCATCTGGAACACAAGAACAGAATATTTTGGCAAAAAAAGATAAATTATATCGTCAAGATTATTGTGGTTGTATATATGGTTTAAGTATGCAAAGAGAGGAGCAGAAAAGATTGGCATATGAACTCTTTTCTCCAATATCCAGACAGATACAACCAAAATCAATTGAAGCAAAAATTAAACTTTATGAAGAGAGATTGGAGTATGAAAAAAGGGGTATAGAGTATAAAATTATAAAACAGAGATTTTTAAATTGGAGATTAGAATTTGGATATTTAAAGGTTAAAAAGAGAGTAGTCCCAGCCCACTTTTTACCATATTCAACTCTAAAAAAGGGCTATACAAGAGGTAGAGTTGAATACTCTATAGGTGACATTTTCTATATGAATAGAGATGAGGTTAAATTTATATCTATAGAGATATATAACAAATTGGCAGAGACAAATTATGGAAGTGTGAACTCCTTAATATTTAATCCTCCACCATTTCAAAAAGAGTTGAAAATCAGAGAGCATTTAATAAAAAATCATTATGATTTAAGTTTAATATTAATTGTGAACGAAATTCCCACAAATAACATTGAAATTATATGTAAGAGTTATATTTATGAAGATGTAAAAGAGGAACTTATTAAAGTTTGACACAATTTTTAGCTTAATTTGGATAAAATCTATTAAATTTTTATCCAAAGGCTAAAATAGTGACATTTAATGTAGTTGAAATTCAAAAAATATTACCTCATAGGTATCCATTTTTACTTCTTGATAGAGTTATAACACTCGAACAAGGAAAATATATAGAAGGTTATAAAAATGTATCTATATCAGAACCTGTTTTTCAAGGACACTTTCCAGACCATCCAATCTATCCGGGGGTTATGATTATTGAAGGTATGGCACAAGCTGGTGGGGTATTGGCATTTCAAAGTTTTAATGATAAAGAGCAAAAAGATATAGAGAATAAAGTTGTTTATTTTATGAGTATCGATAAAGCTAAATTTCGTCTGCCTGTAACACCGGGTGATAGATTAGTGTATAAATTATCCGTTTTAAAACATAGAGGGGCAATTTGGCAACTTGATGGAAAAGCTTTCGTTGATGATAGGCTTGTAGCAGAAGCTCAACTAAAAGCTATGATTGTTGATAAATAAGTGAGAACTCAGATGTCAAATATTCACTCAACAGCTGTGATTGAAAATGGTGCAAAGATTGGAAAAAATGTTAAGATTGGTGCATTTGTCACCATATCTTCAAAAGCAACTATTGGTGATAATTGTATAATAGATGCTCATGCTGTTATAGAGGGTAATACAACAATTGGAAAAGCTACTCACATATTCTCTCATGCTGTAGTTGGTTCTATTCCACAGGATTTAAAATATATGGGGGAAGATGTAGAGCTTATTATTGGAGAAAATAATAAGATTAGGGAATTTACTTTATTAAACCCGGGTACTAAAGGTGGAGGTAGAGTTACTCGAATTGGTAATAATAATCTTTTAATGGGGTATGTTCATGTAGGACATGATGTAATAATAGGAGATAACTGTATATTGGCAAATGGAGCAACACTTGCTGGACATGTTGAATTGGGTAATAGGGTCGTAATTGGGGGTTTGACACCTGTCCATCAATTCGTTCATATTGGAGATTATGCTATGATTGCAGGTGCATCAGCTTTAAGTCAAGACATTCCTCCCTACTGCTTAGCAGAGGGGAATAGAGCAACATTAAGGGGGCTAAATCTAACAGGACTTAGAAGATATATAGATAGAAAAGATATAGATGAATTGAAAATAGTATATAGGGAACTTTTTGAAAAGGGAGAGCCTCTTCAAGAGAGTGCTAAAAGATTATTAAAAAATAATAATTCAAAAGAGGTAAAAAAATTATTGGAGTTTGTCACGGCATCAAAACGGGGCATTCCATTTAGAAGGAAAAAAATTAATGGCTAGAAAAAAATGTAGTTTTTGTAACACTACAGAGAAGACTAAAAATCCATTTATTGCGGGAAATGGTGTTTATATATGTTCAAATTGTGTAACTTCTGCATATAAAATACTATTTGGGGAAGATGAAAAGCAACCATCAAATAAAACAGAAACTGTAACACTTTTAATCCCAAAAGAGATACATAGAATATTAGATGACTATGTAATAGGTCAAGAGATGGCTAAAAAGACACTATCTGTTGCAGTCTATAACCACTATAAAAGAATATTTAAGAGTGATTTTAAAGATAATACAACAATAGATAAATCTAATATACTGCTTATTGGACCTACTGGTTCTGGAAAAACCCTTTTAGCTCAAACCATTGCTAGATTTTTAGATGTACCAATTGCTATCTCAGATGCTACAAATTTAACAGAAGCTGGTTATGTGGGTGAAGATGTTGAGAATATATTAACTAAACTACTCCAAGCCGCAGACGGCGATGTATCAAAGGCAGAAAGAGGTATTATTTTTATTGATGAGATGGATAAAATTGCTAGAATGGGAGAGAACCGTTCTATTACAAGAGATGTCTCGGGAGAGGGTGTTCAACAGGCACTTTTAAAGATTATAGAGGGTTCAGTTGTAAATATTCCACCAAAGGGAGGTAGAAAACATCCAAATCAAGATTTTCTTCAGATTAATACAGAAAATATACTATTTATATGTGGGGGAGCATTTGATGGTATTGAAGAGATTATACAGAGAAGATTAGGTGCCAATCAGTTAGGATTTGGTCAAACAAAAAGGAGTAATATTGAAAATGAGAGTGTAATGCACTTGATAGAATCTAGTGATTTAGTCCACTTTGGAATTATTCCAGAGCTAATTGGACGACTTCATATTACAGCTACACTTGAACCCATTACTCTTGAAGATATGGTTAGAATATTACTTGAACCTAAAAATTCAATTGTAAAACAGTATCAAAAACTATTTGAAATAGATAATGTGATATTATCCTTTGAAGAGGAGGCTCTAAAAGCTATTGCTCAAAAAGCTATAAATAGAAAGACAGGTGCAAGAGGTCTTCGTTCAATTATGGAGGAGTCACTCATTGACATTATGTATGAACTGCCAGAGCTTGGAGGGTATGAGGTTATTATTACAGAAGATGTTATAAATAGTAGTTTAAAACCAATATATATTAAAAATTCAAAATCAGCATAGAGTAAGGAAAGAGTAAGATGTTTAAAAAAGTTTTAGGTATGTTTTCTAATGATTTAGCAATAGATTTAGGAACTGCAAATACATTAGTATTAGTCAAAGGTCAAGGGATTAGTATAAATGAACCATCAGTTGTAGCAATACAGTATGATAAACATGGGAGGGAAAAGATATTAGCTGTAGGAATTGAAGCTAAAGAGATGATAGGAAAAACTCCCGGAAATATTAAAGCTATTCGTCCAATGAAAGATGGAGTTATTGCTGATTTTAATGTTACAGAGATGATGATTAGATATTTTATAGAGAAAGTTCATAATAGAAAAGGTTTATTTTCTCCCAGAATAATTATCTGTGTTCCTTATGGTTTAACTCAAGTTGAACGAAAAGCTGTTAAAGAGTCTGCAATGAGTGCAGGTGCAAGAGAGGTTTATTTAATAGAAGAACCAATGGCGGCTGCAATTGGAGCAGGAATTCCTGTAAAAGAGCCAAATGGAAATTTAGTAGTTGATATTGGAGGAGGTACTACAGAAATTGGTGTAACCTCTCTTGGTGGATTGGTTCAGAGTAAATCAATAAGAGTAGCAGGGGATATGTTGGATAGGAATATTATTGATTATATGAAAAAGAACTTTAATCTACTAATTGGAGATAGAGTAGCTGAAGATATGAAAATTAGTATTGGAACTGCCATTCAATTAGAAGAGGAGCTTAGTATGACTGTAAAAGGGAGAGACCAAGTTACAGGACTTTTAACATCTATTGAGATAAACTCTGAACATATGCGAGAGGCAATGAAAATACCTTTAAAAGAGATTGGTGAAGCTCTAAAGCAGGTATTAGAAGATACACCACCCGACCTAGCCGGTGATATTGTGGAAAATGGTATAGTTTTAACAGGAGGAGGAGCATTGATTAGAGGTCTTGATAAGTATCTTGCCAATATTGTTAAACTTCCTGTTTTTGTGTGTGAAGACCCACTTTTAGCTGTTGCTCACGGTACGGGTAAAGCACTTGAAGAGATAGACCTATTACAACATACAGCCTATGATGAATAAAAAACTGATTTTTGTTATTCTTATCTCTTTAGCTTCTCTTCTTCTGTTTCAAAAAGAAGAGAGATTTCAAGAGAATTTTGCATTTATATCAATTCCTATTAAAAGGGCATATTTAAATATAACTAATTCTATAAGTAATAATATAGAGAGGTATATATCTCAATCTAATGCTATCGAGAATTTAAAACAAGAGAATATCATCTTAAGAAAATATCTCTATAATCAACAAATGATAATAAACCAACTTGAGGATTATAGTAAATCTAAGGTGAAAAAATATGATAAAAATGAGAATATAGCACACATTCAAACTCTATCATATAAGAAGTTAAATGATTTCTCATATATATATTTAACAAATCTTGATAATATAAAGCTTAGTGAAGATAAGATATATGGTTTAATTCAAAAAAATGTAGTTGCAGGAATAGCCATAAAAAAAGATAATAGATTAGAGGGAATTCTCTTATCAAATGAAAAGTGTCAGTTCTCAACATTCATAGGTAAAAAAAAGATGCCGGGTATTGCTAAAGGTATAGATGAGAAAAGAATGGAGATAAATTTTATACCAAAATGGTCAAAGATAGCAGTAGGAGATAAAGTGGTGACAAGTGGATTAGATAATATATTTTTAGCTAATATTCCTGTGGGTGTTGTGTCTAAAGTGTTAACTAGAAGTACATATAAAACAGCAATAATTAACACCTATGCAGATATTTTACACCCAAATTACTTTTATTTAGTAAAAAAAGTTCCCATTCAAATTAACGATATTAATGAAACTTTATTAAAAGAGAGCAATATAACCTCACATTAATTTTAGATTATTAAATTTTATGATATTATATAATTAAAAAATGCGAGTAACATAATGCAAAATAACCACTCTTCCACACCATGTATTTTAAACTATATAGTCATCGCTCTACTTCCTACGCTTTTTCTATTAGGAATAATATTGGGTTATTACCATATTATTCAACTGAAGGTTGATATACACTCTGTAGTAATTATATCTATAATATATCTGATATATTTGCTTTTTATTCAACATAATGCCAATTTTGTTATCTGTAATATGCGTAAAAGATATAATAATTTACAAAAAGAGTTACAAAGGGCAATTCAAGAAAACTCTTTAACTATTGCTGATAAAACAAAATCTACTATCAATATAGAAGATTATATTAAAGAGTACTACAAGGGATTTCGTAATGACAACTTTGCTTCAGTCGCCCCATCTTTTTTTCCGATGTTAGGGATACTTGGTACATTTACAGCAATTGCTATATCTATGCCTGATTTTTCAATAAAAGATACAAATGGATTAGATACACAAATCTCTATTCTTTTAAGTGGAATAGGAACAGCTTTTTACGCCTCTATTTTTGGTATTTTTCTCTCTATTTTATGGAACTATTTTGAAAAAAGAGGACTCTCCAAAGGAGATAGTGATAGTCGCTATTTAGAAAATCTCTATAGAGAGTTTATATGGAGTGATAGTGAGCTTAAAAAGCATGAACACACTCAACATGACCTGAGAGATGAAAAGATGATAAATGCTCTAAAAGATACATTTAATTTAGAGTTTATTCAAACTTTAAATGAAAAACATCTTGAAAATTTCAAAACCATTATAAATGAGACAAATAGAAATTTTACAAATGTGGCAACACACATGAAATTGGTCTCAAGCGATTTAAAAGATACACTCTCACAAATACATCAATCTCACAATGCTATTGATGCAAGTGCTAAAATAGAGAGAAATATTCATAAGTTTATAGATGTAACCCAAAATTTACAATACTCTATAGATAGATTTGATAGCTCACTAGAGACCTCTTTAAATAGTACTTTTCATAGAATAGATGAAGAGTTGGGTGAGGTTATAAGTAAACTTGGTAATTTTGCTTCAATTATAGGTGAACAGAATAGATTGCTACAAAATGCAATCTTAAAACACAACAATATGTATAGTGAATAGATATGTTTAAGAAAAAAAATAGTGGTGAAAATAGTAATTTTTGGATTTCGTATGCCGATTTAATGGCGGGATTACTATTTGTATTTATTTTACTTATTGGTGCTATTATTGTAAAATCAACTCTTTTAAAAAATTCTCTAAGAGATAAAGAGTCAACTCTGGAGTCACAATCTGAAGTATTAGAGAAACAATCAGAAGATATAAATAAAAAATCAAGAGAGATTAAAATTAGAGATGAAGAGATTAATAAACTTAAAAATCTTCTTGCACAACGAGAGCAATATATTTATGATAGCAATCAAAGACTTATAATATCAGAAAATACTCTTAAGCTAAAAGAGGAGGAGATTTCAAAATTAAACCAAATTCTACTAGCTCAAAATACTAAAATAGATAAATATACAGATAAAATAATGATTTTGCAAAATTTAAGTAGTGATTATAATCAAACAATCAAAAATCAGAAAACTATTATTGATGATTATAAAAATAGAGTCTTAATTATATCGGATAGATTATCAAAAAGTACCCAAAAATTAAAATTAACAGATGAAAAACTTTTAAAACTTTTACAAACTTTAGATAATAAACAGACAAAATATGATGAACTTTTAGCGAAATTACAAGCTCAAAAGGCAAAGATTAAATCTTTAACTGGAATAAAAGTAAAAGTAATTGCTGAATTAAAATCTGCTCTTGGTAATAAGATAAATATAGATAAAAATAGTGGAAGTTTAAGACTATCTTCCAATATTCTATTTGATAAAGGCTCTGCTATATTAAAAGATGGAGCAAAGGAAGAGCTTAAATCTAGTTTTATAGAGTATGTCAATACACTTATATCAAATTCAAATATATCAGAACATATTGACAAGATAATAATAGAGGGTCATACAGATAGTGATGGTGGATATTTATATAATTTGGGTCTATCTCAAAAACGAGCTTATGCTGTTATGAACTATCTTTTAACCTTAGATTATATAAAAAAACATAATATTCAAACTAAACTTGTAGCTAGTGGTAGGTCATATCTTGACCCAATTAAAGTAAATGGGATTGAAGATAAAGATGCTTCAAGAAGAATTGAAATTAAATTTAGACTTAAAAATGAAGATGCAATGTATGAGATAGAAAGGATTTTAGATGCAGATTAAATTTACACCTTTACAGATAAAACTTTCTAAAAGATATATAGAAAACCTTATTCAAGATGAAAAGAATTATACGAAAGAGATAAAAAAGAGATTAAATCCCTCTTTTTTGAAAAGAGGATTAGGTTTATTTAGTAACATTTTTAAATATTTTGCAATAAAATAAGCAAACTTTTAAATTTTTTTTAATAAAATAATATAATATAATATTTATATACTGTAAAAGAGAAGGATTACATTATGATATATAGACCAATTGCTATAGATGAAGAAATAAAATTTAGTAAAAAGAAATTTATAGTAAGTAAAACAGATTTAAAAGGAAAGATTACATTTGTAAATAAAAACTTCTGTGATATTTCAGGTTATAGTGAAGATGAGTTAATAGGTTCTCCTCATAATATAATAAGACACCCAGATATGCCAAGGGCAGTATTTTATCTTATTTGGAAAGCACTCTTATCAGGTAGAGCAATATCTGGAGTAGTTAAAAATCTAGCTAAAAGTGGAAAATACTATTGGGTTATAGCAGATTTAGAGCCAAAATTTGACAAAGATGGTAATATTATATCGTTAACAGCTTTTAGACGAGCTGCACCTCAAAGTGTAATTTATACCGTAGAAGAACTATATCATATAATGTTAAATATAGAGAAGAAGCATGGTATGGAAAAATCAATAGCATACCTTGAGGGGTATCTGGAAGAACATAATGTAACCTATGATACATTTATTGCTGAACTTATTAGACCAAAAGGCATTTTAGCAACCCTACTTGATGCATTTAAAAGAGTATTTGGATAAAAAATTACCAAATTTCGTCGTAAGACCCTTGCCTTTTGGCGAGGGTAGTTATGGGAGTGGTATTATGAGTTTTGTTCCTATAATAACCTCTAAATTAGAGCTAATTCTATCTTTATTGGCTTTATATATTCTATAGTATTTATTTCTGTCATTATAATATGCTTGTGCATAACTGGATAGACTCTCTCCTTTTTGAACCTCTATAACAAGATGGTCATCATAAGTCTCTAACACCTTAATCTCTTTTGGAATATATTTTGATTTTCTCTTTTTTATATTCTTTTTAACGATATTCTCTATTCCCTCTTTAACTCTATTTTTCTTTTCAATACCAGATTTCTTTTTAGTAATGACCTCTATAAGAGAACTTAATTTTGCTATAATCTTTTTATCCTGCTCTCTATCTTTTTTTAACTGTTCAAGCTCTTCCATTACAATACGAAGTTGGTTTTTTATTTTCTCTATATCCTTTTCAGTTTCAAAATCTGTTTGGTCTATTTGAGAACTTGTTGGTAATTTACTAAGAATAATCTCTTCAGGTTCTTTAGAACAGGTCAACTCTTTTTTATTAACATGGTCATTACAACCTACAATGTGTGTCTGCTTAAGCTTTGATTTTTCAGAATCGTCTATTAATTTAATAGTATCTAAATCATCTGAGGCAACAGCGGTGTAACTTGTTCCTAAAGATAATAATAAAATAGTACCTACAATTGATATAATCTTTTTCATTCTATTTGCCCTTTATGGTTAAAATTAACTTTAATATAACATATTAAAGGTATAAAATTCATTAATTTGATTAAATCAATTTTTTGAGATATACTTCAGTAGTCAACCATCTCACCCTAAATGGTTAAATAGTTGATAAAAAGAGTTATATAGAAATCAAATTAAAATATCAAGAAAAATTTTTAGAAAGAAGGAAAGCTTTTAGAGCTTAAATTAACAATGAAAAGTTTATATATTTATCCAACATCACGAGCAATTAGAAAAAAACGAAAAGAGTTCCAAGAGTATAATGCTCTCTTGCCGACACTTATTCGTATTGATGAGTTTGAGCAAAGAGCCACTATTTTACCAAATTTAACAATGGTTGACAGATTGGAAAGAGTACTTATTTTGCAAAAAGCCTCAAAATTTAAAACCTTTAATAATCTAAAGATAGATAGAGAGTTGGTTAAATTTTTTACCAAAAGTGATACTATTTTAAAGTTTTTTGAGGAGTTAAGTCATGAAGAAGTATCTTTTGATGATTTAATTGATGGAGACTCTTTTGTAGAATTTACAGAACAGATAGATATACTCAAAGAACTTCTAAATAACTATCAAACACTTCTATATGAAAAAGGGCTGACCGATAGAGTATTTTTACCTCAAATCTATAAATTAAATAGAGGATTTATTGATGAGTATAACAGATATGAACTATTTTTAGAGGGGTATATGAGTAGATATGAACTCTCTTTAATAGAAAAAATAGCAGAAAAAAAAGAGTTTATTGTACATCTACAAACGAGCAAATTTAATCAAAAAGTACAAAGCAGATTTATGGAGATGGGGGTAGAAAAGTTACCTATGGATAGTTTTGTATCTTTTAATCTACGGACAAAAAAAATTATAAAAGTAGAGAAAAATAACAAAAAAATTGACGCCAAAGTGTTTAGTGTAGAGGAGAGATTAGCACAAATTCCAATCTTATTGGAATCTGTGCAAAAGATGGTCAATAGTGGTATTTCGCCAGAAGATATAGTTGTGATTTTACCTGATGAAAGCTTTAAAGATATATTAAAACTATATGACTCATTTAATAACTTCAACTTCTCTATGGGATTTGATTATAATAAAAGTAGAACCTATAAACTATTAGATGCGATATATAGATATTGGGCAAACTTTTCAAATGAAAATATCA
>Ga0256914_1004031_pt1 | contig 11317 bp, 5 predicted proteins | sample HulkmetaG_FD_191571 | JGI IMG/M metagenome (GOLD analysis project Ga0256914, IMG submission 191571) | Hydrothermal chimney microbial communities from Main Endeavour vent field at the Juan de Fuca Ridge, Pacific Ocean - Hulk | ecosystem: Environmental > Aquatic > Marine > Hydrothermal vents ...
ACGGCCGCGACCACGACTGCGACGGACTGGTCGACCACGACGCAGATTCCGACGGCTTCTCCGACTCCGACTGCGGCGGTTCGGACTGCGACGACTCCGACCCGTCCTCCTACCCGAACGCGGACACCGTGTGCGACGACCGCGACCACGACTGCGACGGACTGGTCGACCACGACGCAGATTCCGACGGCTTCTCCGACTCCGACTGCGGCGGTTCGGACTGCGACGACTCCGATCCATCCACCTACCCGGACGAGAACGGCTTCTGCGGCATGGGAACGAGTTGCCTCGATATCTTGACTCGAGGCGGCTCCACGGGAGACGGCATCTACGTGATCGATCCCGACGGAGAGAATCAGGGCGAGCCTCCGTTCGAGGTCTATTGCGACATGACAACCGACGGCGGCGGCTGGACCTTGTGCGTCAACAGCTTGCCCGGCAGCGCAGCCCCTACCACCGACATGGTCGCCAACCTGGGCGCCGTGGGCTGGGACTCGGGCCACGTGCGCAACTGCTCCGCCCTTGCCGTGGACGCTCCCGCCGAGATACGCCACCTCATCGTATACGACGGAAAAGTGGTCAACACGGGATACGTCGGCCGATACCACGACCCCCTCCCCCCCGTGGACGACTGGGTCCTGTTCGGGGCCTCCACTGCACGCGCCGGAGAAGCTGACGATGGCCGGTGGGACGGCTGCACCATCGGGTACCACTACGGACGAGCCTGGCAGACCTCCGGAAGCTGCGTGGACACCTACGGATACCCCTGGTACTACGGAAGCTGCTGGAACGTCATCCCGGTAGACGGCAGTGGCGCCTATTGTGCGCTCGGACCCGGGGTCTCCACTTCGTCGAGTTGCTGGGACAACAGACACTGTGCCGACCGGTACAGCATTTTCGTGCGGTGACATGGGGTCCCACCGGCCCTGCGATGTCACATCTGCCCTCCTGCGGCCAGGGAAAAGTCGCTTGACCTGCAACTCTGCAACGAGTCTCAACTGTCACGGACTTGTTCACGAAACCCAGCACCCTGAAGGCTCCCCGCCACGCCAAGGCCCTGCGTCGCCCCTCCGGTGTGGAGAATGTCGCCTGTGAGAGGCACGGGAATTGCAACCATCCCCCCGTGCGGGCTCCTGCTCGACTCCGGCCTCAACATCAAACCCAGGGGTGACCTCATGAAAGGAGACCTTTTTCGCACCTCATCTCGTGGAACTGCGCACGCCATTACGCTCCTGCTCCTCCTCGGTACCGTGCTGCCCGGCGCCGATGAGTGCGGTGGCGCCGTGGACATGGACGGCGACGGGTTCGCCGCCACCACGGACTGTGACGATGAAGACGCTGCCGTCTATCCCGGTGCAGACGAGGTGTGCGATGGGGCGGACAACGACTGTGACGGGGAGATGGATGAGGGGCTCGACACCTCGACCTGGTACCCCGACCAGGATGGCGACGGATTCGGGGACGAGACCCATCCCTCCGACACATGCGGGGCCCCGGAGGGACATGTCTCGACGCCCGGCGATTGCGACGATGACGACGGCGCGGTCTACCCCGGCGCCGAGGAGTGGTGCGACGGCCAGGACGACGACTGCGATGGACAGACCGACGATGCGTGCGTGCCTCCGACCCTGCATGTCCCCGGCGACGCGGCCACGATTCAGGCTGCGATCGACCGCATCGCCCACGAAGGGGTCATCGAGGTGGGTCCCGGGACCTGGGAGGAGCCGTTGCGCATCGACGGCAAGGACATCACCCTGACTTCCCTCGAGGGCCCCGAACAGACGGTCCTGGCCGGCCCCGATGAAGCACCACTCCTGACGGTCAGCGGCGCACAGTTCCGCCTGAGCGGATTCCAGCTCGCCGGTAGTTGGGGGTACGAAGGTCCAGGCATCGACATGGTCGACTCGAATGGAGCGATCGAGGATTGTCTCCTGGAGATGCGCAACGTCGAAGCCGGGATCCACGCACAAAACACATCGCTCGAGCTGACCCGGGTCTCGATGTCGCTCCTCGCCCACGGCCTGGCGCTCAAGGCTTCAGGCTCGGTGCTGATGATGGACGACTGCGACCTCTACGCGCACTCGGCCGATGACGGGTGGACGGTCGTACTCGAGGCAAGCAAGGCGTCCGTGGCCGAATCCCGTTTCACCGGCTACGGCATCCACGTCACGGCAGGCTCCGAGGTCTCCATCAGCGATTGCTCGATCAGCGACGTCTCCGACAATCCTGGGGTCGCCGTCACCGACGCCTCCACGGTTTCCCTGGTGCACACCTCGATCACGGAGCTGGATTGCTACGCCGTTACAGACGCCGGTGTCCATGCAACAGACTCCACCGTGCTTCTCGATGGTTGCTCGATCGAACGTTCCCATGAGGCCGGCGGCATCTACCTGTCCCGATCCATTCTCGAGATGCGGAACACGGTGATCGCGGACAACGACGCCGAGGAAGGGGCCGGTATCAGGGCCAGCGAGTCCTCCTTGCACATCGAGCGGAGCGTGGTTTGCGACAACCGTGCCCATGCCAGTGCGGGGGGCGGGATACTGGCCGAGAACTCGAGCCTCGATCTGGTCGACAGCGTCGTCTGCGGCAACTGGAACTACTGGGATGCCGTGTTTGGAGCGGGAGGGGGCATCTACCTCCAGTCCAGCACCGCACGGATCACCGGCAGCCGTATCTCGGACAACCTGGGCGGCCAGGGCGGCGGAATCCACGCCCGTTCGTCCGACTTGACAGTGGAGCGGAGCGACCTTTCCGGGAACAGCGCGGAAACCGGGGGGGCGGTGCACGTGGTGGACGGCAGCGTGACCATCCGGCACAGCTTCATCCTGGAGAACGAGGCCTGGGGACACGTTTCCGCGGCCGACGGCGACCTGCTCGGGCCCGCCCTGGGCGGTGGGCTCTACCTGTCCGGCACCACCGCGACGATCGACCAAAGTGTCATTGCCGGGAACGTGTGCGACGCCGAAAGCGACCCCACCTACCCCGGACACGGCGGGGGTGTGTACGAGACCGCATCGACCACCACGATTCACAATACGATCCTGGCGTTCAACAACCCTGCCAACCTGTACGACGAGGAAGGCCTGGGCACGGAAACCGTGGTGACCTACTCCGACCTCCACGTCACGTCAGGCATGAACCACAACCTCCCCGACCTGGACCCTTCCAACCTCACCGTGGACCCCGGGTTCCTGGGACAGGGAAGCTCGACATCGAGGTATCACCTCTCGCTGGCGTCCCCGCTCATCGACACCGGTGACCCGGCCGTGTCGGACCTCGACGGCTCCCGGTCGGACATGGGCCCCTTCGGGGGCCCCGGAGGCGGTGAGATCGACCTCGACACGGACGGCTACCCCGACTACTTCTGGCCGGGGCTGTTCGACGACGTGCCCGCCGGTGTGGACCCGGCTCCCTACGACCGGGATGACGGCGACAGCGACGTGCACTGAGCACGGCCCCGCCGGGGAGCCGGAAAGCGCGCCCCTGGGTGGGACCGTGTCCCGCGCGCGACAGCGGCGGGCACCTTCCACCGCACCCAGCCGTCCGAGGGCCCTGAACTCTCCTGACTCCCGTGAGCAGGCTGTCTTCCCGGACACGAACCGGGACGGATCGCAGGGGATCGTCTTGCAGCCGGGGCCTTGAAGCGGGTCTGCGGTTCCGGCGGGTCGTACTGGACCTTTTCCGGGCCGGAGCAAGCCGTGCTGCAACGGCGGACTGCGCAAGCCGGCGCTCTCCCGCAGTCGAATACGGGCTTGACCTCCCGCCCGAATCGCGGCACGCTCGAGTCTTCCGTGAGATCTTCCGAGACCGACACCAGACGCCCGCCCCCGGGCCGACCAGGGAGGTTTCCCCATGACCGACCCCCGCATGTTCGAGACACTCCTCGGCGCCTGGGTCCATTCCCACGAAGAGGACGAGCCGGGCCGCAAGGTCTTCCGCCGGGACGACTACCCGTTCCCCCCCTCGAGAGGACGCCGTGGCTACGAGTTCCACCCCGACGGCCGGGTCGTGGCTCGAGGTCCCGGCCCGGACGACCGGACGACCGCTGCTGTCGGCACGTGGACGCTCGAGGCGGACGGGCGACTGGTGCTGGTGCTTCCCGGCGCCGGGCAAGCGGCCTACCAGGTCGTGGCACTTGAGGGGACCCGACTCGAACTCTCGGAAACACGCTCGTGAGCCGGGAAGGCACTTGGAATCCCGGCCTCGAGCCTGGTACACTTTCGAGGATACAGATTCGAGCGTCGTCGTCCTTTCCGACCAAGGCTGCGATATCAACAGGAGGTGACCCGTGCCGAGCAACCATCTCGAGACCAGCTCTGAGACCGACCCGCACCCCAGCCGGCGAACCTGTGCCACCATGCGCGTGCACCGGCGATTGCTCGACGCCGTGCCCGGATACGCGGACGCCCGATCCTCGTGTGAAAACCACGCCAGGCGTTTCGCCGCCCGTCGAGAAATGGTGGATCGTCAGGGGGTTACGGTGATCCCAGTGGTGGTTCACGTGGTGTACGACCCTCGCCGCCCGGAGGAGAACCTGTCGGAGGAGCAGATCCGAAGCCAGATCGACATCCTCAACCTGGACTATCGCGCGAAAAACCCGGACCTGGCAAATGCGCCGGCGGTCTTTCGGCAGTATGCAGCGGATGCTCGGATCGAATTCGAGCTTGCGACCAGGGATCCGGAGGGGAACGAAACAAACGGTATCACCCGGACGGAATCGACCGCGGGGCCTTTTCCGGACGACGACTCGGTGAAATCGGCGGCCAGGGGTGGGGCCGATCCATGGCCATCGGACCGCTACCTGAACATCTGGGTGTGTCGGTTGCGAGGAGGGCTTCTGGGCTACGCACAGTTCCCCGGAGGCCCACCGGAAACGGATGGCGTGGTGGTCCTGTACAGCGCCTTTGGCAACCGGGGAACGGTCCGGGCTCCGTTCGACCTGGGACGCAGCACGACCCACGAGGTGGGCCACTGGCTCAATCTGCGCCACATCTGGGGCGACGACGGAGACGGGTGCAACGGGAGTGACTACGTGGACGACACGCCCAACCAAGCGGGCCCAAACTATGGGAAGCCGCAATTCCCCAAGATCAGTTGCGGCAACGCCCCGAACGGGGACATGTTCATGGATTTCCTCGACTACGTGGACGACGCGGCCATGTGCATGTTCACAGCCGGTCAGGTGGAGCGGATGCACGCCTGCCTGGCGAACGAACGGGCCGGAATCGGCCGAATCAAGGAAGAGGTCTCGCCGACCCATGAGCCGCCATGGCCTCCTCCGCCGGTGGCGCCCCCCGAAGTCGAGGAACCGCCGACCCAGCCTCCAGGCCCCGTGTTTCCGCCCTTCGGCCCCCTCCCCTGGAGTGGTCCCGGATGGGGATTCTTCTCATCCCTGTTCGACTTCTTCGGCCACCCCCGGGCCACGTCGCCCCTTGCTCCCGGCGCCCCGGTCCCATACTTCGGATTCAGCGGCGCTGTCCCGGGCGGAAGCGTCGTCCCCCCGTTTCCTTCCCCCGGCGGCACGCCTGACCGGAAGCCCGACGCAGCCCACCAGGACTGCATGATCTCCGAGATGTTCGAAGCCCAACTCGCCTATCTCGAGCAAATGCTCCGAGCCTATCGCCTCGCCGGGGCCGACCGGTCGACACACCCCTGGTATCGAGGCCAGATGGAAGCGCTCTTCCAGTCCTACCTGGCCGTGGTTCAGGCATACCGTCAGCACCTGGATCGAATGGACGGTTGTGGATGACATCCACCTCGCAGCCTGGACCGCGGGCGACCAGACTCAACGGCCCGGGCCGCCGACTCAAGAACGTCCTCGATGGCTACTGAGGTCGATACACCCAGGTCTGCCGCCACAGCTTTGCAGGCGGATGGTCGGTCCGAAACTGCCAGTTCCACGACCGGGTAATCAGCATGCACGTGATCATCGTCAAGGTCTGCACCGGGTGCTTGAAAAACATGGGAACCGCGCGCCACAGGATCCTGAGACCGGTCGGAGAGACGAGGGCCCGCTGGATTCTCCGAAGCCACTCCTCGGACGTGTAATAGTAGTCCCGCGTGCCGTCCACCTCCTTCACCAGATCAAACCAGCCGGAGGCACAACGCTCGAGCTGCCCGTCCACCGGGTAGTATCCCCCGAAGCTCCGAACCAACATGGCGTAGTGGAAGTCATCGGAAAAAGGGCGAAGGGTGAAAACCGGCCGGGTCAGCCGAACCGGATCGGCCGGGGGACGGGCAAAATGCACGGTGGTGTTCACCACTCGCCGAACCGGGGAGTCGGGGTCGATGAGCCGGTGCATGGTCCGAAACATCTCCCGGTAGATCTGGTCCGCCCGGCCTTGAAGCACGTCGTCGATTTGCACGAAATGCTCGATGGGACCGTTCGCCACGATGGCATCGAACCGCCCGTTCCATTCCGGGCCGAGCTGCTTGAAATCCACCAGGTGTACGTCCAAGCCCCGCTCCCGACACAGGTCCACCTGCTCGGGCGTGATCGTGATCCCCACACCCACGCCGCCTCGAGCACGTATGGCCTCCAGCAGGGTTCCGTTCCCACACCCGAGATCGAGGATCCGGGTCCCGCGAGTACACTGTACCTCGTCCAGAAGATACTCGAGCTGCCGCCGCTTGGCCACGTCGTAAGGCGTGGTCGGATCGTCGCAATAGATTCCTTCGGTGTAGTCCAAGAGCCCCGCTGTCGGGAAAAACTTGTCAAATACCGAGTAGCAGGTGACCACCCGCTGGACCGTCTGCTCGCCTGACACCGCTCCTGCCTCCGCACCACTGTTGTGACAACCGATTCGCCCCTCGGCGAGCCGAACGGCCGGCGCGTCGCTCCGGTCAACCTCACGGAGCAGACCCCACAGGAAGGAACAATGGTCGGGGAACACGCACGGGCGCCCGCACGCCACGTGACAACGCCCCCCCTCGGCTTCACCCCACCCGGATACCGTCCAGGATAAGACCGGTCACATGCGCCACCAGGGCATTGGATTGCTCCGGTGTGCCGTACAGGACCATGTACTCGTCAAGGCCTCGCATGAACGCCACCAGCACTTCGCCCATGAACTCCTCGTCCATGGGCCGAAACACGCCGGCAGCTCGCCCCTCCCGGAGTACCTGCGTGACCAGGTCCACCTCCGAACGCCAGATGACCGCCCGAGCCTCGGACGCCAAGGGCTCCAGGTTGACAAAATGGTCCAGGCTCACCGCGTTCCGGGCACGCCAGGTGAGGAAGTAGCGAAACCGCGCCTCCACCAGGGTCTCCAACCGCTCCACCGGCCCCCGGGCATTCTCCACAGCCCCCTCGATGGCCGACATCGCCGCGGCTATCTCCCGGAGAACCGCCTCCCGCAGCAGTGCACGCTTGCTTGGAAAATAGTGGTACACCGCAGACCGGCTCACGCCCACCCGCGCACCGATGTCGTCGAGACTCACCTTGCCGGGACCGTGCTCGAGCATCAGTTGCAGGGCGGCGTCCAGGAGCATGCGCTTCTTGTCTTCATGGGACATGGTGGCCTCCGGAAGAAATGAACGATACACCGATTGCCCGGAAAGGCCAACCCCCAATCGGTCGACGAAACGCAGGACGATACCATCGCCCCCCATCGGCAACGGCCGAGACCCCCGGGCCAGACCTCCCTACCTGTGCCTCGAACCGACCACGCCCCACCGCCGACGCGCCAGGAGACCGACGCCCACCAACAGCCACACGAAACTCCCTGCACCCGACCCGGCGGTCCCCCGCCCACCTGGCGCTCCAGCACTCAGATCACAGTTGCACCCACCGCCCGCCTCGTCCCCGGATACCGGCGACGGCGACGGCGACACGTCTTCCTCCGGGTTCCCCTCGTCCGGAGACAGGGTCGGCGTCGCGTCCACCGGGCCCGCCGTGGGCGTCGGTCCAACAGGAGCAGGCGTCGCCGTCGGTTCAGGCACCGGCGTCGCCGTCGGTTCAGGCACCGGCGTCGCCGTCGGTTCAAGCACTGGCGTCGCCGTCGGTTCAGGCACCGGCGTCGCCGTCGGTTCAGGCACTGGCGTCGCCGTCGGTTCAGGCACTGGCGTCGCCGTCGCCGCCGGCTCGGGCGTGGGCGTCGTGGATGGCTCGGGCGTGGGCGTCGTGGATGGACAACCGTCGTCCACCACGCCATTGCAATCGTTGTCCACGCCGTCGCAGGCTTCGGCCGCTTCCGGATGAATGTCGGGATCTGTGTCGTCACAGTCTCCCGGGACGGTCGTCTCGCCCGTGCCCGGTACGCATTGCAGGGTCCCTGCCTCGGAACTACCGTAGCTATCCCCATCCTGGTCCGGATAGACCAGGACCCCATCGGTCGGCTGGTCATCCACGAGGCCGTTGCCGTCGTTGTCCTTTCCATCGCACAACTCGTCTGCACCAGGATATGCGGAGGGATCGTTGTCGTCGAAATCGGTTCCGTCCGTGGTCCACCCGGTGGGTACCTCGCACACGACAGCGGAGACATTCGGGTCGCCGAACCCGTCCCCGTCCGCGTCCTGAAACACGGTGGTTCCGTCCTGGGGCTGCTCGTCGATCTCCCCGTCGCAGTCGTCGTCGGTCCCGTTGCACCGCTCGTCGGCCCCCGGGTAGACGAGTGGGTCCTGGTCGTCACAGTCTCCGTCGTCGTAGGGAAATCCGTCGTCGTCGATGTCCCTGGTTACCACGAGGGTGAGGGTTTCCTGGTCCGACTTCCCGGACACGTCGATGACGGTGAGGGTGACCTCGTAGCCGGCCTCGGCCACCGGGTTCCCGGCCTGGTCTGTGGTGTCCCAGTTCCAGTCATCCTCGGCGTATTGACCGAACAAGGAGCGATTGCGCGTAAACACCGTATTCCCACCATCGTCTCGAAAAACGTAGGATGCGCGGCTCAGGCTGGTGGGATCGGAGAAGGCAGCAAAGAGGTCCACGGTCTCGAGGTCCGGGTTGACCCGAGCCGGTGTGGCGGTAAAGAGTTCGATGGCAGGCGGTGTCAGGTCCACGATGCGGACCCCGTCGGACAAGGTCCAGGGAGAGCCCACATCCCCCTGATATGCCTGGACGCCGAAGAGGTAACGATTGCCGTAGTTGAGTTGCAACCCCTCCACGATCGCCGAAGTCGCCTGTCCATTGTCGGTCCAGTAGACCAGGTACGACCCGTTTTCGGAGAGGATCGCGTATCGGTACCCATCCACACCCGGAATGGGGTCCCAGGATGCGGCGAGGCGTGTGGGGTCCTCCACTTCGTCGATGTCCACCGTCGGGTCCAGGATATCCCCGGAGTCGGACACGGCGTTGTCGATCACTTCCAGTACAGCCATCACCTGGGCGTTGTCCACCAGGTAGACATACCCGTCCGCCACCGGGGCGAGCACCTCGGCCTCACCGTCCCCGTCGATGTCCGCGCCAATGGGGTCCCCCACCGGGTAGTAGAAGGAGTAGGCCCATGTGAGCACGCCACTGACGCTGTTGACGGCGTAGAGGTAGCCGTCCGTGGATCCAAACACGATGTCGTCCACACCGTCGCCGTCCACGTCCATGCAGATCGGTCGACTGGGTCGGACGGAGTCGGACTGAATTTCGTCGTAGAGCGCCCCCTGGTAGGCAGCCCTCCGCCACCGGAGCGTCCCATCCTCACCGTCCAGGACCCGGATGTCGTTGTACTCCGAGACGACCACGGGATTGAGCCTGTTGTCCCGTGCCGGGTCTCGGGCCGCGGTCACCACCATGTAGTACTCGCTCTGGTAGAGGTCGGAGGGATTGTAGACCCAGAAGCGGGGCGCATCGGTGCTGGTCACGGTTTCCAGGCGCAGGTCGCACAATCCATTGGTATTGCACCCACATGTCAGGTACTCGTCGCCGGAATCGCTCCGGAAGTCGCCTCGAATGACCTTCCCGTTCCAGTCCAGCCCGTGCGAGCCGATCCAGATCGGGAGTCCGGTGGCGCCACTGGTGAGGTGGTAGTTCGGGCCGATGCTGCCGAAGATGTCGGGGACATCGTCGCCGTCAAGGTCTGGGGTGAAGACGGGGCCGCTCCAGGCCAGGTATCCGTCGTTGACGCCGTCCCACTCGCTATCCAACCCGTTCCACTCCCAGATTCCGGTTCCGTCGGCGCCGGAGATGGCCATGATTCCGGAGTAGGCGCCGGTGTAGTGGTAGTATCCGAACACGAGGTCGTCGACGCCGTCGAGATTCACATCTCCCACCAGGGTGCTCTGGGGCGAGTGGGGGATACGTCCAGGCGCCTCGCCGATCCAGCGGAAGGAGCCATCCGGGTTGAGTGCGGCGAACTCTGTGGTGCCGGAGGCGGCGTTGTAGGATTCCAGGATGATTTCTGCCGTTCCGTCCCCATCGAGGTCGTAGACGATGGCGGGGACGCCGTTGGTGGTGGGGCGATAGAAGTAGCCCCGGTCTGCCTCGGACCAGGACCAGAGGAGGCTGGGTTGTTGGACATCCGTTCCGATTGGGGCCTCGTACAGGCGGAAGTCGCCGATGGACGAGGAGACGCCCAGGAGGACCGAGCCGTCGGTCTCGAGGCGTGCGGCGACAAGTTTGGGCAGGTATCCGCCGTAGCGGACGCTGTCCACGGTCTGCAGTTCGGCGCTCCAGATCTCGAGGGTCCCGTTGTTCCGAACCATCACAATTTCGGACACAGCGTCCTGGGAGGAGATGCCGTCTCCAACGCGGACCACGGTGGCCGACGTGCCGTCGACGAGGGGCCGTTGCTCCAGCAGGGTGGGGTTGGTTCCGGCTCCGTTGTACAGAGCGACCTGGTCGGCGCGTCCGTTCGCGTCGGTGTCCAGGGCCAGGATGAGGTCCATGCCGGGGGCTCCATCGAAGTCCACGTACTGGTCCAAGGTCCTCAGCAGGTCCTGAGAACGGTTGATCGACCAGAGCAGGTTCACGGACATCGACTCGGGGTCGTAGGCCCAGGCGAACACGCTGCCAAACCCGGTTGAAGCCAGGTCCACCGTGTAACGGGTGAGTATCTCGTACCGGCCATCCCCGTCCAGGTCCGCCACGCCGACCACCACCTGCCCGATCATCATGCCCAACAAGGCCCCCGTGTCCCCCTGATACAGGTTGGTCCGCCAGAACCCCGCACCATCGTCCCACACACTGGCCAGCACCTCCGCCCGGCCGTCTCCATCCAGGTCCACGACCGAGTCAGCCGCCCACCGAATCTCGTACTGGTCCGCGTAGGTGGCGCTGTAATGGTCAGACCACAGGAGACGGGGGCTTCCCTCGTCGAACTCGACCACGTACACACCACAATCCACCGAATAATAGTAGGAATCGGCCATGAACACGGCCTCGTCC
>Ga0256914_1004032_pt1 | contig 11314 bp, 14 predicted proteins | sample HulkmetaG_FD_191571 | JGI IMG/M metagenome (GOLD analysis project Ga0256914, IMG submission 191571) | Hydrothermal chimney microbial communities from Main Endeavour vent field at the Juan de Fuca Ridge, Pacific Ocean - Hulk | ecosystem: Environmental > Aquatic > Marine > Hydrothermal vents ...
AAGCCTCCATACTGCACACCAAAGATATCCCTCTCACTCATTACCATTCCTATCTTCCAGCCCCAGGGAGCAAACCTCCTCCAACCCACATGCCTTCCGGAACTCTTGGAAAACTTCTCAATGTAGACAGGGAAAACGAGCGCTTTACCCGAAGAGTTCAACACATAGGCACCAACCGACTTTAAGTAGCTCAGCGCAAGCCTTTTTGCATCATCCTCACTCAGTATACCTGCCTTCGACCACGAATCACACATCTGCAAGAATGCCTTTACCCTCTGAAGGTCATCCTCCAATACCAGATTGGTGACATATCCTCTGTACTCTCTAACAAGCTTACTCGCAGTTACCCCACCATCCACGAGCTGTCTTATGCCGGAGAGCCTCTGACGAAATGAGGTAGACAGCTGGGAGCTTATGTAATCTATGAGCACCCACCTATCCACAAAGTAGATAATAGACACCATAATAGCCAGCATGGAAACAACAAGTACAGCTATTCTCTTTCTCATGCCAATATTTTACCATAAGAGTTTAACGGCACAAAAGCCTATTCCGAAGGTTTATAATCTTTCGGGGAGAACAACACCTCCGACATGGAGATTGCTTTATCATCCTTGCCCGCAATCTCAGCCGTGGGTATAAACTTGAAGTCCTTTATATTAGGAGATACCAGTTCGTATCGGGGTGTAAGTTTCAAAGACTTTGTAGGGCACACATCTACGCAAAAACCACAGTAACAGCACCGGCCATAGTCCACAACCGGTCTGAGCTTTATTTTGCTCTCCACATTTTCGAACTTTTCATACGTAATCGCATTTGCAGGGCATACCCTACCGCACAACTGACACCCTATACACTTCTGTATGTCATTGGAGTGAAAGCCTCTATACCTCTCGGTAGGTACAGGCAAACCTGTTATGTCTGTATGCTCCTGATAAGGGATCCTAACCGTGTGTGGTTTCTTAAACAGGTGCTGCAACGCCTTAAAAGGCTTGACTATACTCATCACATCACCTCTCTATGTCAGGTGGACATATATCCAAGCTAAACATTATGGGAGAAACATCTGCTATGTTTGAACCTTTCAATATCGTCTCAATGACATTTATGCCGTGCGTATAAGATGGTCCCCTCACATGCACCCTATACGGATTCTTACCACCGTTACTTACCACGAAGTACCCGTATTCCCCCTTTGAACTTTCAACCCTCGCATACGCATATCCCTTTGGTACTTTCCAGGCAAGGGGATTGGGTCTCTTTAGAGTTACTTCACCCGGAGGTAAATTATCCACAGCCTGTCGGATTATCTTTATACTCTCCTGCAACTCTACCCTTCTGACAACCATCCTTGCATAACAGTCACACCCATCAGAAAGGATATCAAACCCCTTAACACTATCAGGGTAGGAGATCACATCAAAATCCATCTCTTCGTAAGCAGCGTACGGGTCAAGCCTCCTGACATCGTAGTCATAGCCACATGCACGAAGATTAGGCCCAGTAACCCCCCATTCCACAGCCTTATCCTTTGGAATAACACCTATATTAGGCGCCCTTCTGAAGAACACCTCGTTTTTGAAGAGTAGCTCATCATAGAGCTGGAGTCTGCTTTCAAGATAGTCCATGACCTTCTTCACCCGTTCCTCGAAGCCATCTGGGATATCCCACCTCACACCCCCAGGAAATATAAATATGTGATACACTCGTGCACCAGTCAGCTCCTCAAACAGGTCAAGAATGTAATCTCTGTCCCCCATCATCCACTGTGGTGCAGTATACAAACCTATCGTGCCTGCATATCCACCTATCGCAAGCAGATATGCAGATATCCTTGCAAGCTCAAGCACTATTGTCCTTATGTATTTAGCCCTCTCTGGAATATCCCACCCCATCAGGCTCTCAACTGCCATCGCATAAGCAGCCTCATTGACATCTGGTTCCGGAACACATATCCTTGGTATAAGTGCAACATTCATGGACCAATCTCTTCTCTCCATGAGTTTTTCGAAACCTCGGTGAAGATAACCAGGGTGTGCCTCCGCACTTACTACTGTATCTCCTTCTAATGTGAGGTGAACCATAAAGTTTCCCGTAATACCAACATGTTGAGGTCCTATGAAAAGCTCATACTCCTTCATCTACATCACCTACCGGAGGTACAGAATAGAAACGCTCCTCAGCATACTTCTTAGTGTCAAAGTCCTTGCGCATAGGCGGAGGACCATCCCAGTCTTCAAGGATAAACTCCGTTAACCTATCGTTGCCATCAAAATATACGCCAAACATCTCGTGCATCTCTCTTTCGTAAGTCTCAGCCTGAGGGAAAAGCTCCTTTACACTCTGAAGGCTGGGGTTATCTCTATCTATCATCACCGAAAGGAATATATCTACCAACTCCTCGTAGCTCCACAAATGATAAACCACCTCAAACTTTCCATCGTCTATCCAATCTATACAGCTTATCGCAACAAGGTGATTAAAACCTACCTCTTTGAACTTTCTAATGTGTTCCTTTATCCTATCAAGTTCCACACTGCCATAAAGCCGCTTTCTTGTATTGCCCTTAACGGGAAGCTCCTTGAAATCTATCCCAAAAGTCTCCATCAATCCCACCTCTTAAAAACCCTGTTCTGATTCGCCTTGTAAACCTCAAACTGCTCCTTATACCTCCGCCACCCGTCCGCTTCACCCCTGTCTATCATATCCATAAGCTTCAGAAGTGCATCCATGATAGCCTCCGGCCTTGGCATACAGCCTGCTATGTAGATATCTACGGGTATGTACTTATCGAGTTGCTTTATCGTATTATAGGAATCCCAATACAAACCGCCATTTATAGGACACGAACCAAACGCAACAACATATTTCGGATCCTGCATCTGCTCATAGACACGAACTATCCTCTTCAAAGTTTTAACAGCCACATAACCGGTAACAAGCATGATGTCTGCTTGCCTCGGAGTCGCCATGGGCATTATACCAAACCTCTCCATATCGTAACGGGAGGTCATGATAGCGGGCATCTCCATTGCCCCACATCCAGTACAGAAGTGTATTATCCACAAGGACCTCCTGGAAAGAAGCCTCTCTACCTCTGTCCAATCCCTGTAACTCATTTCCTTAGACATAGACAACTCATCCCTTCAAAAAGTATGCCTGAACCAATCCCAGTATAGCTATAACCGTTGGCCACTTCCAGTAGAACTTAAACGCCTGCTCTATCCTGAACCTCGGAAACACAGCGTTCACAAACACCGCTATCAACCAAACTGCCAGTATGAGGGCAAACCACACAACATAATTTACCAAATAAGCCCAAAATCCATATACGGCTGGGTCCAGAACCACTCCACCACCAAGAAACAGATCCACAAACAAAGAGGTTTCCACCACGATGCCGCCCGCCGAATATAGCATCAACATTCCAAGGTACTTGCCGCCAAACTCCACCAACGGACCGGACGCTATCTCGTGGGGTGCAATCGGTATATCAAACGGCTTTTCCATCATCATTCCCTGCAAAGCCATGTCAGCCGCAACTGCCGATATAGGGAGAGCAACTATAGCCCACCCCACGGAAAACTGCTTTCCAAGAAGGGTGGTAAGCGAAGCTGTGTCGTAGTATATCATAACAGAAAGTAACACTATAACAAAGGGCATCTCGTAAGAGAGCATAAGGGTTAATGCCCTCATAACGCCCACGCCAGCATTAGGATTCATGCTTGCACCAGCACCAAGCGCAAAACCCAGTGCAGGTATCACCATTATATACATAAGGAGGATAAGGTCCCCTTTAGAGGCAAACATCCTATAACCACCCATAGGCAGGTAGAGAAGTATCATAATTACCCCTGACAGGGCAAATACCGGTGCAAAGTCAAATATCCAATTGTGTCTGATGTTTGACTTCTTTGTAAGGAGTTTTCCCACATCTATGAAGTTCTGGTAAACAGGTGGCCCTACCCTGTTCTGAATGCGTGCAGTAACCTTTCTCGCTATTCCTCCAAAAAGCAATCCTACACATATCGCCAAAAACACATACAAAGCAGACACAAGCCAGTTCTCCAGCATAACCGTCATCTCAACCACCATCCAACCACTACAAATATGAGAAACGCTAAACCAACATAGGCAGCATAGTCCTGAGGATTGCCCGTGTAAAAGAGTTTAACCCTATCAAACACAACCCCCAGCATCTTCCCAAAGGCATCGTACCCTCTATCTATACTCCTGTTGAGGAGTGGTGCCCACACATCCTTCAGGGGTTTGTAAAAGTTATAAGCAGCATGCAACCTTACATACTCCCTTACCTCTCCAGAGAGGTAATTATCATACTGGTCTACATTTGTTGCAGGTCTCTTAACGAACAGTGCCACAGCTATAGCAAACGCAACGAAGAACGAACCAAGAAACAGTAGCATATCTGCATTACCTATAAGAGAGGAAAAACTGTAAGTAGTATAGCTCAACCTTCCCACATTCATGTAGACCAACATGTCATTTATCCAAGCAAGTATCCAACCAGGAAACAGTGCAAAGAGCAAAAGAGGTACAACAAGGATGTACATCGGTAAAAGCATCCAAACGCCAACCTCTTTTACCTCTTCTTTACCCCTATCTATCTGACCCAGGAATACCCCGTAGAGGATTCTGAAGCAATACAGAAACGCCCCGACAGAGGCAACCAGCATGAGAGGAGCAATTATGACAAATCTGTTCTGAATTGCCGCTTCGTAAAGCATCCACTTCGAAATAAAGCCAGATGTTACAGGTATGCCAGCAAGACCAAATATAGCCGTAAGCACCGCCAAAAATGTAAACGGCATCTTGTAACCCAAACCGCCCATCTCACTTATCCTGTATGTCTTTACTCTATAGAAGACCGCCGCTACCCCCATAAACAGTACGGACTTAAACATCGCATGGTTAAAAGCGTGAAAGATCGCCCCCCCAACGGCAAGTGGCATACCAAGTCCCAAACCAACCATTACATAACCAAGTTGCCCAATAGAGGAATACGCAAGGAGTTTTCTTATGTCATCTTGAAACACAGCAACTATAGTACCCACAAAAGCTGTGATTGCACCGAGCAGAGCAAAAGGATAACCAAACAGTGAAACATTCTTAAAAACGCCAAAACCGTGCATCACGGAAACACCTGCAGCCATATACATCACCACGAGTACTCCAAATGTACCAAGCTTACTTAAACCCCCAGACAAGAACGCAACAAATGTCTGTTCAGAAGAATAGGCATACGGTGCCCACACATGCAACGGCACAACGGCCATTTTCACCATAAAGCCAACAATCAGAAGAGACAATGCAACACCCCACGCAGACAGAGACAGCCCCTTCACCGCACCACTATACACCAAGCTACCAGAATAATGGTACACAACACCTATACCCATCAGCAAGAGCACAGCAGAAATTACGGCAAAAACGATGTATTTTTTAGCCCACTCCCCAGAGCTCCGCAACACCAATAGGAAAACAGACCAAGACATGATCTCCCAAAAGATATACAGGGATAGAAAATCCCTTGACATTACGACGCCGTTTGCACCCGCCAACGCAAGCAACATAAAGAAGGAAAAGCTCCCCTTACCATCTGTAATAAACTCCATTGAAAACATAAGAGCAACAAACCCAACGAGGTCTATCATTACCATGAAGAACCAAGATACAGCATCCAAGGAAAGGTGCATCTCAAACCCAACATGCAGTACCCCCATCCCAGCCATACCATAGCCAAACATAGCAAATGCAAGCACTACTCCACTGAAGAGCGTTGCAACAGCCACTGCATACCTCTCAAGAAAAAAAGAAAGGATACCACCAAATGCCGGAAGAATCACAAATAGCCAGAACAAGTCCTGATGCCCCATCTCATATTCCTCCCAGGATAAACATGGAAACCTTGCTCAAAATAGCAAAGATAGGTGCCGGGAAAATACCAAAAACCACTATGACAATGGCAAACACCATCATCGGCAAATACACAACCGGCTCCGGTGAAACATACTCCCTAACGGGTTTTGCAAATGCAACCTTTATAAATCTGGCATAATACACAACCTCTATAATCGTAGCGGCCAAAAACAGCGCTATAATCCCGTAAGCCCTTGCATCGATACCACCAAGCACTATATAAAACTTACCGTAAAATCCCACAAATGGTGGCATACCGAGGAGAGAAAGTATGGCAATAACTACCGGCACGCCCACCAAAGGATTCTTTGCAACTCCCACCATGTCCTGTATCTTTTCGCTCTTAACCGCATAGATCATATACCCAGCTGCCAAGAAGAGCAAAGCTTTTGCAAGCGCGTGCCCAAACATCTGAAAAAACGCACCCTCAACAGACATAGCAGTGCCTATACCCAACCCCATAATGATCATACCCATCTGCCCTATGGAAGAATAGGCAAGCATCTTCTTCAGCTTATCCTGTGCAAATGCCACCATCTCGCCGAAGAAAACGGTAATAAGCCCCAAGATTGCAACAAACCACATAAAGCCACTAAAGGAAAAAACGGTAAACATCATCCTTGCAAGTGCAAAAATAGAAGATTTTGCAGGCATGGAAGCAAACATACTTACAACGGCGTTGGGTGCTCCATCATAAACACCTGGTACCCATGTGTTTAAAGGAAACATCTCCGCTTCCACTCCAAAACCGAGGAACAGAGATGTAAAAGCAATCAGCCTAACATAAGGGTCCATCTCTCCTATCCTGTGCGCTATGTCGAGCATGTTAAGTGTCCTCAACTGGGCATATATCAACGCTATACCTATCAGAACAAAACTACTGCCTATAGAACCAAGTACTACATACTTTATTGCTCCAGAAAAACCCCTTGCATCACGATTATAGGATGCGAGTCCGTAAGAGGCTATAGATGTAATCTCAAGAAAAACAAACAGGTTAAATATATCACCTGTAATTACCATCCCAACGGAACCCATAAGGAGCAAGAGTGAAAGCATGTTGTACCTAACGATAGGCTCTTTGTCCTCCCAGAGGTTGTATATAGAGATCACGAAGGCGGAAAGCGCTATTATAAGCGTAAGAAAACCACCAAGCCTACCCACCATAAGCACTATACCTATTGGGGGAACAAATCCACCAATCTTATCTATAACGGGGTGCAACAAGACCTCATCAAGCAGGGCAACTGCAAGCAACAACTCTACTCCCATAACACCAACAGTCACATACTTAACGCCCTTCTTGTTCCATAAGCCAATAACTGGCAGCAAAAACGCAAAGAACAACGGCAAAGCGATCAAAAGAACAGGTCTTATCACTTTACAAGCCCCCTTATCTCGTCTATCTCAAGCGTACCAGTATGTCTATAAAGACCTATCACTATAGAAAGGGCGAGAGCCATAACGGAAACCCCTATTACTATAGCAGTAAGAACCAATGCGTGAGGGATTGGATCCACATAAAGCGGATAGTTACCATTTTCTATAGGTGCCGTTCCCCCACGGACATATCCTATGGAAATCAAAAGGAGGTTCACACCCGTATCTATCATATCGAGCCCTATGATGATCTTGATGAGATTTCTCTTCGAAATGACCACATATATACCTATGGCAACGAGTGCCAGCGATGCAGCATAGAAGATCACTCTCTCACCCCCATCATTGAATCCACTATACCAGTAAGCTCAGACCCAACCTTTATGCCAACTGCTACATATATGACAGGGATAACACCAGCACTAAACAGGTATCTCGGCACTCCGTAAGGCAAAAAGTTGTACAAGAAGTGTCCCCCGAATATGATACCTAACAAACCTGTAACCAAAAATGTGAGTCCTGCCAGGCTTTCCAAGACACTAAGTTTACTGTGGTCTGCCGCATACTTTGGGTAAGCAAGGTAGAGCAGAAGGTAAGCTGAAGCAATCACAGAACCCCCAGGAAAACCACCTCCGGGCGTAAGGTGCCCATGCACGAATATATAAGCACCGAACAGCACTATAAAACCAAACAGGAAGGCAGATGCAGTCTTCACTATCTCGTTTGCCTCCCGTACCTTGCGTTTCTCTTCTCTCTTTATATACATCAGTGCACCTACACCTATAGAAGCAAGAAACAGCACGGTAACCTCTCCCAAAGTATCAAAGCCCCTATAATCAACCACAACAGCCGTTACTATGTTGGTCGAACCCGTTTCTTTTATCCCCTCTTTAAGGTAATGACTTGGCACAGAGTCTCTCGTCATCTGCTTCTTTACGGGATTAAAGTAAAAGTACTTGCTCAGGGCTATATTACCAAACTTTACCCGTGCAAAGGCAGTCATGAATATAAGAAATATCAACACAGAAAGGGTTATAGCTATTATCCTTTTCACTTTTTCTCCCACCTATCTGTGTGCTTTATGCCAAATATCATAACCGCCAGGCTCAATGCTGCACCTATAGCTGCCTCCGTTATGGCAACATCTGGTGCCTGAAGCATGTAAAACAAGATAGACACAATGAGACTAACTACCCCCATCGCAATAGAGGCAGAAAGCAAGTCTCTACTCTCAGCAGCTATGAAAGCCAGCACGATCATTCCCCCTATAAGGATAATGGAAACAAAGTCATACAGCTCCACAATCAGCCCTCCTCGTCCTCTTTACACTTATTAACGACGCTACCCTCCCACAGCTTTATGCCGGATCTGTAACTCGCCCTCACCAAAGCACTGGCTCCAACCGGCGCTGTTAACAGAATAAAAGCTGCTATGACAAGACTCTTCGGCAACCAATAGAGGTTCAAAAAGCCTACCCCCAACAGGACGCTTAGTGCTCCCAATGTGGTAGCCTTCGTGGATGTCTGCATTCTGTTATACACATCCGGCATCCTTATAAGGCCTATAGAGGCTAACAAAAGAAAAAAAGAACCTACACCCACAAAAAAGTAACCCAAAACCCTCAAAAATTCCACCATTACCAGATCACATACCCTTCTCAAGATACCTCGCTATGGCTATTACTCCAACAAATGAGAGTATCCCATAGACCAAAGCAACATCAAGATAAACAAACCTATCAAAGAAAAGTCCCAATATAACCAGAAGCACAATGGTTATATTGGTCATTATATCCATGGCCACTGCTCTGTCTGCCGCCGTAGGACCCTTTATTATCCTCACCAACGACAAAAAGGCTGCCACAGCTATGACACCTATAAAAAACAGAAAAAGATCAGGATGGGTAATCGTGGTCATCAAACGCCTCCTTAATGTACTTCTCAAACTCCCCCTTTATGTACTCTCCTGCCAGCTTTTCATCTTCACTCCTCACATATATCCAGTGAATGTAATACCTGTCCTCTATTATCTGCATAGTCATGGTGCCAGGCGTAAGCGTAATAGAGTTGGCAAGCACCAGCTTGGCAAGAGGGTTTTTCAAATCGGTCCTTATCCTCACTATCCCAGGTTTTATGGGCATCTTGGGATGAAGCACGCGGTAAGCAACATCCAGATTTGCCTTTATCATTGCCCATATAAGCACAGGTATGTATCCGAGAACCCACAAAATCCTGTGCAGAGAGAAATTTCTTAAACCACGAGAGGAAAGATGCTTGTAGCTAACCAACGCTGCTAAGAAGGAAAGAACTATCCCTACTACATACTCCTGCGTGCACTGACCGGGTAACATACCGGGGGAACGGACAAATACACACCACAAAAGGGAATAGACGATAAATGCGTAGAGAAATCTACTTAGCTTGCTGGCTTCTTGCTTCAAAGAACCACCCTTTCTAAACTAAGTTCCTTTCAGGCATTTCCCTTATACACCAGCAATATCTGTTAGTAGTATACAGCCTTAACTGAACGATGTCAAGCAGTATTTGTGAAAGTTAAACTAACTTAATTCTACTTCTATTCTGTCTTTTCCCTGTTTCTTTGCCCTATACAAAAGATTGTCCACAATTCTTATTAATTTTTCTGCAGTATGACCATCCGCCCCAACAATACCTCCACTTATCGTTATGGCCCTATTCAAGCCACTTACTCTCAGAGAGCGCAATCTATTTCTTATTCTATCTGCAACGAGGCGAGCACCAGTAATATTCGACTGGGGTAGCACGACCAGAAACTCATCCCCACCATACCTACCGGGCACATCTGCACCCCTGATACTCTCCCTTACAACACTCCCAACCACCTTTAAAACCTCATCTCCTACTTGATGACCAAGCTCATCGTTTATACTCTTAAAATCATCTACATCAAACATCAAAACGGAGAGAGGACTCCCAAACCTCTTGACCATTTCTAACTCTTTGGTCAACATCTCTATAATGGCATCGTGATTATACAAACCCGTTAAACTATCCTTCATGCTGAGCTCCTCAAGACGCCTGTTCTGTAGCTTCACTATGATCTGCTCCTTTACAAACTCCCTCAGCACTATAGAGACAAAAAACGCAGAGATTATCATGTAAAACAGTGCTGCACTCGAGACATGCAACCACCTATCAAACCGGGACGAGTACCTATACACCAAGTAAGGATAGTGATACTCCACTATGGAAAGCGAAAGAAAGACAAAAACTATACCTACAAAACCCAACACCCGTTTCCTACCCTCGAAGAACACAAGATTAAACAAGAACGGTATTATAAAATAATAAGAGATGGCGCTCTGGAGCCCACCTGTAGTGAACCATAGCCCAACCAATACCCCTATGGTCAACCACAACCACGCAGATATAAAATACCTTTCGTAGAAAAAAGCCACAAAAAACATAAACGCATCCAGTAAGGTAGCTACGCTCAGTATAAGGACATGACAGAAAGGCTTCCCTTGAATCACATTAAGAAGCGTTATCCCTGCCAAAAACCACAGCATCAAAAATGTCAATTTCGTAAAGACATCCTGCTTCCATCTCTGCAAACCTGATCCCCCCTCAGTCGCAATCTTAACACTAAGAAGTGGAATCAGTCAAATGGCAAAATATTCCAAAAAGTGGAAATACATCCTTTCGTGAAGAATAACCCTTTATACAAACGGTTCTAAAGTATATAATAGCTCAGGAACTATCTAAATGGGGGGATATCCTTGATAATCGTGACCGGAGGCTCTGGCTTCATAGGTAGCAACATCGTGGAAGGGCTAAACAAGTTGGGTATAGATGAGATCGTTATAGTAGACAACTTAAAAACCTCAGAAAAGTTCAAAAACCTAAACGGTCTATCCTTTGCCGACTTCGTGGACAAAACGGAACTATGGAAGTTCTTGTCCGGTATCTCTCCAAACAGTATCGAAGTTATATTTCACGAGGGGGCATGCACGGACACC
>Ga0256914_1004033_pt1 | contig 11312 bp, 10 predicted proteins | sample HulkmetaG_FD_191571 | JGI IMG/M metagenome (GOLD analysis project Ga0256914, IMG submission 191571) | Hydrothermal chimney microbial communities from Main Endeavour vent field at the Juan de Fuca Ridge, Pacific Ocean - Hulk | ecosystem: Environmental > Aquatic > Marine > Hydrothermal vents ...
AGCATGGATTACGATTTGCGGTTTTGTTTGTGAAAATACTCTATCTAAAAAATCAATATTTAAAACACTCCCTAACATTGGTTGAATTTTTGAGTTTGCCAACTCCTCAACTATGCTATATAGATTAAATTCACTATGATCTAAAATAATTAACTTTTTCACTCCATACTTGATGCACTGCCTACAAATTTCACTACCTATACTCCCTCCACCTCCTGTAACTAAAACAACCTTTTCTTTTAAAAACTCCTCAATCGCTCTTTTATCCAAATCTTTAGGATGCCTGGCCAAAAGGTCTTCTACTGAGATGTCCTTCAAAGAACCTGATAAGTGTTTCGTATCTAAAATTTGCTCAATGGGAGGTAAAATTTTAATCTCATCAAAATAGTCTTTTAATCTCTCGTATATCTCTTTTACTCTTTTTTGATTTGCCGATGGTATCGCAATAACCAATAGATTATATTTTGAATTATTATCTTTGATAATTTTTTTGAGCATCTCTTTAGAGATTATTTTTATACCATCTATACTTCGTTTTTGCAATGTTTTATCATCATCAACAAAATATTTTATTTTGTATGGAGTATCCCTAAACTCCTCTTCTATCTTCAACCCTGCCCTTCCTGCACCATAAATGACTAAGCTTTTATCTTTTTTAATTTTAGACCTATTTACAACTAAAAAATACAGATACATTGCAAAATTGATTGCCAAAAGATAAAAAGCAAACTCCGAAAGCAACAAAGCTACTCTTTCAGTACCAAGAAAAAGGGGTATATAGATGATTGCCGGCACAAGATAGACAAAACTTTTGATAATAAAAGTTTTTTGCGATGCTTTTGACCAAGATAGAGAATAGTCCCTAAAAATAAAAATCGAAGCCAAAATTCTAAGAAAAATTACAGTCAAAACTACATTAAACAAAAAAGGTTTATGAAATATCCAAAAAGTCCAAGCAAATGTGAAAAATGTGAGTATTATTATCACAATAATATTTAAAAATCTTCTATCAAACATCATCTTCCTATTATATTTTCTTCTATAAATATTATTATACCATTTTAAAAGCTTTTTTTGTATCAATTATCCGATATAACAATATCAGCAAAATGATTGCGATAATAAATGCCACAAAACGATTTGGAACAAATACAACTATACAAAAAAGTAAAATATTTACCACGATAGATAACAATACAACCAAAGAGTGTGAAAAACCAGCTTGAGTTAGTCTCTGATATGCGTGTTTTTTATGGGCTTTTGATAGTTTTTCTCTATTTTTAAATCTTTTATAAAGTGTAAAGGTAGCATCAAACCAAAATAGACCAAAAAGAGTTATCCAAATCCAAAAATTCTCACTATTTTGATTGGCATAATAGATTGTAAATATCGCAACATTATAACCTAAAAGTGTACTTCCGACATCTCCCATAAAGATTTTAGCCCTGTGCCAATTCCAAACCAAGAAACCTGCAACACTAACAGCTAAAACCAAAAAATGCTCACCACCAAACAAAATATATCCACTTATGCTCAAAAATACAGCCTCGCTTCCCGCATAACCATCAATACCATCTAAAAAATTGTACAAATTTATAAACCAAATTATCATAAAAAAAGCAAAAATATTTGTTAAAATTGGATTGTCCAGAGCCACTACAAACAAATCCAACTCTCTAAAACCACCCAATAAATAAAGCCCCAAAAATGAAGTAATTGACTGAGCAAAAAGTCTAACCTTAGGACTCAATTCATACAAATCATCAACAAAGCTGATGATAGAGATTATAAATCCTACCAAAAGTGCAAAAAATAGCTCCTTTGGAATTTGTGAAGTAAAATATAGATAATTCAATCCTATAAACCAAGTTACAGCTATGGCAATTCCACCACCATGAGGAGTAGGAATAATATGAGAGCTTCTCTCATTGACTTCTGCTACAAATGATTTTTTAATGGCAATATTTTTGATAATCAGAGTTAAAGCAAAAGATAAGATAAATAAAATATAAATCATTTAAACAACTCCATATATTTTCTAGCTATATTCTCATATGTATGATACTTTAAAACATATTTTTTACCATTTTGTCCCAAAATCTCTCTATCTTTTTTTTGCATGTTATATAGCTCTAAAATTCCCTTTTTTATGCTATCAACATTCTCTGCTTCTACACTTATACCACATTTAGCCAATTTTACTATATCTCCTTCTCCAGAAAAAGAATGTAAAATAGGTTTTCCAGCATACATATAATCAAATAGCTTATTAGCGGAAATCCCATATTTATAAATACTTTCTTTCTTCCACCCTATATAACATATATCAATATATTTTAACATACCTTGCACTTGTATTTTAGGAATTGGATCTATAAATGTTACATTAGTTAAATTATTTTTATCAACAAATTGCTTAAGTTTTTCTTTTTTGCTACCTTTACCAACTATTATAAAATAGATATTTTCATATCCTTTTAACTCTTTTATTGCTTTTATCAAATATTCTAAAGCATTAGCAATACCAATAGTTCCAACATAACCTATTGTGAATTTATCTTTTGGTATTAATTGTTTGATATCATCATCAATATCTTCAAATTTTTTTACTTCATCCATATTTATACCATTTGGTATATAAATAAACTTATTTTCCTTTAATCCGTTGTCAACCATATATTTTTTTGCATTTGGTAGCAAAGAAACTACATACTTTGTATTTTTGTATCCCAATTTTTCAAACCAACCAAAAAATTTTACAAGTGGATGACTTGAAGAAAGATTTCCTATTTCTATTAAAGTTTGAGGCCATAAATCTCTAACCTCAAATATAAAATCTACTTTTAATTTTTTAGACCATAAATATGCATTAAATATCGGAAATAATGACAAAGAAGAAACAATAATAATATCAGGTTTTAAGATAGATTTAGTATTAAAAAAAAATAGATTTATCATAAATATCAACATATTTATGATTCTACCTATACTTTTTGAACTTTTATATTTAGGAGTTTTAACCCAAATATAATCTATTCCATCGATATTTTCTTTAGTGAATAATCCTTTTGTATTAGGATAAGAAGTAAATAAATGAGAATAACTACCTGAGAATATAGTTACCTTATAACCGCTTTTTAGTAACTCTTTTGCCAGATAATAACTTCTATAATTCATACCATGATAAATGGAGCCTGAGTATTGATTGACTATCCATATATTTTTACTCATGCTTTAGTAACTCTTCTATTATTTTTTTACTAGCTTTTCCACCACCATATAAATCTAACTTTGAATTTTCAATGTTAAATTTTGAATAATTTTTATAGGCTTCTATGATTTTACTTTTATCTGCACCTACTAAAGTATTGTATCCATTATTTGCAAGTTCTACCCACTCAGTCTCATCTCTTAGTGTTATACAAGGTTTTTTGAAGAAATATGCCTCTTTTTGGAGTCCTCCACTATCTGTCATAACCAAGGAACAATTATCTATTAGCCAAACCATCTCAAGATAACCAACTGGATCTATTATAGTTAACTTACTTATATCTATATCTGACTCTTCTAAAATTTTCTTTGTTCTAGGGTGGAGAGGCAAGATTATTTGTTTTTCATCAGCTATACCGCTAAGTGCTTCAAATATACTTCTTAATCTATCTTCATCATCTGTATTTTCTGCTCTATGAATAGTACAAAGTAGATATTCATTATCAACATCAACACTTGGTTTAACTGCTAAATCTTTGTAGAACATAGCACCATCTTGCATAACATCACCAGATTTAACTATTTTACAATCTAAGTTATCATAACCTTCATTTTTAAGGTTCTCTATAGCACTATCTGTTGGACAAAAAAGTATAGTGCTTATTCTATCAGTAAGTATTCTATTAACTTCTTCTGGCATATTCATATTAAAGCTTCTCAGCCCTGCTTCTATATGTGCTAATTTTATATGAAGTTTAATAGCTGCTAATGCTCCAGCTAAAGTTGAATTTGTATCGCCGTAAACTAAAACCCAATCAGGCTTCTCTTTTATGCATACCTCTTCTATCTTCTCTATCATCTGTCCAGTCATAGCACCATGAGACTTCCCACCGATACCCAAGAAATAATCAGGTTTTGGAATCTTCATCTCATCAAAAAACACATTACTCATATTTGCATCGTAGTGCTGTCCTGTATGGACTATAATCTCTTTTACTTCATCATATTTAGCTATCTCGCGGCTAACCGTCCCTGCTTTTATAAACTGTGGTCTTGCTCCTAAAATTGTTACTATTTTCATTTTTCATTTATCCTTATAACTTTCAATAAATTTTTTAAGCTCATTTTTGTTGGTAAAAACTTTTGCAAATCTTTTGGAAGTTCTTGTTTTGTAAAATAGGCTGAAACTCCCATTGGTTGATTTAGATTTTGCAAAGTATTATTCCACCCCAAAAGTTAAGACAATTTCTACTTTTTTTAATTCCAGCAACATTATGCTATGACGAGATAGTGCTACTGTTTTATTGTTATTTATAGCTTGGATATACACCATCTATCTTTTAGTCGATAAGTCCAAGCTCATAAGCAGGTTCCAAAAAGATAAAATATCTTTTTGGAGTCCTGTCTTTCCTACTGCCCGTCCGAGCGAAGCAACAACCCCGCAGGACAAAGTTCGAGGACAATCTCTCTCAACTGTAATTTTACCTACAGTCTTTGCGCATCTATCAACTTTCACCTTAAATTCTGCTGAATATGTAGTTCTTTTTTTTATTCATTTTTTGATCCCTTTACTTTTTTACCATTTTTATTATACTTTCATTTTTCTTAATCTGTTTTTTTATAGGGGTATTATATTTTAAACTTCTTATATAAACTAACAAGCTTTTGACTTTCTTTTTGCCAATTATATCTTTCAAAAGCTAATTTTCGATTTAAAATTCCCGTTCTTGTTAATTTATCTTTATCGCTTAATAAACTTTTAATGGCTTTTACAATTTTTTTTGGATTATATGGATCAACATATACCGCACTATCTTTAAATACTTCTTTCCAATAATCAAAATCTGACATTATTATAGGTTTTCCACATGCCATATACTCAAAAGGTTTAGTCGCCAATGTAGTTAAATGATTAGGAACAGGCAAAAATGTAATAATCCCTATATCTGCTTCATTTATATAAGCAAATACATCATATGCTTCTACTGTTCCAAAATATTTGATATTTTTATTTTCAGATAAAATTTTTTCTTTTAATTTTTTTTCTGTTATAGGACCAAGTAACCATAATTCCACATCATCTAAATATTTAAAAGCATCTATCAATTGATTTATTCCTCTTATACTAGTCATTCCTCCTACAAAAATAACAGATGACTTTGTTTTTGTAATATTAATTTTTTTAATTTTATTCAAATCAGGCAAAATTGGAAAATTTCTAAGAGTTATAATATTTTTATGTTTAAATCTTTTAGTAATATCAGGTCTTGCTGTAACAATAGCATCAAAAAAATTTACACTTGTTTTTTCAAAAATATCAAATAACTTAGATAATACTATTTTCAATATTTTATTTTTAATATATGGTTTAGATAAAATTGATGCAGGATTATTCTCATGGATATCATAAATTACTTTTTTGCCTTTTATTTTTAAATAAAGTCCAACAAAAATTAATTCTGGGTCATGAAAATGGTAAATATCACCATCTACTTCTTTACATTTTTTTATCACATCTATAAATGATGTTTTAAAAAATCTTTTAATTCTATTTTTTTCTTTACAAAATCCAATTATTTTAACTCCATCTTTAATACTATTTTTTGCACCAGCACAAATTAAACTAACATCAAATCCTTCCTCTTTTAATGTTTTGCACTCTTTATAAAAAATTCTATTATCATTTTCATTATGAACTGTTGTTAAATGAACTATCTTTTGCATTCTCTTTCCTTAATTTTTAGTATAATTATATAAAGTTATAAAACTGGCAATAAACATTATTATATAAATAATAATTATCAAAAGTGAAATTCTTTTCTCAAATTTTGTAGTAGAATAATACACAGAAGCAGCAAGCATAAAAGCAACAAAAATATCAAAATACATATTAAATCTGATTATAATTTCAACATTGTAAAATAATTTCCATAAAATAATACCAATAAAACCAAAAACATAATAAATATGAAAATTAGGTTGGTAATTCAAAACTTTTTTGCTCATATAGAATATCCATAATATAGATATATCTCTTAAAAAGATACCTATTCCATAATGAGATTTACTAAATAAAATCCTATTAGTCTCAAGATAGTGAGAATAAACATATAATAAAGAAAAATAATGTGTTAAAGTATTTATTAACCAAATAAATAAATTATATATTAAATTACCCAAGACTCCAGTTAATGAAAATAAAAAAATAAAATAAGCTATATTTCTATTAAATTTTACTCTCTTTAATAAGTAAAAAGGGAGCAATACTATCATAGAAAGATGAAACATAGTTCCTATTATTATCCAAAAAAGATATTTAAAAAAATTTCTTTCTTCTATAAATTTAACTGCATAAGCAAAAATAGCAATGGCTACACTCTGTCTAACGGCACTATGAGAAAAAGCAAAATAATGGTCAGTAAAAATAAAAAATAGAAATAATGGCAAAAGATAAGAATATTTCTTCATTGATTTTATAATAAAATAGTATGAAATCATAGATAAAAACCCATAATATACTTGATAAGGTATTTGTAATTTTGTAAAAACAGAAACTAAATTATAAGATAATATCTCATAATATTTAAAATATTTATCTAATAAAAAAGGAGCACTTGTTATTTCTTTATATTGCTCTACATATCCTTCAAAATCAGAGCCAAAATGTATGTTTCTCCATCCATAAAAAATAAATATCATTAGTAAAAAAAATATTTTATAAATATCTATTTTTAAAAATTGATAATCCGTTCTTGTAACATTATATAATATAATTTTCCAATTCCTTATTTTTAATAAAATAATTTCGAGTAATAAAAACAATAAATAATAAACTAAATAAGAATTCATTACATAAATTCCTTTAAAATATCATTTGTATTTAATGTGTTATACTTTTTAAGTATCTTTTCCATATTATTTAAAGCTGTTTGATTAAAAGTTTTTGGATGTGAAACAAAATGAATAATTGGTAGTTTTTCTAGTAACTTTAAAGATTTATTAAAAAACCATTCACTTTGTCCTTCAAAAGTCGCATTTCTAATATTCTTTTTAAAAATTCTTAAAAACTTATTTTTATTTTCATTTGCAGTTTTCAAACCTTTTCCATCCCCATAAATAGGTTTATATTTTATCTTTTTAATTAAATTATTTATTACTAAATCTATACCATTTACATAATATGTAGTAACTGGAATTTCTAAAAAAGTCCCATCTTTATTTTCTTTAGAAACATCATCTTCAAATTTATATATATTTTTTGAAGAAACATTCCTAAAATCATAATAATGCATTGGCAATTCATTTTTATAAAAATTTGGCAATACAGACATATCTATCTTTATACCACATTTTACAAAAGCTTCTTTTAATTTTTCAAATGGTGTTATCGACCAGCCTCCTGCTCTAAAAGCTTGAATTTTTGTATTGGTAATATCTTCTAATAAACAACTTCCTTCTTCAAATAACTTTATAATCTCTTGTTGCGAAAGTGAATGCAACCTATACCTATTAAAACTTTCAAATATCCATTCATTTTTATTCGGTTTTGCATCTAACCATTGAGGATGTAAATGCAACTCAACTGATGAACCGATTTTAACAATCTCTTGAAGTTGTTTAGATATCTTAAAAAAATCCCTATGATTATATTTTTTTAAAGTCATTAAATAAGTCGTATCTACAAAAAAAATTGCTTTTGCCTTATATTGTTTTAGTAAAGTTATAATTTTATCAGTTGGTTCTAATATAGATTTTTGAGCTGTTCCACTTTTCTCTCCTAAAAAAAGTTCATAATCAAAAGTTATTATTGTATTTTTATTTTGCATTTTTTAACTCCTGATCTATTGCATCACCTTTATAATCTTGCCCTTTCAATTTAAAAATAGCTTTTTGTAAAAAATAAATTGTTTTAGTCTTAATAGGATTTATTTCATATTTCCATAAATAACCTTCTTTTAATTCTCCACCAAATCTACTTTTAAATCTTTGAATTCCTTCTAATTTACTCCCTTTTTCTACATTTAATCTTGCTCCCATAAAATCATACTCTCTAACACCCATTTTTTTAAATTCTAACATAGCATAATAATGCAAATAATTTAAACTTCCTGTAAATGGCTTAGTTATGCTTCCCCCATATAAATAATATGCTCCAAAATTATTATATGGCAAAACTGCACAACCTTGAATAACTTCATCTTTCATAGCAATATAAAATTTGCTAATTTTTTTTAACTTTATTAGTTGTTCTTTTGAGACATACGGTCTGTTTTGTCTTTGCATTGTATCTTTTAAAAGATGAAAAATCATATCTATATCATCACTTTCTTTTATAACAACACCTTCTTTTATAGCTTTTTTTATAACATTTCTATGTTTTGAATGCATATTTTTTAAAATATTATCTTCACTTTGTGTTAAATCAACAATATAACTACCCCATCTTATATATTTAGAATCTTTTGGATAAGCATCAAATAAACAATTTGCTAATGGCTGAGCTATATAATCTATCTTCATTTCTTTAATTTTTAAAATTGCTTCATTTAAAAAATCATTTTCATCTTGAACTGAATTATTTTTAGTTTTAATTGTTTGAGTTGTAAAAACAAGTTTTGAAAATATTCCCCTTTTATCTATATAAAATGGTAATATAAAATTACTATTTTTAATCCATCCATAATGGTTTGACTTTGTTTTTAAAAATTCTTTTGTAGCAAATATTGGTAAAAAGGATCTAAAAGTTTCATCATTATATACAATTTCAATCATATTTTTCCTTCGTATAATATATTTATCAACCAAATATTAAAATATGGTTGTGTGTTCTTAAAGACTCATAGTTTTCACAAAGGCTAATGTTAAACAAGTTTTTTTCCTTTCTGGACATTTGTACCAGCACATAAAACGTCTTGTATTAGTCTTACAAATCATCTATAGGATGCTGAGGAGAAATTGATAATTTCTACCTTTTATATACGAAGCTATGAGATCTTAATAAAACTAATCTATAAATAAGGGGTATAACATGTATTATGTTGGAATTGATGTTGCAAAAGATAAACATTATGTGTGTATCTTAGATGATACAAATGAACTTGCTTTAAAACCGTTTTGGATATATTCAGATATTACTGGTTTGAAAGAGTTGATAAAAAGATTTTCATCACTATCGTTAGATATTGATGATTTTATCATAGGAATAGAATCAACAGGTGCATTTAGTGAAAACTTATATTCATTTCTTAGTGACAATGAATATAAAGTGATGTTGCTTAATTCTTATCAAACTGCCAAGTATAGAGACTTTAGCACTATGAAAAAGATTAAAAATGATGCTATTGATGCATATGTTATAGCTGAACTTCTATCTACTCATAAATATAAAGAAAGTTATATAAGTAGTGAAGATTATCATTCATTAAAAGTTCTTGGTAGGTTAAAGCGTTCTTTAGATGATAAGATAAAAACCATAAAAAGAGAAATCTCTACAGTAATGGCTATAGTCAATCCTGAAATTACTTTAGTTTTTAAAAACATCTTTATTAAAACTGCATTAGAGATCATTAAAGCCTATCCTACTGCGGTAGAACTTCAAAAGGCAACGCCAAAACTAGCGAAGCGATTGCGAAGCAAAGTTTCCTTGAAAAAAGCTGACCAAATTATTTCGTCATATTAAAGGTAACAACTTTAATGATGAAAAGACTAAGTATTTAATTAAACTTGCCAAATCTTCCATCTACGGTGGTCGTGCCAATGAATCAAGGGCTTTAATGATCAAAACTAATATTACCATATTAGAACTTTTATTAAAAGAAAAACAAGAAATTGAAACCCAAATTGATGCTTTAATTAAATCCGGTATCTCTAAAGAATTAGATACTTCTATTGAAAACTTAAAATCTATTCCCGGTGTTTCAGATAAAACCATTGCAGCCATTCTTGGAGAATGTGGAGATTTAAAACGATTTAAATCTGCCAAAGCTTTTATTGGTTATCTTGGTTTATATCCAACACAATATCAATCCGGAAACTCTTTAAGTATCGGTACTCTTGCAAAAAGAGGCATCCCCATAGCCAAACATGCACTTTATATGGCTGCTGTATCTTCTGTTTTACATAACCAAGAACTTAGAAAAATATTTAGAGATAAAGTTTCTTTAGGCAAAAGCAAAAAAGAAGCATTAATTATTATCTCTAAAAAATTAGCAACAATTATATATTCAATTTTTAAATACAATATACCTTATGATGCTAAAAGGGTTTTAATATCCATATAGTTTTAAAACGGTTAGTTTTAACATTTGTGAAAACAATGAGTTTTTAAAGAACACAAGACCAAATTATATAAGCTTTTATATAGTGCTTATACTTTAGTATTTGATCATCTGAGTATTTATGTTTCACAAATACTCAAAAAATCAAATAATATCCTATTGTCTAAAAGAATAGCTATTTATTTAAGCTATTCTTTATAGGATGGTTTATTGTTTTAAATAAATAATCCATTTTCTCTTTATCTTGTTCAATTGGCAATTCAACCACACATCTATCAATTTTTTTTGCATTTTCTAAATATTTTAATTCATTTGTAAGTAACTTATATCCATTAGATGCATAAATATTGTTTTTATTCATATAGTTTATAAAATCATTAGCCAATCTAGAATTTTCAAATATCAAAACAAATTTATGATTATTTGCTTCTCCTTTCATATTTTTCAAAACTCTAAAATGTTTATTGTAACTAAAATGTTCTAAAAAGTTTATTTGATATTTATTTCTAAAATCAAATTTTTTATTTAAATTATCTTGCAAAATTCCACCAAGAATATCTTTTTCAAATTCACAAATATCATCATTTGTAATATCGAATAACTTTAATTGTAATCTTGAGAATAAATTTAATTGTAATCTTGAGAATAAATTTAAAAACTTTTTTATTATTTTATTATTATTTTCATAAATTTGATAGGATAATGTCAAGAAATGTTCGCAATTTCCAAACTCCTCATGTTATTAGGCTGCATTTTGCAGCAACTCTTCACGCTTAATCATTGCCAGTTCCAGCTTTTGTGGTTGGATATAACTTCTTTCTACCT
>Ga0256914_1004034_pt1 | contig 11310 bp, 8 predicted proteins | sample HulkmetaG_FD_191571 | JGI IMG/M metagenome (GOLD analysis project Ga0256914, IMG submission 191571) | Hydrothermal chimney microbial communities from Main Endeavour vent field at the Juan de Fuca Ridge, Pacific Ocean - Hulk | ecosystem: Environmental > Aquatic > Marine > Hydrothermal vents ...
TTTAGCCGCTGGCAAATTGATGGGGGAAAAGGTACCACCTCAGTAATTTCCCTTTTTTCATTTCTCTTGCTCGCCTCAAAGAAACAAAACAAAGAAAAGGGCGCCCCATTACCGCTTTGATCCTGCGTGCTGGGAAACGGCAAAAGGGGGCCTGAAAGGCAACTGATTCATGGAGGCGGCCCCAGGATACGCACAGAAAAGAAAGATCAGAGCGGGGAGAGATTAGTTGCATTATCAAATTCAACCATCGTCAAAGATACAGATAAAAACATTTCCCATAGACCTCTATTTATGAGATAATGCATGCTACAGAGCACATGAAATACAGAAGCAACTAACAAAGGCGGGGGGTGTTTTTTCTCATGGTTTTAGCCGCGGGCAAACAGATCATTCATAAATGCCTGCAACGGATAAGCTTTAAAAGCATGAGAAAAAACACCCCCTGCCGCACAAGTGTCCTGCAGCATGGAGACAATAGATACCATGGGAAATGAACCATCAGGAAAACCACAGCGCAAATCCACCCTACTGCTCATAATAGCACTGTTCTTCCTGTTCAACGCCGTACTTATGTTCCGCGCAGGCATAAATACGCTCTACTTCACCAAGGACACAAGCAGCGATTACGCCACGGTTCAGGCCACACTGACAGGCATGCGTAACGAAACAAATGCAAGTACTACAGGGCAGCAGCCCCGTATCATCCCTGTCTTTACATTTACATATAACGGCAATGAACTAACCATGGAGGCCCCTGGTCTTGCTTTTACCTCTACGCAGGGCAGGGATGCCTTTGAACAGGGCAAAACTTATACACTGTGGATACACAAGTACAGGGGGGAGCTTGTCCTGCCCCCAAAGGCTGGCCTGGCAGAAACCGGAAGGTCACAACTTCTCACAAGTGCAATCTTTTTCTGCATTGCAGCCGTGGCCTGGATGATTCGGGGCAGAACCGGAGCAGCGGGCGGAAACAAGGACAGGGTATAGCCCCGCCCATCTCTGCCCCCCTGGTTCTCTTGTGTTCTCTTGTGGCAGACAGAGGCAGACACCATGCCCTATGGAAAAATCGTGTATCTGCTCACAGGGTACTACCTCAGTTACCATACCCCTCGTTGAACCCATTCCATGAAAGAAAAACGTATCTTTCACAAAACGTTACAACCCTCCGCGGCATTCTTGCATGCCAACCGTATTTACTCAGGCAAGTTGGCAGGATTCTGGGGAAACGGCCTTGAAATCCAGATGGATGAACCTCTGGCTGCAGATATAGGGACAGAGGTTTTCAACGTAAGCATCGGAGAAAATGGCAACGTACCACTTGTCCGAAGCATGGAGATCGTAAGTTTCAGGAATTACGGGCAGTCTACAGTCATAGACCTGCAGGCCCAAAACAAATCCGATGCAAAGGCTCTCAGGGATGCTGTGGATATCCTTGTGAATACGGGCAGGCACAGAGACAGGAAATCGGTGGATCCCACCAGGATTCCAAAATCTTCAAAAAAGGCCCACTATTCACCTGAGGCAGTGGGCAGACGATTAGAGTGGGCAAGGCAGGTAAGCGGCTCCAGCCTCTCCGGTATTGCAAGGAGCATCCTGAAACCGGAATCACTTGCCGGAAACATAGAAAACTACATTGGTGCAGTCCAGATACCTGTAGGGCTTGCGGGACCAATTCTGATCAAAGGCTCTTATATCAATGACTATGTACCGCTGCCAATCGCCACCACCGAAGGAGCGCTGATAAGCTCCATCAGCCGGGGGGCAAAGGCGTGCAACCTGTCAGGCGGTGTACATGTCCATGTGATCCGGCAACACATGGTGAGGGCCCCTGTCTTCTTCTGTGACAGCATGGAGGGGGCAATAAACCTTGAAAGATGGGTGGAGGAACACCTGCACAGGATAAGGGAGAAGGCAGAGAGTGTCTCATCAGTGGCCCGGCTGGAAAAAATCACTCCATTGGTATTTGGCAGGGCCCTGCACCTGAGATTCTACTTTACAACAGGGGATGCCGCAGGCCAGAACATGACATCAGCATGCACATGGGTGGCCTGCGAATGGATAGCGAGGCAGATCAGGGACGATCCCTTTATCAAGTATCTCTGGCACAACATTGAGGCCAACATGTCAGGAGACAAGAAGGCCAACTACCAGAACTTCATCGAGGGTCGGGGACTGAGCGTTACGGCCTCCTGTTTCATTCACAGAAAGATTCTCAGGAGAATCCTCAGGGTAACACCGGAACAGTTTGTGAGAATCTGGTCAGAGGCAGAGTTCTGTGCCCATGAGACGGGCATGCTGGGCTCAAACATAAACTTTGCCAATGTGATTGCCGGGATATTTGCAGCAACAGGCCAGGACATGGCAAGCATACATGAATCTGCCGGAGGGATATTCAAGGCATATCTCAGGGATGACGGGCTGGAATTCGCTGTCTTCCTGCCCTCTCTCGTTGCAGGAACCGTGGGCGGGGGCACAAAACTGCCGGTTCAGAAGGAGTGCCTGGAAATAATGGGCTGTTACGGGCAGGGACGCCTGTTCAGGTTTGCGGAGATAGTGGCCGGCGCCTGTCTGTCACTGGACATATCCACAGGGGCAGCCATAGTCACAAATGACTTTGTAAGCGCACACGAGAGGCTCGGAAGGAACCGGCCAACCAACACCCTGACCAAATCGGACATCAATGAAAAATTCTTTACTGACCTGTTCCATGACCCTGACATTACTGTTACAGGCTTCAGAAAACTGCCGCGTCATAGCTGCTCAGGGATAATCTCCACCATAACCGGTGAGTCCTCTGTTCACGGACTTCACCGTTACCTGCTCTCGGCCACAACCCCTGACGGGCCTGTGGACATACCGGCGTTTCTGAAGCTCAAGGTATCGAACAGGGAACTCGAAGAGACAGGCCTGAAGGTGGCCAGGCTGACAGGCGAGGACCGGCTCCCTGGCCTGTATGAGTCCCAGTCACACATATTCTGCCTTGAAGACAGCCATCTGAGGGAGATCAGCATCTACCGCAATGCCCCTGATGAACTCCTGCGATTCTGTCCAGTCATATACGGCACCATGGTAGATCACAGCAAGGAGATATATGCGGTATTAATGGAAGACCTGACTGGAAGCGACTATTACGACTCCATATTCCATATCCAGTCATGGAACGATCAGGCCATAAAGACAGTACTGAGAGATATGGCAGCCATGCACTCCCTGTACTTCAACAGATACCATGCCCTGGGCCACATGGATATTCAGAAAATGGACATGGACTTTGTGTGCAGTGGCTCCGCCCTCATGGAGGAACTCACCCACTTCAACGCCCAGAGATATCCTGATCTTGTGCCAGATGGTGTAATGGGGAAATACGTTGATTTTATGGAAAATCTGGACATGCAGGTGGACAAGATGCTCTCCTTTCCCTTGACCCTTACCCACAATGACTTCAACCCCAGGAATCTCTGTCTCAGAACCGGATCGGCTTCACCTGTGACAGTGCTTTACGACTGGGAGCTGGCCCTTTTCCAGAACCCTCAGCATGACCTTATAGAATTTATGGTCTTTGTCATGAAAGATGGCTCCTCACGCAATGACTATCTCAGGTATGCAGATTTCTATATCCAATGTCTTGAAAAAGGGCTGTCAGCCCCGATTGACAGAACACATTTTGTGGAAGTGCTCGACCTGAACGCACTCTTTCTTGCACTTGTCAGAATGAACCTCTACCTGCTTGGGCATAATATCCTGAAACTTGAATTCCTTGAACGGGTATATACCAACCTCGCCAGATACATCACTGAGATACCAGATGTATGAAACGCTATCGCGCAAATCTTCATCCATGACAAAACAATCACGATATATGGTGCCACTCAATGCCTCACTCCATCTTTCACTGCACGAAGTGGGGGCAAAGGCAAGAAGGCTGTCTGAAATGATGGCAGAAGGATTTCCTGTGCCTGCCGGCTGGATTATCCCGGACCGGGCGTACAGGGACTTCTGTGAATTTAACAGCATCTCTTACGGAAAGACAGCAGATATCACAGACCGGATAGTTGCGGGCCACTTCCCTGCAGATATGGAAGGGGAGATATCCAGGAGATTGAAAGACCCCAGCAGCAAGAAAAGAGTCTTTGCCGTAAGGTCGTCATCGTGCGCTGAGGATGCCCATGATTTTTCCATGGCAGGCCAGTTTGATACATTTCTAAATGTTGAAGCTGACAATGTCTTTCAAGCGATAAAAAAATGCTGGGCCAGCAGGTTCAGGCACCCTGTTACCGCCTATCTGGAGAAGAGGGATACAGCGGGCATACCTGCTATGGGAGTCATCATCCAGGAACAGATTCAGCCTGACTTTTCCGGTGTACTCTTCACAATGGACCCGGTTAACAGGTCAACCGACTATCTGGTGATCGAGTGGGTTGAGGGGTTGGGGGAAAAACTGGTTTCAGGGAAGGTGGTCCCTGAAATGGTGAGGCTGCGCCGCACCTGCCAGGATGACACTTCCGAACTGCCAGGCAAACTGGGGCACCATATAAAGGAACTCAAGAGGCTGGCCCTGAAGGCCGAGAAGATGTCCGGCCAGCCTGTGGACATGGAGTGGTGCTGCAGAGGAGACGACCTCCATATCCTGCAGTCAAGGCCAATAACCGGAATATTCAACAGGGAAACCGTTGCATGGACCAATGCCAACATGGCGGAAAATTTCCCCTTCCCCTTGGCACCCCTGGCCTGGTCCACTGTTGATGCCTTTTATTACTCCTACATGAGATGTGCGCTGCGAATATTTGGCTGGAATGAAGCTGAACTTGCCAGGATAAACGGGATACTGACCTCGCTGAACGGCATACACTGCGGCAGGATATACTACAACCTCAACAGTTGGTACAGGGTGATGCATCTGTTCCCCATAGGGAAATGGCTCGCCAAGTTCCTCGACACCTACATAGGCCAGAAAACGGCCATTCCCATTAAAAAAGACCGATCCAGTACGGTGAGGGGCCCAACAGGAAACGCAATAGAGCTGATACTGTTCTGGCCCCGCCTCATCACCGCATTCCGCAGTGCAGGCACACGGCTTCACGATCTGAAGCCAATATTCTTTAGCAGGAGGACGAAATGGCGTCAGATGACCGGAAAGGATGCCACACAATCCCAAGCCCTTTCCACTTTCTGTGAGATCCTAAACCTGGTGGACACCAAGTGGCAGGGTCCTGTGTGCGCAGATCTCAAGGTGATGATCTCAACAGGGCTCCTTGAAGTACTTATCGAAAGATGGATGACTCAAAGGGTGGACACGGCAATGGCAGAACTCCTGCAGGGCATCAAGGTGGAGAGCACCGAACCCGTGAAACTCATCTGCGCCATGGCCCGGCTTGTAAGCAGGGACAGCAGACTTGCAAGACTTATGGAAGAACGGGATTATCAGGGGCTTGAAGCATCCCTTTCTGCTGAACAGCGTTCCCTGCTCGACTCGTTCATGGATGAGTTCGGGGCACGCTGCTACCATGACTGCATGCTGGTCTATCCCACATTTGAAGAACGTCACGACCTCTACTGGGACCTGGTAAGAGGCTATCTCTCTGTACACGACCAGCCTGACACTGCCGTGTACGACAAAGAGGACAGAGACAGCAGGCAGGCAGACACATTAATGGCGCGCCTTTCCACTTGGCAAAGAATGATCTTCAGAAGAGTGCTCGCATCTGCGCGGGAAGCAATGGAACTGCGGGAAAGGGGAAGACTGTTCCAGAGCCTGCTGTTCGGTGAACTCAGGCGGGTGGCCCTTGTACTGGGCCATCACCTGTGTAAGGCATCGCACATTGAAGATCCGGAGGACATCTTCTATCTGCAGCTTCCAGAGATTGAGGACCTTATCCAGGGCAAGTTCCAGTTTCCGGAGACCATTCCGCAACTGGTGGAACTGCGCAAGGAGGCATACAGCAGATGTTCTGCACAGCATCTGCCCGAGCTCCTGGTCTTGGAAAAAGGCCGTTACTGTAAACCAGCGATCAAATTCTCAAAAAGTTATGGCACATTGCACATGAAGGGCCTTGGTGTGTCAACAGGCAGAACCAGGGGAAGGGTCAGGATCGTACTTGACCCTGCATCTGGTCATAATCTGGGAAAAGGGGACATACTTGTAACCACTACCACTGACCCCGGGTGGACACCGCTGTTCTTTATTGCCCAGGGCCTTGTGCTCGAAAGGGGAGGCATGCTCTCTCACGGGGCCATTGTGGCAAGGGAATTCGGGATCCCTGCTGTGGTGGATGTGGAAGGCGCCACTACCAGGCTGAAAGACGGACAGTTGATAGAGATAGATGGATATGAAGGCACAGTACGGCTAATTTCCGGGAAAAAAGACGATGCAGCTTCTTGAGACCCTTATATCATATACCAGGGAGAGATTCCCCGCTGCGGTGACCATTCCCCTTGCCCTTGTACTTTTCGGAGCGCCAGCGTCTCTTGCAGGACTTGGGGCGCAAGGGTATGTCACAGGATTCCTGACTGTATTCCTCGGACTTTTGATCCTACGTATTGTAGATGACATTTCAGACATTAAGACAGATGCGATCACAAATCCTGAACGCGGCCTTGTCACAGGAACGATTGATACTATCCAGATAAAAAGGGCCTGCCTTATATGTGCAGCCCCAATTGTACTTATGAATACCTCATGGCCCTCTCTTCTGACTGTCTCTGTCACTGCAGGATCGTACGCCACATTCTATGCCATCAAACAGAGGATTCCCCTGATGCTCCGCCCCCTGTTTGTAAATATGGTTTTTGGAGTCATTCCGGTATATGCAAGCTCTCTCAAAAATTTTTATGATATCCACCCCATATTACTGCTATCACTCTTTGTATGGCTTGCCGTACTGGCACACGACTATGCCCACAGCGTACACGGACCTGACGAAGCCACTGCCAATATCGAGAGCTTCTCTGATGTTATGGGCCCAAGAAGATCAGCCATCCTCGCCGCCATCCTGTTTGCATGTTCAGCCGCTACCGGGGTTGCCTTCTGGTATCGAGGCAGCGCAGGGACCCTGTTTCTCACAGCGCTTTGCTGTACCTCTGCACTGATCGGAATCAGATGTACAGAACTGATCAAAAGACCCCAAAAAGCCACTGCCAGGAAATTTTACGTTTCAGGTTTCATGTTCTTTCTCATTCCTCTCATGGCCATTGGTGTGGAAGCATTGCTCAGGGCCGGACATGCATAAGGGGGTACTATCATGAATTTCATAGGCGTGTACAACCTGCCACTTGCAGTAACAGTGGCAGGACTGTTTGCTGCTGTCGCTGCCTGCATCTTCTCTTTCAACAGGATGCTTCCCGGGGCAGTTATCTGCTTCATACTTTCAGGGCTGTGTGACCTCTTTGACGGCGTGGTGGCAAGAAAGACAAAACTGTCAGAAACAGAAAAGAGATTCGGGCTCTATATAGACTCTTCTGTGGACGCTGTAAGCTTTGGCATGGTTCCTGTCATCATACTGCTCCACTCAGGTTTCAATCAGCCCGCAGACCACATACTGTTCTGTTTTTACTCATTCAGCGCCACCATGCGACTGGCATACTTTAACCTGCTGCAACACAACAGCGGGAATGGCACCATGAGGTACTACACAGGGCTGCCTGTAACATACTCTGCCCTCTTCCTGCCAACAGTGTTGAGTATCTGTACCCTTACAGACAAGGCCACGGCACAATTGCTTGTGCGCCTTACCATTTTCCTGCTGGGATTTTTTTACATACTCAAGGTCAGGATAAGGAAACCAGGAGGTATATTTTATATCATCTTTCCCTTGACCGGTATGGCCCTTATCATCTTCTGGCTGGGCAAGGCACTGAAATAATTCATCCTATGCGACAAACAGGACATAAAGGCATCACCTTATACAACCGCGAGCAAAGGTGCATGCAAGAAGAGAAGGTATTTGAACAAACATTCATGGATATCTTCTATGGCACATGGGCTGGCAGACTCATAACAGGTGCCCTCCTTAGCAGAAACTGCATTTCAAAGTGTTACGGCTGGCTTCAGAAAAGGCCTAACAGCGTACGGCGTATCCCACCATTTGTGGAAGAATTCAACATTGATACTGACGAGCTCGAAAAACCAGTAGGACATTATAAAAACTTCAATGAATTCTTCAAAAGAAGGCTAAAGCCTGATGCACGGCCAGTTGACATGGCAAAGACTGCACTGATCTCACCGGCAGATGGCAGGCTGCTCACATACAGTGTACAGGACGACCTCATCATTCCTGTAAAGGGCGCCGGATTCACCATTTCCGAACTGCTTGGAGACAATGAAGCAACAGAGCCCTGGAAGAACGGGACATGCATCAAGATCAGGCTTGCTCCCTGTGACTACCACCGGTTCTGTTATATAGACGATGGTTATCATGGCCCTGTGATCCCCATAAAGGGGAAACTTCACTCAATAAACCCCCTGGCGCTGAAACACGGACTCAGGATACTCCAGACAAACAAGAGGGAGTTTGCTGTACTCCGTACAGAAAACTTCGGCAAGGTAATCCACATAGATGTGGGGGCCATGACTGTTGGAAGTATCCATCAACACCTTCGCAATGGAGGAAGATTCTCAAAGGGGGATGAGAAGGGCTACTTTGAATTTGGAGGTTCCACCATCATCCTCCTCTTTGAGCCAGGAATCGTTATGATGGACAAAGATATTAAAGAATTTTCACAAAGGGGTATAGAGACAATGGTCAGGTACGGCTCGAAAATTGGCCAAAGGACAAGAAAACTGTGAGTTCTGTCTGGCGGATCACATACACGCTGCTGCCTGTAATCTTGGCAGGGATATGCAACATGGTGTTTGTCAGGCTGCCTGTACTGGATTTCATGAAAAGGCCCATGGATAGAGGCCTCGTATGCAGAGATGGCAAACGGCTGTTTGGCGCCAACAAGACCTGGAAGGGTTTCTTTGGCATGATCTTTCTGACCGCTTTGTGGATGTGGATATTCGGACTCATAGACAGCACCTTTAGTCGGGTCCACGGGATGTCACTTTTCAGATATGAAGACTTCTCTACTGCTGAGGAGTGGCTTTACGGCGCTATCTGGGGATTTGGTTATGTGCTGTTTGAACTACCGAACAGCTTTATCAAAAGACGTATAGGCATACCCCCGGGCAAGAACAGGGCCGGCCTGATGGGAAACCTCTTCAAATTCATAGACCAGGCCGACTCTGTACTGGGTTGCATGATCCTTATGCTCATATTCTATGTGCCGAGCATCTCTGATGCCGCAGCCATATTTATCATAGGCGTGGCCATTCACTACCTGATAAACATACTCCTGTACATGGCGGGCCTGAAGCAACAGGCAGGCTGATCTCTGACTTGAAGTGGACCCCATTATCAAGACACGAAACCGGCCAAGTCAAGAAAAAGTGGCTCTCTGTATATCCGGTCAATAACAGGCAATATTCCAGGACAGGAGCGCTTCATACCCTTCAAGGGTAGTGACCGTGGGGATAGCCATTTTTAGGCTTTCCTCCCAAAACGGGCTCGCTACAGATGGAAAACAACCAGGCATCCAAGATTTGTTTCAGAAGACCCTGCAACCCTTTTCTTTTTCACGGTCACTATGTTAGTGCTGAAGGCTGTACCTGGGGCGGGGGACAGGAGGGGTGACGGCCTCTTATATCTGCAGTTTGATCGCTTCAATGTTTTGATCAGACTTAAAACTTTAAGAGAGGTTTCAGGTGCAGGGATGATTACGCTGAGTGGGACTAATACGGGACTAATTTTAAAAAGGGGCAACAGCATGCTTGCTGTAACCCCCTGAAATTACTGGCGGGCAGTGCGGGATTCGAACCCACGGCCTTTGGCTCCGGAGGCCAACGCTCTATCCAACTGAGCTAACTGCCCACATTAAACACAAAAATGGATATTTTAAAAAAAACCGTACATCTAATTCTGGAACGTAAAATAAATTGAAAGCAACTGCAAAGTCAACAGGGACATAAGCCCCATTTGATCACAGCTTTGATACGATATCATTCAGGGCCTTTACAGTTGGCTGCTCACTGTCGCCTTCCATAAACACCTTACCAAAATCTCCTGACTTCGCCACCTCTGGATCAAGCGGTATTGCTCCAAGGAAGGTAATGCCTGTCTCTGTGGCAAGCTTTTCGCCTGCACCAGAACCAAAGACATCCACTACGTCCTTGCACTTGGGGCAGACAAAACCGCTCATGTTCTCAATAAGGCCGGCAATGGGATTGCCTACCTTGTTACAGAAGGTAATGGAGCGGCGTACGTCATCTATTGCTACACTCTGCGGTGTGGTCACCACTACGGCTTTGGCATCTTCTCCAAGTATCTGGAGTACAGAGAGGGGTTCATCGCCTGTGCCAGGGGGGCAGTCAACCACGAGGTAGTCAAGGTTACCCCATGCCACCTCCTCTATAAACTGCTTGATAAGCCCACCCTTTACCGGGCCGCGCCAGATCACTGCCTCATTGTCATCAGGCAGCAGGAAGCCCAGGGACATCACCTTGAGATTATCTCCCCACTTGACAGGGATGAGCCACGGTTCCTTGAGGTCAGCACGCTTTCCCCGAAGACCCAGCAGCCTGGGGATACTGGGGCCATGAACATCAACATCGAGCAGGCCAACCTTTTTCCCCTGTTTGGCAAGGGCAACAGCTATATTGGCAGCCACAGTGCTCTTTCCCACACCACCCTTGCCGGAAAGAACTACAAGTTTGTTTTTTATATGATCAAGACAGGCCTTGTCCTTGGGAGGATTACCCTTTGTCTTGCACCCCTCTACTGCGCATGTACTGCATTTACTGCTCATATCAAACTTCTCCATGGACGACGTCACCAAACGTGACTGATATTGGTTGTAAAATAAAAAGACAATGTGGCATGCGCAGGCCTTTCATGAAACAGGCAGAGCAATGGCCACTGGCGCAATACGCGATTATAAATGTCGAAAGGGTTATAATCCCTATGCCCGATTTTAACAACCATTAACTTGTCCTATCGGCTTGCCTGCACCACATAAAGTGTGTATCAGTACAGCACACGTACACAGCCCAGGCCCAGATATGCTTGCAGATTGGCCATGTTATAAAAAGGAAAACCTGAAATGCATCAGCAACACAAGGCCACTCCCACTCAAATCCTACTGTTCTCCACTGTGGCAATCTACCTTATGGCCCTGTATCTCGCGCACATCAGGGGCCTTACCAGCACACTTGAGGGAGAATCAGCCATAACGGCAAGAGAGTTCCTGAGGCTTGGAGACTGGTCTGTCAACCACATG